>WNFB01000284.1_pt1 | contig 37838 bp, 38 predicted proteins | sample 5400501 | NCBI WGS metagenome assembly WNFB01 (sample SAMN13153341, study PRJNA577476) | soil metagenome | isolation source: 200 cm saprolite under Douglas fir tree site 2 hole 1 | place: USA:California | collected 2015-04-18
CCTCGGCCCGGCGCCTCACCCAGGCCTCAAACCGCGTTGTGAACACGTGACACCTCCAGTGCCGCAGCGGGCTGCGCAGCGAGCGCCTGTCGCGCTTCGTGATAGACGTCGACGATCTCCGACGCGACCAGCTCCCACGAAAACCGCTTCGCCTTGTGCAGCGCGTAGTCGGCGAGGCGGCGCCGCAGCTCGGCGTCGCGGGCGAGGATCACGAGCGACGCCGCCAGCTCGCGCCAGTTGTTGGGCGACACGGTGATGCTGTCCTTGCCGGTTTCGAGCACAGACATGTATCCGGGGACCTCTGTCGCGACCACGGGGAGCCCGCTCGCCAGCGCTTCCAGGAGGACGATGCCGAAGCTTTCCGCCCCGGTGGCGGGAGCGCAGAAGATGTCGGCGCTGGTGTAGTAACGCGGCTTCACGGTTTCGGGCACAAAGCCGGTCATCACGACGTTGGGCAGCCTGTGCCGCGCGATGTACGACTCGGCCCGTCCGCGCAGAGGACCGTCTCCGACGATGATCAATCGCGCCTGCGGGACGCGCGCGTTCATGGCTCGATACGCGCGCAGCAGGTCGCCCAGCCCTTTGCGCTTCTCCAGGCGACCGACAAAGAGGATGTTCAGGTTGTCGTCGCGCAGGTGCCGGATGGGAGTGACGTCCGGGTGGTAGACACCGAGGTCGATGCCATTCGGAATCACCCGCATCGGAAAGTCGGGGAAATACCGATTCACGAACGTGCGCGCCGGCTCGCTCACCGCAATGGCGCGATGCAGGTGGCTGAGGTAGGGCTCCAGCACAGGCCGGCCGTAGAAGTAGCCGACGTTCGACCGCGCGAACGCGTGAAAGGTCCCCACGTTGGCGGTGGTCGACATCCGGAGCATCGTCATCGGCAGCGCTGGCATGAGCGGTTCATGGAAATGAAGGACGTCGAAGCGCTCGTCGGCGATGATCGCAGCCACCTGGTTGGCGAGGTGAAAGCTGAGCGTGATCCTGGCGACCGAGTCGTTGGCCGGGATGGCGATGGGTGTGCCGATCCGATAGAAGCGCGCCGCATCAAAGCCGACGTCAGCGCGACTCGAGGGCGCAAAGATTCGCGTCTCGTGCCCCATCCGGCCCAGGTGCCGCGCCAGGTGGCGGACGTGATCGTTCACGCCGCCGGGCGAGGCGAAGTCGTAAGGCGAAACCAACCCAACTCTCATTCGCGCGGCCTCATGGCGAGCCGGCCCAGATGCGATGCGGCACGTGCCAATCCGCGGGGTGCTTCTGGATGAACTGCTCGATCTGGCGCAGCAGCGCCTGGGTCGCCCGGACCTGGTCCGCCCGAGGATTCCCCGTCGACTCGGCAAAGACCAAAGGCGAGCCCTCGACCTGGTAGGTGTCGTCCGGCAACCTGTACAGGCACACCGGAAACAGCGGCGTGCCCAGCCGCAGGGCGATCGCGGCCGGACCGAGCGGGATAGGGGCCAGCCTGCCGAAGAAAGGCATCAAGTAACCCGTGCCCATGATGTCGCGGTCGATCGCCGTGATCACCATCTCCTGCTCCCGCAGGGCGTCGAGGACCTTGCGGATGCCGCCGTGGTCGAGCGTCAGCACGCTGATCCCCAGGCGCGCCCTCGTGTCCCGGTACCACTCGAACAGCGGGCGCGGTTCCAGCTCCTCGGCGAAAAGGCTCACCGGCGCCACCGTCGCCGACCAGATCGCGGCAGCCACTTCGTACGAGCCCATATGGCATGAGATCACGAGCACTCCGCGGCCCTGCGCCCGCGCCTGTTCCAGGTACTCCCAGCCGGTCACCTTCAAACGCGGCCGCATCGCCTCGACCCTTGCCAGCGGCAGCTGCATCAGGTCGGCGTAGGCCTTCGCGTGGTTGCGGAAGTTGAGCCACGAAAGACGGCGGAGCGCCGCCGGATCCCTGGCCAGCTCTGGACACGCGATCTTGAGGTTGAATTCCAGCCGCGGTCGCGCGAGCGGTGAGAACCACCAGGCGAAGCGGGCCGCGAAGACGGCGAGCGCGTACGCCCATGGCCGCGGCATGTGCTGGACGATCGACTGCACCGCCTTGAAGCCGCGGTACTGGAAGGCCGAGATGGCTCGCGAGAGGCGATAGCGCCACAACTAGCTGAACATGGGGCGAAAGGCGTACCACTGATCGGGCCGCTCCCTGATGAACACCTCGAAACAATCGATGATCCTCTGCGTCAGGGTTTCCTTGCTGTCGGATGCAGAACAGGTCAGCGGCTCATGCACCTGGCCGCGATACCTGCCGTCACCGATCCCGTAGACAAACGCGGGGACCAACGCGGCGCCTGTCTTGAGCGCGAAGGCGGCTGGGCCGCTCGGCACGATGGCGCGACGACCGAAGAACTGCACGCTCACCCCGGGCCCTTGCTCCAGGTCGCACAGCAGGGCGACGATCCGCCGGGCTGCCAACGCGTCCGTGATCCCCCTTACCGCCGATCGGCCGAGCGGGATGACGTCCATCCCCAGCTTGCGACGTGTGGCGACAACGGCGTCATCGAGCGAACCTGGGAAGCGCTCCGCCACGGCGCTGATCGGGTAGCCATGCACGGACGCCCACGCCGCAGCGAGATCCCACGACCCCATGTGCGGCAGCGCGAGGATCAGGCCATGCCCGGCGGAGCGGATGGCATCGACGTGCTCGAGTCCGTCCACAGAGACGCGGCTGCTGATCTCGTCGGGCGACATGTCGCCCATCAGGAGAAATTCCATCAGCATCCGGCCGTAGTTCTGGAAGGCCCGTTTGGCCACCCGCGCAGCGCGTGGGTCCGAGCTGTCGACGCCGAGAACCGTCGCGTAGTTGCTCAGCGCGGCGCGGCGCTGGCCCGCGCTGAGCCAGAACCACGCCGTCCCGCCGGGCGTTGCGGCAGCATGCCGCAGGCCTCCTGGAACCGCGCGGAGCAACCGCGCGCCAGCGAAGTAGCTAGCGGCGAGCAGCCGCGGCCGGCTTCGCGCGGGCGACGCGGCGGTCGCGCCCGTTGCGCCCATTGACTCCCGCCTTATCACCTTCGATGAACTCCTCCACCAACCGCCTGGCCTCGTTGTCGGTGTACTGCACCGGGGGCGACTTCATGAAGTACGAGCTCGGCGCCTCGAGCGCGCCGCCGATTCCGCGGTCGAGCGCCAGCTTGGCACAGCGCACCGCGTCGATCACGATACCGGCCGAGTTGGGCGAGTCGACCACCTCGAGCTTGAGCTCGACGTTGAGCGGCACGTCGCCGAATGAGCGGCCTTCCAGCCTGATGTACGCCCATTTGCGGTCGTTCAGCCAGGGCACGTAGTCCGAAGGCCCGATGTGGACGTTGTCCATGCCGATGTCGTAGTCGAGCTGAGACGTCACTGAGCGCGTCTTGGAGATCTTCTTCGACATCAGGCGCTCGCGCTCCAGCATGTTCAAGAAGTCGGTGTTGCCGCCGAAGTTGAGCTGGTAGGTGCGCTCGAGCTTCACGCCGCGGTCCCTGAAAAGCCTTGTCAGGACGCGATGCACGATGGTGGCCCCGACCTGTGACTTGATGTCGTCACCGATGATCGGCAGGTTCTTGTCGAGAAAGCGCTTCTGCCAGTAGGGCTCGCGGGCGATGAAGACGGGAATGCAGTTGACGAAACCGACGCCGGCGGCCAGCGCCTGCTCGACGTACCACTTCGTGGCCTCTTCAGAGCCGACAGGAAGGTAGCTCACGAGCACGTCCGCCTTGGTCTTCTTCAAGATCCCGACGACGTCCGAGGTCTCGCCAGGCGCCTTCTGCACGACGTCGGACAGGTACTTGCCGATGCCGTCGTGGGTCATGCCTCGCTGGACCTTGACGCCGCTTGCCGGCACGTCAGAGAACTTCACCGTGTTGTTGGGCTTGGTGAAGATCGCTTCGGCGAGGTCGAGGCCGACCTTGTTCTTGTCGATGTCGAACGCGGCGACGAACTCGATGTCGCGGATGTGATAGCCGCCGAGCTCGACGTGCATGAGTCCAGGGACCGAGTCCTTGGGCGACGCGTCGCGGTAGTAATGCACGCCCTGGACAAGCGAGGAGGCACAGTTGCCAACCCCCACGATGGCCACACGAACTTTCTTGTCGCTTCCGTGGCGATTGCCGTTCCTGTGATTGGCGCTCATGCGCCCACCTCCTCACGAACTTTCACACTGGATGAGATCCCGAGCATCTCGTCAAGACGCTCGCGAAAACGCCTGATGTTCTCCACGTCCAGCGAGCAGTGGACCTGCCGGCCTTCCCGCCGGGTCCTGATCACCCCGCCGACGCGCAGCATCCGCAGGTGCCACGAGATGCGTGGCTGGCTCATGTGGAGGTGCTCCGCGAGGTCGTTGACGCTGGTCTCACCTGCCTGGGCGAGGCGCTCCAGGATGCGCAGGCGGGTCGGGTTGGCGAACGCCAGGAAGTGGTCCGGCAGCTCGTTCCGGGGGTTCTGGAGAAACATAAAGGTTGCTTTATGTACGAGTATACATAAAGGCTGGTTTATGTATCGGGTGGGCTAGGAGTGGCGCACCAGGTCGAGAAACTCAGCGCGAGTACGGGGGTCGCGGCGGAAGGTCCCCAGCATGCAGGAGGTCATCATGTGCCCGCCCGGCGTCTCGACCCCGCGCATCTCCATGCACAGGTGGCGCGCCTCCACGACGACGCCGACGCCGCGCGGGACGAGCGACTCGTTGAGCGCCTCGGCGATCTGTCTGGTCATCTGCTCCTGGATCTGGAGGCGGTGCGAGAAGACCTCGACCAGCCGCGGGATCTTGCTCAGGCCTACGACCTTGCCCTTGGGCAGATAGCCCACGTGGACCTGCCCGAAGAACGGCAGCATGTGATGCTCGCAGAGGCTGTAGAAGTTGATGTCTTTGACCACGACCATCTCGTCGTAGTCCTGGTCGAAGACTGCGCCGGCGACGACATCCTCAGGCCTGACCCCGTAGCCGTCCGTCAGCTCGCGCAGCGCGCGAGCCACCCGCTCGGGCGTGGCCTTCAGACCCTGACGGTCGGGGTCCTCGCCCAGCTCGGCGAGAAGTGATTCGACCAGGTCGGCGATCGGGTCGCCGGGCTTCGGCTTCGGCGTGGCCATGGATGCACACAATTTACGGGGTGGATGCGATCGCTGCCGCTCAGGTGCTGTCCGAGATCGGATACCTCCTGCGCCAGGACGAAAAGGAGCGATTCCGGGCCAAGGCCTTTTCCCAGGCCGCCTGGTCGATCGCGCTGCAGCGGCCCGACCTCGATGCATTGCAGCGCTCCGCGAGCCTGACCTCGATCGAAGGCGTCGGTGAGGGCATCGCCCGCGTGCTCGCGGACCTGATCGCCACGGGCCAGAGCCGCTACCTGAACCGATTGCGCGAGCAGACGGGGCAACCCGCGCACGACGACGAGTCGCAGCTGGCCTTCGGCGACTACCAGGGCGACATCCACTCGCACACCGACTGGAGCGACGGCAGGGCGACGATGCTCGAGATGGCCGAAGGGGCCCGCGCGCTCGGCTACAGGTACCTGGGCATCACCGATCACTCGCCTCGCATCACCGTCGTGCACGGTCTCAACGCCGAGCGATTGCTCTCGCAATCCCAGGAGATGGCCGAGGTCCAGAAAAAGGTTGACGGTGTGACGCTGCTCCAGGGCATCGAGGTCGACATCCTCGAGGACGGTGCGCTGGACCTGCCGGATGAGGTGCTCGAGATTCTCGACGTGGTCATCGCCTCACCGCACGTCAAGCTGCGGCAGGAGCCGGCGGCCATGACGGAGCGCATGCTGCGGGCTGTGGCCCATCCGCAGGTCGACGTGATCGGTCACCCCACCGGACGCCGGCCCGGGTCGCGCGAGGGCGCCACGTACGACTTCGAGGCTGTTTTCAAGGCGGCGGCCAGGAACGGCGTCGCGCTGGAGATCGATTGCGACCCGGCCCGGATGGACCTGTCCCACGAGATGGCGCGGCTCGCCTGAGAGTGCGGCTGCAACTTCGTCGTCGACGCCGACGCGCACGCCCCGCCTGAGTTCGCGTACGTGCCGATGGCGTTGTGGATGGCGCGCCGGGCGGGCATCCCGCGGGACCGCATCCTGAACTTCATGCCGCTGGAGGAACTTACGATGGCGCTTCAGAAATGACGCAGGTCGGGATCATGATCGAAGGCCAGGAAGGGCTGAGCTGGGAGCGCTGGCAGCGGATCTGCCATGACACGGACCGCCTCGGCTTCGCCTCGCTGCGGCGAAGCGATCACCTGATCTCGCTCATGGCGTCTCCGGACAGGGACTGCGTAGAGTGCTGGACCTCGCTTGCCCTGGCCGCTGAATGGACCCAGAGGATCGAGTTCGGTCCGATGGTGAGCCCGATCACCTTTCGGCTGCCTTCCATGCTGGCGAAGATCGCGGCCGCGGTCGACGCGCTCTCCGGCGGGCGACTGATCCTCGGTGTCGGGGCGGGCTGGAACGAGAACGAGCACCGGGTTTTCGACATCCCGTTCTACACTCAGAAGGAGCGATTCGACCGACTCGAAGCCGGAATCACGACTATGCGCCGGATCTGGGCCACGACACATCCCAAGCCGGCGCGCAACTCCATCCCACTGCTGCTTGGCGGAAAGGGCGCCCGGCGGACGATTCCGCTTGTCGCGCGCGAGGCGGCGGAATGGAACCTTTCCCGGCTCGACGCGGACATGTTTCGGCAAGGGCGCGAGATGCTCGAGCAGTGCTGCCGCGACATCGGACGCGACCCAACCACGATCCGCCGCTCGGTGATGACGACCTACATCATCGGCCGCGACCGAAACGAGCTCCGAGAGAGAGCTCTGAAGCTGCGGGAGGTTTTGCCTTCGTTGAAGGGGCTGGAAGCCGAGCAGGTGCTGGAGAAGATGCGGCAGCAGGCGTTCGTAGGAAGCCCCGAGGAGATTGCTTCGCAGATGCGCGAGCACGCCAGGCTCGGGGTCGATCTCTTCATGCTGCAGCACTTCGTGCTCGACGACGCCGACGCCCTCGAACTTCTAGCCAAAGAAGTGATCCCCGCGGTGGCCTAACCTAAGCGACGTGGATTTCGACCTCAGCCCCACTGAGAAGGCCTTTCGCGACGAGGTCCGGACGTGGCTGAAGGCCAACGCTCCGCGCGACGCAGACGGAGCGGGCGACATGAAGGCGTTCATCGACAGCCGCCGGGCGTGGCAGCGAAAGCTCTACGAGGCCGGCTATGTCGGCATGACCTGGCCCGAGGAGTACGGCGGCCGCGGCCGCAGCTTCATGGACCAGCTGATCTTCAACGACGAGATGATCCAGGCCCAGGCCCCGGAGCCGATCAACGTCATCGGCCTAGGCATGGGCGGGCCGGTGGTCATCGCCCACGGCACCGAGGAACAGAAGAAGCGATACCTTCCGCCGCTGCTCTCCGCGGAGGAGATCTGGTGCCAGGGGTTCAGCGAGCCCAACGCCGGCAGCGACCTGTCCGGGCTGCAGACGCGCGCCGAGGACAAGCGCGACCACTACATCGTCAACGGACAGAAGGTGTGGACGACGCTGGCGCATGTCGCCAGGTGGTGCATGCTCCTCGCCCGCGAGCGCAAGGAGGCCAACCCGCGCGACGGCCTGACGTACCTGCTCGTTGACATGGAGAGCCCCGGCATCGAGGTACGTCCCCTCGTCCAGATCACGGGTGACGCCGAGTTCAACGAGATCTTCTTCAAGGACGTGAAGGTTCCGAAATCGCAGATCCTCGGTGTCGCGGGCCATGGCTGGGACGTTGCGATGACCACGCTGCTGCACGAACGCGGCACCCTCGGTCTGGCCCTGGCCACGCGCGCGCAGATCACCGCGGCGGAGCTCGCTGAGCGCGCACGCAAGCTGGGTCGCGGCTCGGATCCATTGGTGCGGCAGAAGGTCGCCCAGCACACGATCGAGGCGCGTGCGCTTCAGCTCAACGGTTATCGCGCGGTCACGGCCGTCAGGCGCAACGGGATTCCGGGACCGGAAGGCTCGATCCTCAAGCTGATGTGGTCCGAGCTCAACCAGCGGATGACCGAGACCGCGATGGACATGGGCGGCCCCGCGTCGCAAGTCGCCGACGGGGAGGGCTGGAGGTACCAGTTCTTGCGCTCGCGAGCCAACACCATCGAGGCGGGCACGTCAGAGGTGCTGCGCAACATCCTCGCGGAACGCGTGCTGGGTCTGCCACGCAGTCGGTAACCTAGGCCCGGATGACCGCTGTCGCCACGCAGGCGACCACCACGACCGCTCAGAGGGGCATCGACCGCGGCGTGATGGCCGTCTTCGCCGGCCTGATGCTCGGCTCGCTGATCGCGTCACTCAACATGACGCTGGTCGCGCCGGCCCTGCCGACGATCGTGGCCGAGCTGGGCGGGCTCGCGGACTACAGCTGGATCCCGATCTCCGCGATGCTGGCCTCGACGATCGTCGTGCCCGTCGCGGGCAAGCTGTCGGACATCTACGGCCGCAAGCCGCTGTACATGACCGGCATCGTGGTTTTTGCGGCGGGCTCGGCCCTGTCCGGAATCGCACCGAACTTCTGGTTCCTCGTGTTCGCCCGCTTCGTCCAGGGCGCGGGCATGGGTTTCATCATGCCGCTCTCGCAGGCGATCATCGGCGACATCATCTCGCCCCGCGAGCGGGGCAAATACCAGGGCATGATGGGCGCCTCGTTCGGCCTGGCCTCGATCGTCGGACCGGCCGCGGGCGGGTTCATCACCGAGCACTTCACGTGGCGCTGGCTGTTTTTCGTCAACCTGCCGATTGCGGCGCTCACGCTCATCGTGATCTGGTTCTACATGCACGTCCCCAACGAGCGTCGCAAGCACGCGATCGACGTGTGGGGCAGTGTGACGCTTTCGAGTGGGATCACGTGCCTGCTGCTGGGAACGGTGTGGGGAGGCGTCCAGTACCCGTGGGCGTCATGGCAGATCATCGGCCTGTACGCCGCGGCGGCCCTGCTCCTGGCCGGATTCGTCTGGGTGGAGACGCGGGCCGCCGAGCCGGTCCTCCCACTGCGCCTGTGGAAGAGCAGCATCTTCACTTTCTCCAACATCGCGAGCATCGGCGTCGCCATGTCGATGTTCGGCGCCATCTTCTTCCTCCCGGTTTTCGTCCAGGGCGTGATCGGCAACACCGTCACGAACTCGGGCGCCATCCTCGTGCCGATGCTCGTCGCGATGATCATCACGAGCGTCGCCGGGGGCCAGCTCATCTCGCGCACCGGCCGGTACAAGGTGCTGCTGCTGGTGGGCCTCGCGTTGATGGCCGGCGGGTTCTATCTCCTCTCGACGTTCGACGTCCACACGACCAACCAACAGACCATTCAGGCCATGATCCTCATCGGCCTCGGTCTCGGTCTGACGATGCAGACCTACACGCTCGTGGTCCAGAACTCGGTGGAACGCGCCGACATGGCCGTCGCGACCTCGGCGACCCAGTTGTCGCGCTCTCTAGGCGCGGCCATCGGTCTTGCGATCCTGGGCACGATCCTGACCCAGGGGATGGCCTCCTCAGTCGCGAAGTACCTGCCGGCCTCAGCCGTGCAGAAGCTTCAATCGTCCGGCGGCGGCGACACGGCGACGGCCGTGTTCGACCCCACGCAGCTGGCGCATCTGCCGCCCCTCATCGCGTCCGGGATCCGGCACGGACTGGCCGACGCTCTTCATCCGGTGTTCCTGGCCAGCCTGCCGATCATCGCCGCCGCGTTCATCGCGACTCTCTTCATTCGCGAGCTGCCGCTGCGCCAGACCGCGCACGTGGCCGCCGGCCGGGTGGTGACCGGCGGTTCGGGGAAGGGCGAAACAAAGTCCTGATTCGGTAATCGGCTTGTCTTGCGGCGTCCCGAAGGACAGAATTCCCGGACGTGATTCCATCCGTGGGGCAAGAACGGCGGAAAGTCTGGTCGCTCTGGGTGGCGGCCGGGGTCGTCGCGCTGGGCGGCGTCGTACCGCTCGTCTTCGGGGGCACCTCGAGCCGCATCAGCAATGTCATCGTCCCCTTCGGTATCGCTGCCATCGCACTCGCGGCCTGCGGGCTGCTCAACACACAAAGCCGGACGGTCCTCTCGATCATCTACTTCGTGGCGGGCCTGGCGATCGTGTACGGAGTGCTCTCGATGTTCTCCCTGCCGCTCAGGCTGGCCGCACTGGGTTCGTGCCCGGCCGCACCGGCGCCGTGCCCCAGCGGCCTGCCGCGCCCACTCACCGATGGCGAGAACACCGGGATGGGAGCCGCGGCGGCCTGCGGCATCGCAGGGCTGTTCCTCGGTTTCTATGGCCTGGTCACGATCTTCCGCGGCGCCGTGATTCCGCAACTGGCGCCTCGCGTGCGCAAGATCCCGCCGATCCCTCCTTCTGCAGCGCCCAAGCCTGCAGCTGCCGAACCCGCATCGGCTGAGCCCGAGCCGGTGGCGACTCCGGTCGCATCCGAACCGGAGCCCGAGCTCCCCGCGCACGAGGAGGCCGATCTGCCAGAGCTGCCGCCTCACGAGTCGAGCTCCGCCACGACCTAGAGGCTCGACCGAAAACCTCGGCGAGAGATTCGGCGATCCAGGTGGCCGAGATTCGGGTGAAGCGCCGAGCAGCGGAGCGAGCGCATCCGTCGATGCGTGAGCGAGCAGCGCAGAAGCTGAACCCGAAGATCGGGCGCCTGGGCGCTGAAGATCCGTCGAGGGCTTTCGGGCGGGCCTCTAAACTCCGTTGTCGTGGATTTCGCGTTTTCCGAAGAGCAGGAGATGCTGCGGCGCTCCGCGCGCGAGTTCCTGGCCAAGGAGTGCAGCCCCAAGGTCGTGCGCACGCTGATGGAAAGCGCCGACGGGTTCGACCCCGCGATGTGGAAGAAGCTCGCGGACCTCGGGTGGACCGCCCTGGGCATCCCCGAGCAGTACGGAGGCGTCGGCAGGTTCCTCGACCTTGTGGTCGTGCTCGAAGAGGCAGGTCGAGCGCTGCTCCCCGGCCCGTTCTTCTCGACCATGGGACTGGCCGTGCCGGTCCTGATCGAGGCCGGCACCGAGGCGCAGAAGAAAGATGCGCTGAGTGCAATCGCGTCCGGCGATGCGAGAGCGACCCTGGCGTTCACCGAGCCCTCCGGACGCTGGGATGCAAGCAGCGTGGCGCTGACTGCGAAACAATCCGGCGGCGGCTGGCAGCTCGACGGGATCAAGCTCTTCGTTCCAGACGCGCACACCGCCGACTACGTGGCGGTGGCAGCGCGCACCCGGGGCGAGGGCGAAGAGGGCGTCACGCTTTTCCTGGTCAAGGGCAGGCCCAAGGGCATGACCGTCAAGCCGCTCGAGACCCTCGACATGACCCGGCGGTGGTGCGAGGTCCGTTTCGACGGAGTCCAGCTGCACGCAAACGCGATCATGGGAGCGCCGGACAAAGCGTGGCCGCGCCTCAAGCGAGCCCTCGAGTGGGCCACCGCAGCCCTGTGCGCGGAGATGGTCGGCGGCGTGCAGAAGGTGCTCGAGACGTCGACCGAGTACGCCAAGACACGTCACCAGTTCGGCAAGCCGATCGGGATCTACCAGGCCGTTTCGCACAAGCTCGCCGACATGCTCGTGCTGTCCGAGAGCGGCAGATCTGCAACCTATTACGCCGCGTGGACTGTCGACGCGGACGCGCCCGACCGTTCGCTCGCGTCCTCGATGGCCAAGGCCTACGTCTCGGACGCATACCGGAAAGTCGCGGGTGATGGCATCCAGGTGCACGGCGGCATCGGCTTCACGTGGGAGCACGACATGCACCTGTATTTCAAGCGGGCGAAATCGTCAGAGGTGACGCTTGGCGATGCCACCTACCACCGCGAGCTCGTGGCGCAAGCCCTCGACCTCTAAGCGCGCGGTGATGCCGTGGGTGATGCTCGGCGCCGCCATCGCCACCGAGGTTGCCAGCACTCTCGCCCTGCGCGGGTCTGACGGCTTCACCCGGCTGGTCCCATCGGTGATCACAGTCGTCGGCTACATCGTGAGCTTCATCCTTCTCGCGCTCGTCTTGAAGACGCTGCCGGTCGGGATCGTCTACGCGATCTGGTCCGCGGTGGGCATCGCGCTGGTGGCGGTGTTCGGCAAGATCGTCTTCAACGACCCGGTCCCACCCCTGGCGATGGCCGGCATGGTGCTGATCGTCGGCGGGGTGGTGCTGGTCGGGATGTCAGGCGCGAAGACGCACTGAATCAGTTGATCAGCGTCCCCACAAACACGCCTGGGAAGCCAACATCGGCGAGCGTGGCGGGGGCGCTGAGTGACACGTAGCAGAGGTCGCCGTTGGGCCCCGTGCCGATCACCGTCGAGGCATCGAGCCAGCCGTAAAACATGCCGCCGGCTGCGAGGTCAATCGAGCTGCCGTCGCGACCCAGCACGACGTCGCCTCGAGCGAGCACATGCTGCTCGTCGGGTGAGAGGAACGAGTAGAAATAACCGTCGCCGGCCCTCGCCGTGAAACGCCAGATCTCGCTTCCGTCGGGGCGACGAACGATGACGTCAGCATCGGCGGTAGGCGGATCGCAGACGAAGTCTCCGTCGAGCGCTACGTCCTGGACCCTGCATGAATCAAAATCCGCGAGAGGGTTGAGAACGTGGCCGGTGAGGGCGTCGATCCTGACCACCGGTCCACCCAGGTAATGCCCTGCTCCCCCTCCTGGTCCGAGGCATGCGGGAGACACGCCCAACGGGCCAACCCGATCCCAACCAACGAAATTCAACGTACATGGATACTGCAGGGAGGGCTGCGAGAGAGGGACTGTTTCGTGATACAGAAGCTGAGAACTCCCGCCCGCGTGGGCAGAGAAAACGTCCAGGGTGAAGTCGCCCGCGTAATAGGGGCCGGTTCGCGGGCAGGTTGCCTGGGTGTACAGCAGCCGCGGCACGGTCAACACGGTTGCCGTGAGCCGTGACCCATCCGGGTCAACCGCGAAAGACAGCATTTGCTGGGAGCTCGTGGGAAATACGGCGACGGTCTGGACCTGGCCCTGCACGGAGAGACTTCGCACGACGCCGAAGCGATCGGCGAAGTACACCTTGTGCGCGGCGACGTATGCAGCAGGCGGGGGCACCGATCCAAGGCAGCCCATCGAGGGCGGAGTTATCGGCGCGAATGTCGTTCTGACGCGCGCCTTTCCATCCAGACCGGCGATCAAGACGATGTCAGGCCAAGGCGAGCCGGCCACGTTGGATTCGAGGGCGGCAAACAGAAGAGAGGCCGACACGGACGGCTGGGTGGTCGGCCCAGGACGCGGCGCGGTCGGCGATCTCGCCGGGCTCGCGGCTGCTGCCGGCGGCGAGGTCGCCGGGGAAACGACCATCGCCTCGTGATGCGAGCCGGCGGGTGCGCACGCGGTCAGGAGGAACACGACCCAGGCCGCCAGTCGCTGCATGTGGCTTGAAACGCGCGGCTGACGCGCCCGGTTTCGGCGAACTTCTAGCCCGCGGCGAGGAGCCGGAAGACCACGACCCCGAACAGCGCGCACGCCGGGATGACAAGTCCGCGGTACAGCGCCCAGTAGTTCGACCAGGCCTCGCGCAGCCTGTCGAGCCGCCGTCCTGAGCCGAAGACCAGCGACCAGTAGATCGGCAGCGCTGCGCCGGTGTTCAGGGCGAGGGCCAGCACCACGACCGCGCCCGCGCCCGCGAACCACGGCTGAAGCGGCGCGGACGGGCCAAAGCCCAGCTGAACGCCCCACAGGCCACCGAGGCCGGCAAGGGCAACGACGGCGGGAATGCCCAACAGGAAGAACGACGCAAAGCTGAGGGCCACGAGCCCGAGCATGAGCGCGAGAGTGGCAACGATGCCGGCGAGCGCCGCGGCCGCGACCGTCGTGCCGGTCGGATGGGCATCCGAGCTCTGCGCCGGAGTCGAGCCGACCGGTATCGGGTCGGCGAGGGAACCTGTCACAGCGGCCTGAACGTCGGACCAGGAGTGGAAATGGTCGCTCGCGCTGACGGCGCCCGCGACTCCGGCCGATGCGGCCGCGATCACCACCCCGGCCGCGACGGCGGCCGCGTTCCGGCGGATCACGGCGATGGGCAGCCAGGTGCGGCGGCGCCTCGCGCGTCCCACACCCGTCTCCATGAGGCGCTCGCGATCGAACGCGGCGCCGCACAGGATCGTCAGAGCGAAACATGCGGTGATGGGAAGCAGGAGCGATGCCGGTGCCAGCGGCGAGCGGAACACGAACAGGGCAAGCGGCAGGTCCGCCACGGCCGCCGATACAGGCGACAGCAGGAACGACCACGCTCCGCCCGCCGCACCCTCGCGTGGGAAGAGCATGAAACCCAGCATCCGCCCCATCGCGGCCCAGTACGACGTGACGGCCGCAACGAATGCGAACACTGGCAGCAGATCCCATGGCGCGGTTTGCCCGAACAGGCTCAGCAGCGCCATTCCTGCTGCCATCCACAGCGTCACCCAGACGGTGCTGACGACCGCGCCCGGCAGCACCTCGAGCCAGATCAGCGAGGGGTCGTCGACCGGCGTGTAGAGGAGGACCTCGAGCGAGCCCTGCGCCTTCTCCCACCAGATCCCGATCGAGCTCTTGATCGACTCGAGCAGGGCGAACGACATGAAGAAAAGTGGAAGCAGCAAACCGGCCTGAAGTGCACTCCCGCCGGCGAGGCGCTGCGCGACCTGCACCGCGACGCCAGGCAGCTGGCCGAACAAGGACGTGCCCGCGACGAGCAGCAGCACGAACGCGTTGAGATACATCACCCAGCTGAGGTCGCCGCGTCGCCACCAGGAGCTCACATAGAAAGGAAGTGAATGACGCAGCATGTCGCCCTGCTCGCGAAGCGAGGCGAACATGCGCGGCGCCCGGATCCCTTCCCCTCCCCACTTGCTGGGGAGGGTGGCGCTCAGCGCCGGGTGGGGAGACTCGTCATCCTCAGCCATCGCCTGCAGGTAGACCGATTCGAGCGTCGTCTGCTGCTCCTCGAGCTCGTGGAATGGCGCGTCTTGCTCGGCGAGCCGGGCCTGGAGCTCCGCGGCAAACTCCGCGCGGTCATCCAGGCTTGCCTGCCACGGCAGCGTGTAGCTGAGCTCGGTGTCTTCGAGGCGGTACGCCGACGAACGAGAGCTCAACCACTGCGTGATCGTGTTGGGGTTCTTCGGTGCGCGCGCCAGGTGCGCGTTGAAGCGGCGGCCCACGTCGGCTTGTTCTCGAAGCTCATCGAGCGTGCCCTCGGTGACGACGACGCCTCGACGCATGATGGCGACTCGGTCGGCCATCAACTCGGCCTCGCCCAGCACGTGGGTCGTCACGATCAACGCCGCGCCGCGCTCCTTCTGCTCGCCGAGGTAGCGGCGCATGTCCGCCGCGGCCACGGGATCGAGGCCGGCGGTCGGTTCGTCGCAGAAGATCCAGTCGGGTTCGTGCAGCGTCGCTCTGATGAGCGCCACCTTCTGCGCCATGCCCCGCGAGTAGGAGGCGAGGATGGTGTCCGCGCGATCGGCCAGCTCGAACCGCTCGAGGAGGTCCGCGATGCGCCGCCGGCGACTCTCTTGAGGGACGCCGTACAGATAGCCAAAGCGGTCGAGATATTCGGTGGCGGTGTTGCGGCCGTAGAGGCGCGCCTGGTCGGGAACGACACCCAGCCGCGCGCGCACGCGGTCCAGGCTTTCGGGCAGGCGAAGACCGTCAAGCTCGATCAGGCCCGCGTCAGGCCGCAGGATCCCGCCGAGGCAGCGCAGTGTCGTCGACTTGCCCGCTCCGTTCTGCCCGAGCAGGACGAGGATCTCGCCGCGCTCGACACGAAGGTCCACTCCGGCGACCGCCCGCACGTCGCCAAAGCTCTTGTGCAGGCCCTCGACCCTGATCATGAGACGCCCCTGGTCAATCCTTCCCGTCGAGCAGCGCTTTGAGGTGATCGCGGACCTCGAAGTGGATCTTGTCGCGCGAGCCGGTCGCGTCGAGCCGCACGAATCGCTCCGGCTCCGCCGCGGCCAGACGGTCATACGCCTCAGCGACCTTCTTGTGGAAGTCGATCGACTCCTGCTCCATCCGGTCCTTGCTCTTGCCCGCCTGCTCGTGGCGCCCCAGCCCGGCCTCGACGGGGCCCTCGAGCAAGAACGTGATGTCGGGCTTTGGAAAGGTCGGCGGCCACGTCGTCGGGATGCCGCGCCCACCGCCCTGGTACGCCAGCGTCGAGTCGTGGTAGCGGTCGGCGATCACCACCTGCCCTTCCGCCAGCGCGGGAGCGATGACCTCCGCGATGAGCTGCCGGCGGGAAGCCATGAAGAGATACATCTCCGCCTCGGCGTCGATCTCGAGGCCCTTGTAAAGGAGGACGTCGCGAATTTGCTCGCCCAGCTCGGTGCCTCCAGGCTCGCGCACCACGACCGGGTCCCGTTTGGCGAGCCACTCTCCGAGCAGCTCGGCCTGGGTGGTCTTGCCCGAGCCTTCGGTGCCCTCGAATGTGATGAACAGCCCGCGCTTTGCCATGCGCCCGAAGCGTACTAGGCGGGTTCCTCCGGGGACGGGGTTATGCGTAGCCGGCGCTGCGGCTCCTTCCCCGTGCTGCGCGCCGACAGTTCGTTCTCCGCGACCAGCTGGTGCTGCAGCCGGCGCAGGTAGGCGTTCTGGGGCGAGATCTCGACCGGCTTCAGGGTCGTCTTCACCTGGCGGATCGCCGCCGCCGCCTCGGCGAGGGCGCGCGTGGTCGCCTCGTCCTCCCGGTCGACCCCGTAGATGCGGGCCAGCGCGTCCCGCACCTGGCTTACCGAGTTGCTCTTGAGGATGTGTATCGGCAAGCCCCGGCTTTCGGCCTGGCGCAGGCTGTCGGGCCGGCGGCGGTAGTGATTCTTCAGGGTCAGCACCGCGCCGGCGCCGTCGAGGTTGCCCAGCACCCGGACCGGGATGTCCAGCTCCCGGATCGACTGCTCGACGTGGTGCCGGCTCACCCCGTAGGGAAAGATGCCAAGCGGCCTGTTGTTGGAGACATGCGCCGCCTGGGGTTCCGACGCGACGACCACCGGCGCATCCACGTTCGAGATCACGCGGCCCTCTCGCGTGCGAACGCGAATCTTCGGCGTTTGCATCGGGCCACGCAAAGCGGTGTCGACAACATCCGCAAGCGGCTGATGGATCGCGACGCGATCCCTGTCCTGGATCTCGACCAGGACGTCGAACGTCGGCGGCGCCTTTCGCTCGAGCACGGATTTCTGCGTTCCGCGACGGCGCGCCTCCTCGTCGGACAGCGTCACGCTCTGGATGCCGCCGAGCAGGTCGTTGAGGGTGGGGTTGACCAGCAGGTTCTCGAGTGTCTGACCGTGCGCTGTCGCGATCAGCTGCACACCGCGCTCGGCGATGGTGCGGGCGGCCGCGGCCTCGAGCTCCGTGCCGATCTCGTCGATGACGATGACCTCGGGCATGTGGTTCTCAACCGCCTCGATCATCACCGCATGCTGCAGCAGCGGAGTCTTCACCTGCATCCGGCGCGCACGCCCGATGCCCGGATGCGGGATGTCGCCATCTCCGCCGATCTCGTTCGACGTGTCGACGATGACGACTCTCTTGCGCAGCTCGTCGGCGAGCAGCCGCGCGCACTCGCGCAGCATCGTGGTCTTGCCGATCCCCGGCCGGCCGAGCAGGAGGATGCTCTGCCCGCTTACGACGATGTCGCGGATGATCTCGCCAGTGCCCGTGACGGCCCGCCCGACGCGCATGGTGAGGCCGACGATGCGGCCTGATCGGTTGCGAATCGCCGACACCCGGTGCAGTGTGCCCTCGATGCCGGCGCGGTTGTCGTCGCCGAACTGACCGACGTTGTTGGCAACGTGATCGAGGTCCGAGGCCGAGACCGGATGGTCCGCCAGCAGCACCTCGCGTCCCGGCACGCGCGCTTCTGGTTCACGGCCGAGGTCGAGCACGATCTCCAGCAGCTCGCGCGGATCGATCCGCTCGTGCAGCGCCCGCGCGAGGTCCGGCGGCAAGGCGCGCGCGAGCAGCTCGATCTCCTCGTCCCAGTTCAGAGCGCGAGGTTGACGCTCAGCACTCATCCGTAAGAGGGCACCAGCCCTTTCTCGCGGACTGGCTTCGGCACCCGCACCGCCAGCTCTTTGATCAGCAGCAACTGTGTCAGCAAGACGCTGAACCCACGCCCGCGAAGGGCGTCGATCATGTGCGAATCATAGTGACGCAGGCTCGACCAGACCGGCGCTTCAGAGTCACCCAGGAGCGAGATTCCGTAGTCGGCCAGCTCGGCCGGCAGGGGGTTTTCCGGCAGCGCCATGAATTGGAGCGTGTCCGGTCGAGCGCCCGTGCCGCGCTGCATCCGCACCCAGCCGACGACCTCGATCCGATCGACTATCTGCCCCCCGGTCAGCTCACCTGTGTGCAGCGCCCGCCACTCGCGATAGGTCGGCGCCTCCAGTTGGGACACCCCATGCGGCGTCACCTTGCGATAGAGCTGGTAGAGCCGGCGATCGTCGCCGCGCCTGGCGGGGCGCAGGCCGTCCGGATACTGGTCGCTGCGCTGCTTCGGCTTTTCCGAGTAGACGACCTGCTCGGTCGCGTACTGCCGAAAGCCCTGCAGGCGAAACGCCGGGAGCAGCGGGTCGCGGTCGGGCAGGCGAACGAACAGCCGCAGCGCACCTCGCTCGAGCGCCTGGTTGCAGAGATGCTGCACCAACGCGGGCGCCACGTCGTCGGGGTCGGCCTCATCCGCCACCTGGAGGTTGAGCACCTGGAGCACCCGCGCCCGGCGCAGGTCAAGGCTTAGCGGCTGACCTGAGGCCTGGATGTAGCCGAGCACCTTGCCGTTTTCCTCCGCGACGTACATCAGCGACTCCTGGGTCAGCGGAAGCAGGGCGGAAAGCGTTGAGCTGAACAGCGACCACAACCGCGCAGCCGGAGGAGCGGCTTCGCTCAACCGGATCTCGGACGAGCGATGCATCTCTTCGATCCTGGTGAGATCGAGCATGCCCGCGTTCCGAATTTTCACGCGTGTTGTGTCGCCAGGCGCACGAACTCGCGGTGCAGACGGAGGTCCGAGGTCAGCTCTGGGTGGAAGCACAACGCCAGGATGCGGTCCTTTCGCACCGCGACCGGGTGCCCGTCGTAGGTTGCGATCACCTTCACGTCGCCGGTCCTCTCGACGAGTGGCGAGCGGATGAAGACACCGGGGAAATCCTTCCCGTCGAATCCATCCATGCCGTCGATGTGCAGCGGCAGCTCAAAGCTGTCGACCTGCCGGCCGTAGCCGTTGCGGCGGACGTCGATGTCGAGCAATCCAAGGCCTTTCTGTTCGGGCATGCCGTCGGTGATCTCTCGCGCGAGCACGATCATGCCGGCGCACGTCGCGAGCGTCGCGAGTCCGTCGCGGATCGCATCGCGCAGCGGCTCGAGAAGGCCGACGCGCTCCATGAGCATCGTCATCGTCGTGCTCTCGCCGCCAGGCAGCACGATGCCATCGAGGCCTTCGAGGTCGTCGCGCGTGCGCACCAGGCGTGTGCGCGCGCCGGCGGCTTGCAGCGCCCGTATGTGCTCGGCAAAGGCTCCCTGCATCGCGAGGACCCCGATGAGGGGGGATTTGGCCTTGTTGCTACCAGCCTCGGGCAGCGAGCAGCTCGTCCTTCGGGATGGCCGGGATCTCGAGGCCGTGCATCGCTTTACCCAGCCCCACCGATACCTCGGCCAGCACCTCTGGCTTGTCGTAGTAGGTCGTGGCCGCGACGATCGCCTTGGCACGCTTCAAGGGGTCCTCGGACTTGAAGATGCCCGACCCGACGAACAACCCATCGACCCCCAACTGCATCATCAACGCGGCGTCGGCTGGCGTCGCGATGCCACCGGCGGCGAAGTTGACAACCGGCAGGCGGCCTAGCTTCTGGCACTCCGCGAGCACCTCGACCGGCGCACCGATCTGCTTGGCCTCGTGCACCAGCTCCGCGTGGTTCATGCCCTGCAGCTTGCGGATGCCGGCGTTGACCGCCCGCGCGTGCCTCACCGCCTCGACGACGTTGCCGGTGCCGGCCTCGCCCTTGGTCCGGATCATGGCCGCGCCCTCCGCGATGCGCCTCGTGGCCTCGCCGAGGTCGCGGCAGCCGCAGACGAAGGGAACCTTGAACGGGTGCTTGTCGATGTGGTTCTCCTCGTCCGCCGGAGTCAGCACCTCCGATTCGTCGATGTAGTCGATGCCGAGCGCCTCGAGGATCTGCGCCTCGACGAAGTGGCCGATCCGGCATTTCGCCATGACCGGGATGGTCACCGCCGCCATGATCGACTTGATCAGCTCCGGATCGGACATGCGTGCCACGCCACCCTCTTTGCGGATGTCGGCCGGCACGCGCTCCAGCGCCATCACGGCGCACGCGCCGGCTTCCTGCGCGATGCGGGCGTGCTCGGGCGTGACGACGTCCATGATCACGCCGCCCTTCAGCATCTGGGCAAGCCCGGCCTTGACCTTGAAGGATCCCTTCACAGAGCCGTCGCCATTGCGGGCGCCGTTGCGTTCGGCCACGTTCGAAATTCTACGCGGGCGCCTGCGCCCCCATCCCCGCCTTCGGCGGTACTTCCCCGCCGGCGGGAAGAGCCTCCTGTTAGAGCCTTTCCAGCACCAGCGTCCGCTTGGACGCGTACTCGGTGTCGGAAAGCAAGCCGTCCCTGTGCAGGCGGGTCAGCATGTCCATCTCCTCGAGGACGTCCAGCAGGGGCGCCATGGTGCGCCGCGCAAGGTAGGCGTCGGAGGCGGTGCCGGCCTCCTCGCCGCGCGCGTCGAACTCGCGGACGAAGAACAGAGCCTTGACCGCGGAGAAGGGAATGCCGAGCTTGCGGATAGGGCTGTCGCTCTGCTCCGCGTGCAGGTGCAGAACGACCCCGTACCGGTGACGCTCCAGCGTGCCGTCGAGATGGCCGCGCAAAACCTCGCCGTCGAGGAAGCGGATCGCCACCTTGCGCGTGGGCGTGTCGGCGAGCTCCTTGTCGCGTTGAAGCTCGACCCACTTGACCGCGGTCAGCGGGATCCAGGCGGTTTCGTTGTTCTCCAGGCCGCCGGCATCGTCGACCTCGACCAGGAAGTCCGGCTCGTCGAAATCGAGATCGCGAGCGACCCCTTCCACGGTCTCGTCGTCGAAAAAGCGGACGACTATCCTGGCCATCTCATACCTACTGTACTAACCCTCATCGAGCTTCACTCCTGCGCTGGTCTCGGAGCCTTCTCCGGCCGAGTCGGCGGGCACACTTGGTACACGAGGCGATGTGGTTTCGCACGGCTTCTGCCTGTGGGCGGCGGAGCTTTCCCGCGAGGTAGGGCGCGAGCAGCGGCAGCGCCTCCTCGTGGGTGAGGTCGCCTTCGCGCTGCGAGGCGAGGTACTCCTCCTTGAATCGCAGGCGCGCCCGATAGAGCAGGGTCTCGACCGCGCTCTCGGACATCTTGAGTGTGCGTGCGATCTGGCGATAGCTCATGTCCTGGAGCTCGCGCAGCGTCAGCACGAGACGGTATTTTTCGGGCAACCGTTGCGCCACGTGCCACACCTGGCGGCGAGTCTCGTTCGACTCCTGGACCTGGACCGGGTCGAACGCGCGGGCCGTCGACGGCAGGTTCGACATGAGCTCGTCGTCTTCCTCTTCGGTCGTGCCGTCCGCCCGGAGGTCGCGCTGCCGCCGACGCAGCTCGTCGTAGCAGAGGTTGCGAGCCACGGTGTGAATCCAACCGCCGAAGTTGAACGAGTCGTCGACCCGGTCCAACATGCGGAGGGCCTTCATGAAGGTCTCCTGCGCGATGTCCTCTGCCAGCAGGGCGTCGCCGAGCTTGCGGCGGACGAGCCGGTAGATGGACGCGACGTAGCGCCGGTGCAGCTCCTCGAACGCATGTACGTCACCGTTCCGATAGGCCCGGACCAGGTCGACATCGGTAGGGCCGGCGCCTTCCTGCGCCGCCGGTTTGCCTTCCTCTACTTCCATTTGCGACTGCGGCAGGCTACTACGGCGGCCCGAATTAGCATCCCCTCTGGGTCGTTTAGCGCCCGCTGCAGGTCCGATCCTTCCTCCGTGAGCGTCACGACCGAGGTGACACCCAACCGGTTCAACGCCTCCCATCCTGGGCCCTTGCTGCCCGCCAGCAGAATCACCGGCACGCCGGCCGCCCGGGCTCGTTTGGCGACCTCGCCGGGCGCCTTGCCGTAGGCCGTCTGCTCGTCGACCCGGCCTTCGCCGGTGAGCACGAGGTCGGCGCCGGCGAGCCTCGCGTCAAGGCCGGCCGCATCGATGACCAGCGGGGCGCCTGGAACAAGCGAGGCGTCGAGGAACGCGATCAGCCCTGCCCCCGTCCCCCCCGCGGCGCCTGCTCCCGGCACGTCCGCCACATGCTTGCCCAGGTCGCGCTCGATCACCTCGGCAAAGCGCGCGAGGGCTGCGTCCAGCTCCCTCACGGCAGCCTCGTCGGCGCCCTTCTGAGGTCCGTAGACGGCGCTGGCGCCGCGCGGACCGGTCAGTGGGTTGGTCACGTCGCAGGCGACCTCGACCCGCACTGGCGGTGCCCAGGGTTTGAACCCCGAGGGGTCGATGCGCTCGAGCCGGGCCAGGGCGGCGCCGCCGCGCGCCACGTCTTGCCCGGCCGCATCGAGCAGCCCGTAGCCGAGAGCCTGGGCCATGCCCGCGCCGGCATCATTGGTCGCCGAGCCCCCTATGCCGGCGATGATGCGGGACCCACCGGCGTGCCTGGCCGCCTCCAGCAGCTGGCCGAACCCATATGTGGAGGCGCGGCGAGGATCCCGCCGGTCGGGCGGGATGAGAGTCAGGCCGCTCGCGGTCGCGAGCTCCACCACCGCGGTTCGCCGGGAGTCGATGAGCCCGTATCGCGCCTGGACAGCGTCGCCCAGCGGGCCTTCGACCTGCGCCACGAGGTAATCACCCTCGTTGGCGGTGACGAGCGCCTCGACGGTCCCATCGCCGCCGTCGGCGACGGGGACCTCGACGACCTCCGCCTCGGGGAAGACCTCGCGCACGCCGCGAGCGATGGCCCTGGCGGCCTGCGACGCGGTGAGGGTTCCCTTGAAGGCGTTCGGAGCAACGACGATCTTCACTCGCCTGGGGAGGTTAGTAGATCGGGATCGTCCAGTCCTTGTACTTCGGCGTCTCGCCACGCACCGCCCCGAAGTAGATGTTCTGCAGCTCCTGCGTGAACTCACCAACCCTGCCGTTGCCGACCGGCCGGCGGTCGACCTCGATGACAGGAGAGATCTGCGCGCCGGTTCCGCACAGCAGCAGCTCATCGCACGTGTAGAGCTCGGTGCGGTCGATGCTTCGCTCCAGCACCGGCAGGTTCAGCTCGTCTTTGATGACCTTGATCAGGAGCTGGCGCGTGACCCCTTCGAGGATGTCGTCGGTGACAGGCGGCGTGACAAACGCGCCGTCCTTGAGCATGAAGAGGTTTTCCGCCGAGCCCTCCGAGACGTGGCCATCGACGGACAGCACGATCGCCTCATCGAAGCCGCCCTCCACGGCCTCCGACTTGGCGAGCGCAGCCTGGGCGTAGGAGCCGGTGATCTTGGCGCGAGCAGGAAGCGACTGGTCGGGGACGCGGCGCCACGTGCTTACCATGCAGCGAATGCCCGCTTCCACCTCGACGTAATTGCCGAACGGGACCGAGTAGATGAAAAAGCCGCGGTTCAGGTTGTGCAGCCGGACGCCGATCTCCTCGCTGGACGTGTAGAGGAGCGGACGCACGTACACGTCGGACTTGAACTCGTTGCGGCGCAAGAGCTCGACTGTGAAGTTGACGAGCTCTTCCGTCGAGTACGGCAACTTCATGCGCATCACGTTGGCCGAGCGATGCATGCGGTCGAAGTGAGCCGCGGCCTGCAGCAGGTACAGCTGGGCTTTGTTCTCGTTCCAGTAGGCGCGGATTCCCTCGAACACGGCAGTGCCGTAGTGGAGCGCGTGCGTCATCAGGCCGAGCTTTACGTCGTGGTAGCGGGCGAAGTCGCCCTCGAAGAAGACCCACGTGTTCGGATGAGCCGCCGGCTTCTTCACGGCGGCTTTGGCTTTGGTGTCCACACCCATCGGAGTAAGTCTAATTGCGGGAGCGAACGTCCCCATCCGACCGGCCGCTACGCGGCGGGTCACACCCCCGCGCCACGGTGTCGTGGTCGCGATCACAGTCGCACGCGCGGGGCTCCCCGGCGAGCGGGGAAGGCAATCTGTTATGAATCCGGGCGTGGGCCTTTACGGCATCATCGCCGACCTTCGTCGCGAGCATCCGACCCCCGCCACCATGCAGACGCTGGACATGGTCGTGGCGGAGCTCGGCAAGACTCGAGACAACCTGAAAGAGGCGGTCGCAAACCTCAACGGCAAAGCCCTGCCGCCGGGCGGCAAACCCGTGCTCGACGAGCTCGTGAAGCGGGCACGCGAGGACGGCGTGTACGACCTCGACTACGGTCCCGACCCTTACGACAAGCCGCCGCCGGAGCCGCTCGACGAGGCGACCGCGGGCATCGGAGCCCTCCTTGCGATCTCCTCCGTCGTCAGCGTGGCCCTCGCCGTCGTGGCCGTCGTGCTCGGACTGCAGGCGATCTTCAACGCGCACTGACCGTGGCCGAATACTCCTTCGACGTCGTCTCGGAGTTCAATCCGGCGGAGCTGACGAACGCCCTCGACCAGGCTCGACGTGAGGTGGGAACCCGCTTCGACTTCAAGGACACGGCGACCGTCTACGACCATCGTGGCGGGCTGATCGTCATCGAGTCGGCGAGCGAAGACCGGGCCAGGGCGGCGCTCCAGGTCCTGCGCGAGAAGGCCGCCCGCCGCCAGCTGTCGCCCAAGCTCTTCAAGGCCGGTGACCCGAAGACGGTTGGCAAGGGACGTGGGCAGATCGAGGTCCAGCTGAACGCCGGCATCACCGACGACCTCGCCCGCGACCTGCGCAAGCGGATCCAGAACGTCTCCGCCAAAGTCCAGGTCCGCATCCAGGGCGATCAGCTGCGTGTCGTCGGCAAGGACAAGGACACGCTGCAGGTCGTCATCAAGTCGCTGCGAGAGGCGGAGGACATCCCCGTCCCGCTGCAGTTCACGAATTACCGCTAGCCCGCATGCTTGTCATCCCGGCGATCGACATCCTCGGCGGGCGCTGCGTGCGCCTGACCCAGGGCGATTACGACCACCCGATCGTGTATGGCGATGACCCTGTCGAGGTGGCGAAGCGATACGTGGGCGCGGGGGCGAACCGCGTCCATGTTGTCGACCTGGACGCGGCGCGCGGCTCAGCCAGCAACAAGCCGGTGATCGCGCGCATCCTCGAGCTGCCCGGCATCGAGCTGCAGGTCGCAGGTGGCGTGCGCAGCGTGGAAGCGGTTGACGCCCTCCTCGAGGGCGGCGCGCACTGGGTGGTGATGGCGACGGCCGCCGTGCGCGACCCTCACCTGTTCGAGCGATGCGCGCTCAAGCACCCGGGCAAGGTCCTTGCCGCGCTCGACGTCCGGGACAACAAAGCCGCCGTGAGCGGATGGCGCGACACCGACCCTGTCGCGATCGGCGCGCTCGTCAGCCGCTGGGAATTTCTCCCGCTCGCCGGGGTGATCCTCACCTGCATCGACCGCGACGGCATGCTGTCGGGCCCGGATTTGAAGACGCTCGCCCGGGTCCGCAAGATGACCCCGCTCGACCTTCAGTATTCGGGTGGCGTCGCTTCGGTCGACGACCTCACCAGGGTGGCCGCGACCGGCGCCCAGGCGGCCATCCTTGGCAAGGCACTCTATGAAGGGCGGATCACGCTGGAGCAAGCCCTGGCCCAATGAAAAGGTTCGCGGCGATGGCAGCAGTTGTGCTGCTGGTCGCCTGCGGAGGCCGCGATGTCGCCGACGACCAGGGTCTACACAACGACATCCAGAACGACACGAACGGTGCTGAGGTGACATTCGATGCGACGGTCAGCGCCGATCCCGTCCAGAACGGCGACCATGAAGTCTTCGACGTGAAGACGACGACGGGCGAGACGGTCGAGGTCGACCACAACACGAGCCTCGCGCAGAACGTGCCGCTGCACACAGGAGACGCCGTCGTGATCCACGGCCAGCTGTACATCGACCCAGGGCCTCGCTACGGCGTGCACTGCACCCATGCCCACACCTCGAGCGGATGTCCCAACCCGGGCTGGATCGAATACAACAACAGCTATTACGAATGAACCGAAGGATCCGCCCGCTGCCTTCTAGCTTCTTGCGCAATGCCGCTGCGGGGTCATACGGCCCGCTGGAGCGGCTGCGTGTGATCGCGAGCAACGTCTGGAGAAAGAGAGGCGGACAGGGGTGCTGCGGCAACTACGGCGAGCCCGGTTGTTGAATGACGAAAGAGGAGGCCCGTGCGGCCGGCTTGATCAAGTAGGAGGGCGAAGAGCCTCCAGGTCGCTAGGCCTTTCGGCGCGCCGGCTTTCGCGTCACCTGCCACACGGCGGCCTGCGCCACCGGCCGCACGACGATCTCGTCGATGTCGACGTGCGGCGGTCGCGTCACGGCGAAGACGACGCAGTCCGCGATGTCATCGGCGGTCAGCGGTTTCAGGCCCTCGTAGACCGCTCGGGCGGCCTTCCGGTCGCCGCGGAACCGGATGAGGCTGAACTCGGTCTCGACGAGGCCGGGTGCGATCTCGGTCACGCGGATGGGCTCGCCGTTGAGCTCCAGGCGCAGCGTCTTCGTGATCGCGCGCACCGCGTGCTTGGCGGCGGTGTAGCCGGCGCCGCCCTTGTACGTCTCGAAGCCCGCGATGGATCCGATGTTCACGATGTGTCCGTACCTGGCCTTGCGCAGAAGTGGCACGCAGGCGCGCGTCATCCACATGAGCCCGAGCACGTTGGTCTTCCACATCCCTATCCACTCCTCGTCGACTGCCTTTTCGATCGGGTTTAGACCCAGGGCACCGCCCGCGTTGTTGACGAGCACATCGATCCGGCCGAATCGCTTTCCAACCTCGCGGACGAACTGGTTGACGCTGTCCTCGTCCGTCACGTCGAGATGGAGGGCCACGCCTTCTTCGCCGGCGACGCGTTCCAGACGCTCAACCCGCCGTGCGCCGACCACGATTCGATAGCCGTGACGGCCCAGCGCGATCGCGGTCGCCGCGCCTATCCCGGACGAAGCTCCGGTGATGACAGCAACAGGAGTCACACTCGCCCCCGATTCGTGAACGGATGCCAGGAAAACGACGCCGTCCAAGCGTAACCTAGAGAAAAATGCTCGACGCGGCTGTGGCGTTCCTGGTATTCCTCCTGGTCGGAGCCGGCGTCGTGGTGATGCTGGGGCCTCGGCGCGTGATACGCCGCATCGCCACTCTTCGCCGCCCGAACAAGATCGCGTCGCTGTTCGAGCCGCGCCGGCCGGTCGAGGTCGTGCCGCCGGCGTCGAACCAGAAGACCCAGCGCGTCGTCGTCGCAGCCGGCCGCCTGGCCAACTGGATGCGCGCGCACGGCCATGACGATGTGGCGCGCGACATTCGCAATGCCGCCGCGCGTCTCAACGGCAACGAGCCGGCCGGGCTGTACGCCCTGCAGACCACGCTTCGCCGGATTCGAGTCGTCAACATCTCAGACTCCGCCGCGCAAGAACGCCTGAAGTCACTTGTAAGCGAGCTGCGTACAGCCGTCGAGGACCGCTTCGAGCAGCTCGAGCTGCTCCCATTCCGAAGACCCTGATCGAGAGCGACAGGCGGCGGGTCAGCTCCGGTAATCCGTTCGAGGAGTCGTTCGGCTACTGCCGAGCCATCCGGATCGGCGACCGCGTCCTGGTCTCCGGGACGGCCCCTGTCTGGCCCGACGGGTCGGTCCAGGCGGACGCTTATGTCCAGGCCAAGCGCTGCTTCGAGATCATCGGCAACGCACTCGTCGAGGCCGGTTCGTCGCTCGACCAGGTGGTCAGGACACGCATGTTCGTGACCGGCCTCGCCTGGGTCGATGCGGTCGGTAGGGCGCACGGCGAAGCGATGGCCAACGCGCGTCCCGTCGCCACCATGGTCGTGGTCAAGGACCTGATCGACGAACGCTGGAAGGTCGAGATCGAAGCCGAAGCGGTTATTGCTTAGGCCTCGGCCCCTTCCCCGACTCGATGTAGCTCTTGAGCAATTCCATGTTCCTGTGAATCCCGGCGGCGTACTGCGGCCCCAGCAGGCCGCCGGCGAAGCGGAGCAACCCTGCCAGCTCGTAGTCCATCTCATAAACGAGGTGCGTCGACCCGTCCCTGCGGGGCGAGTACGTGTAGGACCAGGTTCCGTGGAGCGGACCCTTGATGAACCTGCCCGCGCACTTCTTCGGCTTGTTGAACACGTCCTGCTCCACCTCGAGCGTCACTTTGTTTCCGCCTGGCAGGTTCAGGAGGTAGCGGTACCGCGTCCCTTTGCCAGGCGGTCCGCCGTCCAGCTTCTCCGCCTTGCCCAGGTAAGGCGTCCACCTGGGCGCGTTCTTTACATCCTCCGCGACCACCGCCCATACCCGTTCCGGTGGAGCATCGATCTCGACCTGCTCGCGGATCTTCGACACAGTCGGATCATCGCACCAGATGAGTGACGCCGCTCCGGCCCAGACCCTGGGCGCCCTGCGCCACCGCAACTACCGGCTCTTCTTCGCGGGCCAGATCATCTCGACGGTCGGCACCTGGATGCAGAGCGTCGCGATGCCGTGGCTCGCCCTGCAGCTCACGCACAGCGGCCTTCTCGTCGGTCTCGTGCTGGCGGCGCAGTTCGTGCCGATCCTTGTCGGCAGCCAGCTCGGCGGCATGGTCGCCGATCGGTTCCGCAAGCGCAGCATCCTGCTCATCACGCAGTCCGCGTTCACGATCCCAGCGTTCGCGCTTTTTGCGCTGACTGCGAGCGGCCAGGCCCATTACTGGATGGTGATCAGCGCCGCGTTTGCAGCCGGCACCATCAACCTGTTCGACGTGCCGGCGCGCCAGGCCTTCATCGTCGAGATGGTCGGCAAGCGGGACCTGACGAACGCGATCGCCCTCAATTCGGCGGTCTTCAACGGTGCCGCGGTAGTCGGGCCGTCGGTAGCGGGCGTGCTCATCGCGCTGGTCGGCGTGCCTCTCTGTTTCCTTGCCAACTCGGTCAGCTATCTCGCGGCGGTGACCGCCCTGCTTCTGATGCGAGACCTGCCGGACGTGGTCGAGGAACGGCACCAGCAGCCCTTCCTGTCGCGACTCGCTCAGGGCGCTTCGTACGCGCGCCATGAACCGGTGGTGGGAGGGCTGCTCGTCGCGGTCGCCTCGTTCTCGCTGTTCGCGATGAACCGGCAGACGCTCATGCCGCTGTTCGCGGACCAGGTCTTGCATACAGGCGCGCAGGGGTTCGGCTTTCTCCTGGGCGCGATGGGCATGGGCGCGTTGGCCGGCGCGCTGACCCTGGCGTTCACGCCGCGCCTGGGAACCGACCCACGCCGGCAGCTGTGGATGGCAGGGATCTGGGTCGCCTCGCTGCTCGAGTTCTCCATCTCGCGCGTGTTCGTGATCTCTCTGGTGACCCTGTTTGTTGCGGGCTACTGCCAGATCTCGTTCCTGGCCACCACGAACAGCCGCATCCAGACCATCACACCCGACCATCTCCGCGGGCGGGTGATGGCGCTGTACGTGCAGGCCTTCGCCGGCGTGGGCCCGCTGGGCGCCACGCAGGCCGGACTGATCGCCACGTTGTTCGGCGCGCCGTGGGCGATGGCGATCGGGGCGATCGCGGCCGGCGCAGTAGTCTCGGTGATCTGGTTGGTGATCCCCGAGGTTTTCGGTCAGCCCACGAGGACTTCTAGCATCGCCGCCACCGCGAGTGCCGGCACGAGCCAGCGCAGCGCCCGCAGGTAGTCGGCCACCGCGGCCAGCACGCGTTCGGTCCATCCTCCCCGCGCGTCCATGTGGATCGCGGTCGCGCCGACGTGGATCGCCAGTCCGCCGGCGATGATGGCGGCGGGGATCTCGAACAGGCCGTTCGGCACGACCCCGGTCAGGACCAGGGTCCAGGACGAGAGCGCGGCGGCGAAACCCAGCAGGAAGCCTGGCGCGAAGGTGAGCAAAAACCCGCTCAGACCGGCCGTTGTCACGGCGAGAGCGGCGACGAGAAGGAAGGCAAGCACGTTGTGGCTGAAGATGGTGGCGATGTCATCAATGGCGCTGCCGGTGCCGGCGGACCGAACCAGGCTCGTGAGCACGGGCCGCATCACAGCGGACGGGATCGCGTTCGACGCTCCCGCCAGGTAGCCGGCCAGCGCGCCCAGGGGGAATCCGGCGGCGGCGATCAGCATCGCAGTCCGCCGCGTCCAGATCAATCGGAAGAGGCCCGGGCGGGTGGCGAAGCTGGACCGAACCGCGCCGATCGCACGGCGCAGCGGATGCCGCAGTCCGACGTCGCGGGCCAGCAGCGCCTCGCGTGAGAAACCGCTGAAGCCCATGCGCAACAGCACGACGGCGACCACCGCCATGAGCAGCGCGAAGCCCCAGAGGTAGTCGGCGCGGCCGAGGAGGATGAGCGCCGCCTCGACCTGGAGCACGACCGACATCGGCAGGATGATGAAAGAGGCCATCACGTTGGCAGCGCGCATGGTGCGCGCGTTGAGGCTGATGATCACCGCACCGGCAACCATCGCCGCGACCTGGCAGATCGTCGACAGCACGAGCGCGAGCAGGATGCCAAGCGGGAAATACCCGAGCCCCGGGAACGTGACCAGGCAATAGACGAGGAGACCGCCGTAGCAGAGCGTGAGCGAGACAGCCAGCACCGCGGCCACCTTGCCCGCATAGATCTCCGCCTCTCGCAGCGGCGTGGAGAGCAGCACCTCGAGCGTCGTCCGCTCGCGCTCGCCGACGAACGATTCGAGGGCCAGCACTAGCGAGAAGCTCGCGGGGATGAAGACCACAAAGAACGCGCCGACCAGCGACAGGCGGTTGACCACGGCCGTGCCTCCGCCGAAGGCCGCCAGAGCGCGGACGCCGGAGCCGGAAGCGATCGGGATGGCAAGCGCCAGAGCGACCATCGCCACGATGAGGCGCAGCTCGCTGACCGCGTCGCGCAGGTCGCGGCTCGCTACGAGTGCGGCTTTACGCCGATCGAGTTTCGGCCATCTCATGGTGGTTCCCCACAATCGCGAGGTAGATGTCCTGCAGAGACGGGAGCTCCCGCACCTCCTGGCGTGTCTTCAGGCCCGAGCGGCGCCGCAGCTCGACCATGCTGCCGACCGCGAGCGCCCTGCCGCCGGACATGATTCCGACGTCGCCGGCCAGCTGCTCCGCCTCTTCCATGCTGTGCGTGCAGATGACGAGCGCGCAGCCGTCCTTCTGCAGGTCTTTGAGGTAGATCCACGCGCGTCGCGCGCTATCCGGGTCGAGGGCCGAGGTCGGCTCGTCGGCCAGAACGAGGCGAGGCCGGTGGAGGGTGGCGCGGATCAATGCGACCTTCTGCCGCATTCCCTTCGAGAAGGTGCCGAGCCAGCGATCGCCTACGTCGGTGAGCTCGAAGGTGTCGAGCAGCTCGTCGATCCGTCGACGCCGGAGTGACGGCTCCACGTCGTAGATCGCTCCGAAGTGGTCAAGGTAGGCGCGGATCGACATGCGCTCGTAGAGGCCGGGCACCTCCGGCATGAGCCCGACCCTGCCTCGGACAGCGGCCGGGTCGTCCGCCGCGTCGATGCCGTCGACCCTGACCGACCCCGCCGTGGGCACGAGAACGCCGGCCATACAGCGCAGCGCCGTGGTCTTGCCCGCCCCGTTGCGGCCGAGCAGGACCAGGCACTGGCCCTCCTCGACGGTGACGGTCAGGTCTCTGAGCGCAAGCACCTCGCCGTACCGCTTGGCGAGGCCTTCAACTTCCAGCACGGCTAGAGGATTGTGACGGTCGGCGGCTACGAAGTTGGCGGTTTTGGCGGCGAAGGGAATCGCGCCTGCAGCCCCGGGCTGACCCCTCGCACCGAACGGCTGCCCCAGACCCCCATCAGGACCGCCGCCGCGACGAACATGGCGATGCCGGACAGCAGCACGACGACCGGCGGCCCGCCAAAGCCCACCGCCACGAGTCCCCCTATCGCTCCCGCGACCGACGCGACGATCACGGACAGCATTCCCGGCAGTGTCTGCAGGCCATGGAATGCCGATCCAAGGCGGTCCGCGCCCGTCACTTCGATGCCCAGGGTCTGGAGCGCGCCCTTGAGATCGTCATACCCGCTCGTCGTGAAGTGCAGTTCGAGCTCGGGATGAAGGTCGAGATAGGCGTTGCGGATTCGATTCATCGCCAGCACCCAGCGAAAGTCGTCCCGGTTCAAAGCCATCAGGCGGGCGACCGTGAAGACGCCCGTGACGAGGACGACCGTCAGCATGAAGATGGCGATCGAGATGAACGCCGCGCCGAAGTGGTCGGCCTGCGCGACCAGCGCGAGCGCGATCACGGACCCGGACAGGATGGCCAGGAACATGTTCACGCGGCCGAGCGACTCCTGGTACGTCAGGGCGCGGGTGGCGAGGAGGCTCCAGTGCTCGGTGGCCAGGATCTGGAGTGCTTCCGACTGCGCCCGTGACGGAGGAATCTCGGCCGACATCTAGTCACGAGGAAGATACCGGGGCAGTTCGGCAAGCGAGGAGAAGCCTTTCTTCTCGAGGAACATGGCGATCCCATCGTGGACCTCCGCGATCGCCTTCGGGTGGACGAACGTGGCGGTGCCCACCTGGACCGCGGCGCATCCCGCGATCAGGAACTCGAGAGCGTCATCGGCGCGCACGATCCCCCCGATGCCGATCACCGGAATCTGCACCGCGCGTGCGGTTTGGTGCGCCAGGTAGACTGCCAGGGGCCGGATCGCGGGCCCGGACAGCCCGCCGGTACGGAAGCTCAACCGCGGGCCAAATGAGGCCAGGTCGATCGACATGCCGACGAACGTGTTGATCGCGCAAAGCGCGTCTGCCCCGGCCGACTCGACCGCGCGTGCGATGACGCCGATGTCGCTCACCATCGGCGTGAGCTTCACCCAGACCGGCAGCTTTGTCCGCCCGCGCACCGCCTCGGTGACCGCGGCCGCCGCCCGGGGGTCATTGCCGAAGTACAGCCCACCCTGCTCGACGTTGGGGCAGGAGATGTTGATCTCAAATCCCGCAATCCCAGGCACGCCGTCAAGGCGCGCCGCCAGCTCGCCGTACTCCGACGCCGACTCGCCGTTGATGTTGACAAGGACCGGAAAGTCCCACGCCGCCCACTGCGGAGCGTAGTCGCGGACCAGCGCGTCGGCCCCCGGACCCTGCAGTCCGATCGCATTCAGCATCCCGCTCGGCGTCTCGACGATGCGCGGCGGCGCGGTGCCCTCGCGCGGGCGGAGGAAGATTCCCTTGGAGACCATCGCGCCAAGGGCGCGCCGCTCGAGCAGCGGCACCTCCGTGCCGTAACCGAACGTCCCCGAGGCCGCGAGAACAGGACCACGCAACCTGAGCCCGCCGATCGCGACCGACAGATCGGGTGTCACGCCGTCACCGCGTACGGAAGGTGTGATGGGAGCGTGCTCCAATCGACGTCTGCAGCCCGATAGACGGGGCCTTCTTTGCATGCGCGGTCGTAGCCGCCGCTCACGAGCGGCACCGCGCAGCCGAGACATACGCCCGTGCCACAGCCCATGTACGTCTCGACGGCGACCTGCGCCTCTGGCCAGCGTTCGGCGACCGCGGCGAGCATGCGGTTCGGGCCACATGCGAAGACTGCGTCAGCCTCGGGCGCGGCCGCGAGCGCCGTGCCGCGAAGACCCTCCGAGCCGTCGTCGGTTGCCCAGATCACCTGATCTCCCTCCGTTTCGGAGCAAAGCTCGACCGCCGTCCGCGCGCCGTGCACCCAGGTGACCTGGACGCCGGCCTGCCGCGCATCCCTCGCCGCAAGCGGCATCGGCGCCACGCCGAGGCCTCCGCTGATCAGCACCGCCGTGCGGAGGCCGGACTCGATCTCGAAGCCGCGGCCCAGCGGACCGAGGCAGCTGACACGGTCGCCGACCTCCATCGCCAGCAGCTGCGCGGTCCCCGGCCCGACCGCCTTAAGCACGACCTCGACGTGCTCCCCGTCCGAGCGATAGACGGAAAACGGACGCCTCAGCAGCGGACCCGGAGACCACCCGAGGTTGACGAACTGCCCGGCGCGGACAGTCGAGGCGATTTCAGGCGCATGCATCGCGAGGACGAACATGCCGCGCGCGACCTGGCGCCGGCCGGTTACCGGCGCGTCAAGCAGGAACACGCCACTCGTCGATGGTCCGCACCTCGATCTCGTCAGGAGCGGAGACGGCGGACTCGAGCAGGGCGGTGGCGGTGTCGAGCGACGTGAGGCACGGGATGCGACGCTCGACCGCCGCGCGGCGGATCTCGAAGCCGTCCTTGAAGACCGGGTTGCCGTCGCCGGGGTCCTCATAGATGTTCGACATCGTGTTGATGACCAGCTGGACTTCGCCGCGAACGATGACGTCGACCACGGTCGGCCCCTCCTCTCCGATCTTCGCGACGACGCGTGGAGAGAAGCCGGCCGCGCGCAACGCCCTCGCCGTGCCGTCCGTCGCCACCAGGTGGCACCCGAGCTGTACCAGGCGCGACACGATCGGGAACAGCTCCGGCTTGTCCGCGTCGGCGATGGTCAGCAGCGCGGAGCTGCCGCGCTCGACGTGCATCCCGGATGCAGCAAAGGCCTTGCGCAGCGCCTCATTCAGGGTGCGAGCGATGCCGATCGCCTCGCCGGTGGATTTCATCTCGGGACCGAGGTAGGAATCGACCGCGGGCAGCTTGTTCATCGAGAAAACCGGCGCCTTCACTGCGACCAGGTCGCGGGGGGGTGGGACGAGGCCAGTCGTCCAGCCGAGGTCGGCGAGCCTGCCGCCCAGCATGACCCCCGTCGCCAGCTTCACGATCGGCACCCCGGTCACCTTGGAAAGGAATGGCACGGTGCGCGAGGCGCGCGGGTTGACCTCGAGCACATAGACGCGCCCCCGATGCACGACGTACTGCACATTGACCAACCCGCGCAGGCGCAGGTGGCGCGCGATGCGCACCGTGTAGTCGACGATGTGGGCGAGCTCCTCGCCATCCAGGCCAGGGGCCGGATACACGGCGTACGAGTCGCCCGAGTGCACCCCGGCGCGCTCGACGTGCTGCATGACGCCCGGGATGACCACCGTGTCGCCGTCGGAGATCGCGTCGACCTCGACCTCCAGTCCTTGCAGGTACTTGTCGACCAGGACCTGGCCGCGCGGCATCGCGCCGAGCGCCCAGACCATGTAGCGGCGCAGCTCCTGGCGGTTGCGCACAATCTCCATCGCGCGGCCACCAAGCACGTACGAAGGCCGGACCAGTACCGGGTAGCCCGCACGGGCCGCGATGGCCTCGGCCTCTTCGACAGTGGTGGTGGTGCCGCCCATGGGTTGCGGGATGCCGATCGCGTCGAGCGAGCGGGCGAACGCGCGACGGTCTTCGGCCAGGTCGATCGCCTCGACGCTCGAGCCCATGATCGCGACACCGTGCTGGTCCAGGGGCTCGGCGAGGTTGATCGCGGTCTGGCCGCCGAACTGGACAAGCGCACCGTCGGCGTGCTCGGTCCGCGCCACGTGCAGCGCGCCGTCCAGGTCGAGGGGTTCGAAGTAGAGGCGGTCGGAGGTGTCGAAGTCGGTTGAGACCGTCTCGGGGTTGGAGTTGACGAGCACGGCTCGCACGCCAGCATCGCGCAGCGACCACGCCGCGTGGACCGAGCAGTAGTCGAACTCGATGCCCTGGCCGATCCGGATGGGACCTGAGCCTATGACCACCGCCGAGGGAGATTCCACCTCCCCATCCCTCGGCTTCGCCGAGGACTTCCCCACCAGTGGGGAAGAGACTTCATTTTCTTCTTCCCAGCATGAGTAGTAGTAAGGAGTCGCCGCTTCGAACTCGCCCGCGCACGTGTCGACGAGCTTGTAGGTAGGCAGCGCGGGCTCGATGGTCTCACCCCTCAACGCGCTGATCATCGAATCCGAGAAACCAGCCCGCCGCAGCCCTCTCACATCGCCCTCGACCTCGAGCCTCGCGATGCTGGCCAGGCGGTCGATGAACCAGGGATCGATGCCACTGCGCTGCGCGAGCGAGGCCGCGTCCGCCCCATTGCGCAGAGCGTTGAGCAGTGCGAACAGGCGGCGGTCGTTGGGCTGGTCGATCGTCTCGGGCCCAAGCTCCCACGCCGCGGGCGGCTTCTGCTCCAGCGAACGAATCGCCTTGATCAGAGCCGCCTCGAAAGTCCGCTCCAGCGCCATCACCTCGCCAGTCGAGGCCATCTGCGTGCCGAGGCGTCGGTCGCCGGCCGGAAACTTGTCGAAGGGCCAGCGGGGGATCTTGACCACGCAGTAGTCGAGCGCAGGCTCGAACGCGGCAAACGTGAGGCCCGTGATCTCGTTGCGGATCTCCTCGAGCCGGCGGCCGACCGCAACCTTCGCCGCGACACGAGCGATCGGATAGCCCGTCGCCTTCGACGCCAGCGCCGAGGACCGGCTCACGCGCGGGTTGACCTCGATCACGTAGTACTGCGAGCTCTTCGGATCCAGTGCGAACTGGATGTTGCAGCCGCCCTCGATGCCCAGCGCGCGGATGATGCGGATGGCAGACGAGCGCAACATCTGATGGTCGCGATCGGACAGCGTCTGCGCCGGCGCGACGACGATGGAGTCGCCCGTGTGGACGCCCATAGGATCGAGGTTCTCCATGTTGCAGACGGTTATGCAGGTGTCAGCGCCGTCGCGCATGACCTCGTACTCGATCTCCTTCCAGCCCCAGAGCGACCGCTCGATGAGGACCTGGTGGATCGGCGACGCCGCAAGTCCGCGTGCTGCGACGCGCTCGAGGTCGGCCTGGGTCGTGACGAATCCGCCGCCGGTGCCGCCCAGCGTGTAGGCGGGGCGGATGACCAGAGGCAGTCCGTTATCGGCCGCGAACTCCTTGACCTCTTCCAACGACTCGCACACGCGCGAGGTCGGCACGGGCTCGCCGATGTCTTCGAGCATCCGCTTGAAGGCCTGGCGGTCCTCGGCTTTCCGGATCGTTTCGATGGTCGCGCCGAGCAGACGGACTCGGTGGCGCTCGAGCACGCCGGCGTTGGCCAGGTCGGTGGCCAGGTTCAGGCCGGTCTGCCCGCCCAGCGTGGGCAGCAGCGCGTCGGGCCGCTCGCGGGCGATGATGCGCTCCACCGCCTCGACCGTGAGGGGCTCGAGATACACGCGGTCGGCGACGTCCTCGTCGGTCATGATCGTGGCCGGGTTGGAGTTGACGAGCACCGTCGTGATCCCTTCCTCGCGAAGCGCCTTGCACGCCTGCGTCCCCGCGTAGTCGAACTCGGCGGCCTGACCGATGACGATCGGTCCAGACCCGAGGATCAGCACTTTGCGCGGGCGCGCCGCTTCCTTCATTCCGGCGACCGCCTTCACGACCGGTGCCCGGCTACGGACCATGTCGATGAAGCGGTCGTAGAGGTGCTGGTTGTCCTGCGGTCCAGGACAGCCCTCGGGGTGGTACTGAACGCTGAATGCGGGAAGGCGGCGGTGGCCGAGGCCCTCGACCGAAAGGTCGTTGAGGTTGCGCTGCGAGACGTAGAAATCCCCGGGCGGTATCGAGGCGGCGTCGACCTGGAACTCGTGGTTCTGGCTGGTTATGTGGACGCGGCCCGTGTCGAGGTCTTTGACGGGGTGGTTGGCGCCGTGATGCCCGTAGGGGAGACGCGAGGTCGTCGCGCCGGCGGCGCGGCCGAGGATCTGGTGGCCGAGACAGATCCCGAACAGCGGAATGCTGCCCAGCGCCTCACGCGCCAGCTCCACCGGGCCGTCGAGCACGGCCGGATCGCCCGGACCGTTCGACAGCACAAGCCCGTCCGCGCCAAGCGCCTTCACCTCGGACCAGGTCGCGGTGTGCGGCACCACCACGACGCTGCACCCGCGCTCGCGCAGCG
>WNFB01000285.1_pt1 | contig 37835 bp, 37 predicted proteins | sample 5400501 | NCBI WGS metagenome assembly WNFB01 (sample SAMN13153341, study PRJNA577476) | soil metagenome | isolation source: 200 cm saprolite under Douglas fir tree site 2 hole 1 | place: USA:California | collected 2015-04-18
CGGTCCGATTGCGGGAGGAATTTGTGGCAGCAGTAGGTCTTGAAGAGAAATATGATGCAGTACGACAGCTCATTGCCGTAGGCAAAGAGCGCGGTTACCTGCTCTACGACGAAGTAAACGATTCGCTTCCGGCAGAGGTGCATTCTTCGGAAGAGATCGACGATCTCCTCACTACATTTGAGCGGAACGGCATTGAGATTTACGAGGACCAGGCGTCGGCGAAGGCCGCGCGCGCCGTGGAAGTGTCCGCGGAGCCCGGCGATCGCGACGCCATCGTCAAGGACGACGCGCATTCCGACGAGGGCAGCAGCGACCTCGATCTGACCCCGGGTTCCCTCGAAAAGACTAACGACCCCGTACGCATGTACCTGCGCGAGATGGGCACCGTTCCGCTGCTGACGCGCGAAGGCGAAGTCACCATCGCCAAGCGCATTGAGCGCGGGCAACTTGTGGTGATGAAGTCCATCACCCGCTCGCCGATCGTCATCAAGGAATTGATCGCCGTGGGCGACGATCTGCGCAAGGGTGTGCGATCGATCAAAGAAATCGTGCAGTTTGACGACGAAGAGCTGACCGAAGAAAAGATCGCCAATAAGACCAAACAGACGCTCAAGTACATCGATAAGATTGCAAAATTGTACGAAACCGCGCTGAAGCAAGCCGCGAAGCTCGACAAGACGGCGAAATCGAAGAAGAAGCCGTACATTCGCGCGAAGTGGGACGTGGCGCGGACACGCGTGGAAATTTCCGTCGCGATTCGCGCGATCGATTTCAATCCGTTCGAAAAAAAGCGCCTCATCGACAAGATGCGCGGCACTGTCGAGCGGCTGCAGTCACTCGAACGCGAAGCGGGGCGCCTGGAGCGCCGAGCCGACGTAGCCAAGGGCGACGTCGCCGCCGAAGCGCGCAAGGAATTGCGCACGCGCCGCACCGAACTGAAGGACATCGAGGAGGCCAGCGAAGTCGGGCTCACCGAGCTTAAGCGCACGCTGACCTTCATTCACCGCGGCGAAGCGGAAGCCGAACAGGCCAAGAAGGAATTGATCGAAGCCAACCTTCGATTGGTCGTTTCCATCGCCAAGAAATATACCAACCGTGGATTGCAGTTCCTCGACCTGATTCAGGAAGGCAACATCGGCTTGATGAAGGCGGTGGACAAGTTCGAGTGGCGCCGCGGCTACAAGTTTTCGACGTATGCGACATGGTGGATCAGACAGGCCATCACGCGCGCCATCGCCGACCAGGCGCGCACCATCCGTATTCCCGTGCACATGATCGAAACGATCAACAAACTGGTGCGCACCAGCCGCCAGCTTGTGCAGGAACTCGGCCGCGAACCGACCAGCGAAGAGATCGCCAAGCGCATGGACATTCCGGTGTCCAAGGTGCGTAAGATTTTGAAGATCGCGCAGGAGCCGATTTCGCTGGAAACCCCCATCGGCGAGGAAGAAGACTCGCATCTCGGCGATTTCATCGAAGACAAGGCCGTGGTTTCGCCGTCCGACGCGGTCATCAACTTGAACCTGAAGGAACAAACTTCCTCAGTGTTGAAGACGCTGACACCGCGCGAGGAAAAAGTCATCAAGATGCGTTTCGGCCTGGACGATGGCAGTGAGCACACGCTCGAAGAAGTCGGCCAGTCGTTTGCCGTGACCCGCGAGCGCATCCGCCAGATCGAAGCCAAGGCGCTGCGTAAGCTGCGGCACCCATCGCGTTCGCGCAAGTTGCGCGCCTTCCTGGAAGGCCCGTCGCGCGATTACCTCTAGAAGGATCAGAACTGCTCAAAACAAAACGCCTCTGAGTATTTCGGAGGCGTTTTTCATTTTTGTATGAACTCTTTACCCCGGCCAAGCGCCTCTAGGTCTTTCTCGGCGTCTACCAGCTTTCGAGTGCGGGTACAAGAGGTGTTCAATCGTTTCCCCATGGCGTAAACCAAGTATTTTTCGCCGACTCGTAAATTCGGGCCGCAACCGGTCAAGTCGGTCTCTACGGTCACTTCGCCCGATTTTATTCCCTTCCAGTAGCGCTCAACGCGCATTCGGACTATGTAGAAGTTGGAATATTCTTCGCGTTCTGACTTGGTCGACGCCCTTACTTCCAGAACCTCGCCGATGAAAACCGCCTTGGCATGATGCTTCGTCGAGCCTGGGCTGCCGTCTCCGAAGATCTCGCAAGTGCAGGAGTAAGCTCTTGCTGGAGCGAGGAAGAACGCCAGAACGAGCATCGTGGAAAGTGTTGGAAGTTTCATCTGGATAGCTCTAGAGTCAAGCAGGAAGTTCCACATAAGCAGAATAAGTGTGCGGCTCGGGAGCGGCTTGACCTTCTTCGCGCAATCCATCTAGATGGAATGCTATGGCCTCGCAAACGAATGAGTGCACGACCGCTAACTTGTGGCAGCCGGGGCATGTGTAAGTTTTAATTCGGAGACGACGAGAATATCGATTTCAGAGGGTGCGAAATCGCCGTCAAAGTGGAGTGCGACGGCTTCCCGGATATTGCTATACAGCTCGTCCACCGTTTGGCCTTGCGTGAAAATATCCTGGCCAATGCCGCGGGCACACCAAGCTTCGCCGTCGTTGTAGACCTCAACCTTGACAAGCATGTTGTTATCTTAGCGCTTCGCTGCTAGAAACCAATCATTTCGAAGGAAGGGCAGCTAGCTGGGGAGTTCAACCCAAGTGAAACATCTTTCACATGGCTTCGGTGGAATCTTCTTCCGGCAGCCGGCCGAATCGCGTGAACATCCGAGCGAGCCAGACAACCATGAAGACCAAAAAGCCAACAAGCATGTACCACATCCGGGAAACATCGGGCGGGTTCGCCGGATGCAGGTTGGACTGGATGGCGTAGTCGAAGGTGAGAATCATGATCAAGAAGACCGCACAGCCGAACCAGGCAAAATAGGCGTTCAAAAAGGCCATTGTCTTCGCCAGATGTTCCGGCGCAAGCCAATACTGTTTGTTCGGCAGGTTGATCAATCGCGAAGGCACGGAAGCAATGATCCGCGGAATCCCGAATCCCAGTACAGCCGCAAGTACGCTCATGGCGGCGAAGAGCCCGAAGAAGGCTGGTTTTGTTTGCCAGCCGTTCGGCACACCTCGCCCGTTGAAATGCGAAGCGACTACATCGGGCATCTGCGCGTAGTACGTGGAAAAACAAATCGCTGCGCCCACGGCGAGGACCGCGAAAACCAATTTAGGCAGCCTGGCATCTTGCATGTGAGTTCTGGCTTCGAGCGTAAGTCAGTGCGTAGAGCTGCACAAGGTTTCTGCGCTCATCGGTGCCCCGGTAGTCACAGCCCTTGCCGACTCGTTGGGAACAACTCGGTGCAGATTGCGAAAGCGAACGAACTAGGCGGGCCCGGATTGTCTCCGTGCGTACTAGAATAGACCGTGCGCTGTAGCGAACTATGAAGACCAAGCAAAAAATTGCCGCGATTGTGCTGCTTGCGCTGCTGGGCGCAGTTGCCTACGGATTGTTCCGCACGGGGCAGCCGGCAAGTGCGCCCACGACAAATACCGGGGCCGCGTATGGAGGTGCAGCACAGGGACCAATTGTCGATCAAACGCCCCTCTTGACCGCACAGCGGTTGGCCCAGATGCCGACCACCGCAGAGGAACTGCCCTTTGCCCAGGAAGCGCTGAGGCTCGGGGACCACGATATGGACCTCGCTTTTGCAGCGGCCGTGCGTGACGCCCAGGAGCATCCACCGGTATTAAGCGCCGAGGCCAAGGAGATAGAAGCGCGGCTGCAGCAGTCGGAGAGAGCCGTCGAAGCGGATAAGGCTGAGATCACGCGGCTCACCTCCGCCTACGAAAAGGCCGGGGCGGATAAGAAGGATACATTGGATGACCAGCTGGATGTCGCCAAAGCTCAGCAGGAACTGGATCAGGACGAAGCCGACGATGCCAAGCAGGACCTGATCCGTGCCGGCGGCGATCCGAAGGGCCGAATCCAGTCGATGGTCGAAGAGCACGAAGCCACCTCGCATGTGGCGGATACCATGCACGTGTCGGTCGACAATTCTGTAGAAGCGCAGGGATTGATTCACCGGGTGCAGCGATGGTTGGCGCTTCGCCAGAAGCAGCTGCTCCTCTGGCACGCCAAGCAAGACGCAGAGTCCCTGGCGATGTCGCTGACGGCCCGGCACAATGCGCTGGAATCGCAGATCAGCTCTGGTAAGGCCGACGCAGCACAGACGAACGCGCAAGCGACATTCAGTGCGGCCGCTGGCGGTTCCAGAAAACCTCCGAATCTGAACCGTGAAGAGTCGACCAATCTGGTGAAAGCCACCAAGCTGCGCGCTTCCGAGCAAAAAACTTTGGCGGGTTTTGGCAAACGGATCGACGATCAAAAACAACTGGCCGACGTGTATGCCAAATGGGCGGGGGTCCTTGCCGCCAAGCAGCGGTCGGTCATTCACCGGATGTTGATAGGGCTGGTCATTATTTTTGGAATTTTGCTGGTCGGAATTTTTTTTGATAGCTGGCTTGAACGGCTGCTCGGCAAGACCTCCCTGGATCGCCGACAGGTCGAAACGATGCGCACGGTCACGCGCGTGGCCGTACAGATCTGCGCGGTGCTCTTCATTCTGCTGGTGATTTTCGGGCCTCCGAATCAGCTCGGAACGATTCTGGGCCTCGCCGGCGCGGGTTTGACGGTGGCATTGAAAGATTTCATCGTGGGCTTCCTCGGCTGGTTCGTGCTCATGGGCAAGAACGGCATCCGCCTCGGCGATTGGGTGGAAATCAATGGCGTGACCGGCGAAGTGGTCGAGCTTGGGATGTTCCACACAGTCCTGCTAGAAACCGGAAACTGGACCGATTCGGGCCACCCGACGGGGCGCCGCGTGACGTTTACGAACAGCTATGCGATCGAAGGTCACTACTTCAATTTCTCGACCTCCGGCCAATGGATGTGGGATGAATTGCAGGTAGTGCTTCCCACCGGGCAAGATCCGTATCCCGTCATTGATGCGATTCGGAAAAAGGTTGCCGAAGCAACCACCGAAACCGCGAAGCAGGCTGAGCAGGAGTGGCAACACGCGGCGAGTTCGCGCCAGATGAGTGCGCTATCGGCTGCGCCTGCCATCAACGTAAAGCCAGTCATCGGGGGTGTCGAGATCGCCGTGCGCTACATCACCCGTGCCAACGAACGCTATCAGCTGCGCGCCAAGCTCTACCAAGCGGCCGTGGATCTTCTCGGCCCTAAGGCGGTTTCTCCGCCAGCGCCGCCGGCCCCCACTCCCTCTTCCGATTAGTCCGAATCTACCGGCAACCGTGCATCACTGGGCACTGCTTCTCGCGCGCACCTGTTCCGAGGTAAGCCCATGCATCGGCGCTGTCCGCCGCAACAGCTTACTGCATGAGCTGGCGCGCGCGAATTGCGGAGACCGTCGCTCCCGTATAGAGCAGCGCCAGCATCGCATATCCTGCGACCAGCCCTGCGCCTTGCGCTACCCATCCCAGCGCAAAACTCATGAAGAGTTGCACGACCGTCGTCAGTATCGCCATCGCGGATTGTGTGCGCCCCATGAAGTGCCGGGGCACGATGGTCATCAGCGAAGACTGCGCTACAACTCCGCCAAGCGCCCTGCAGAATCCAAACAGAATTTGCATCACTACCGCGCCCACCAGAAACGCGACGAACGGTGTCGCCATGTGGCCCAGTGCAAGCCCGGCGCATGCCGCAACGTAGAGCGGCATCCGCAACGCCTGCGGAAGTTGGCTGGCAATTAAGCCGCCGCAAATCGCTCCCGTGGCCCAGCCTGCTTCCAGAAATCCCAGCCCGCGCGGCCCTGCATGCAGGATGTCGTTTGCCAACGCAACCAGAACTACGTTCGCGCTCACCACACCCGCCATCATGATGGAGTGCGTGATCCCCAGCATGAGCACCAACGGCTGTTGCCTCAGATACGCGAAGCCTTCCTTCATGTCCGCGTAAACGGCCAGAGAAAGCCCCGCTTCCGCGACCTCCGGGTTTTCTCCCGTCTCCAGCGCCTCGGCGGTCGCTTCCGTCGCTTCGTTATATTCCCGCGGATACTTTTGACTTTCGCGCGGCGAGACGTACCCGCGGCGCACTTGATAGAGGCAATAGGCCGACACGAAATATGTTGCGCCATCGATCGCCAGGATTCCCGCGATGCCCGCTGTGTTGTAAAGGAAACCCACGAAAGCGCCCGCGATGAGCATGCCGCTCTGCACTCCCACGAGCACCGCGGCATTCGCTCCGGTAAACTGGCTCTTCGGAATCACTTCCTGCACCAGCGCGTTCACCGTCGCCCAGTACATCGCGGAACCAGTGCCGGTGATTAACGTCATGGCGTAAAGGTGCCAAAGCTCCAAATGGCCGCGCCACGCGATGTAAGCGGTGACGAGGACAAAAACGCCGCGTGTGAGATCGAGCAGGACGCCGAGGTAGCGCCGGTCGATGCGATCGATCAGCACTCCGCCGAGAAACGGCACAAAGAGTCCCGGCAAAGTCATGACGATCACTTGTCCGCTCACCTTCACGGTCGAGTGCGTGGCCGCAAGGATGTACCAGCTCACGCCCGCGAAGTTCATTCCGCTGCCGAAGAGCGACACAAACATCGCTACAAAGAAATAGCGGAACCCTCGCTGCGCCCAGATCAGCTGCCAATCCACGCGGTTTGTCGCTGTGGTTGCCATCGAACCTGATAGCTTACTATCGTAGGCCGCGGCGTTTCGACGAAGTAACTGCAAGCGTTTCGCGGCAAAAAACAGCGTGTAGCGGGGGATGAGATGGGGAAAGAGCTCAACTGCTCGGTGCAGTTCGGGAAACAGCAGTCAGAAGGTAAAGCGCTGCTCGAAACGAGCGAGATTCTTTTTCGCGGCGAGTTCCGGCTGAAGATTCCGTTCTCCGCCATCAAATCCGCGAAAGCCGTGGATGGCGAGCTCCGTTTGCAGACAGCGGATGGCCTTGCGATCTTCCACCTTGGCCCGGTCTCCGAAAAATGGTGCGACAAGATTCTTCATCCCAAGTCGCGCATCGAAAGGCTCGGCGTGAAGCCCGGAGCGAAGGTTGTTCTTCTCGGCGAGTTCGACGCGGAATTTCTCCGCGAATTAGGCAGTCTCACCAAGTCCGTGAGCAAAGGGAAGATTAATTCTGACATCGAGTGCTTCTTTTTCGCCGCGGATTCGAAAGGCGACCTCGGCAGTCTGTCCAAAATCTCAAAATCCATACAGGGCGCCGCTGCCCTGTGGATTGTTTATCCCAAGGGACAAAAGCACATCACGGAAAACGACGTCCTCGCCGCCGGCCGCAAGGCCGGGTTGAAAGACGTGAAAGTCGTTGGCTTCTCCCCGACGCACACCGCGTTGAAATTCGTGATTCCTCTTGCAAGCCGCTAGTCGGCTCCGTTCCCCTCAAACTGAAACCCCGATCCAGTTTCGTATTTCGACTTTCCCATTTCCTGCTTATCATTGCCGTATGAGCGATTTGCTCGAAACGCGCGGCCTCACCGTCGAACTGCCGACACCCAGTGGGTGGGTGCGGCCGGTCAACGATGTGTCGCTGCGCATCGCTGAGGGCGAATCCCTCGGGCTGGTTGGCGAATCTGGAAGCGGCAAGACGATGCTATCCCTGGCGCTGATGGGCTTGCTGCCGCCCGGCGCACGCGTCAGCGGCGAAGCCACGCTGGCGGCGGTGGCCTCACCGAAAAAATTAATGGCTCTGAGTGAGCGCGAATGGCGCGACGTTCGCGGCGGCGAGATTGCCATGATTTTCCAGGAGCCTATGACTTCGCTGAATCCGGTGATGCGCATTGGCGCTCAGATTGAAGAAGCCATCCGCGCGCATCAGCCCAAGCTTGCGGCCAGCGAAGTAAAACGCAAGGCGATCGATGCTTTGCGGCGCGCGGCAATCCCCGAACCCGAATCCCGCGCGCAGCAATTTCCGCACCAGCTTTCCGGCGGCCTGCGGCAGCGCGCCATGATTGCCATGGCGCTGGCGGCCGGGCCGCGCGTTCTGATTGCTGACGAGCCCACCACCGCGCTCGACGTCACCGTTCAAAAACAAATTCTGGATTTGCTCGATCGCCTTCGCCGCGAACTGAAACTGGGGCTGCTTTTCATCACCCACGATCTCGGTGTGGTGGCGCAGGTCGCCGAGCGTGTGGCCGTCATGTACGCCGGACGTATCATCGAAGAAGGCCCCGCGAGAGATGTCCTCACGAAACCGAAACATCCCTACACGCAAGGACTGCTGAAAGCCTCGCCAACTCTCAAGCGCGGCACGCTGACGCCCATTCCCGGTGCGGTTCCTCAGCTCACGGCCCTGCCATCCGGCTGCGCTTTCGAACCGCGCTGCGAACTTCGCCGCTCCGACTGTGTCACCGAAGTGCCTGCTCTCCGCGCGGCTGGCGAAAATCATAAGGCACGCTGCGTGCTCGTCTGATGGAAGCAATTCTCTCAGCGCGTGAACTACGCAAGACCTACCGGCGAGGGGGCAGTGTCTTCTCCCAGGAATCAGATGGCGCGCGCTTCACTGCCGTCGATGGCGTAAGTTTCGAGGTCGCGCGTGGCGAAACGTTCGCCATCGTTGGCGAAAGCGGTTGCGGCAAGACCACCCTCGCGCGGATGCTGCTTCGCCTCATCGAGCCCGACGCCGGGCAAATCTATTTTGCCGGGGAAAGCCTTTTGGCCGCCCGCAGCGCGGGATTGCGCGCGTTGCGCCGTCAAATGCAGATGATTTTCCAAGACCCCTACGCATCATTGAATCCGCGCATGCGGGTTGGCGAGATCGTCGCCGAGTCCCTTGCGATTCATGAGCCGCGCCTCACCGCTCGCGAGCGCAAGAACACCGCCGTTCTAACGCTGGCGCGGGTCGGTCTCGGCGCCGACGCGCTTGATCGTTACCCGCATGAATTCTCCGGGGGGCAGCGGCAAAGGATTGGTATCGCGCGAGCGCTGATTCTTCAACCGAAATTGATCGTGGCGGACGAACCTGTCTCGGCTCTGGATGTCTCCGTGGGAGCGCAGGTTCTTCTTCTTTTACAAGAACTGCAGAGCGAATTCTCGCTGACCTACATTTTCATTTCGCACAGCCTGCCCGTCGTCGCGCAAATCGCCACGCGCATCGCCGTCATGCGCGCCGGCCGATTCCTGGAAATCGGCGCAGCCGAAGTAGTTCTCCACCACCCCCGGCACGACTACACCCGCGAACTGCTCGCCGCCGTCCCGGAACTCCCGCGCGACTGAACGGATCCTTTCCGTACCTTCCTTTCTTGCTTCGGACGTTTTAACTTTCAACTTTCGACTGTCAACTTCTTTTCCGCCGCGCTAGAATCCCCACACTGAAATATTCCCCGGTGCTCGTGCGTAGTGCCATCTAGATAGCAGTGCTACGCAACCTTGTGGTGGAGGAATCCCCGATGGCTACAACCCCTGTTTCTGCGCCGGAGGCCCAGCCGGGTATCGGTCCACTTGGCAGGATTACAGGTACCTTGTTCAATCCCAAGCCTACTTTTTCCGATATTGCCCAGCGCCCTAGCTGGTTTGCTCCGATGGTCGTACTCTTGCTTATCTCGATCGGTCTTAGCGTTACGCTTGCGCAGCGTACCAACTGGGTAGAAGTTTCAAAAGAACAGATCGCGAAAAACAAGTTTGCATCCCGGCAGATTGACAATCTCAGTGAGGAGCAGAAGGCCCGTGCCTATGAGCAGGCCGCTGGTCGTTCTAAGGCAATTCGTTACGTGCGGGGCTTCATCGGATGGCCTTTGCTTCTCCTCATTTCTTCCGGCGTCTATCTGGGAGCCTTCAAACTACTCGGTGGGGCGCGCACGAACTATGCCACGGCATTCGCCATCACGACTTTTGCGCACCTGCCTATCGGCCTGAAGGAACTCATTGCGATTCCCGTTACACTTCTCAAGGACCCCACGGCGATCGATCCAGAGAATTTTCTTGCTTCCAACCCGGCCGCGATACTAGGGAACGATTTGCCTGCATGGCAGATGGTCCCACTGGCTTTTCTGGACGTCTTCGGGATTTGGGCGCTCGTGCTAATGGCCGTAGGCTTCTCTGCCGCTGATCCGAAGAAGTTGCCGTTCGGCAAGTCGCTCGGGATAGTTTTCAGTGTGTGGTTTGCTTTCATGCTGTTCTTCACGATGTTGGCCTGGGTTTTCTCGTGATACGCTGCTGTAATTGTGTTTTCTTTCGAAGTTTCTAAGACCGACCCGACCGGCGCCCGCCGTGGCCGCTTAACTACACCGCATGGCACCGTCGAAACTCCGTTCTTCATGCCTGTGGGCACCCAGGCCTCCGTCAAAGCGCTCACCCAGGAAGCCCTCGAAGAACTCGGCGCGGAAATCATCCTCGCCAATACCTATCATCTTTATCTGCGTCCTGGCCACGAACTCGTGCGCAAGCTCGGCGGCTTACATCAATTCATGTCCTGGCCGCGCGCCATCCTTACCGATTCCGGCGGCTACCAGGTCTTCAGTCTCTCCGCGCTTCGAAAAATGACCGACGAAGGCGTGCGCTTTCGCTCGCATCTCGACGGTTCGGAGCATCTCCTCACCCCGGAAAAAGCCGTGGAGATTCAGCTCACCCTCGGCTCGGATATCGCCATGGTCCTCGACGAATGCATCGAAACCCCCGCGCCTCGCGACCACGCCGAAACCGCCGTCGCGCGAACCACTGCGTGGGCCAGGCGCGCTCGCAACTATTTTCGGGAATGCGCGCAGCGCAACGGCGACCTGCCGCAATGGCAATTCGGAATTGTTCAAGGCGCAACTTTTCCCGACTTGCGCCGCGAAAGCGCCCGCCAGCTTCTCGACCTCGATTTTCCCGGCTATGCGGTCGGCGGCCTCGCCGTCGGCGAGCCGCACGAGACGACCTGCGAAATGACCGCCGAAGTCACCGCACTCCTCCCCAAAGACCGTCCCCGCTATCTCATGGGCGTCGGCCGCCCCGAACAAATCGCCGACTACGTCGCGAGGGGCATCGACATGATGGACTGCGTCCTCCCCACGCGTGCCGCGCGCCACGCCTGCCTCTACACCAGCGAAGGCCGCGTGCTCATCAAGAACGCGCGCTATGCGCAGGACCATCGGCCCATCGATCCGAATTGCACCTGCAGCGTCTGCCGCCGCTACACACGCGCCTATCTACGTCATCTTTTTGCTGCCGGAGAACTCACCGCCGCGATCCTCGCCACCCACCACAATGTCCACTTTTACCTTGACATAATGCGTCAAATCCGCGAGGCTATCGAGTTTGGGAACCTAGCGAATTTTTCATCTGAGATGCACGCGCGCTATGCTGTAGGTCCGGCCTGAGAGCCGGTTCGAGGCGTTGCGCGGGCCGTCCGCGGGGCACCAAGAGAAGAGCATGAGTTGAAGTCGGCGAGCAGGTAGCTCGCCTGCGCTTACTTGTTCCTATCTTCTCTAGGTCTGAAGGCGGGGAAACCAAGCAGTAAGTCGAATGATTTGGGATCGAAAACTACAACAGGGAACTGGATAGATGATGATGGCAGCAATGATTTTTCAAGCTTCGGGTGGCGGTTTCGGCGGTTTTCTGATTCCGCTGGGCCTCATGTTCGCCATCATGTATTTCCTGGTGATCATGCCCCAGCAGCGCCAGCGCAAGAAGATGCAGGCGATGCTCGCCGAGCTGAAGGCCGGCGACAAGATCATCACCAGCGGCGGCATCTACGGCACGATCAACGGTATCGATGGCGATTCCGTCATTTTGAAAATCTCCAGCGAACCGCAAGTTAAAATCCGCATTGCGCGTGCGGCGATTGCTCAGGTGGAGGCATCGGAAGATGCAAAATAAGCCCATCTCTCGCCCCGCTACGCGACTTACTTTCTGACCATGAAATCCAATCTGAAGTGGAGAGCGCTGTCCGTCCTTTTAATCATTCTGTTCTGTGTCTATTACCTTGTCGGCTTGCCGGATTTTCCCAAATCGTTCGCGCAGATGAAGGACAATTTCGGCCATCAGATTAAGCTCGGCCTCGACCTGCAAGGCGGCACGCATCTGATTCTCCAGGTGCAGGTGCAGGAAGCTATTGCCCAGGAAACGGACCAAACGGTCGACCGTCTGACCAACGAGCTTCGCGCCAAGAATATTCACTACGACGAAGTACGCCGCGCCGACGATACCCACATCCTCGTGCGCAACATTGATCCCGCGCAACTCTCGCAATTCCGCGATTTGGTCAGCGCGCAGTACGCCAACGTCTGGGATCTCACGCCCACTGCCGGCGACCCCTCCGGATACACACTGACTCTGCGCGCGGCGGCCATCGCGCAGATTAAAGACTCGACCATGACCCAGTCGCTCGAAACCATCGAGCGCCGCATCAACGCCCTCGGCCTCACCGAGCCGACTATCCAGCGTCGTGGCGGCCGCAATGACAACGAAATCCTCGTGCAGTTACCCGGCGAAGGCGATCCCACGCGCGCCAAAGCCGTCATTCAAGCCGGTGGCCAGTTGGAATTGAGATTGGTCGAAGATGTACGAACTTACTCTTCTGAATCCGAGGCCTTGGCCGCTCATGGCGGGATCTTGCCTCCCGGCACCGAACTCGTCCCTGGCCGCTCCGAAACAAGAAATGCGTCAGGTATCCAGGACACCGGCGTGACCTGGTATGTCCTGAGCCGCGCGCCGGTCGTCACGGGGCGCGACTTGCGCAGCGCGATCGAAACTCGTAACACCAACAATCCCGGCCAATTTCAGGTGAACTTCACCCTGTCGCCGGAAGCCGCCCGGCGTTTCGGTCCGTTCACCGAAACAAATAAGGGCCGTCAAATGGCCATCGTGCTCGAACACCGCGTTTATTCCGCTCCCGTCATCAATGGCCGCATTGACGACTCCGGCCTGATCGAAGGCAATTTCAGCCAGGAATCCGCCCACGATCTTGCTTTGGTTCTGCGCGCCGGCGCGCTTCCCGCATCCATCAAGTATCTCGAAGAGCGCACCGTCGGCCCATCGCTCGGGGCGGACTCCATCCGTCACGGCGTGCAGGCGTCCGTCCTTAGCCTTGTCGTCGTGATGCTCTTCATGCTTTTCTATTACCGTTTCTCCGGCGGAAACGCCGTGCTCGCGTTGATCTTGAACTTGATCATCCTGCTCGCCGTGCTCGCGCTCTTCGGCGCCGTATTGACGCTGCCCGGCATCGCCGGTGTCATCCTTACCATTGGCATGGGCGTGGACTCCAACGTCCTGGTGTTCGAACGCATCCGCGAAGAGTTGCGCAATGGCAAGTCTCCTGGCTCGGCTGTGGACGCTGGCTTTGACAAAGCCTTCGTGACCATTATTGACACCCACGTGACAACCGTCGTCTCCGCGTTCTTCCTGTTCTTGTTCGGAACCGGCCCGATCCGCGGCTTTGCCATCACGTTAACCATTGGTTTGATCGCCAACGTTTTCACCGCGATCTATGTTTCTAAGACGATTTTCCAGTACCACCTGACGAAAATGGATCGCCAGGCGGAATTGAGCATTTAGGATGTACTAGGACTCTTGGTGCGTGCGCTCCACTCCATTCAAAACGAGTGGGGAGTAGGTTCTCCGGCCGGTTTTCTCTACCCTGGGTAGACGGTTTCGCGCTGGGAACATTCCGCAACCTCCTGGAGTCTAAGGAAGGGAAGCAAATAGGCATGATCGAGCTCTTCAAACAGCCCAACATCAACTGGATGGGCAAAGCCAAGTATTTCTATGCCTTGAGCGGCATTCTTCTCCTCGCCGGGTGGACCTCGATTATCGTCAATGGCGGTCTTCGCTACGGGATTGATTTCAAAGGCGGCACCAACGTGGACGTACGATTTGCCCAGCCCCCCAATGTGGACAAGCTCCGCAGCGGACTTGTCGCCCAAGGGTTAGGCAATACCGAAATTCAGAGCATCAGCGATATCGCCAATCCCAGTTCCAACGAAGTGCTGATCTTCGTCGAAGGCAAGACTCAGGATGACAGCGACCTGGATGCCAGCAGAGTGAAAGTGTTGAATGCCCTGAACGCCACTTACGGCGTCGCGAGTTCCAACAAGCCGGACTTCAATGCCGCCACTCCTTCGTCTCTCGCTGCATTCCTCTCCGAAAAGGATCCGCTGTTTCTCTCCGTCAACGCCGGCGACCGTTACCAGCAGCTCGCTAAAAAAATCCTCGACTACCGCGACAAGGTTTCCAGTGGCGTTCTCACCAATTTTGACGATCTTTCGAAAGTCGACGGCGTCACCCCTCCCGTGCTCGCCGCCATCAAGAACAACTACGTGCTTGGCCCCTTCGCCATCCGCAACGTCGAAATCGTCGGTCCAAAAGTTGGCGCCGAGCTCCGCAGCCAGGCAATTCTCGTTACCCTCTATGCTTTAGGCGGTATGCTGGTATATATTGCCTTCCGGTTCGAGTGGGTCTACGGGGCAGCGGCGGTCTTGGCCGTGTTTCACGACGTCTTGATCACGCTGGGGTTTTTCTCGCTGCTGCATTTCGAAATTTCTTTGACGGTCATCGCGGCCCTGCTCACATTAGTCGGATACTCTATGAACGATACGATCGTGATTTTCGACCGCATCCGCGAGAACAGCCGTTTGCTGCGCAAGGAACCGTTCGCCGATCTCGTGAACAAGTCCATTAACCAAACGCTCTCGCGAACTATCCTCACCAGCGGTTTGACTTTCCTCACCGTGCTCGTCCTGTTCCTGATGGGCGGCCAGGTCCTTCGTGCTTTCTCCTTTGCTCTGGTGGTGGGGATTGTGGTAGGAACGTACTCCAGTTTTGGAATCGCTGCACCCCTCGTCGTTGCGTGGAATCATTGGCGCGGCCGTGGTCTTGCAGCAGGCACCGGACCCGCAGCCGGCAACAAAACCAGTGGAAGCGAAAACGTCTCCGGACGTCTTGCTCCCGCCGGTAGGAGGTAGGATCCATGTTTGAAGAAATGGTGGTCTCTAGTCCGAATCCGAAGAAGACCAACAAGCCTTGGACGGTCGTCATCTCGATGTTGTTTCAGGTCGCGTTTCTTTCGATCCTGATTCTTATCCCGCTGATCTACACCGAGGCCCTTCCCAAGACTATGATGGCGACGATGCTCACCGCGCCGCCGCCCCCGCCGCCGCCACCCCCGCCTCCGGCTCCCACCCAAATCGTGCGCGTCAAGCCGCAGGCGCACTTGATGGACGCCGGCAAACTCGTGGCCCCGAAAGTCATTCCCAAGGATGTCAAGATTATTAAGGAAGAGGCCGAGCCGGACATGAGCTCGGTCGGCATGCAAGGTGGCGTCCCCGGCGGAGTCGCCGGTGGTTCCATGGGCGGCGTGCTCGGCGGCGTCATTGGCGGGATGGGTGGAGCACCGCCCCCGCCAAAACCGAAGCTGACCGGCCCGCTGAAGGTCGGCGGCAATGTCCAGGCTGCGCGCATCTTGAACCGTGTCCAGCCCGTTTATCCGCCGCTCGCGCGCCAGACCCGCATATCCGGTACGGTGCGCTTGCACGCCATCATTTCCAAGGATGGCTCGATTCAGCAGCTCGAAGTCCAGTCGGGCCACCCGCTGCTGCAGCAGAACGCGCTGGATGCCGTGCGCCAGTGGCGCTATCAACCGACTCTTCTCAATGGCGAGCCGGTTGAAGTGGACACCACCATTGACGTGATTTTCTCTCTTAACCAGTAGTACGGTCCGGTGTGCCGGTCGTGGGACAGGTGCGCCAGTTCGGGTAGCAAGATCAGCAAACACTCTTGGTGATCTCCCGGCTCTGGTCGGGGGGCGCCACTTGAAAATTAAGGAGCAAACGAATGGTAGCCACCTTGTACGTATTTGCAGTATTTCTGCTGCAAGAGACCCCTACTTTTGACCTCCGCAGCATGTGGGCCTCGATGACTCTCTTGGTAAAAATTGTCGTCCTCATCTTGTTCGTTCTTTCCATCTATTCCTTCGGCGTCATGATCGACCGCGCCCTGATGTACAGCGCGGCGCGCAAACAGTCGCGTGTCTTCGTCCAGCAGGTTGCCGGCGCCCTCAAGGACGGCAAACTCGACGAAGCTATCGCCATTGCCGAGCGCAACAAGAAGAGCCACATCGCGAAAGTGGTCGCCACCGGCCTCTCGGAGTTCCAGTCGGCCTCTCAGCAGGTTTCAGATTCCGACGTCATTGACGCGGCCAAGCGCGGTCTCGAGCGCTCCGTCGCCATCGTACATGCGGAAATGAAGCGCGGCCTCTCCGCCCTTGCCACCATCGGTTCGACGGCCCCGTTCGTCGGCCTTTTCGGAACGGTCGTCGGCATTTTGAACGCGTTTAAGGGCATCGCCGCCAACAAAGCCACTGGTCTCTCCGCCGTGGCCGGCGGTATTTCCGAAGCGCTGGTCACCACCGCCTTCGGTTTGCTCGTCGCCGTCCCCGCCGTCTGGGCTTACAACTATTTCACCAACAAAGTGGAAGCCTTCGACGTCGAGATGGATAACTCCTCGATGGAGCTCATCAACTACTTCATCCTGCGCCGCGGCGCGAAGAAGTAACCGGCCATGGCCTACAAGCCACAAGTCGGCGCGCAAATGGCGTCTCCCAACGTCATTCCCATGGCCGACATTATGCTTGTGCTGTTGATCATCTTCATGGTGGTCACGCCCATGTTGCAGAAGGGCGTTTCCGTGGATTTGGCCAATGTCAACAATCCGCATGACATGAAAGATGCCGACAAAGATGACGCCATCGTCGTCGCCGTCACCCGCGATGGCAAGATCTACCTCGGCAATACTCCGTTGACCAAGGAAGACATCACCAGCCAGGTGAAGGATCGCCTCTCCGCTCGTCTGGACAAGACCGTTTACGTCAAGAGCGATGCGCGCGCCAAGTATGGCGACGTCGTTGCCGTCGTGGACGAGATTCGCTCGGCCGGTGTCGATCAGCTCGGTCTGCTCACCGAGAAGAACCAGAAGGAGAAATCAACTCCTCCTCCGCCCTCGGCGGATTGAGGACCGTATTATTCTGTTGGTTCCGTTCGTTTGCTGATTTTTTACGGCCGCGCCGGATCCCACCCGGCGCGGTTTCGCGGCCTGCTGAATCGCTCTAGCGCAGGCCACTAGGAGACTCGCTATGGGGATGGATGTTGGAGGAGAAAAGGGCGGTGCGATGGCGACGCCCAATGTGGTGCCGCTCATTGATATTCTGCTCGTTCTGATTATCATTTTCATGGTCATTACGCCGCTTACGCCCAAGGGCTTGGACACCCTCGTTCCTCAGCCCTCGCCGAACCAGCAGCAAAACGTCGAGCTCGAGAACAAGACTGTCGTCGTCCAGGTGGAGAAAAACGGCAAGCTCAAGATCAACAATGAAGACACTACCTGGGAAGGTCTCGGCCCCCGCATAGAACAAATCTTCAAGGAGCGCGCCGAGAAAATCGCTTTTGTCAAAGGCGACAACGATGTAATGTTCATGGAAGTCGCGCGCGCCATCGACATCATGCGCGGCGCGGGCATTGACAAAATCGGCTTGATCACTGCAAAACTCGAAGCCGGTCAGTAGATTTTCGCACGTTCACGCTGGCGCGGGCCGGTGTGACGCCTGGTGATGTGAGAGTCCTCCTCGCGGGGCATTTGCTCCTGAACGCTGGCCGCTTTGCGGCTGCGTAAAACGAGGTGACTCATGGGAATGATCGTTGGCGGTAAACGGGGTATCGTCTCGGAAATGAACGTGGTTCCGTTGATCGGTCGAAGAGATTCAGAATGATTACGTAGTTGTTGTTCAGGTTCGTGCAGATGGGACGCTGCGCATCAACCAGGAACCGGTGGCTTGGGATGCTCTCGGCAGCCGGCTCGAGGAAGTTTTCAAGCAGCGCGCGTCGCGCATCGCTTTTATCCGCGGCGACGGCCCGGTCGAATTTGGTGTGGTGGCCAAAGTGATCGACGTCATGCACACCTCGGGGATTGCGTCAGTCGGCCTGCTGACGCCGGATTTGGATAGGGGCCTCTGAACTGTTTCGAATTGCCCTTCGCAGGGTGGACGTGAATATCCTGGCGCTCCCCCGGTATTCTCGGGGTCACGCTCAGCAGGGATGGATGCTTCGATGACTTATGCATCGTCGGTGACAGGTGCCACTTCAGCTCGGCCGGGTTTCTCCCGCATGGCTCGCCGGGCTTCCGCCTTCGCGGCGCTTTTGATTCTTGCCGCGGGTCTCTCCGGCTGCAACAAGCTGAAGGCCCGCGACCTCCTCAATAAGGGTGTCGCTGAGTTCAAGGGCGGACAGTATGACAAGGCCATTGAGTACTTCAAACAGTCCAAAGATCTTGATCCCGGTCTGATGAACGCTCGCCTTTATCTGGCCACCGCTTACGCCAGCCAGTACATTCCCGGCGCGCCCTCCGAGCAGAACATCCGCCTCGGCACGCAAGCCGTAAACGAGTTCAAGGAAGTCCTGGAGCTCGATCCGAATAATTTGAGCGCCATTGACGGTATCGGCTCCATTATTTTCCAGATGGCGGGCACGCCCTACGACCCCAAGAAATTCGAGGAGTCGAAGTCCTACCATAAGAAGCACATCGACCTGAAGCCCAACGATCCCGAGCCCTACTACTGGATCGGCGTCATCGATTGGACGCTTGCCTTCCGTGCCAACGGCGAATTGCGCGCCGAATACAACAAGAACAACATCAAAAAGCAGTTGAAGGACGCCGATCCGCTGCCGCCCGCCCTTCGCGCGGAATACGCCGCGAAATACGGCCCGCTCGTGGATGAAGGCATTGCCGACTTGCAAAAAGCCGTTCAGCTCCGGCCCGATTACGACGACGCCATGGCCTACCTGAACCTCCTCTATCGTCGCAAGGCGGACATGGTGGAGTCTGCCGAAGAGCGCGCCAAGCTGCAAAAAGAAGCCGACGACCTGATCGACAGGGTCAAGGAGATCAAGCAGAAGCGCGCCGAGCAGGTCCAGCCGGGCTCCTGACGAGCCATCGCAAATGGCCTTTAATCAATCGATTTATCTTCAGGGGCGTCCTTCCCGGACGCCCTTTCTTTTATGGCCTAGCCGTTCCTATTCACTCCGAGGTATGAAGGGGGCTGTGCTCATCCCCTCGCCGGTTCACCTGCACCGCCTCCGTCGGGAAAATTCCAACCTTGTCGGAACGTCCCTGACACGACGGCCCACCCCGCCCCACCGTCATTTCGAACGGAGCAAGCCGACGCTTTTTCTTTCCACCTCGCTCCTGCGAGGTGGTCGGCTTGCGAAGAAATCTCTCTTCCTCTTCACTTTGCTCTTACCTCGCCTTGGGCATCTCTCCGAAGCTGGTGGCATCGGGCCGCAACACTTGTCCAGAGCGAAGCATGCTTTGCCGCTAGGACCGGAACTATTCTTCGCCAATCATGGATTCGGCGCAGCCGTCGAGTTGGGCGAGAATTGACGTCTATCGTCGTGTCGATTTCCACCGGCTCCCCGTTCAGAAGGGTCGGATGATACGTCCATTGCCTCACCGCATCGAGGGCTGCCTGCTGAAGCAAAGGATGGCCCGACAGCACCTCTATCTCTCCTACAGTTCCGTCCTTCGCCAGCAGAACACGCAAACGCACAATCCCGGCAATCCCCTTCTTCCGGGCTTCCTTCGGGTACACGGGCTGCACGCTGTTAATGATTCTTGCCGCTTGAACGTTGCCTCCCACTCGGAGGGGGCCGGACGAAGGGCGCCCCGATGCTACGCCCCCAGGGACTCCCAGTCCCATTCCCACGCAATCCAGTTGCCGGTACGCTCCCTCAACGAGCGTACAGTAGCCCACGGAACGGCCTGTTTTCGTCCCGCTGCTTGCGATCATCCGCAAACTCACTTGATAAAGCGCAGCGCCGTTCTTCACCACTTTCACCAGCGCCTCCTGGCACGGCACGAAGGCGGGGAGATTGGGATCTCCCACTTCTTCCACCAGCCATTCTCCTTGGTCCTTCGCAAGTCCTTCGAACAGTTTCGGAAGCGAGGTTTCCTGCCAGTCGAAACTCTTCTTGTAGGCCGCTGCGATCTTCGCGCCATCCTCCTCCCCAAACGTCGCTCTAAACCACGTTTCGTAATTCGGGATCATCAACCCATGCGCGATCTCCTTCAGTCTCGCCTGGTCGCCTTCGCGTGCCGCGGACGTCGCCGCTTTCATCAGGCTTAGCAATTCCTCCTCCGCCGTCCCGCCCTCGTTCCGGGCGCGCGGCATCGCCGCTCCCACAATCGGCAGCACGCAAAACGCCGCCATTGCGAATCCCGTCAATCGCCGTCTCTTGATTTCGCTCATCAGTACCCTCGCAGCTTCCATTTCCCAGTGCAGATGTTTTTCTTTGCAGGCCCTTATCCCTCAACCGAGGACGGTTCACCCTCGCTTCCCCATTTATGCCCGCATGCCCGGCATTTCCCGCCCTTGCGGTTGACGGGAATAGGAAGATTCAGGAAAAGGCCTGCATAGGCAATTTGCTTGTTCAGTTCATCAAAGGAAACATCCATCGACCCGCATTGGGGACACGGCGGCTCTGCGTACTCTCCCACTCATTCCACATCGAATTTCTCCGGAATATTCTCTTCCAGCAGTTTCCTCGCCGTCTCCGCGTCTTCCTCGCGAACCATCAGCTTGATTCCACCGACTAAGTTCGAGTAGAACCAATCCAACCGCACTAGATTTTCATCGCCCAAAAAGCACTCGATCCCTGCCGAATCCAGCATGCTCTTGGCGATCATCGCTTCCCCCGAATCTCTGTATCGGCCAACCATGACGGGTCCTGGGGCTTCGTTCCCGCTGCGAGGTGTCTCTGAAGCTCCTCTTTCTGCCGGCGGCGCCTGCATCCCCCTGCGCAGCATCTCCGAACGCAGTGCCTCTCTTGCCAGGTCGGTCAGCGAATCCGCGTCTCCCGCAATCTCTTTCAGCTCCCCTTCCTCCAGGCTCGCGTACCATTCTGCCAGCCGCTGCCGCTCTTTTTGTTCATCGCTTTGTCTCACGATGGCCGCATCATACGCCCAACCGCGCAACTCCTCCTACTTCTTCCACGCTGTCACCGCGCCTCCCGCATCGATCTCCTGACCACCCTCCGCATCCGGTGATTCCGTTTCTGCAAAGTCCGAACCCATTAACCCCCTGCCTTTTCAACGCCTTCCCGCTCCATTCGAATGCTAACAAGAAAGTAATTGACACGTAGTGTACTTCCATGCTATTATCCCTCGTGTTTGCTTGCACTGAGCCTCGACTACCTGTCCCGTTCCTGTCGGGAACTGTCCACTCTGGTCTTCGAAGCGCTACTCACCAGCCTCGTCTACTTTTCGCTCGCCCGACCGTTCTCGCTTTCTGCCCTGCGCTTTCTCACCATTTTCGATTTTCGCCTTTCCATTTCCCGGCTCCCCATAACTATTTTGGAATCAACACTTGTGGACTTGCTTGTAAGTGTAGAAAACAAAGGACTTACAGATACCCTAAATCCTTTGGATGCAACACTTACAAAAAACATAGGGGGGAGGGGTGGTTATTGTTAACCAGACACCCGACGAAGGTTGTCTGTTCCGAGTCCGCCACGGCGGAGGAGCGAGGGATCTCTGATACCGGGAAAGGTTACCCTGGGGCAGGAGCAGCGAGTCTGCAGACCTCTTCCACGAGTCACCAGTCACTAGTCAAGAGTCACCTCTCCTGCGCTACACTGGAACGGTGAGGTCGGCCTGAATCATGCCATCCCCGAGCAATCTTCCGCTCCAATTCAACCGCGACCGCGCCGCGCGCCAGCTCGACGCGCGCCTCGAAGAACTGCTCGAAAAGCTGCGCATCAACCGTCCCTCGGAAGATCCCTGGATGGTACGGCGCGCCTACGAGATTGCCGCTGAGCGCCACCATGACCAGTTCCGCAGCTCCGGCGATCCCTACCTTACTCATCTCCTGGAAGTGGCGCACATCCTCGCGGACATGCGCCTGGACGCCACCACTCTGACCGCCGCGCTTCTCCACGACGCCATCGAAGACACGGAATATCCTGTCGCTCGCATCGAAGAGCGCTTTGGTGCCGATGTGGCCCACCTTGTCGAAGGCGTCACAAAAATCAGCCGCCTCAACATGTTGGCCCCGGAGACGCGCCAGGCGGAAAACGTTCGCAAGATGCTGCTAGCCATGGTGAACGACGTGCGCGTCGTCTTGGTCAAGCTGGCGGACCGCCTGCACAACATGCGCACGCTCGAGTACCTCGAACCGGAGAAGCAGCAGCGTATCTCGCGCGAGACGCTGGACCTCTACGCGCCGATTGCTCACCGGCTGGGAATGGGTGTCGTCCGCGGCGAACTCGAGGATCTCGCGTTCCGCTATCTCGAGCCCGAATCCTTTCTCGCGCTGCAAAAGGAAGTCAGCGATAAGGCGCCCCTGCACAAGAAATTCCTCGAAGAAGTGCAGACCACCATCCAGACGAAGCTGGTCGAAAATGGCATCCCCGCGGAACTCGAAGCGCGCGTGAAAAGCCTGTACTCGCTCCACCGCAAAATGCTCCGCCAGGAAACCGGCCTCGAACAGGTTTACGACTTGCTCGCCGTCCGCGTTATCACCGATTCGGAGCGCAATTGCTACGCGGCGCTCGGCGTGGTCCATCACATCTGGCGCCCCGTGCCCGGCCGCTTCAAAGACTACATCGCGATGGTTCGGCCCAATTTGTACCAGTCGCTGCATACCACGGTCTTGCATAGCGGGCAGTCTTTTGAAGTGCAAATTCGCACCCAGGATATGCACCGCATCGCGGAAGAGGGCGTGGCCGCGCACTGGAAATACAAGAGCGGCAAGCCCGGCTCGGAAGACGACGACAAGCGCATCGCCTGGATGCGGCAACTGATTGAATGGTCCCAGGAACTTCAGGAGCCCGGAGAATTCCTTTCCACGCTCAAGGTCGATCTCGCGCCCGTCGAGGTCTATGCCTTCACGCCAAAAGGCCGCGTCCTCGAGCTTGTGCGCGGCGCTACGCCCGTGGATTTTGCTTACCTGGTGCATACCGAAGTGGGGCAACAGTGCGTGGGCGCGAAAGTGAACGGGCAGATGGTTTCGCTGCGCCACGAGATCACCAGCGGCGACGTCGTCGAGATTCTCACCCAAAAAGGTCATCACCCGAGCCGCGATTGGCTGAGCTTCGTCAAGTCCTCGCATGCGAAGAGCAAAATTCGCCACTGGATCAATGAGCAGGAACGCGAAGAAGCCAAGGAAATGGGGAAGAAGCTGCTCGAAACTGAAGCGCGGCACTTCGGACGCAGCTTGAAGAAAATACCGGAAGCGGATCTGCTTAAATTTGCTTCGGACCACGGGCTATCGAAGATCGAAGACCTGTACGCGTCGGTGGGGTTCGGGAAATTCTCGGCCCGCCAGATTTTGGCGCGCGTGCTCGGCGAAAACGCGAAGGAAGAAGAGCCCGAGACTGCGGATTCGACGCCCACAATCGTCAAGACCGTCAAACGCATACTGGGCTTCGGCGAGGCCCCGCTCATCGTTAAGGGCTACGACGACCTGCTGGTCTACCGTGCGAAGTGCTGCAACCCCATTCCCGGTGATGAAATTGTCGGCTACATCACGCGTGGCCGTGGCGTCGCCGTGCACACCAGGCTGTGTCCCAACGTGCAGAATTTGATGTATCAGACCGAGCGGCGCATTGCCGTCGAGTGGGGCGGCGGAGGTTCCGCGACCTTCTCCGTGCAGCTTTCCATTCGCGCCAAGGATCGCGCCGGCCTGCTCGCGGAAATCACCGCCGTGATCAGCGGCGCCGGCTCAAACATTCACAACCTGGAAAGCCGCCCCGACCGCAACAACGCGCGCGTTGACGCCAATTTGGAAATTGTGGACAAGCGCCAACTGGAGACGATTGTGGCGAATATTCGAAAGATTTCCGGCGTCTACGGCGTGGAACGCGTGTATCAAGCCAGCGGATAGATTTTTTGTGCGCGTCCCGACGCATAGCGGTTCGCACCTGTCCTTTCGCCGGGTATCACCTGCAGCACATGGCGCAGCCCTTCCGCTTGCGGCCGCTAGAATGAAAGTATGCGCTACAAACTTTTTCTTCTCGGCGTTCTTGCTCTTCTGCGAGTAGGCGGATGCGATAAGCATCTGCTCACCGACTATCGTCCGCTCGATAAGGCGGGGATGTGGTCCAGCAACGTCGAAGAGCTGAAAAAGCTGAACACCTCGGATGCGGAAGTCGCGCAACTCGTAAAGATGAAGCAAGCCGGGGTCAGCGACGATACCTGCGTGGCGCTGATTAGCAACGCGCACGAGCGCAAGTATTTGTTCACGAGCGCGGATTCGGCGGTCAACCTTTCGCGCGCGGGCTATAGCGACGCTGTGATTCTGGAGATTGCGAAAAAGGATCAGCTCGACATCATCAGCGGGGATGCGGTCATGCTGCGGTTGATCGGACTTTCCGACGGGGCCGTGGATAAGATTTTGCATCGGCGGCTGGCGGGGCAGCGGACGATGGGGAGTGCGCAAATCAGCCGCTTGAAAAATACCGGGCTGACGGAGAAACAAATTCTCGAGCGCATCAATCTGGGCATGACCGACGCGCAAGCCGACCGGGAAGCCACCGTCCGCGAAGTGACGCGGAATCATTCCGGAACTGGTTTCACGCGGGTGCGCGGGCGCCGGCGCTAATTGTTTCGAATAGATGTTTTGTGCGCCCAGGAAAAATGTGCGCCGCTCCGGCCGGCATTTTTTCTGCGCCTTGGAGAACGATGCGCGACTATGGCCGGTAATTGTTCACTCGCCGCTTTTTCTTCGAACCGTTCCCAATTACAATCAAATTGTTTTGAAACTGCAGCCGCATTCCCGTTTTCTGCTCGCATCGCTTCACACGGCCGCTGCCTTCTGGGTTGCGTCGTGTGTTGCGCCGCTGGGGCCCGGCTACGCGATTGAGAAGCAGCAAATCCACGTGCAGTTTGTTCCCGTGCCGTCGCCACGCATTCGAATCGAAGCGGACTATCGACTGAAGAACACCGGCAACCAGCCATTGAGCGATCTCGAGATTCGATTGCCAGTGCGGCGGCGATTTCACTATGACGAACCTCATGCGACTTGGGACGGCGCAGCCTTAGCGATTGCAATTTCTGCGGACAATCCCAGGAACTCTCTCGCCAGTTTTTCGCAGGCGTGGGCGGTTTCGGCGCGCCGCACGCTCCATGTTTCTTACGAATTTGCACTGGCTGAGCCGGGCGAGACGGCTTTGGGTTTTGCGGAGGACGCGTTTTTCTTGCCCGCACAAGGCTGGAGTCCGGAATTGTTGCCGGCCCGGGGAAGCTTTGCCACCGGCGGAGTGCCGCCGAAGAAATGGGAATTGAGCGCTCGTGTCCCGGAAGGTTTCCTGATTCATATAAGCGGCTCGCAAGCGAAGACTTCACGCAAGGGCGGAGAAACGATGGTCCGGGCAACACAGGGAGAAAAAGATCAGCATCCCTTCCTGATTGCAGGGCGGTTCACCTCCGCGGAGATCGGCGCGGGAAAAGAGAAAGTTTTCTTGTGGACACGGAAGCCGCAAAACGTTGCGAGCCTCCGCCCGGTGAGCGATGCGCTCGTGCGAACCATACAGGTGTACGACTCTGAATTTGAGGACCGCAGCAAGGAATCTTTCCCGACGTGGATCGTGGAGTGTCCGGTCGCGGCAGGATGCTTCACGAGTTTGAATGCACCAATGGTAAGGCTCCTGGAGGAAGAGGGCGAGGGGAAAGAGGCGACTTCGGCAGAAATGGTTTCGTTGGACACTCTGGTTGTGGATCTCAGCGGCGGTACGCCGAAACTCGCGGCTGCTGTGGCGCCGTCGCTGGCATCGAGCTGGCTGGGCTACGCGCAGAACCCTGGATTTTACGGACAGGAGCCGCCTCTTTCCGCCTTTCCGGCCTTTGCAGCATCCATCGGAAGAGAGGCAGCGGAAGGCGCGGACTCACGCTCGGAAACGATTCGCCGCGTCCTCCGCCTGATTCCGGAAAAAACCGCGCCGCATCATCCGGAAGATCGGACCGTTCTCCGGGCGAAAAGTTTTCTTTTTTTCTATGCATTGCAAGATCGTTATGGGCGCGAAGTGTTTCGCAGGGCAGTGCGCCACATGCTGTATGCTCGCAGGGAGCGCGGCCTGGAATTGAGCGACCTGATCGCCGCTTTCGGACAAGAAACGAACCAAAATGTCGCCGAGTTCGTGCGTTTGTGGATGAAGCGCCCGGGCGTGCCCGACGAATTTCGCGCCCGATACGGCGAAACCGCCGCGACGGCCCAACCTTCCAAGGAGACCACACCATGAGAGATGTCGTATTGACCGACCGGGGACCGAAACCCATCGGACCTTACTCGCAGGCCATCCGGGCGAATGGGCTTTTGTTTGTCTCGGGACAAGTGGCGCTGAATCCGAAAACGGGCGAGATGACGGAGGCCGATATCCGCAAGCAAACGGAGCGGGTTCTGGAAAATGTGCGGGGCATCGTGGAGGCCGCGGGATCGAAGATGAACCACATCGTCAAAACGACGGTTTTCTTGAAGGACATAAACGATTTCGGAACGATGAATGAAGTGTATGCCGGCTATTTCACGCTGGCGCCGCCCGCGCGCTCAACGGTGCAGGTCTCGCGCCTTCCGATGGACGCGCTGGTTGAAATTGAAGTCATCGCCATTCTGTAGGAGTGGAGCTGACTGCTGTACCTGCGCAAAGCGCAGATTTCTGATTGAATGAACAAAACCGCAAGGATTGATTGCCATCAAGCGGGTCAAAAGAAGTTTGTATAGATCTAAAATCGGCTTAAGGGCGGTCCTCGCTTTCGAGGGCTTCGTGAACGGCCCACACGGTGACGAGCGTTGTGACGCCGATGGCGTACCAGATGAACTTGCTTTTCGCGGCTTTGATCGGCGGGCCGCCGGAATTCCTGCCGCCTGCGCCGCGCGGCCCCTGAGGGGCAGATGCAGTGGCCGGCGAATCCAGAACGATGCGATAGGCAGCACCCTCTGCAATTACGCGCACATCATCCTCGACGGTGACGGTGAGCGAGCCACGCGTGCTCTTCACCACGAGTTCCTTGGGGCCCAAGACGGTAACTTGTCCGATGGTCGGCTGGTCCGTATTGGGACGAATTAAGGCCGAGGCCACACGCAGCGCAAAAGCCTTGGAATTGGCGGTGGAAAAAGTGGCGGAGCCCCGGGTGAGAATCGCGGCAGGCGTGGCTTCATCCGTCGCAAGCGTGGCGCTGCTTGCGCCGGAAAGAAGCAGACGCGCGGCGCCGGCGCGGACTTGAATACTGCCGGACTGCTCGGTGCTCAACCGATCGCCGCCGAAAACGGTAGCGCCGGCGGATGCAGGCGCTGCGCCCATGTGTGCGCGATCCGCATAAACAATCGTGCCAAGCGAAGATGAGGGAGCGCCCCAGACAGGCGTAATAAGAAGAGAACTAGATACCAATGCAGCGAGAGCTTCGCGCAAGCGCGACATTACGTCTCCAAGAGGGCAGTGAAAGAATACTGTCTAAGTTTTGCGCCGTCAATCAGTAAACACTTCTGTTGCCGAAAGGGTGCTGTCCTTGCTGTGGAGGGGCGGTTTGTGGAGGGACGGTGCTGGCCGACATCGTATTCCGCTGTTACAATGCAATCCAACACATGGCTGACTGGAAACAGATTACCGCACGCATCCGGCGCGCGCGCACCAGCAAGGATCCCGCGGGACAACTTTCGAATCTCTATGAAAAGACGCGGGACGCCATGGTGGCGTTCGAACTGGCGAAGTATTTCGAAACCTCCGGACAGAACGCCGATGCGGCGAAATGGTATTCCGCTGCCGCGGAACGCTTCCGGCGAGCCGATTGGAAGACGAAGGCGCAAGAGGCGGCTGTCCGGCTGGGCGGCGTACCCGGAGAGATTCCATTGGAAACAGCCACGCCGAGCGGCGGTGACTTTGCTTTGACGTCACCTCCGGTCACGACACCTGAACCATCTCTGCCATTCGAACAGGATGCAGCCGCGCTCGAATCCATGGTGGCCGTCAGCAGCGAGGTCCAGCAAGCCACCGACACTGCCGCGAACGCGCCTTCTGCAGCCGATGCGGCCGGAAAGCGCCGTCGCCGGGGCCGTCGCGGCGGGCGCAACCGCCGCAAGGGTGGCGTAGGGAGAGAAACTGCGGCTGCGCCCGCTCCGCGTTCTTCGGAAGCTCCCGCGCCGCGTCGTGGACTGCCAGCTGCGGTGTTCAATGAACCGGCCGAGCCCACGCCTCCCAGAGTGACTCACAGCCGGGCGATGCCCAGCTTGCCGATCGAGTCGGTGGGAGATCCCGGTGGACCCAGCGTCAAAGGGCGCTATGGCGATCCGGGGCTTTCGTCGCGGATTTCGTTGCTGGAGATGCAGTTCCGCCGGTTGCTTACGTGTCCGCCGGTGAAACTCAATGAAGCAGATACCGCACCGGTGGGGCCAGGAGTATTTGTCCTGACCGATTCAGACTTGACAAGCTACTACTACGTCGAAGCATGCCAGACGCTGCGAATTGCCATCGGGAATCTTTTGCGCGGCGGATCGAGCCGGCGCGGAGTGGATTCCCTCAAGCCGCAGCTTGCCGAACACCTTGGAATCCCGGAATCGCGCGTGCCGAAATATCTGGCGGATCACTGCGTTGTCCGTTGGCTGCAGTTGGATGAAGGAGCATCGCATTTCGCGCACTTCGTCGTGGCGGTGCTGCGTCCTTCTCTGAACGAGTAGCCAAAACCAGGAAACTTACAGGCCATTCGCACTAGGAGTAACCCCTATAAGAGCACTAAAGATGCCCGTTGGCTGACCCGTTTTACCGTTTAACCCCCCAAAATGACCGTTCGAAGTAAGCTACTGGCGTCAAGCCTGGGTAGCCCTCAAACTATAGGTGTCCAAAGACTTATTGGACGTACCGGGTGTTCGTGGTACGGTTTTTGGGCACGCACAAGTGAGCCCGGGGGCAGTCGTTTGAGCTCGGCTCGAACGATTGATTGGGCTCGGTAAAATTCCAGGCCAAGTAGTCGTACTTTTTGAAAGTGGAGGGTAGAGGTTTATGCCGAATCAAGTAGGCACACAAATCGCGAGGACGTTTGATTGGGTACTTTGCAAAGCGGCTGGAATCACCTTTGACACCATCCAGTACTTCAACAAGCGCAATCCGAATCCGTCCGTGACACCAAAGTGGTCGGACAAGCCGCTGCTCAAGTCCTGGGAAAAGACCAAGCCGACGCTGGGCTTCCCGCGGCAGACCGATTCGCTTTGTCCCGCGTGCGTGAAGGAAGCGCGCGAAGCGATTATCGCAGGCAAGAAAGACTGGCGCGACCTGATGCATGAGAAGGTCGGCGAAATCAAGGCGCAGATCATCGAGCGCGATGGCCAAGTGTGGATGGTGAAGGATTGCCCGCTGCACGGCCACTACGAAGATATGATGGCCATCGATTCCAAGTTCCTCAACTGGATCGAAAAGCAGTTTCCCGGCCGCGACATTCCCGCGCACAACGACGAAGACCTTCACAAGCACGGCTCTTCGACCGTTCGCTATGGCCGCGGGTCGGTGCTTACCGTGGATTTGACCAACCGCTGCAACATGATGTGCGATCCGTGCTTCATGGATGCCAACCAGGTTGGCTACGTTCACGAGTTGGGCTGGGAAGAAATTAAGGAAATCCTGGACAACGCCCTGAAAATCAAACCGCGCCGCCAGATGTCCGTGCAATTCAGCGGCGGCGAGCCGACGATGAGCCCGTATTTCTTCGATGCGGTCGCGTACGCGCGCAAGATCGGTTACAACAGCGTGCAGGCCGCGACGAACGGGATCGAGTTCGCCAAGAGCAAAGAGTTCTGCAAGAAGGCCTTCGAAGCGGGCATGCGCTATGCGTACCTGCAGTTCGACGGCATCGGCAACGACGCCAACAGCCACCGCCAGATTGGCAATTTGTTCGACGTGAAGCTGCGCGCCATCGAAAACATGCACGAAGCAGGCATCGAAATCGTGCTGGTGGTGACCATCGTCAACAACGTGAACAACGACCAGGTGGGCACGGTCGTGAAGTTTGCGATGGAGAATCCCAAGAAGATCGCGTTCGTCAGCTTCCAGCCGGTTTCGTTTACCGGCCGCGATGAAGACATTACTCCAGAACGCCGCTTGCGGCAGCGCTACACGCTTTCGCATCTGGCGAAGGATGTCAGCAGCCAGGTGGGCAAGGTCGAGCCGACGCGCGACTGGTTCCCGATTTCGTTCGTCAGCACGTTTGCTGGATTTTCGGACATGGTGAAGGGGCAAGAGTCCACGTGGGGCTCGCTCTCCTGCGGCTGCCACCCGAACTGCGGCGTGGGCACGGCGCTGATGATCAACAAGGAAACGAAGGAATGGGCTCCCGTTCCGCGCTTTCTCGATGCCGTACAGCTCACGAAAGACGTCACCGACATTACCGATGCGGCTCGCGGCAAGAATTTTTCCAACTTCATGATGGCCATGGCCCTCTTGAAGAACTACCACCCGTTCCGCGGCCCGAAGGGGCTGAAGCTGTATGACCTCTTCAAGAAATTTGACAAGACCTGGGCGCTGACGAAGGGCGCGGAGAAGAAATACGGCAAGACGTCTCCGGACCGCACGTACGAAGACGCCATGAAGCGCCGTCAGACCGATCCGTGGAACTTCCTGTTCATCGCGGGGATGTGGTTCCAGGATTTGTTCAATTACGATTTCCGCCGCACGGAGATGTGCATTATCCCGTACGCCACGCAGCAGGGCGAAATTTCCTTCTGCGCATACAACACCGGTGTGGGCTGGCGGCAGATTATCGAGAACATGCATAAGAACGCGACCGTGGCCGAGTGGTACAAGAACCACGGCAAGCACGAGATCTACGCCAAGGGCAAGAGCGTCAACCTGCAGAGCTTCGAGCATTCCTTGAAGATTGACGCTGAAGACGCCGCTCGCGTGCGCCACCTGGAGCACGACATTCCGGTGACCGCGGCGGAGGAAGACCGCGCACGCCGCAAGAAGGCCTATGAAGAGCAAGCCAAAGTGCGTGCCATCTATGAAGAGTTGGTGTTGAAGAAGCCTCAACCGACCGTGGTGCAGATTGGCACCGTCAGCGATATCGCCAAGGCGGTTCCGGCGAATTTCGCCAACGCGGGCAAGCCGTTGACCATCGCTCCGGGGAATGGCAATGGCCATTCGAACGGCAACAGCATTACGGCCAAGACCGACGAGAAGGCTGCAGAAGCCGTCGCCGGCGACTAACCGTCTTGTCCAAGTCTCCAGATTTGCAACTGGCTCCGGCTTTGGCCGGAGCCAGTTTGTTTAGAGGACTAAGTAATGCTCTTCGTTGCAATCTTCATGAGCCTTCCGGCCATTTGCCTGATCTACGGTTGGCGAGTGCGGGATCAACTTGACGCTGGGTCTATTGAGGGTGGTTGGCGGGCAAAACTTCTAACGCTGGGGCTCTGCCTCGCAACCCTGAGTCTCGTCGTAACTTCCGGATTCCTGTTTCAGGGCTTCCATTCTAATGGGCAGTCTTTTGCGGGCCCCCGCCGCGACACTGGGTGATCCTGAATTGGCTAAGCGCACTAGCTTGGACTCTTGCTCTCTTAGCCGCCGCGCTGGGTAAAGGGAGGTTGAGACGTCCCCTTTTCCTCTGGTGCGTTTGCATGCCACTGGCGGCATGGATAGTTATTGAGTTGGGTTACAGATACTGAACGGACTGACGTTATAATTCTCCTATGCCTATTTACGAATACATTTGTGAGGATTGCCAGACGCACTTTGAAAAGATCGTTTTGAACAAGACGCAGGAGATTGCCTGCCCGAAGTGCGCGGGGAAGAAGAACGCGATTCAGCTTTCGGTGTTCAGCTCGGCGAATGGCTCCGGTAACGGCGCGTCTGCGAAGCCATCCGGAGGATTCAGTGGTGGCGGCGGTTGCTGTGGCGGCGGTTGCGGCTGCAACTGAACACTCGATCACAAGATTCCATCCCATGGTGCCAGGCTCTTCCTCTCTCCTGCTCTTTGTCAGCGCAGCTGTGGTGCTGCTGGTGATACCCGGGCCCGCCGTGCTTTACGTCACGAGCCGCAGCATCGGCCAGGGACGCAGCGCGGGATTCGTCTCCGCCCTGGGAATCGGCGCCGGCACGCTGGTTCACGCAGTTGCAGCGGCGGCCGGCTTGTCGGCGCTGCTGATGTCCTCGGCGGTTGCGTTCAGCGCCGTCAAGTATCTGGGCGCGGCGTACTTGATCTACCTGGGTATACAAAAGTTGCGCCGCGAGGAATCTCTTGAGCTTTCGCAAGACGCTCCGCGCACCAAACTGAGCCGCATTTTCGGGCAAGGCATCATCGTCAACATCCTGAATCCGAAGACGGCGCTGTTTTTCTTCGCTTTCCTCCCGCAATTTGTGGACGCATCTCGCGGAAACGTGGCGTTGCAGATTCTTTTTCTGGGCACGCTCTTTGCCGCGATGGGCATCACGAGCGACAGTCTTTGGGCATTATTCGCGGGGAGTGTCGCGCTTCGTCTAAATCGAAATAGCCATTGGAATCGCACGCAGCGCTACGTTTCCGGAGGAATGTTGATTTCGCTGGGCGTCGCCACGGCGCTAGCGGGCACCGGCGGAAAAAAGTAGCCAGCCAGCGCCAATCGCTCGCTCGGGCGCCTACTGCGGGCGCGAATAATTCGCGATGTTTGGAGGAATCGGGTTCTTCGCGTTGCCGCGCGGATCGGGGATGGGTGTTTGTGCCGTCCACTTCATGGGAATGACTCCGGTCCATCCGGGCGCAGAATATTCCTTGTCGTCGTCCACGGCGAAGCCGGTGCGGACTTTGGCCGAAGCTTCGACGAGGGGCACGGCGAGGACCATCGTGCCCTTCAACTCCTGCTCGCTCGGGGGCCGGACGGTGGCCCAGCGGCCGCGAATCACGTATTCGACAAAATCGCGCATCGCCGCGCGCTTGGCGGCTTCGCCCTCAACCGGTTCCGCCTTGCCCATTACGACGACGGAGCGATAGTTCACGGAATGGCCTGTGGCGGTGGGGGCACATACGATGCCGTCGAGCAGCGTAACACTGAGACAAAACGGTGCTCCGCTACCGAGCGTTTTCATCAAGCGGCTCGCGACCGAGCCATGAAGAAATAATTTATCGCCAACGCGCACGTAATTTGTCGGGACCACGAACGGCATGCCATCGGCGATGAAGCCGACGTGGCAAACAAAGGCTTCATCGAGAATGCGATAGATGAGTTCGCGGTCGTAGCTGCCACGATCCGGCTTGCGGCGGACTCGTGTTCTTTCCGTGGGAGTGAAGTTGCTCATGCAGGCAGACTAGCTGGGACAAGTCCTGTGCGGCAAGTGCCAATCTGGCAGGCAGGCATTCCTGCGTTTCGTCTTAGGCTGATTCTCACTTTTGAAAAATAGACAAACAGGAATGTCTGTCCTACCTGGCGCGCCTCCAAATCGTGGTGGAATTGACCTTCAATGGGAATCGTGTAGGCTGTGGGACGCTGCGCGGTGACTCCAGCGAACCGATCGAGGCGTTTCATGGCTCCGGCAAGGCCGACTATTACCCGCGAAACCTTTCAATTTTTCAAGGATCTGGGCCGCCACAACCACAAAGAGTGGATGGACGCGAACCGCGAGCGCTATCAGGCCGCCGTGGTACAGCCCTTCCGCCGTTTGCTGGAAGAAATGACGCCTGCGGTGCTCGCGCTTGATTCGCGCTTTGACACGTCTGGGCGCACCGGGCCGAACTTTTCCCGCATCAACCGCGATATTCGCTTCGCGAAGGACAAGACGCTCTACAAAACGCAAATGTACTTGAAGTTTTCCGTTCCCGCGCCGGGTAAGCGCGAAACCGGCCAGCTCTACGTCGGAATTTCAAAAGATACAGTGACCGCCGGCTTTCGAATCTATTCCGGAGGGAAACGCAAAGAGTCCACACTTGCACTGATCGCGGAACCTCGCGCGATCGCTCATCCACGATGGCCACTGAAGCAGAAGAAGCGCCTCGGCCGCCGCTACGAAAGCTACTGGTACACGACCGTGAAGGGCGAATGGACCGCGCACGAAGGTTGGCCGGCTTCACCGGAAGATTGGAAGAAGATTCTCGCGTGGATCGTTCGCCGCAAATTCGTGCCCGCTGCCGCCAGCCGCGCCTCTTTTCCGCGCGATGCCACCAAAGTATTTCGCGATCTTTATCCGCTCCTGCGCTTCACTTCGTTACCGGAGTGAAAGCTAGCTCGCGGCCCAGAGGCGCAGGGCGAGCAGGTGCCACGACAAGAGAAAACCGGTGAGCACGCAGCAAGCGGAAGAAACGAGCAGGGAATGAATTCGAACGGCGCGATGGATTTCTTCCTTGGGAACGCGCAAGACAAGCACGAGGCTAACGATCGACAACAACGGAAAGAAAAATGTCCCGAGAAAGATTCCTACGGTCCAAAGATTGAAGCTGCCGACTTGCGAGCCGTCCAGTCGCGTGAAGCAGAGTGGTATGACGAGAAAGGCCAGCGTTGCGAACAGGGGGACTGCGCGAACCCGCAGGTGACGCACTTCCTTCATGGCCCCAATGAGCTTCCGGAAGAGCCAGATCAGCGCGAAGGGTAGAGTTGTCAGCATCAGAAATAAACAGAGCGTGAGAATGGCGATTCGAAGGAACGGCATCACGAGATAACCCCGCTCGCTGTAAGGAATTCCGTCCAGCCCGCGGCCGGCCACCGCCATTTTGCCGGAGTCCGTCGGAAAAAAGATCGTCGTAGCTTCGGGCTCCTTCTCACCGCGAAATAGATTCGTGCCCACGCTGAGGAGCGGCTCGGGCTGGCCAAACAATCCAGAGCGCGTCAATTTGCCGTTGATGACGCGGATGCGCGTGCCGCCAGCCAAGTCGTCCAGGAACGCCAGCAGCTGGCTTCGCGGCGCGCGCGAAGCGTAATATCCGGCATATTTCTGCAGCTCCCTCGGAGCAAGATTGATTGCTGGCTGCTGCGGCTTGGGAAAATCTTTCGAAAGGAAATCGATCGCCAGGCGATTCAGCCCCTCAACCGCGCGGCCCGAATTCGTGCTGTTCAGTAGCACGACGTAGCCCCAATTGTGCTCCGGCATGTAGCGATAAGAGGAGACGAATCCGTCGATCCCGCCATCGTGGCCATGCGTGACGACTCCTCCTTGAACGCTCGAGTAATTCGCCAGGCCGTAACCGAGCCGAAGCCCGTTTTTCGCAGCCAGAGTCGTTTCGGGCACTTCCATCCTCAAGATCGATTCCGTCTTCACCAACTGCATTTCCTCAGCTTTCCCACGCCGCAAAAGGAATTGCACCAGCTTCGCCAATTCGCCCGGCGAAGCTTTTAGATCACCGGCAGGCCGCAGGTAGATGAATGGATATCCGACAGCTCTTGGCGGATTGTTTTCATAACCGGTCGCCAGCAGTAGTTTATTTGCGTCGGTGAACGGAAAATCAGCTTTTTCCATGCCCAGGGGGCGCAGAAATGTTTCGCGGATGTATAAATCGAAGGGCTGTCCCGACACTTTTTCGATTAAGTAGCCTGCGATGGCGTTTCCCGGATTCGAATACGACATGCGCGTGCCGGGAGGCCAGCGCGTGACCTGCGGTTTCTGGAATCGCTTGAACACATCCAGCAACGGAAAGTCATATCGATCCTTTCGGTTGTAGACTTCGCCGGGCTCCATATCGTCGAAGCCGGCGGTGTGTTCCAGCAGGTTTACAATGCGAACCGGCTGGGTGGTTTCCCACCTGTTCTTCACGGGAATTTCCGGCGCGACGTCCTGCAGCCGGGCATACAGATTGATTTTTCCTTCTTCCTGCAATTTCAGCAGTGCCAGCGCGACAAACGTTTTGCTGATCGAACCGACCCGAAATTCCGTGTCGCAGCTCATTTCGCGGCCCGTGGCGAGATCCGCCTTGCCGATTCCGCCACACCAGAGAAGTTGCCCGTTCGCCACCAACGCCACCCCCGCTCCGGGTACGTGCTCCTTATCGAGGACGTCCTTCATTGCCTTTTGCAATTCCTCAACGGTCTTCGGATGCGGAAGATCTTCTTTCTTTTGCTGTGCCTCGCTCTGGGAGGGCGCCAAGGCCAACGCGGCAGCGAGAAGTAGTGGAATAGCGGCGGACCGGCCAGCACGGCACATTTCGGCGCTCCTGGAAATTGGCTTCTTTCGTGGGCCGCATTCTAACCGTGATTTTACGTGTTGCAATAAGAATCGCAGGGTCGTACGCACCGCGAGCAGCGCGCTGAACCGATTGACGCTGCCCGCGCTCTCGCATACGATGCCGCACGTCGCCAATTTTCGTTTCTTGCAAATACTAGAGGGAGAACTGCCGCCCATGAAGTGTTCGCATCGCTTTCTGAGTTTCGCCGCATCGCTTTTCTTTGGTGCAAGTTTCTGTTTTGCGCAGCAGCCTCCGCCGGAGAAGCCTGCGGAAAAGCCAAAGGACGAAAAGAAGCCGGCCGTTCCCGAAGAAAAAATTGTTCAGACCAAGCATTCGTTGAAAATTGGCGGGCAGGAGATCAAGTACACCGCGACGGCCGGAACCATTCTGCTGAAGCTCGAAGACGGAACGCCCAAAGCCAGCATCTTCTACATGGCTTATACGAAGGATGATGTCGGCGATGCAAGCCAGCGCCCAATTACATTCAGCTTTAATGGCGGGCCGGGTTCTGCCTCCGTTTGGCTGCACCTTGGCCTGCTTGGTCCACGCCGCGTGCAGATGGGCGACGCCGGTGCGCTGCTTCCCCCGCCGTACAAGCTGATCGACAACGACGCATCGCTCCTCGATATCTCCGATCTCGTATTCATCGATCCTGTTTCGACGGGCTACAGCCGCGCAGTCCCCGGCGAAGCGCCCAAGCAATTCCACGGGATCGAGGAAGATGTGCAGTCCGTGGCCGATTTCATCCGGCTCTACGCCACGCGCAATAAGCGCTGGTCGTCGCCGAAGTTTCTCGCCGGCGAAAGTTATGGCACGACGCGCGCCGCGGGGCTCTCCGGCTATCTCCAGGAGCGGTACGGCATGTATCTCAACGGCATCGTTCTGATTTCTGCGATCCTGAATTTTGAAACGGCGAAATTCGATGCCGGCAACGATTTGCCCTACATTCTCTACTTGCCGACCTACACGGCCATTGCGTGGTATCACAAGAAACTTCCCGCAGACTTGCAGGGCGATCTGCGGAAAGCCGTTGAGGAATCGCGCAAGTTCGCCGTCGGGGAATACGCGGATGCGCTGATGGCCGGCGATGCGCTTCCCGCATCGAGACGCGGTGAGATCATGCAAAAGCTGGCGCGGCTCACCGGGCTTTCGCCCGACTACATCGACCGCACCAACCTGCGCATCGAGATTCAGCGCTTTACGAAAGAGCTCTTGCGCAACGAGCGGCGCACCGTGGGCCGCATTGACGCGCGCTTCCTCGGCATCGATCGCGATGCCGCCGGCGACGAGCCGGAATTCGACCCCAGCATCGCGGCGATCATCGGCCCCTATTCCGGCATGTTGAACGACTACGTTCGCAATGATCTCAAATTCGACAGCGATTTGCCCTACGAAGTTCTCACGGCACGTGTCCGGCCGTGGAATTACGCGCCGTATGAAAATCGCTATGTCAACGTGGCTGAGACTTTGCGCAAGGCCATGACGCAAAATCCGTTTCTGCACGTGTTTGTGGCTAAGGGCTACTACGATCTGGCCACGCCTTTTTTTGCCGCCGACTACACGTTTGATCATCTCGGTCTCGACCCCACGCTGCGCAGCCACCTCGCCGGCGCTTACTACGAAGCGGGCCACATGATGTATGTCCACCCGCCTTCGCTTGCTAAGCTCAAGTCAGACATCGCCCAATTCATCAAATCCAGCATGCCGGCTGGTCCCGCAAAATGAAACGCGCCTTCGGCATTGCTACCTGGATTGTCATAGCGCTTCTGGGTGCAGGGG
>WNFB01000668.1_pt1 | contig 37733 bp, 34 predicted proteins | sample 5400501 | NCBI WGS metagenome assembly WNFB01 (sample SAMN13153341, study PRJNA577476) | soil metagenome | isolation source: 200 cm saprolite under Douglas fir tree site 2 hole 1 | place: USA:California | collected 2015-04-18
CAGCGCCTGCCGATGGGGTCAATACAGCCAGGAAGTGCCAGTGCCTGAGCACAAAACGAGGGGCCCGCTCAGGGCCCCTCGTCTTAAAAGTCCGCTGCTCTACCAACTGAGCTACCGGCTCTAACTACACGTCGCTGAACAAGTTAATCCAATACGTCCTTAACGCATATTCCGTGCGGCTCAGGTGTAGAGCGTACCCTCTTCTACGAAACACAGGTCGTTGCCCCACGGGTCGACAACGTAGAACGAGCGTTCGCCCCACGGACGCTTTGACACCGTGCCGGCGGGCTCGCCGTGCACCTTGTACGGAGCGAGCGCCTTGAGGCCGCGGGCGCGGGTGTGCACCGCGTCGACGTCTCGCACCGCGAAGTAGAGTGACTTGGGGCCGGGCGTGGGCGTGAGCCCGCCAGACGTCGGGTCGAACACTGAGAGGAGCACACCTCCGCAATCGAAGTAATGCCGCGCGCCCGGGTGCCGCTTGCCCTCGGTGCCGAGGAGTTTGGCGTAGAACGCTGCCCCCTCATCGATGTTCGAGACCTCAACGGTGATGCGGAAGATCTTCGGCGTGTCCGTCTGCTGAGCGGGAGTCATCGTTGCGTTCCTTTCAAGTGGGCTTTCGCGCTCTTGCTGCCTTTGCGCGTGGCGAGCGAGTGCGTGGACTTCGGGCCCGAGGAGACCCACTGCTGCGCGGGAGTGGGCGGGTTGAGGTGGTCGAGCCAGCCCCCGACGACGCGGAACAAGCGCTCGCGATTGAGGCGGTAGTGGCTGCTCCGGCCGTGACGCCGCACCTCTACCAGCCCGGCTTTCTCAAGCACCCCAAGGTGGCGAGTCGTCGTGGGCCAGCTGTGGTGAAAGCGCTTCGCGAGGTAACCCGAAGGCAGCTCGCCACCCAGTTGGCTCAGGAGCAGGAGTACGTGTCGCCGCGCCTCGTGTGACAGCGCCTTGAAGACGACTTCGATCTCCTCGATGGATGGTTGCGATCGGCTCATGCCTTCTATTACCCTGTATGCTAATAATTAGCAAGTGGGATAATAATCTATGCTGGCGCCGCAATCGTGGGGGGGCGTGGGGGTGGAAGGGGACCATAGGCCATTGAGGATCCGAGTAAGCCTTCAAACCCAGTGCCCACCTCTAGGCTGCCTGCCACGTTAAACCTGCTACCGCCAAACAGATCGCCGCGAGCGCCAGAAGAGCTGTGCCGGCGAAAAAGCCCCTCTGGGTGAGAAGCCAAAGCGTGTCCCCAGTGACCACCAGCGCAGTAAAGCAGACCAGCGGCCGAGCCGCTGGGCCGCCCCGCACGGCCGCCCATACGCAGGCTAGAGCCAGAGCCGCGAGATGCCAAGAAAGGAAAATCCAGAAAGCGGGCACGGCACGCTTGAGGAACGCGTCCGCAGACGAGTTGGCTATGGACTGGGAGACCTCATTATAGAATGTGCCATGGTACGCAGCCGTTCCAAGCAACAGCAAGGCGGCTACTGCAGCGGCAACTCTCGGCAGATTGCTCATCTCACCCTCCTCCGTCACGGGCAACAGTCGCTTCGGCTGGCAAGCTAACAGCTATTAGGCTGCGCTCCCGCGCGTCCTGCCTCGTGGTGCGGGGGGCACTCCGCGCCACGTATCGCATCACGGTTCTGGTCTGGCCGGGCGGCGTCTCATCGCGAAAGCCTGCTCGGCGGAAGGCGCTCGGAGACCCCATATAGGTGTATAGACGGGGCTCAGGCTCTACAGGATACCCTTCGATGATCGTAGCGCCGGCGGCTGTGCCATATTCAACCGCCGTACGGTTCTCTCGCAGGCCTGGCCGCGGCTCCTCCGTCAACTCAAAGCGCCGCGGTGGCTCGAAGCGCGCCAGATCGCGAAGCTAATGACGAGGGCAACGGCAAGGTCCCAAACACAACCTTTTCCGACCTTGTAGAGCGGCATGTACTGCCAGAGTCCGACGCGGTCGATGACAAACTCCTCGAAGGACACCCAGGCGTTGAAGACAGCAACTCCAACCACCAGGTTCACTACGAGGGGCAATTGTCTGAACGATAGCCGCTCCATACGCCTCTCCCTTCGCCGAGGTTTTGCACGTGGCGAGCGCGTACGGTAAGCCTTAAAGCGCACTTCATGTCAAGGGGGCTCTCTTCTTGAGGAGGGTGCGACCGCAGTCTTCGAGACTGAGACACTTACAGCTCTCCGCCTTGCGGAGCAGGCGCTTGATTTGTTTGGCGCTTACTATCAGCTCTTCCAGCTCCGCTAGCTTCCGCTGTGCGAGTATGTGCCACCGGCGGAACGCTGGCACACCGTGACGAAAGCCATGGAAGAGTTGCTTGATCTCGTCGATGCGAAAGCCCACCCCCTTTGCAACACTGATGACTGCCAAGTGCTCCAATACGCTGGATTCATAACGACGCTGTCCCCTTATCCGTGGGGGGGTCGGGAGCAGCCCAGTCTTTTCGTAATAGCGCACTGCGGAGGCTCGCAGGCTGGCTCTGCGAGCTACCTCGCCAATCGTCATGCTTTCCACGGGAGCAGTCTCCCCTTGACTTAAAGGTTCCTTCAAGTTGTAGCATGTGGACTGAGGGTTGGCTAGCGAGCTACGGCGCAGCCAACGCAAGGGGGCACACTATGAGGGGGGGCTTACGAATGCGGCTGGCCGCCGTCGAGAACCCCCGGGGGCTCGTGATGAAGTTCTTCTACTGGCTCTCGCGGCGTCAGTTGGGCAAGGTGATCACGCCTCTGAAGGTTGTGTATGCGCGGAACCCGAGGCTGCTCGCCGCCTCCTACCCGCTCTCCTTGGGAGTGGCGTACTGCCGCTCTCTGGAAGCGCCCTTGCCGCAGTTGGTCACGGCGTATACTGCCATGCTGAACGGCTGCGCGTTCTGCCACGACCTCGGTCTCGCCTTGGCGACGCGTGCCAAGCTCGGCCGGGAAAAGTTCGATGCCCTGCGTGAGCACCGGACGAGTCCGGTCTTCAGCTCGCGTGAGAAGGCTGCACTGGCATTTGTCGAGGAGGCCGCGTCTCGTCGACGGGTGAGCGACGAGACGTTCGGGACTCTGCGCGCCATCTTTTCGGAGAGGGAGATTGTCGTGGTCCTGTGGCTACACGCCGCAGAGACCTATTTCAACTGCCTGTCAGTCCCGCTCGAGTTGGAGTCAGACGGTTTGGAGGAGATTGCCCTGCAAGGTCAGGCGGCGCCACCGCCGGGGGCGTCCATGCGGACTGACTGCTGAGGGACGAGATCCACGTGGTGTGCCGCGTGCAAATGGGTGGTTCCTTGTGCGATGGGCAAACGTGAACTGGGTGCCCTTCCCGAATCAGTCACGAGCCACCGGAACTCTACCTCTGGGACATCAAGACACCCGCCGTGCGCGTGTCACACGTGAATGACACCTGGCGCCACGTGAGAATCGCTAAACCCGAGTTAGGCTGTGCCGAAGGCCCAGACAAGGAGCCAAACTGAGTCCCTCCCTGCTGTATCGATTTGCGTCGGTGCTACTCGTCCTCCTCGGACTCGGCCACCAGCTCCGCTTCCGCCGCGTCGATCCTCGCTGGGGCGTGGACTCGGCCATTGGGACCCTCAAGGCTACTCAGTTTCAGGTCCAAGGGATGACACGCACCTACTGGGATTTCTTCTCGGGGCTCGGCTTCTCTGTGACCGTCCTACTGTTCTTCGCGGCTATCCTGGCATTTCAGCTCGGCGGACTCTCGAAAGAGACCCTGCGGAGCCTCGGCCTTGTCACATGGGCGTTCGCCTTGTCTTTCGTGGTGATCACACTCCTCTCCTGGCGCTACCTCTTCATTCCGCCGCTGGTGTTCTCGAGTCTTGTCGCCCTCTGCCTAATAATGGCTGCGTGGACCGCTGCGAGGGCTTGAACGGTCGGAAGAAAGGGTTGGTTCCTTGTTCGATGGGCAAACGTGAAACTGGGAGACCTGATCGTGGGCATGCGCGCGAAGCCAGCCGACTTCCAAGAACTCAACCTACGCTGCCACGCGCTGCTCAGCGACGTGCCGCTCCACGACGTCTGGGCGATTCCACTCAATGGCGGGGGCGCAGGTCGCAGCATCCGGGACGCGCGTGCGATCTTATTCGGCGACCAGCGTCCACCTACTAACGTCGCGGTTCGAGGACTATTCGCGCTGCGATGGGCCCTGGGCCGGGCGTTTGGATGGGATGACGAGCGCCATGATCCGCCCGGCATGTCGTACGTCCATCGCCTTGCTCAAGCCGATCGCTCGCAGTCTCAGGTTCCCCCGGGGACTCGCGAGGGCCCGGTTCGAGTGCTCTACGTCCTCGGTGACGAAGCCCTCAGCGAGCTTCGCAATGCGACCGTGCATGCCTTCTTAGTGCTCGCTCTCACGCCGAGCCCAGGGGGGTACACCCTCTACTTGGCCATCTACGTGAAGCCAGTGAGTCGTTTCAGTACGCTCTACATGGCCCTGATCGATCCGTTTCGGCGTCTCGTCGTCTACCCAGCCCTTGGTAGGCACGCTCAGCAACGTTGGTCGCGCTCGTATGCGTAGGCGTCATAGAGTGCCGCTCGCACCGCTTCCTAACCAGGCGATGGAGCGGAGCGCTCGTTGTCGGGGCGGGCCGCGGTGGGCGGCGGCCACTCATCGCCAGGTCGTGCTGTGAGCCTCTTGTTGCTGTTGGTACCGCTGCGTCAGTGGTGATGGCGTCGAACTGCTGGCGGGATGCCCCCGACGTTGACGAGGGCAGCTTGCGCCGCCCCCGTGGATGCGTGCCCTAATCGATCACGTGGAAATTGGTCCGGTTGGCGTCCCCCGGAGGAGCTGGAGGTGCTTCGCGATTCCAGTAATCCACGAAGCCCTTCGACGCAGTGACGCCTTCGAACACGGCGTCAGGGGTTCCCGTCAAATGGCAGCTGACGAGGAGTGTCCCCTCGCTGCCGTCCGAGTAGGCGACCCGGACCACGAGCAGCCCGGCCCGGACGTCAGCCGAGTTGCCGATGTTGTCGTGCGGCAGGGGGAATGTGCCGGGAGCCACAGTGAAACTCACGAGGCCTGTCACCGTGTAGCTGCCGCTTCCCGTCATGCCACTGGCATCGAAGGTCTGCCACGTCCCACCACCGGTTACGTCCTGTGGGTTCCCGGGATTCGAGCGAAACGTGCCAGATCCCGTGAGCGTGATCTTCGAGAGAGCCAGATTGGCGCGCGCCGAGGCCACCCCGCCGGCTGAGGCAGTACCCGTGGCGAAATTGACGGTGAGGATGTCCCACCGCATGTGGTGGTTGCCGGCTGAAGCACTGAAGTCTGCGGCGAGCCCGGTGGGCCGTGATGCCAGCATTGCCGAGGCTGGGGTTCCCCTCTCACATCCCAGAGCGAGGCTGATCAGCGCGACGCTCGCGAGTCCTGCACTCAACGTCCGCGCATTCATTGTGTGTTCCTCCTTCTGCGTGTTCCTGCCATTGCGTCCGTTTAGTCAGTGTCAACAAGGCTGTTCAGGTGCACAGGCGGAGCACGAGCCATGGGCCCGTGGAAACACTTTCGCGATCGAATCGAAGCTGGGAGAACGGCGCGAACCGAGTTGGATACCGACTCCGGTACAGAGCCAGCGGGAAGGATCGCTGCACGACGCACGGCTGTCACGCCTGAAGACCTCGCGACGATAACTACGCTGGGCCCCACACTGCGGCGGCTAAGAACGTAGCCGCGCGAAGACACGACGCAAGGTCAATCCCGGTCCGAGACTTGGGATTCCGAGAAGAGGCCGTCTGCGTGCCGTGAGTCTTGCTGTGAGTTTCTCACGACACTCGGTTGATCTTCGGGCTCGCTGTGTACACCGTGGTGCGCGTGCCTGCGGCGTGCGCGTGTCCCGCAGTCTGCCCCGCGGTTTCTCCAGAGGTGCATGGGTCGGTCGAACGTCTATGCAAATGGACTTGGGGGACTCGATTCGGGCGCACGAACTTCGGCCGCAGTCCGTCCCGCAGTGCACGGAATAGGCGTTAAGGACGTATTGGATTAACTTGTTCAGCGACGTGTAGTTAGAGCCGGTAGCTCAGTTGGTAGAGCAGCGGACTTTTAAACCGCTTCCCGTTCGCCGCTGTGCGCCTCAAGTCACTGCCACTCAATCTGATGTGTGCGCCGGTTCGTTCCGGAGCGCCTTGGTGTGCGTGCGTACGGAGTTCGGGCGCCCCGCGGTCTGTCCCGCAGTCTTTCGCACTGCAGGTACTCAAGCAACTCGCTGAGATCAGAGCCCGCGCTGCGATAAGCGATATAGCCGTCGACGGTCCGCCAAAGTCCGGTTTTTCGAGTTTCTCCCCGGCAACGGACGACGCGAACTCGCGGTGAACTAACGCGTTGGTGGACGATGGACTTTGCGACGATGCGTCTGGATCAGGAGAGTCCGGGTTCGAGCCCAGGAGGGGCAACTCGAAGCGCGATGCTGCGATACGCGGTGTCGCGCTTCGTGCGTATTTTTGCCCCTACCAGCGAAGGCTCCCCGTTCCTGTTGTCAGAGTTGAAGGGAGGCGATCGAAGCGGTTCATACACTCTTCCCGAACCAACGGAGTACACTACCGATCAGACCGAAGAGATAGAGTGCAGTACCCCAGAACAAGGACAGACCGTGGCGTGCCTTCAGCCAATCGAGCCACGTCGGCATCAGAGTCCGCGTCGCGTCGCCCAGGCCGACGCTCAGTCCCCGAACGCGACCGTGGAACTCAAGATCGATGTGATCGCCTTGCAACCGAAGCGTCCGAATCTCACCCTGCGCATCCTCGAGCTGGATCACCTCTCGTGCGCGGAGCTTGCGCGCTTCCCCGTTGAGCGATTCGAAGTAGAGAGTCCCAGACGAAATCGTGGACACGCGGCGAGCTACTGTGCGGTTAGCGTCCGAACCCTCTTCAATGTGCGCAAAGGAAAGGTTGCTTGTGAAGAGCTGCGGCAGGAACACGCTCTTCGCAGAATCGAGGAACGTGACATCAAGGTCAACCTCGTTCGTCCCCGATTGCAGGAGCACCGCGTGGGGAGTGGCGAAGTCGAGTTGCTGGATGCCCCCACCTGAGAACCCAACCTGGACGGCGCCGTTGACGGCTGCACGCAGCTCTAGGCCCGTACTCTTCAGCGACAAGCGATACTCGCGTGGAAGCCCGGTATTTCGAACCCAAACCCGCGTTCCAGTCGGCACCAGCAGTGTTTCAAGACTGATGCTGCCCTGATGCCCGCCCTCGGAGGCTACGGACAAACGGAGGCCGGCACCAGCATTGCCCGAAACCAATACCTGAGCGTCAGTGCTGCGCGCTTGCGGGAGTTGGATTCCTCGCAGCCCGGAAACACCTAGAGCGGACAGCACCATAACGTCAGTCAACTTCTGTGGCGTCGGCAAGGCGAAGCCGACCTCTGAAAGCACCAGGTCCAACTCAATCTCGGTCTCAGCGACCCGTGCGAACAGTAGGGCGCTGATGATCAGCAGCGTGGTTCCGAAGGCCAAGAGCAAGCGCCAGCGGTGGCGGGATGGCGCTTGTTGCAAGGCTTCGTGGAGTGCAACGAGGCGGGCGAGACGTTCGAGGGTCTCGACCTGTTGCGGCGCAACTTGACCGCCGGACCGGACCGCCTCTTCGCTGGCGGCCCTGGTCTGGCGCGCGAGAAAGGCCCGGAGTTCGTGTCCCGTGGTGTCCCGCAATGCCGTGCCTCCTAGTTCCTCAGACATCAGGTAGTCATTTGCCAGGTTGATAGAACCAGATTCGGGCTGTCGATGATCCACCGGCTCTGAGGGTCGCACCAATCTCCACGTAGTAGACGCCGGGTGTGACCGGTTGGGCAATAGTGATTAAAATGGGCCATTCAGCGGGGTAATACCCATGCTTCAGCGGTTCATCTTTCTTGATGGAGGCTCCGGGAAGGCCGTTTGGCTCCGCGTGAGCTACGCTGATGAAGACCTCAGCCAACTCAACACCGGGCAGGAGCACCAACCTGTAGCCACCGGACGGGACAGCTGCCCTTCGCTCTCCGACGCGCAGCGGCAAATACACTTCGATGCTCGGCTTGCCGACTAGATAGGAGGTCCAGGCGACGATCCCAAGCTCACTAGTTCTGAGTTCGAGGCTGGCTAGGAGGTTCGAAGGCCAGCTGTAGGTCCTACTATCCCCTGGCCGAATGGCGTCCATTCGATAGTAGAGTCTCTGTTTCAACGCGTGGGCGCGCAAATGAACGGGCGCGTTGCCAGGTGCCGTCCACGCCATGACCAGGTTCTTGCCAGCGGCAGGGTCGAACTCTTCGAGCGACTGAGTCCACGAGACGACGCGTAGCGCCGGAGCGGCGACCTCTGTTATGTAAACGCCTTCACAACGATCGTCACGGAAGCGATAGCCGTAAGGGTCTTCGCTCGCTCGACTCAAGTTAGGATCACAGGGGCTCTCTTGAGTGAGCCGTGACCTCGATGGCCCCGCCCACTGCAGGAGCAGGGAGAGGATCAGTAATGAACGCGTGGAGGAACGCAATCCCCGCGACATCTCACACCTCGCTGCTGTCAACACTCCGCGTCAGGCTGGGGATTTGCTCAATCACAGCGCCGGTTCAGCCACCCGAACCGGCGTCGGGCTCGACGTTCGCGTCCCGGTTCCGAGTTGGCCCGCGTTGCCGTTCCCCCAGCAATAGATCGCGCCATTAGGTTGGGTGATGCCGCACGAATGGTCGTAACCTGTGCTCATCATGGTGAACTTGAGCGACCCGGAGATCTTCGTAGCGGTGGTCGTGAACCCGGCACCCCAGCAATAAACATCCCCCGTCACGGTGAGACCGCAGGTGAAGTTGCCGCCTGCATGCACCGAGGCGAACGCAGGGGCGTTGACCACGGCGACCGGCGCCGCCGCGTCGACAAGCAACCCGTTCCCCAACTGTCCGCTGGTGCCCGCGCCCCAGCAGTACGTCTGGCCGTTCGTCTCGATGCCGCAGGTGTGTGCCCATCCCGCGCTGACGCTGGTAAACTTCGGGCCGGTGAACCCTGCGTACGTGGCTCCCTGTGCCCAACCCGTGTCGGCAGCGCCCACGATGGCGGGAGTCATACTGCACGGGCCTCCGATGCTTAGGATGCAGAGGTTATCAAGCACCGGGCCGCCGATTTGGCCATGGTCGTTTGAGCCCCAGCAAAACGCAGCCCCCACGGGCGCAATGCCGCACGCGTGGTTACGGCCAACGCTCAAGCCGCTCACACTGAACGTGCAGCCGCTAAAGCTACTGCTCTGCCCGGTGCAGAACTCACGCATCTGGATGCCGCTGTAGAATCTGGGCACCCGGATGAGGGTCGCCATCGTCTCACACTGAATCGCCGTCATGAGGATGCCAGGATCGCAATAGGGCAGCGAGGAACCTATACCGAGCTGGCCGAAGTTGCCCAACCCCCAGCAATAGACACCCCCGTCGGCCCTGGTGCCACAGGTCGACGTGCTCCCAGCTTTTAGAGAGGTGAAGAGGATTCCCCGACCGATGTCGATCGCCAAGTAGCGGGCGGCCTGGCTCCCATCTCCGATCTGGCCGAACTCGTTGCTGCCCCAACAAAAGCCGACCCCGACAAAGGCTGTCCCGCACGAGAAATCGCCTCCCGCTGTGATCGACTCCAATCCGGGAAGGTTGGGGACCGTCACTGGAACCAGGCTAGAGGTTGCCAGCCCGTTGCCGAGGAGGCCCGAGGTCTCACCCCAACAGAATACGATCGCGAGGACTGAGATCGCGCACGAATGACTGGGCGGCGATCCGTAGAGCGCGACCCAACTGGCCGAGACACTCGTCCAACGCTGCATGACTGTGATGGCGCTGCCGAATGCGAACACTTGGCTCCCTCGCTGGACCGAGACTCGTACCCTCGCCTTTCCGGGTCCGTGTGCCTCGACAAGGGCTTCCAACTTCTGTGAGAGCGTGTCCCAACTCGTTTGCCCGGCCCCAGCCGTCTTCTGGGTAACGCGGACCACATTTTCGTCGGTAGAGTTCCAATCCACTACGGGAAGCCCGACTCCGTTCATGCGGCCGTCAATGGCAAGGCGGATGGAGAACGTGGCTGTATCGGTTACGGACATGGTATCGAGCCATCCCACCGCTGGCGCGATAGTCAGGTCCTGCGTGGACGGCACGAACTCATCGGAACAGTCGGAGGTTGAAAGCGCCAGCGCCAGCGCGACTAGCCCCGGGACCGAGAGCCGGTCGACCAGAGCCGCAGCTCTGCGGCGGCTAGCGAAGGCCCACAAAGTCATGACCGGTTCCTCATGCAGACGCCTCTCCCCTGTCCCAAAGGAGTGGCATTGAGGTAGTGGCTCCCGACTCAGAACCCCAGCCGGAGCCCGGCTCCCAGGAACGCATTTGGGAGTGATCCCACCTGGCTCGGGGGCCGGAAGCTCCAGTGGCCCGCAATAGCTTCCACGGCCACGTGCGGCAAGAGCATGAACTCGAGTGAAGCCCCCCCGCCCACTCCAACAACATCGCTCTTCGCCTGAGTCCAGAACGGCTGGTAGACAGTGCCCGTCGGGCCTTGAATGTAGTACCCGCCGGCATCGAACCGTCCTTCGACGCGGCCCAGGCCGACCTCGACAAATGGGACGAGCGCCAGACGATCCCTCTCCAACCGGAGATCGCCGCCGACGAGCGCTGCGGTAACGGCAACATTGGCAAGCGCGAGGCGGACGGCCGCGAGGTGCCAACCGAGACTCTGCTTTGCGCGAAAAAGAAGGCTCGCTCGCCCGCCGGGCGCGCGCCCCGCCTGTTTGATCGAACCCTCCGTCGCGGCTATCCCCATCAAACTCACCTGGGTGGAGTACCCCGCCCGCGGGAGGCGTCGGCGGTAGAGGGCCACGGGCAACCCCCAACGCCGGACCGCGTCAGCCACTTGGTCGATCGTGAGGCCGCGTCCCTGCGGGTCGGCCTTTTTAGTCACCATCCCAAGAACTTCCCAGTAGCGGTTGAAGAGGGCACCTCCGGAGTTTCCGGGACTGATTACGAAGGACTCGAACACGAATCCCTGCTCGTAGATCCTCAGGAAGCGGTCTGGCGCCACAGCCGGCTCCCAGCACACACCATTGGGGCACCCCAGGGGAATCACGGGATCACCGCTCTTCGCCGCGTGTATGTCGCCTCGCCGGTCCCAGGAGAAGCCTGGGGCCCTATTGGGCGGCGGCACGGAGAGAACCGCAAGATCCCCCTCGGCATCTGAGCGCTCCACCGTAGCCACCGAGGTATCGTGCCGTGCGAAAAAGAATACGACGCCGATCTTGCCACCGTTTGCGGCCGTTCTGATAACATGGGCCGCTGTCACGATGATCACTCGGTCCTTCGCGGAGAGGACAATGCCGGCACCGACTTGATCCAGTTCTCCCCTCTCCGTGTAGACCACGACTTGCACAACCAGATTCGCGGCGTCTTGGGGCATGCTTGGTCGCGCCTGGGCGTGACTCGATCCGACCCCGCACCACAGAATCGGGGCTGACAGCAACAGCAGCCTCATCACGTCTTCTCTCCTGGCGGCGGAGCCGCCACTTGCCTGGATGCACCACAGAGAGCGAGCGGCGGAGCGCGCGAGTCCCGGGAGGGGGCTTGCCGGCCGTTCTCGAGCCGGCTCGCAAGAGACTCGGTCATGCTGACCAATGTGGGGCGCTGGCGCCAACATGATAGGGCGATTTCGCGGCAGTGAGGGGTGGAAACGCGACACTCGGCCGCGACGACGAGCGCGAAGCGCTCCCCCCAGGAGAGGCAGACCTTGGCCAAGCGAGCGGGCTGGTTAGCCCTGCGCGGAGTGGACGGTAGGAACCGGTCGGGGCGCCGGCAGGGCGGCTACGGGTTTTCTGTCTCGAGCGAGAGAAGGCAAGCTTCCCTAACTGCTCGCTGCGCCGCAGCAAGCGGTTCAGCGGCCCCTGGCAGCCACGACAGCCGAACCGAAGGCCCCCCGAAACAAACTCCCTCTCGGCTCGGCACCAGAATGCTCGCTCGTCTTGGCTCTCCAGTCTAAGCCTGCGTCTCCCGAGGGCGACTACGCAAGAGGGTACGAATCTGTGGAACGCCGTAGAACCGAATAGCTCGAAGGTTGCGGAGGCTTAGCCGAGCACCTCTCGCGGAAAACACGGCGTCCGACGGCTTCGTGAGATTGATCGCGCCGACACGACCCGTCGTCGGACTGGAGACGTGCAGGGCGCTGACCCTGTCGCCGGGGCCGGAGCTGACGATTCAACGGTCATCGTGATGGACGTGCTGCCCGTCTAGCTACTGCCGTCATGTATCACGGCTACGACCTCTTCGCGGGCAGCACATATAGAGAACACGAGGCGATTCGGGAGCGGTGAGATCGCCATTAGCTAGTCAACTTTAGTGTAGACGTTCGGCTTGTTTTTCGGGTAGTCCGGACCTCGCGCGAACGCAGATTGGTGGATCAGCGAGTTCTCCGGGATCACTCGGCGGCGGAACAGGTTCATGCGGTAGCTCGTCTGCTGGGTCTGCCAGTGGTAGTGCTTCTTGGGGATGAACTCCGCCCACCACCACAGCGGCCCCAATGAATTATGTATTGCGGCTTTGGGGTCGGGCGGAACTTCTCCCGACGAGCCGCCGGCACCCAGCACTTTGTTTACGATCGTCATATCGACCTTCAAGCCCTGATCTTGCGCCTCACGCAGCATCCAGTGGAGCGCAACCTTCGACAGCCCGCTCTCCGCCTCGGGGTAGCCGCCGCCAACGTCGGAGTGCACGCCGGGAAACCACACCTGTTTCAGGTCTCGCGGCCCGTGGGCGGGTGGCGCACCCGCTGGCCACCATAAATTGGGTCGGAAGAACGCCCGTCGCTCGTCAATGGCTATGGCGTGCCGTCCGACCGCAATGTCGGGATCGTCAGCGCTGTACGGAATTGTCAGCGGGTTCCAGAACCACCCGACAGAACTCACCGTATCCCACACGCCGATGAAATAAGGCTGGCACGGGCGCGAGAAGGTCACTTTGAACCTCGCTGCCACTTTGAAGGCATCGCTCTCCAGCTTGGTCAGCAGTTGGATTGCGTACGGGACTAGTGCCTCGTTGCCCTGGCGGATCAAGCCAAACATGTGCAGCAATCCGGCGAGAGCGCGGACCGTGTAGGCCCCGCGACTGAATCCGAACAGAAAGAGTTTGTCTCCTGCCTGGTACTGCTGCATCACGAAGGCGTACGCGTCCCGGATATCGTCTGCGAGCCCGCGTCCAATCGCCAACCCCAACGCCTTGCTGAACCACGTTGCCGTCCGAGTCCACGCTCCGGGAGCTCCCATGGTGCCGAGGCCGGGGTGGTAATACGCCACCTGAATCCCCGGATCTTGTACGAGGGTGCTGAACAACTGCACGACGTTTGTATTCCTGGTCCCGAACTTGTTGTCGGTTCCGTCGCAACAGAGTACGATGTTCTTCGACATGCTCGTCCCTCAGGATTATGGAGCGCCCCCTAAAGCCGCCGACGGGACCTGCACAATGGGGCGCGTCGGGACCTATCGCTCGGTTAGCTTTGCGCTCGGAGCTAGGTCACGGTGGCTCCACTCGGTAAACCGGGTGGATTTCCCATAGCGCGCTCGCTGATGAGTTACACCGGCCATGGCCCTGTGCCGCACCGGTCGTCTGCCGATGAAAGCCATCATAGAAGGCCGCTCCGGTGAAGCGAAGCTCCACCGGAGTGGCAAGATCGCCATTGGCGTTCAGGTGCCTGGTCTCGGGAACCGCGTCCAAAGCTGCTCGTGCTGCCGCATAGATCGCTCCGAGGCTGTCAGCAGGGATCTCCACCACGATGCAGGATCCGACTGGACTCGTAGGCTGTGCCGTCAGCTCAACGTGCCAGTCCCCATCGTTCTCGAGGGTTTTGATTCGTCGTACCCATCCTGTTACGCTGTAGACGCTGTCCTCACGTCCTGCCCGAGGCGCACATTTGTCTTTGCTCGTCAGAATACGGGGCGTCCAGCTTGCGAGAACGTTTGCGATAGTGACGGGTTGGGCGACGAGTGTGGCGAGTGAGGTCTCGATCTTCTCGCTCCAGCGGTAGTGCGGCTCACTACAAGCCTGTGTATGGCCGACGCAGGGCCACAGGAGCCACGCTCCCGCAAGGCCGATCATCTCGAATCGCCGCATAACCACCTCCTCCCCCGCGTAGTCGGCGTGCTCTATGCCTCTTGCGCCTGCGGGATTACGGTGCAGGGAATCGGAACCCCGATTGCCGTCTTCGAGGGGCGCAGATGTGATCGCTGCACTCCCAGTGCCAGCAACTGGTCAACCGGAGACGCGCCTGCCCCCGGGTATCAGAGCGTGAATCCGAGGTTGAAAGTCCAATGGTTCAGGAACCCTCCGGTGCGGCCATAGTTCAGAAACTCGGCAAAGATCCCTGGCAGCCAAGGAGTGTTGAGTTGTCCGCCGACCCCGATGCCCCATGTGTAATGCGCCGGCTCTGCATGCGCCCAGGACACGCCACCACCCCAGATGAAATAAGTCGCCACGGTCCCAATCTGTCCCAGTCGCATGCTGTTCGGGGCCAAGACGGCCGAGAGCCGCACGCTCGGACCATCGACATTGCGTGGGGTACACGTGGTGTCACAATCTCGCCGGAACCTGTCTCGTCGCACCTCGAGCCGATACCCGAATCCGCTCAGGAAATCGCCTAGGCCGCCCAAGTGCTTCAGAGCAGGGAGAGCATGTGCGAAGACGTAGTAGCCACCAAAAATGTCGGTCGGAGGACCAAGGGACCCGCCGACGATGGCGCGGGCCCCCCGGCGACACACCGGGTCATTCGGCGGGCACGCCCGGACAATCCCCTTAGGAATCAGCTGTGGGTCCGTCCTCTCGGCGCGGATCTCGGGGGCCGGATGCCACGTAGCCTCGATCGGGTCGAGCGGCTGCTGGTGAGGAATGTCGAGTCGCCCCAGCCGCAAGGGACGAAGGCTGTTCCTATCCATGGTGGCCGGCAGGACGCCCCTGCCCGGCCGCCCTGGCAGGAACCGCGGCGCCCGCCGCGCGATCCTGACTCCCGAGGACTCGCGTGTGATCGGCTGAAGATTGAGGGCCGGCGCGCCCGCAGGGAGCCAAGAGCGGAACCTGCTTACGGCCGGGCCGCTGCCGTCGGATGACCACTCGAGGAATATCGTGCCGAGGAAGAGGAAGTCCGGTCCGTCGCCGTCCGCACGAGGATACGTGAAACCGATGTACAGGTGGTCGACGTCCGCTCTTACTCGGGGTGAATGTCGGGGATCGGTAATCCAACTAGGCCCCAAGAAGACCCTCGGGACGCCCGCGTTCGCCCAAGCGCGGAGGTCGACGACGAAGCTCTGCACGCGGTCAGCAGCGGTGACCATCGGCAGCGCGCCGATGGAGCAGTCGCCTTCGTTCCCGCGATTCCGCACCATCACTGCCCACTGCTCGCGCAGCTTCCCGGTTTCAGTCCGAGAGGTGTCGATCAGGACGGACATCGCGAACACCGGGTGGAGCTCCGCCTGGAAGTCGTGGACCCCGTCGAGACCGAAGAGGCCCGTCACGACGGCCAGTCGGCCGTTCACGAGTCGCCGCATGGCAGCGGGGTCCTCGAGTGAATCGTTTAGCGCGTGCCACCAGCTTGGCCTCCCGCTTCGCGACGCATTGAGTGTGTCTTCCAGGTGAGTGAGCGTCTCATAGTAGTAGAACTCGATGTGGTAGGCCGGTCGGCTTCCGATTCCGCTGGAATTGCCGGACGTCACCGCGTTGGGCTCGGGGGTCGAAAAACTGAAGGTCAGGTCGTTGTCCTCGCCTAGACCGCCCGAAAAGTCCACCCAGCCGAGCTGGCCAGTTGCAGTAACCGGGAACCAGTTGATGTGGCCGCGCACGTCCCCGATCAGGCTGTTGGACGAGCACACGAGCCCCAAGCCCAGGGCGGAAGCCGGCTCATCCAGGGTCACGAGTGAGCGCTCATCCGCCGACAAGCAGTGTCCGCGTGTCGTGACGAGCGTTCTCTCCTCAAGGTTCCCTGTGGTGACGCGAAACCGGCATTCCTTATTGATATCCGGGGGCCTCGGCGGCGCGTTGAGCCAGGTGGGATTGAATAGGAATCCGTTGGGGTCGCTGCGCACGATAGCGTCATGCCGTGAGTAGAGGCGCAGCGTGTCCACCTCGCGCTGCGCGGATAAAGGAGCCTCCGCAACAGCGGCTAAGATGGCGAAGAGGAGTAGAGTCCCAGTGTCACGCATAGCTGCACGTCCGAAATGGGAATTCCTAGGGGCGAGCATGCCACCTGCTCGGGGTTCCCCAAGCCTCAGTTGAGGACCATGCCTGGCACGAAGCGCCCCAGGAGCCGTACCGCGGGCGACATCACGAACGGGAGGCAGCCGTCTACGGCCGCCCACCCCAGGATGTAGACGAAGGTCCCCCGTCCGAGGCCGATGAATCCGTCGCCGTTCCAGGTGCCGAAGAGGTTGAGCTCGACGTACTTGAGGATCAGGCTGTTGGTCAGGAACACCACGAAGATCATCCAAGCGGGCTTGCCCCTTGTCATGAACCACATGTAAGGAAAGCCGAGGCCGATCCAGAGCCCGGAGTGGAGGAGGTTGTTGACCACCGGCAGGGGAGTCATCCACCCGATCCGGGCCAGGAGATTGTTGGAGACGAACGCCACGATGCCGCTCAGGGCAAGCACTAGGAACGTCCGACGCTCTTCCGGAGTCGTGATCCGGCGCCCGCTCAGGCCAGCGATCACCAGCAGCGCGACATAGAACAGGACCAGCAGGACAATTCGGTCGAGCGTGAATGGCGGTGTCATAGATTCTCCTAACGGGCCGTGAGGATCCGCGACGCGGCGTATCGGGCCAGCGTCATTACCGTCAGCTGGGGATTCACCTGCAGGCTCCCCGGAAATACACTGGCGTCGGCGACGAAGAGGTTGCTGTAGCCGTGGACCCGGAAGTCGGGATCGACGACACCGCTATGGGGATCGCGGTTCACCGCGTTGCCGCCCTGGGGATGCGCACTTGCCAAGGTCATGAACGCCGGATCGGACACGTAGCGGGAGATCTCAGCCAACTGATCGGGCGACCGGAGGGTCCCATGGTCCCAGGTGTTGAGCAGCACCCGCTTGGCGCCGGCCGCGAAAAGGAGCTTGCTCAACGCGAGCAGACCCTCCCCAAGCCGGGTCAGGTCGCTGCGCGTGGGTGTGAAGGCGAAGCCCTCCCCAGTGAGGCCCCGGAACGCACGTCCCGCCGAATCGGTCCCCACCACCATGCCGTACGCCACCATGCGTTCGGCACTCCGCATGTTGGCAAAGTGGTCCGCAAACCATCCTGGCATCGCCGTCGCCAGCCCCACCGGCGGGCTGAACCATGTCTCGATGATGAAGCGGTCGCTCTTATGCGTGAGGTAGTGCCCCATCTGGATGCCGTCGTAAGAATCGAGCTTCCTGTCGAACTCGGCGAACACCGGGGTCATCATGTTGAAGGCGAGCCCTCGACCGACCGGACGACCGCTGAGGGGTCCTCCGATGCCGCTCCGCAGCAGCAGGTGGCTCGACCCGATGGTGCCAGCGGACACCACGAAGGTCCGGGCCCGGATTGTGATCCGGCGTCCGTCGGAGAGCTCGGCGTCGAGCTCGGACACTCGGGCGTTGCGATGGCCGGTCACGGTTCGGAGGCGCGTCACCTCGCACTCGGCCAGGATTCGGAACCGGTCGGTCCCGAATCGCTGCTGCCCTGTAGGCAGCGTGTGGTCCAACATGGACAGCTTGCGGTCCCAGCCGCAGCCGATGTTGCAGTAACCGCAGCCGAAGCAGCGCTCGTCCTCGTCCACCTTGATGTTGGCGTCGAACGGTCGTGGGGATGCGATGCCTAGCTGTCCCCCTTGCTGTGCGACCGCCCCCGCGAGCACCCTTGCAGCCTGGTGGTGCTTCACGCTGGCGAGGGAGCCCACCCGCATGAATTGGCGCACCCACTGGCACGCAGAGTCCACGTCGGACAGATCAAGACCAGCGCCCGCCTGGTTCCAGCGCGAGAGCACGGACGCCGGCGGATCGAAGCAAATGGCGTTATTTACTGTAGTTGACCCGCCGACGCAGTTGCCCTGCAGCACGTTGAAGCGGAAGTCTTCGGCGACCTGGAGCATGCCGCGATCGTACAGAACGCCGATCTGATGGAGTTCGTCCTCGGAGAAGTGCCGTGGCTCGATGTAGGACCCCCGCTCCACAAGCAGCACCCGGAGGTTGGGACTCCCATCGGCCAGGGCGTACGCTGCTGTGGCGCCCCCCGCGCCCGTGCCGATCACGCAGACGTCGGTCTCGATGACGTCGCTGTGGACATCCCAGGGACGCTCGACGGTGAGTGTCAGCGCCTTCCGCGGGAGCCGGTCGGGATCGATGCCGGGCCGCGCCGTGAAGGGCACGAAGCCGACCGTCGGGTGGGTTCGGGGATCGTTGTAGTACCCAAGGGCCGTCAGCTGATGCGCAACCCGGGACGCGATCTGGAGCACGGTGCGGAACCAGCGCCACTTCGGTTGCCCGGCGGCTCGATGGAAGTAGTACTTGATAAAGCGGGCGCGCACACTCTTGCCTAGCTCTGGCAAGGGCGCGCGCAGCGTGAGTAGCGGGATATAGTGGAGCCCGAACAGCAGCAGCCGGAACGCCACCTTCCGCGAGCTACGGACCGCGCCCACCCGAGCGTCGACGTTGAGCGCGATCTCTCGAGGCGTGATCGCCGGCGTATTGGTGCCGACCATCACCTCAGCGATCGCTTCGAGGGTTCGGAACTCCAGCGGCCGGAGGAAGCTCGCACCGATGCGGCCGCGCCAGGCTGCGAAGTAGAGCCAAGCAAGGAGCACCGCCATTACTCCGTCCAGCCCCACGGCCCCCAAGAGGATCTGCCGCATCGGGGTCTGGGCGGCCATCACTCCGGTCAGAAGCGCCGGGACCGGCAGGTCGTACATCCGTCCGAGTGCTACCGAATCGGCGACGCCCAGATAGACCAGCTGCACCACAACCGACACTGCATGTACCACTATCAGCGGGCCTACCAGTGAGAGCCGCCGCACGGGCTCGGCGAGCACGTACGCGCAGATCATCGCGAGCGCCGAGACCTTGACCACCGAGTTGGTGACGAATGGGATCTCGCGGAAGAGTGCTGGCGCGACGCGGGGTCCCAGCTCGTATCCCGCCATCGAGGCCACGAACAGCACCACCAGCACACGGAGCAGACCGCGGAGCATCTGCTCGCTCGGGCTCGGCCAGTCAACGGGTCGGACCTCGGGCGGTGCGGCGGCGTAGCGGCGCCGGAGTGGCCAGTAGAAGAGGATCAGCAGCACCGCGATGACGCCGTCCAGCGCCATCAGCACGAGGAGGAGCCGGGGCAGCGACAGGGAGCCGACGCCCGGAAGTGTGACCTGGTAGTTGATGTCGGTGACTACGCCGATCAACGCCATCGCCGCCACCGACACGAGGTGCGCAACGATTAAGATCAGGACCAGCCCGTGCCGATGTGAGAGATCTCCAGCGGCGTAGAGACAGACCGCTGCGAGGATGCTCACTTTCACCGCCGAGTTCGACGCGAACGGCATGAGCCCTACAAACCCTGCCGAGGCAGGAATCAGCGGCCCGGTCGCGTATCCCACTGCGGCTAAAACGAACACGCCCGCGAGGGCGCGAAGCAGACCGCGCAGCCGCTGCTCCCGAACCGCTTCTTGTCCGGTCGCACTATCGTCGTTCATGCCGCACTCCCCATGGGTGGTTACTGGCGGCGGCGGCGTCGGCGCCCCAGGTTTCCTGTCGACGCCGCGCAGAGTCGGCAGCGCCGGTCATTGACTCGGAGGTGGCCGTGAGCACGACGATCTGGTCGTGGGAACGCCGATTCCTCATCGCCTTCGGTGAGGCCGTGCTCGGTCTGGAAGAGACCGAGCAAGCCCAGGCGGCAGAGGCTGTCGATCGGCTGGATCGGTTCCTCTCGGACGCCCCCTTCGGACTCAAGCTCACTTTTCACCTCGCACTCCTAGTTGTGCCGCCGGGCGTCGTCCCGGGGATGCTTACCAAGCTCCTCTTCCACCGCCGCTCGCTGACGTCGCGCCGCCGGTATGTCCATCAACTCTTCCAGAAGAACGTGGACCGGCCGCCCGGGATGATGATCGATCAGGAGGGGATTCTCTCCACGGTTAAGTCGATGGTGAGCGGGGCCTATTGCGAGACCGAAACAGTGTGGAAGCGGCTCCAGTACTCGGCCCGCGTGACCAAGCTGCCGACCCACGATGGCAAGACGGTAGTGCCCCCTGCCGGCCCGGAGCTCCGTCCTATCCACAACTCTCCAGTCTGGAGCGACGTCGGCCAGCGCAGCGTTCGGCTGGCCAGCGTGCCTGAGCAATTGAGCGTCATCATCATCGGTGCCGGCGGGGCGGGGATTACCGCCGCGCACACGCTCGCTCACCGGCACGGCGGAGATCGTCAGCGGGTGGCTCTCCTCGAGGCCGGGAGGCTCAAAGGGAACGCCGAGTTTCCTGAACGGACGATGGACGGTTTCAATCAGCTCTACATGAACGCCGGGGTGACGCCCAACCGGTCCCAGCGCATTGGCTTCATCCAAGGGCGTTGTGTCGGCGGCGGGACCACCGTCAACAATGCGGGAAGCCCGCGGCCCTACGGCCCTTGGCGCCGGGTCCTCGCGGAGCGATGGGGCATCGAGGGCGCAGATCTCAACTGGGTCGAGCTCGACCAGTCGTTCGACTTCCTCCAGGCCCCCCTTAACATCACCCAGCTCCCGGACTGGCTGCCGACGCCCGGCGCCAATCGGGCCTATCAGGGGTTGGAGCGGTTGGGCGGACCTTGGCGCCGTGGGTTGCTCAACGCCAACCTGCTCGACTGCATCGGCTGCGGGCAGTGCAATCAGGGCTGCCCTTACGACGCCCACCGGGTTCCTGCGATCACACTCCTGCCCGAGGCGCTGCGCCGGAACCCCGAGTTGATGCTGGTGCCGGAGGCCACGGTGAACAAGCTCCACTTCGAGTCCGGGGCTGGCGGACGCCGGGTCGCCGAGGTCGAGGTTGAGAGCGGTGGGGTCAAGCGGGTGTTGCGAGCCGACCGGGTGATCCTCACGGCGGGCGCGTTCGCCAGCTCCGCCCTGCTCCTCAGGAGCGGGTTCGTGTCCAGCGACAATCGCCGCCGGCTCGTGGGCCGCCGCTTCAGTTGCAACTTCGCGAGCCCCGTGATCGGCAAATTCCACGAGCGGCAGGACGCCGGCCGCGGCATTCAGATCGGGTACATCATGGAGGTGCCGGAGCGGCGGCTGATAATCGAGACGGCCTTCGCCCCGCCCACCGTGCTCGGCATGATGGTCTCGCAGTGGGGACCGGCGTTCCAAGAGAAGATGGGTGCATTCGACTACTTGGGGGTGTCCTTCCCCACGCTGTCGAGCGATGCCTACGGCAGCATCGACTTCGCCCCGATGACCCCCTGGGCCACGCCGCAAATCGACTTCGAGCTGGGACCGAGTGATTGGGAGCGCCTGGGGTGGGGCCTCGCTACCTGCGCCGAAGCGATGCGTCTGGCTGGTGCTGAGGAGCTGTTCGACAGCCGCTTCGACGGGGAAGGAGTCCGTCTTACGGGCGACGCGGTCGAGGACCGGACCCGGATCGGAGGCTATTACGCGCGTTTTGGCCCCCACACGTACGTGAAGGTGCAAAGCGCCCATCTCCAGGGCGGAAACGTCATGCATCGCGATCCTACGCGTGGCGTCGTCGACTCGAGGCTGAAGGTCCATGGCGTCGACAACCTGTGGATTCTCGACTCCAGCGTGTTTCCCGCGCCGATCACGCTCAACATCCAGTACACAACGATGGCGTTGGCGCGGTATGGAGCCCTGCGACTCTGAGCGACAACGGAACAGGGTCACGCGAAATGTGACCTCACCCGGTACCAAGCCGCCGATTCAATGTGACTCGCCTTCTCCGTCGGCCATTTCTACTACAGTTGGCTTTTTTGTTTCCCTCCACTTCAGCACGGGCCACCATGCTGAAGAAACGCTTGTCACCTCCGCTAAGGAGTGAGGCAGCGTCCTGACACGCTAACAGTGCAGTGAGGTACAACGCTGCACTAGGGCGAAAATGCGGCAACGAGGGTCGCGGACGCGACAAATGCTCGGAAGTACTCGATCACGCACCTCGAACGCGGACATCGATCAGGTCCGACACTCAGGTTTTGTACCTACCGTTGATCCTGCGGTTGGGACTGAGTCCCTCAGCTGCCCCTTGACTCATCGTCTGCCAGCATCCAGCAAATGCCATAGCGCAAAGCGAAAGAAGGGAGCCGTGGCAGGTCGGTCATGCCCGTTCCCGAGATGAGAAGGATTCGTACCTACTCGAGGGCAGCGTGTCGCACCTGCGCCCTATTGTGCCGCAAAAACGCCCTAGAAGAGGAACGGGAAATCCTGTTTAACTCTTAAGGAGGGGGAACCATGTCCAACGCGAGACGCGTCGGCTCTGCGAAGGGACTTTGGATCGCGGCTTGGTTGCTCTTAGCCGCCGCGGTCGGGGCCTGCTTCGCGTCTTGGGGCAAGGATCTCGTCCGCGGGGCGGGCGCCGGTCTTCAAGAGCGCCGCGACACGCTTGCGGCAAGTGCCGACACTATTGTCGCCAGCGTGGTCCGTTCGGCTGCCCGCGCCTACGGAGATTCGCTTCAGCCGCGCCTTGACACCACTCTCGAGCACCTCAGTCGCTCTGTGAGCAAACTCCTCCGGGGGAATGCAAGTGCGCTCATGGACTCTCTGCGCCCGGCGTTGGACAGCCTCCTGCAGAGTGCAGGCGACCACCTCGTGCCCATAGCTGGCCGCTTGGCTGACACCGCCACTCGACATGCGGTCCTGGCGCTCAACGCTGGTCTCGTGAACGTACTACAGCCGACGTTGCATAACGTCGTGCGCGACGCCCGACTCCAAGCTGAGAGTACCGTGCGCGTGATTCGGGCGCAGGCCGAGAGTACCGCGCAGACGGCGGCGCAAGCGGCGAACAAGCCACTTGGGCGCCTGGGGAAGGCCTTGTGGCTCGTCGCTGGAATCGTGGCTACGGGGGTCGTGGGCTTCGCGATCTTCGTTTGGTGGAGCTACCGCCGCAGCCGGCAGTCGCTTGCCCTCGTGGCCGCAACGATCAACCAGATGGGCCCCGCGAGTTCCGACCTCAAACAAGCGATCAAGGCGCGGGCCCGGGAGGAGAAGGTGGAGCCCTGGCTGCATGGGTTTCTTGTCAAGCGAGGGCTGGCGTGACCAGCGCGGTCGTGTCGGATGGGCTTCGGAGGCTGCAGACCCTCGCCACCGATCAGATGCTCGTGCTGAGCAACCCGCATCTTGGCAAAGAGCACAATGCGATGACCGGGCGTCCCGCGCGGGCCGAAGGCGTCTTCGCGGACATCCTCTGCAACCGGCCCCTCGAGGCCCATGATCCGTCTGCACTTCAGCTAGTCCTGAGTGGGGACACCTTCGATTCCCTCTGGATCACGTCATCGCGAGGAGAGTGTCCTGAGTGATAGCGTCGCCCGACCCGATTCGTCGCAGCCTCGCCACCCGTGATCCGTTAGCGGGTTTGCTGTTCGAACGGTGGAGACTGACCCCACTTCACGCAGCTCTGCTCGGCCTTAGCGTCGACCTCCTGTTCAAGGCCCTGCTCGTGTGGCACGACCTCCATTCGAAAGACCCCCCGCGCTGCTGGGCGTTCATCAACTGGGGAGACTGGGACCTGTTCGCGGCCAACGTGCTCGTCGGTCTTCTGATTGTGCCCAGCGTGTGGGCGTTCTACGCGTGGATGACGATTGCCCCTCCAGCCCTGCTCGAAGAGCTAGATCGCGAACGGTTGTTTTCGGGGACTGCGCAGGACGTGGCGACCACGGTGGTGGCGCGGAATACTCGCCTCCTCAAGTCTCGACTCTGGCCGTTCCTGGCCCTTCTCGTCCCGCTCAGTCTCGGCACCTTCTGGATCACGCAATTCCACAGACAGCTTGGGGCAAGTCTGTACCTTCAGCTTGTGCCGTGGAGCTTTGGTTGGTTCATGGCGGGGATGATTGTGTTGCGCGAGCTCGGCTTGATTCGGATCCTCCGCCAGTACTTCGCCACGCCTGGGCTGGAACTCCGCCCGCTCCATCCGGATCGGTGCGGAGGCCTTGGCCCGCTAAATCGCTACGCCATGCACTTCACGTACCTGATCGCCATGGCTGCCTGTGGCCTTGCTCTCCTGTCTTATATGTCCATTGATCAACAGCGCTTTCACCTTGAGTACTCGCTGCACTTAGGGATACTCCTGTATCTCGTACTCGCCCCGTATTGCTTCTTTGCGGCCCTCGGAACGGCTCATCGGGCGATGCAAGACGCGAAGGACAAGCAGCTGCAAGCGGTCGCCGACCAATTCCTCGTTGACTACCAGGCGGCCCAGCAAGCGATCAGCAAGGACTTCAGGGTGCTCAGTGGAGCAATCGACAAGCTCAAGCTTCTGAACACTCTCTACAGAACAACTCTCCGGTTTCCTGTTTGGCCGTTCGACTGGAGCCACATTCGGTGGTTCTTCACTGCCGTGTTGACCCCTGTTGGTGGACTCGTGCTCTCTCAAATCCCGATACTGGTAGGCCTCCTGCACCAACTGACCAACAAGGCCCCCGCATTGACAGCGGGCGCAGCGCGTGAGACCTGCGGGCCCGTTCAGGTCTCCGTTGGGGTTATCACAAAGCCGGCCTACCAAGGGGAACACACTTTGGCAATTGACGTGAGGGTCTACGCCAGTATAAGAGCGACAGAAGTATGGCCGACGCATTTGTCCCCTGGCCTAAAGCGACGGCCGCTTAGTGAAGGCTCTGAACGCCGGCCGCTGCGATCGAGGAGGGTGTAGTCCCTTACGTAGGAACCCGGAGTTTCACTTGGCCGCCTGTACTGTGAGCCGATTGGGTTCAGGGCGATGAACACTACGGCAGAGCCTTCACAACCGTAGGTCTATCGCGGCCTACAAAAAGGTAGCTGCAAGGAGGGTACAAAGTCGCCGCAAACGGGGAATGGGTACGCATCCAACGCAAAGGACTAGGTGGCAAGGTAGGGCAGGTGTTCTGGGTCTGGCTGTCGCGTCCGGCGCCCTCGTTGCCGCAAAGACGCCCTAACTATGGGAAGCGAACCGCTCAAGCTTTCTTTTGTTCGGTGTGATTGAGCCAAAGCTCCTAGATGGGCTTCCAACGGAGAAAGGAAAATGGCAAAGCCGCCCAAGCGAACGACAATTGATGCTGCAGCGCTGTACGCCAGCCGCAAGCATCACCCTGGTCCGGGTTCTGGCAGGCACTTCGGCGCTACCCGACTACCCTCTGCCTTCCAGACCGTGATTGATCCTTCGAAGCATCCTCTCCAGCCCTGGCGCGATCTGCCAGCACCGTCGGGTCAACCGCCCTTTCACCTGACACTCGATACTGTCCTCTCGAAGGAGGCGATCCAAACGATCGCGAACTCTGGCCGCATGGTTTTCCACTCGGTCGGAGATACCGGCGGTGTCAATACGCCGACGCAAATCGAGAATGTCGCCACGTTCATGGAGAAGGACTTCTCAAGCGTCGATCCTTCGCTACACCCATCGTTCTTTTATCATCTGGGCGATGTTGTGTATTACGACGGCGAGACAGCAAACTACTTCCCAGAGTTTTACGAGCCGTATAACACGTATCCAGCGCCTATCTTTGCCATCCCTGGGAATCACGACGGGGATGTAGACCCGTTGACGGGCGAAACGAGCCTCCAGGGGTTCGTCAATAACTTCTGCGCGAAAGTTCCCACGCACCGCGCAGAAGCCAAGGACGCTCCCCGTGACGCCATGACGCAGCCGCACGTCTACTGGACACTGGACACTCCACTTGCAACGATCGTCGGCCTCTACAGCAACTGCCCAGAAGGAGGGCAGATCAAACCGGACCAGACTGCCTGGTTTGAATCGGAGCTCAGGAAGGCACCAGCCGGCAAGGCCATCATCGTTGCAGTGCATCACCCACCGTATTCTGCATACGGGGCACATCCCGGAAGCCAGCATCTATACAGTGTCTTGGACACGTCTTGTTCAAACGCGGGACGCGTCCCGGATCTGGTTCTCTCCGGCCATGTTCATAACTATCAGAGATTCACCGGGATTCTCGCTGGAAAGGAGCTGCCATTCATTGTGGCCGGGGCTGGTGGTTACAACGCCAAGTTGCACACGCTCTCGAATGTGTTCCACACTACGAAACTTCCCGCGAAGATGACCGGCTCCGCAGGGGTGCTGGAGAGTTTTTGTGATTCGCAACACGGCTACTTGCTGGTCTCGGTGACTCGACAGAGCATTCAGTGCGACTACATGGCTGTCCCTGACCCAGGAGCTACAGCCAAGAAGGTGACTAAGCCATTCGACTCGGTGAAGGTTGCCGTCTCCTAATCGCTACCCTGGCCCAATGGGAGATTCATCCGGTCTAAAAGGTCGACTAGCCGTGAAAGGCAGTGCCTTACGCGGGAGCTAGCTGATGGTTAGCAAGGAATGTTCGTGATTGGAGCCAGCGCGGCGCCCGCACCTTGCGCTGACAGTTACCTGGGGAAGGAGAGGCTGAGGCTTCATGAGCGACAGGCGCGAGCAGAACAACGGTGGGGAGTCTGTACAGAACCCGGCGAAGGCACTCGGCCGTCCGTTCCTGCCGGGTCCCGACCCAGCGCGTGAGCCCTCACAGCCACTGAGGATGCCCCGATGGGAATCCTGGAGAGTGTTGCCTCAGACTACCAGCGAATTCTGCGCAGGGCACGGGGTCATCGTCGTGTTGTCGCTGTTTTGTCTCGCTGCTTGCAAAGGTGGCCGCTCCAGCAGCATACGAAGCCCCGAGTGCTGCGCAGCTTACCAGCACTCGGATTCATTGCCCGACCAACCTCCGCAAGGAGTAATCCGACTCGCCATCGGGGGTGATTCAAGGGATGACCGCTCTCACGTTCTGCCGTGGGCGTTTAGGGAAGCCAGAAGGCGGGGCGCGCGGGCGTTTTTCTTCCTTGGCGATATGGAGATCACCAGGCTTGCCGATAGGTTCTTTGTGGCGCAACTCGCGGAGCTTCACGGGATTCCCTTTTACCCCCTTCTTGGCAACCATGAGGTTGAGTTTCTCGGAGTAATCAAACTGCCGGGCAGTCGGCACGCGGTGAAGGAATTCAAAGAGGACTTCCTCGTGGCACCCGGGGTGAAGCTTGCGCCACTCCCGGAGGTGGCCTATGCTGCGGATCTCGCGGGTTTCGTTCACTTCATTGCTCTGGACAATGTCAGCCCGAGCGGCGAAGGGTTTGGCGCCGGACAGCTGGCCTGGCTCGCGGAAGACCTAAGGGCCGCGAGCGCGGCAAAGAAACTCATCCTCGTCGGGATGCACAAGCCACTCGCGAGGAACCCCATCACGACGCACTCGATGGAAGAGGATGGGGCGGATGCCATCCGAGATTCGGATGCTGCCCTTGCGCTCTTCAAGCAGCACGGGGTCGCCATGGTGTTCGTGAGCCACAGTCACATGTACGCTTCGTACAGACAAGACTCAGTCGAGGTGCGACTGACCGGTGGGCTCGGAGCGCCGCTGGTCAAAGGCCTTGCGGAGACCGACGGAGGGTTTCACCACTTCCTTCTGCTCGATATCCCGCCGCGCGACAGCAAGACTCCCCTCCAGGTTGAGGTCGTCAGGTTCCACGGCACGCCCACAAGGGACCAAGAGGACGAGCGTAAGGAGTTGAGGCCATAGCTTTCATTGTGTGCGCGCGGGGGGAGGCCGATTGGCGATAGCTACGCACCCCAGCGGAATTCCGATGTCGCCCCTTCGATCCCTTTCCGCCCGGCGCCGAGAGTTTGGCACAACGCGACGTTGCTCCCGAACGGCAAGGTCCTCACCCTCGGGGGATTTGAACACCCCTCCGTCGGGTGCGCCTGTCGCCTACTGCTCGGCCGAACTGTACGACCCGGCCACGGGAACCTTCACATCTGTGGGAAGAATGGCGAGCGCCCGAGATGGGCATTCCGCGGACCGCCAGGTTCTGATGTGTACATCGTTCCTTCCGGAGCACAGTGGTGCGCGTGCGTACGGCATTCCGGCGTCCCGCAGTCGGTCCCGCAGTCCCTCCAGACGAGGGTGGGTTCGTCGAACGCAAGCTCAGACCGGTCAGCGCGCTTAGTTCGGGAGCATGCATAAGGCCGCAGTCCGTCCCGCAGGGCACGGAATACGCGTTGAGGACATATTGCATTAACTTCTTCAGCGACGTGTAGTTAGAGCCGGTAGCTCAGTTGGTAGAGCAGCGGACTTTTAAGACGAGGGGCCCTGAGCGGGCCCCTCGTTTTGTGCTCAGGCACTGGCACTTCCTGGCTGTATTGACCCCATCGGCAGGCGCTGATCTCGAAGGATCGTGCGCGACGCAGCGAGGGTTCAAGCCTCGACCTTCATGGCAGCCTGTTTGCCTGGGTCAATACCCACACGTCGTTCCGTCTGATCGAGCCATCGAACCCGCCGAATAGCATCATCCGGTTAGAAACCGGACTATACGCTGCAGTGTGTCCACTGCGAGGCGCCGGTGGAGCATCCGGAGATTGGAGCTGAGCCCACTCAATTAGAGATCCGATCCCGTTGGCGTTGGTCAACGCCCAGGCACCATTGAACGCGCCAAAGTTCCCTCCGCCGAATACGATCATCCGGTTAGACCCTGCGTCATAGGTCGCCGTGTGGCCAGAGCGTGCAACCGGCGGAGTACCTGAAGGGCTAGGCTGCACCCAACTCGACGTGCCCCCAAGCCCGTTGGCACTAGTGAGCACCCACACGTCGTTGAACGCAACGCTTGAATTATCGCGTCCTCCAAAGACCATCATTCGATTCGAACCTGGGTCGTAGACGGCCGACTGGTCGACCCGCGCGGCGGGCGGAATCCCTACTGCGCTAAGCTGAATCCAACTCGCCGCCCCACCCGTTCCATTCGCGTTTGTGAGGACCCACACGTCGTTCAGTACCGGGAAGGGCGAAGTACCCCTTAACCCGCCGAAGATCACCATGCGATTGGAGTTGGGGTCGTAAACTGCTGTGTGTCCGACGCGTGTCGCAGGCGCGGATCCCATTGGGGTAAGCTGACTCCAAGTTGACGTGCCCCCAAGACCGTTGGCGTTGGTCAAGACCCAAACGTCGCTAAAGGCTGTGAACCCATCACCAGCTAGACCACCGAATACTATCATGCGGTTCGAACTCGGATCGTAGACTGCGGAATGACCCTGGCGAGCAGCTGGTCCACCTCCGGCTGGAAACTGCTGATTCCAGGCCGGTGTTCCACCAGTTCCATCAGCGCCTGTCAGCACCCACACATCATTGCCGACAGTTCCTGAGCTTTGAAGCAGCCCTCCGAACACAATCGCTCTGTTGGAGGCTCCGTCGTATACCTCAGTGTGCACTGATCGTCCGTCAGGTGCCGCTCCGGTTGGAGCGAGTTGGATCCACTGGCGCGGCCCGAACGTGGCAATCGCAGCTCGGTCAGTTGTCATCGAGACGATGCATTCGGATGCGGAGCAATTGCCTATGTTGCCGGCCCAGGATCCGAAGAGCCATCCCGGATCGGGAGTGGCCGTCAAGGTCACCCCCGTGCCGTCGACGTAGCTTGCGGTGCACGGGGTCTGCTCTGCACGACAGACAAGACGAGGAGGGGCGGCCGTGACGGACCCGCCTCCGCTAACGTGCACGCCGAAGGCAAGGGTGAACATCTTAAGGAACGTTGCCGTAACCGATCGGGCAGCGGTCATGTTGACCATACAAGTCGCGCTCCCCGTGCAATCCCCGCTCCAGCCGCTGAAAACCGAACCGGTCGCGGGGGTGGCCGTCAGCGTGACCACGGTCGCACTGGTGTAGTTCGCCGTGCACGTGCCGCTCAGCGCCCCGGCGGTGCTCAGGCAGTTGATCCCCGTTGGGGCCGACGTCACCGTCCCCGTCCCGCTCCCCCCCCCCTGCACAGTCAGGCTGAACGGTTGCTGCCCGAACGTCGCGGTGACGCTCCGCGCCTGGTCCACCGTGACCGCACAGGGAGCCGTGCCCGAGCAGTTGATCCCCGACCCGCTCCAGCCGCTGAAAACCGAACCGGTCGCGGCGGTGGCCGTCAGCGTGACTACGGTCCCACTGGTGTAGTTCGCCGTGCACGTGCCGCTCGTCGTCCCTCCGGTGCTCGTGCAGTTGATCCCCGTCGGGTCCGACGTCACCGTCCCCGTCCCGCTCCCCGTCGTTGAGACCGTGACCGTGTAATGCGCCTGTCCCGACTGGAGAATTATTGTGGTGTTCGGGTACGTCAGGACGACCCGGCAGCCGGTGCCAAACACGCTCACAGGCCCCGTTAACGTGATGAGGTGATTCGCGCTGCCGTAGGCTCCCGAAAAGCTGTCGCGGACGTTGGGACAATCTCCGCTCGCAGCCGTGATATTGACCCGTGGGTTACTGCCAGAAGCAATGGTGCCCGCAAGGGTGCCCGCACCGCGAACGGGAAGGGTCGTGACACCGTCCGACAGCGTTCCCGCTAGGATGTAGCTGCCCCCTAAGGTACCGACGGACTCTGTGATGGTGATTGTGAAATTGGCCTGGAGGAGAACTCCCTGCGAGGTGCCGGACAGGGCGCCGGTATAGGTGCCAGCAATATTCTCATACGTTGGTGGTGCGGTGCCGCGGTCACCACCGCAGGCGAGGGCAAACACCGCGAGCGCCGGAATGACCACCCGTCTGTAGACCATACCTCCCCCTCTAGTTGCGGCAGCTCGGCGATCTTGGGGTCCTTCGCGGCGGGTGAGGCTGGCGTCGCGGAGGAGGCGAGGACCCGTGGCTTTGCGCCCCCGGCTTTCGCCGGGTTTGCCTTGTCGTTAGGACGCAACGACTCAACTTCTGCCCGGGTTAGTCGCGCGTCAATTCCTCTGACACACCGGCGGATGATACGCCGGCTTCTTTGTCTTGCGTCGGCACACGCACCCACAAAATGAAAAAGACCGCCTGCGGGGGTACCCCCACTCAGTCGGTCTCGCGATTCGCTCCCCTCGAGGCATAGGCGAGCCGCACGACATCGCCCTCGGGGTTCATAGCATCTGAGTAACGTTCCAATATGCTTCCAAGCGGGTCGGGCGCAAGAGAAAGTGAACGGCCTCGCATGACGAACGGGGCGGTGCGCGCATCTCTCAACCAGTTAACGCGTTGGGAACCCAGATCTCTTGCGCCCACCGCCCCTTGATGCACGTACAGGGGGTCGGGAACGGGCTGCTAGGTCCTGCGGCAAACATTCCGACGCAGCGCCTTCTAAGTCACAGCAGACAAGGCCGGTTAGCGCCGCGCAGCGGATGACCAATCCGCTTCGCTCTCATTCGCCGCAAGTCACTGCCACACAATTTGATGTGAGGACCGGTTCGTCAAGGAACACCGTGGAGCGTGTGCGTGAGGCGTTTGTGTGTCCGGCAGTCTGTCCCGCAGTCTATCCAGAGGTGCATGGGTCGGTCGAACGTCTATGCAAATGGACTTGGGGGGACTCGATTCGGACGCACGAACATCGGCCGCAGTCCGTCCCGCAGGGCACGGAATATGCGTTAAGGACGTATTGGATTAACTTGTTCAGCGACGTGTAGTTAGAGCCGGTAGCTCAGTTGGTAGAGCAGCGGACTTTTAAACCGCTTCCCGTTCGCCGCTGTTAGCCTCAAGTCACTGTCACTCAATCTGATGTGCGCATCGGTTCTTTCCGGAGCGCAGTGGTGCGCGTGCGTACGGCATTCGGGCGTCCCGCAGTCTGTCCCGCAGTCTCTCCAGATGTGGGCGGGTCCGTCGAACGTAACGAGGCCTGATAAGAGGAGACGGCCGTCGCGCACCAGCGACGGCCGTTGGTTTTCCAACGACTTATGCGTCGCCAGCGCCATCATGCGCCGGCCAGAAACGCATGCATTGGCACCACCTGTGGCACCACGGTTCCAGGAGTCCTTCGACAAGAAGGGAATGGCGCCGGCCCAACGGATCGTGTTCAAAGGTGCTGTGGGCCGTGCCTTCAGGGAACCGCGGCGAGCTGAGAGGGATCATTGAGAATGATCTCCGGCTTACCACGATAGAGCTGCACCTTCCCCGTCACACGCACCCGCTTACCCTCCCACTGCTGAGGATTCGGAAAGCGCGTCGAGGCTGAACGGAAGACGACCGCAGTAAACGTCTCATTGGGGTACGCCGAGCCGAAGTTCAAGAAGGTCGTGCCAGTACGCAGTACGGTCACGTTCGCGACTGTGCCCTCGATTGTGACAATCTGACCGACCTTGGATGCAGCCGCCGTGTCGCCGATGGCGCGTTGCTGGGCCCTGGACTGCCCTGCGACCACAGATAGAGCCCCTACGAGCAGAGCTGAAGGCAGGATGCGAAGATTCATAGTGGAGCCCCAGGGTTCGCGATATGAGCTGCTATAGGTTCGCCCTACCGGAGGGTCGCCAGATCAAGGGGACGCGCTGCCGCGGCGGACGTTGCTACTACGGAGGCCGAGATTGTACCAGAAGTCGTCGGGGTAGGAGAGCCCAGGTCTTGTTCCCGGTGGGGTCACCAGGTCCAGAACGTAACCGTCTGGTAGCTTCTCATACTTGACACCCAAGAGCGCGCTCTGGTCTCCCTTTCCAAGGTACCGAAGATCGTCAAGGGAATCGGGGTAACTACCAGAACGCAGGCAATGGAGCTCGATGAGGGCGATAGCGGTCTTGAACCGTTGATCTCCTTGGACGGTCATCGTCTCGTGGACATGATGCTGCGTCTCGTCCCCGAGTAGGCGAAGCGTTTCTGCGCGAGCTGCTTCGAGAGTCACGCTCGCGTTGGTTAGTGCTTGCGCGGCAATGCCCTTCTCTTCGTCCAGGAGTCCGAGGAGAAGATGCTCCGTACCAACATAGGAATGGTTGTAGTCCCGCGCCTCGATCATCGCGAACTCCAGAACCTTCTTGCCTCGAGATGTATATGGGAGATCAGGTCCTCCGGCCCTGGAGGCTCCCGGCTTCACAGCCCTCTCGATTGCCGCTTTCAAGTCGTCTAGATCTACTCCGAGGTTGGTAAGCATGGCTACTGCTATTCCTTGGTCGTCGTGAAGCAGATCCAGGAGCAGATGCTCGGTGCTAACGAACTCGTGGTGCAGGCGCTGAGCTTCCTCGCGCGCCATTTGAAGCGTCCTTCGCGCGCGGTCGGTAAAGTTGTACCCGTTCATGGCCAGTAGTTGGTTGGCTGCCTAAAGTATCTCGCGACCTGTTGGGCTGCGTTCTGAGGGAGTCTTCTGTTTACGTACGGCTCAATGAAACTTCACTCCCCGCGCTAGCATCCCGATGATCGCCCGCGCTCGTTTCTCCCTGGTTTCAGGCCTCTTCGCTGTCTGGAGCCGGTACGCTATGGAATACAGATTGGTTCTATTGAGCGTCTTAAAGAAGGCTTTCGCCTTCTTGTTTTTGGCGAGTGCACTTAAGAAATCATCCGGCACTGTCGCCTTGCTAAATGAATCATAGGCCGCCTTCCAGCGCCCATCCGCCTTTGCGGTCTTCACCTCTCTTAGTCCGGCGGGAGCCATCTCGCCGGACTTGATGAGGCGTTCGGCGTGCTGAGTATTATTCTTGGACCACCCGCTCCTCGGTCGCCTCGGCGTGAATCTCTGCAGCCAGGACTGCTTGTCATAGGGCTTTTTCTGTCCATCAATCCAACCAAAGCAAAGGGCTTGATCAAGAGCTTCTGCATAAGTCACGGTGGTTATGCCTGAGTCTTTCTTGTAAATGCGCAGCCAGATGCCGTCCTCCTGGCCGTGGTTCTTCGCAAGCCACGTCCGGAAATCAGCCGACGACGTGAAGCTCATTATCGTCCTCACGGCGAGTCCCCCAGACTGGCCGTCAGCTATGGGATTCACAAGCTGGATCCTGCTTTGCGGAATGCGTCCACGTCGGTGCGCGCACCTAGTGTGGCGCGAGCGCGCCGGCGAGATCGGGGTATTCTCGGCGGACCAGTGTCCAGATTGCGGCCGGTCCTGGCAACCCGCTGCCAGGAGCGAGACGCCCAAGCCGTCTGACGGGCTCAGGCGTCTGGCCGTCAAAGTGGGTCAGACGAAAAGCCAGTCGGTGCGCAGCAAAGTCCGCAAGCAAGTCGCCGGCTGCAGTGCGGATGGCCAGTGGGAGTAGGTAAGCGGCATCTAGGCGGAAGGGCCCGAACGTCGCGCGAACATTCGTGTCCACGGTGTACGACGCCACGGCCGACACGAGTGATAACTCTTGCGTGCCAGTCGCGGCGGTGAGGTATACTCTGCGGAGTGGGCATTCGGAAGAGTCCTGGACGACCGCAGTCACGACGAGCACCGCATTGCCATTCATCGCGACGGCTTCAGCCGAGTCCTTCGGATAAGCGATATCGTAGAAGGCCACGCGTGGGATAGGAGCGTAGCTCCGGTATTGGGCTGCGGCGCCCGCGAGGCGTGCGTCGAGCGCTGTGTTCGACACTGGGGCCCGTGACCAGCCAAGCACGTTCTCGACGTGGGTTGATGCCTGTGCACCTGCCAGGCGGCCAAGGGACGAAAATGCGGTCGCGAGTGCGAACCTGAGGAGGTTCTTGGCGCTGGTCATAATCGGTGCACCGCCTTGTAACTCGATTCTTCCCTAGAACGGGCCGTTCAGGCCACCTAGTGTGCTCCTGACGGCGTGAGCGTGTCTATGATGATAGTGGGGCTCCCCACGGCGCCGCGCAAACGGAAACGTTTGTGAATATGATGTCGGATAGTCGACATGCCGCCCATCAGAGAACTGTCTTCGCCAGCGGTTGCTGGTCGGGCCCGGCGGCCAGTTCGGGGGCGTTCGGCGTCGCGCCCAGGACGGTCGCGCGGCACGCGGTGCGCCGGGCGCGCCGTCGCGACTGGGGGCGTCAGCCCACATTAGCGAGCCGAGCGCCAGTGCGGCCGGAATCACCTTCGCCCGCCACATCATCAGGCCGCGCGAGCCGGCGGGTCATGCGCAAGCCGGCTCGGCGGCGCGTAGCGGCGGAGCGTCAGCGCAATCGCTAGCCCAATGCACGGGATCTGAATCGCCACGCCGACCAGCGCCGCGTGGAGCGTGGGCGGACTCGGGCCGATGGCCGAAAGCGGGAGCACCACGAGCTGCATGAAGAAATAGACCGCGATGCCGTAGGCCGCGCCCGAGATCACGGCGTGTTGCAGCAGGAAGGGTAGGCGTCGGCTTGCCACGTAGTAGACTGCGGCGACGCTCGTCGCGATGCAGAAGTGGCACAACAGGCCGAGCGCGGCGGTCGCGAGCCCGCCGGTGAAGGCGTCGCGGCCCAGGATGCCGCTCGCGATGCCCTGAAGCAGTGGCACGACGTGCGTGACGTGCGCGTAGACGACGATCGCGGCGGTGATGTCGAGCACGCCGGCCACGAGGCCCGCCCGCAGGATCGCGAGCCAGGCGTTCGGCCTACGGTCGTTGAGATGCGGCGCCGTGGCGCTCATGGGGCGTCCGGGTTTCCCCCACTCCTCCCTCGTCTGTATCTCCAGGGCGCTCCGCGGTACGAATCAGCGACGACCCAGGCGGCAGCCCCGATCGTCCAGGAGACGACAAACGCCGTCCATTGAAGCCGGTTCGTCGGTGCCGCCGCGACCCCGGGGACCCAGACGAGCAGCGTGAACGCGCTGATCATCCCAGCCTCCAGCGTCGCCGCCAGCCGTGGATAGATCCCTAAGAGGACGCCGAGGCCAGCGGCAATGTGTCCGGAACCGGCGAGATACGCCCAGACCGGACGTTCGGGAAGCCATGCAGGTACCAGGTTCACGACCTCGGTCGTGTACACAAAGTGTGAAAGACCAATTGGGGGCAACGCGATGGCAAAAAGCAATCTGGCGAGACGGATCCCCTTCTCGCCGGTGGCGAATTTCAGCTTCAACCCGCGCCATTCTCCGCCAAGTGTGGCGAAAAGAACCCATCCTCCGGCCACGAGCACCGCGATTTGACCACAGCCCAGCCAATTCCCTTCAACCGATGGGCCCATTACGACGCGCGGGATTTTCAGCAACACCCACCAGAACACCAGGTATACGATCAGCACACGAGATGAAGGTGCGGCCGCACGCCTAAAGAGGAGTCCGACTCCGCTTGCCAACATGACGGCGCCCGAGACATAAGCAAGAGCTTGCCGCCAAGGGACCCACGAGGGGACCGGCTGCCACTGCAGTGCGAAATCGCCGTAGATAACGCTCAGGACGCCGAGACCGATCAACCCTATTGCGAGTAGCACACGCCCCAACCCGTCAACACGCATCTTTTTTGATCCTCCCGAATAGGAGGGAACGCACACAGTCAGATGACTCCGACCGCTCCCGTATGCGCGGGAGGACGCGGCAGTCCATCAATCGGATCTCGCCAGCGGTGAAGACCGCGAGCCAAGGGCTCTTCGTTTGGCTGTCAGCGGTTATCGCCGGGTGCCCCAGCGCGCACGGTACTCTTGATAGCCTCCACGAACGTCCGCTCCTCCCGCAGAATCAAGCGCTTCGTCTGCGCCATGGCGAAATTCGCCCGACTGTCAGAGTCTGCCTTCAACCGGCTGCGATACACCTCGTAGGCGGCGAGCGATTCGAACGAAATGAGCGCCCAGGCGATGTTGTTCGTCCCCTCATACGGCAGGAAGTAGCCCAACAGGTCCCCGCCACAACGCGGAATGATCTTCGCCCAATTGTCCGCGTACTCGGCGAACGCTTCGCGCTGGAATGGGTCGATCTCGTAGCGAATCAGACACGTGATAGGCATAGAGACTCCAGGGAAGTGAGAACGCCACCCGGCCACGGCGAGCGCGCTGGCCGCGAGCCGCCCCAGGAACGAGCGGCGCGGCGGAAGATCTTCAGGGGGAAGCGAGAGCATCGGTGACCTCCGCTGGTCGCGAAAACACTCCGGCAAGAATGAGCCCCGCGCTTCTCAGGTATACCGGCACGAGCATAGCTAGCCCCTTATTACCGTCAGGGGGGGCGTGCGCCATCCGGTGGGCATGCACCGTCACGACGAAGAGGAGAACTCGTTCCCGATGCGATTGCCTCAGCCATCTTTCGGTTCAGTAATCACCCCAGAGAAACGTGGACCGTAACTAGTCGCTTGGGCCTCGTGACTGACTCCGCCGGTCTCGTGGGATCGGTGCCTTCCGGCAGCGTACCCACGGCCGCTCCTCGGCGGTCTCGGCCCGTCGCCCAGCGACACACCAAGCCCGGCGCGCTGCAGGCCGCCGGGCCGGTGTCGGTTGGGTTTCGGGGGCCGTCACCCCGTCCCCCAACCACCATCGCGAGTCTAGAAGCTCAGCTGGAAGCCGAGGCGAATGTTCCGCGGCGAACCGTAGAAGTTCTGTACGCCGTTGACGTAGCTATCGTAGTAGGCGTTCAGCGCCCTGGTCTGCTCGGCCAACGTGTAGGTCTTGTCGCCGTTGCCGAACCGCGTTTCGGTCCGCTGCAGCATAACGCAATCCACGGTCGAGGCCGCGGTCGCGGTCCACTGCGTGCAGTCGGCGATGTTGATCGAGCCATCCGCGCCCAGCTTGCTGACCGGCTGGGCCGCCGCCTCGTTCGCCAAGTTCGCGAACTCCGGACTCAGCAACGACTGTCGGTTAAGCGCATTGACGACGTCGCTGGTTTCGTTGAAGAGCCGCACGATGTTCTTGAAATTGAGCACGTTGCGCAGGTCGGCGAACAGTGTGATATCGGTCCGCCCGAACTTGACCGCCTTGTCGATGCGCATGTCGACGATCTTCTGCCACGGCATCGTCGAGCTGTTAATCGGCTCGAGCGAGTTGGCCTCGAGGCCGAACCCCGCGCGCGGCGCGACT
>WNFB01000291.1_pt1 | contig 37668 bp, 43 predicted proteins | sample 5400501 | NCBI WGS metagenome assembly WNFB01 (sample SAMN13153341, study PRJNA577476) | soil metagenome | isolation source: 200 cm saprolite under Douglas fir tree site 2 hole 1 | place: USA:California | collected 2015-04-18
GCGTGACTCGTTAGACCCAAAATCGCTGAAATTCCTCGCCCCTAATCGGCTGGGTACTGGCTAGCCCAAGTGTTGGCATTAACTATTAATGAATTGAGACCCCAGCTGAAGAGAGTTGGAAGAGAAACGCCCGCGCGCTCGCCACAGATTCGATTTCTCCGGAAAGTCGAGCAACAGAGAAGCCCATACGACAACTGATCAGATTCTCAACAGCATGAACCGACAGGCACAACCAGCTGGAAATATTGGGCAAGATCAAGAGGACAACTTGGAAGACTCTGTTCAGACTGCAGAATTGGAACAGCCGGCCGAATACTCTGGGGGTAGAAGTATAGGCAGATGGTTATTTTTCGGGTTGATACTAGGCGTGGTCATTGTTCTTTGGGCGTTTGGCCTGTTCCCGAGGATCCTGTATGTTGACACTGTCGGCAGTATCGATAATCTTGTTTCGATGATTCCCACCATAGATCTCATGATTATTGTAGTAATCTGGGTGGCTGCTCTTGTCATCGGCTTGATGGGAAGACGAGCCAGGCACGTTTCGAAAGCGAATCTAGGCGGTTAGCAGTCAGCGGTGGCTGATTATTTGGACAAGATTGGGATCAGGTAGGAGGCTGAGCAGGGGATTGTTTGAAATCGAAACAGTCCGACATGTCATCAGCCTGGGCGTCTCGCTGGTTGAGAGTGGGTAGCCCGAAGAGAGATTCGCAGAAACGGACGAGACTGACATGCGAATGTAGCTTCTTTGAGATGTAGCCGGATCTTGCGAATGGACTGAGTACTAGACAGCCGACCCTTGAGCCGTAGCGGAACTGTGTTCCCTTGTATGATGGCTGAGGTGTCGCGAGCTTCCAAGTCTCGAGGTTGGGCGGGTCGACGTGGTCGTACCATCCTCCCCAATCATCCCAGGTAATGAAGATCGCAACTCTCGACCAGAGGCCCCCTTTCACGATAGCCTTTACCTGGTTTACCGTCCACTGCATACCCGTCGTTACGTTGCCCATGGGACCCTTTCCGGGGTCGGGAGGGTGTTCGTCAAACTGGCTCGAAGTGTAGAGCCACGACACACTCGGCAGCTTTCCTGTTGACGCATCCTTTGCGAACTGGTCCGAGGTGAACTTGTTCTTGCCACCGACATTGCTCAGGTACTGAAACGCGTAGCCCCCATAGTTACCCCAGGTGAGGTTTTTGGCTTCAAGGGTCTGGGGAAGCGAAGAAGAGAGTCTGGACGTGTCTCCCGGTTTGGGGTTGTCGATGAAGGGGGAATCAGCGGCGATTAGCATCAGATGGTTCGGCGTCGACGGCCCGGCAACCTCGGTGAAATACTGGTCGCAGAGTGTGAATTTTCTTGCATAGGCAAAGTAAGCTGGTATGTCCGCCTCGACGAACTGTTGCTGGACAGCTGTCGTCTGTCTGGTTAACCAGGCGCTGTGGCGATGGTCCGGGTCTCGAGGCGGGGGATTGGGGGATCTCGGCATTGTCATCCCGTTAGCTCCGGGGAATGTGCCGAAGTAGTTGTCGAAGCTGTGGTTCTCTTTGACGATGATTACCACGTGGTCGATTTTGCCGGACCCTGGCCCACTCCCTGGTTGCTTCACCGTGACCATGTGATGATTGGAGAACCTCTGAAAAGAATCTATTTTACGCTTGTTCTATTGCCGTGAGCAAAGGTCGTAGATTCGAGCTGGGTATGTGACATGAAGTTCACATACTAGGCCCGTCTTCCAGTCTCACTCTATGTCGGGAGTCTCAAAGTTGAAAAGTTTCCTTTCAGTGGCCGACGCTTCTAAACTAGAGATGGATAGAGTTCTCGCGAGAGCCAAGGCGATTAAGACTCTCATAAAACGAGGACGATCTCTCGCCACGCTAAGGGGGAAGATTGCCGGACTGCTATTTGAGAAGCCGTCTACTCGGACCCGGGCGAGCTTTGAGGTTGCTGCCCGTAGACTTGGTGGAGACTCGATCTACCTGGCCGCTAGCGAGCTTCAGCTTAGCAGAGGAGAGCCGGTGAAGGATACGGCAAGGATTCTGGGCGGGTATCTTGACGGGATTGTTGCGAGGGTCTACTCGCACGACACCGTGATGCAGTTGGCGGAGCATTCGAGGGTGCCTGTTGTCAACGCGTTGAGCGACCTTGAGCATCCGACCCAGATCGTGTCCGATCTTTTCACTATTCAAGAGGTGAAGGGGAAGCTGAAAGGATTGAAGCTCACTTATGTCGGTGACGGGAACAATGTCTGCAACTCTCTACTTCTCGGCGGGGCACTAGAGGGAATGAGCATCTCTGTGGCATGCCCGGCAGGCTACGAGCCGAACGCGACAATTCTTAGGGAAGCGGAGAAAACCTCTCGGGCTGCAGGCGGCAATATTGATGTGTCGCATAATCCCTTTGAAGCCGCCAGGGATGCGGATTTGTTGTATACAGATGTCTGGGTCAGCATGGGCGACGAGGCTTCGAAGGAGAAGAGAATGAAGGATTTCAGCGGATACCAGATCAACAATGATCTTCTGAAGGTTGCGAAGAAAGACGCCAGTGTCATGCACTGTCTCCCGGCTCATCGGGGTCTTGAGATTACTGATGATGTGATCGAGGGTAGACAGTCGATTGTCTGGCAACAGGGAGAGAACAAGCTCTACGGTGCCGCGTCTGTGCTAGAGTGGCTTATGCGTCAAAAGTAGCCTTGGCGTGGCTTTCTTGGATTCCAAGGTCAGAGCGGAGTGGGATGCTCTACAAGATGTAGTGATTCACAGACCCGGAACTGAGATGTTCTTCGGGCTCATCGAACCCTTCGCCTTCCTCTACGAACGAGCTTTCAACATGGATGAAGCGATCCACGAACACAGAGAACTTGAACATGCTCTCGACCTGACCGGGGTAAGAGTCCACCGGCTGAAACATCTCGCGATCAAACTGGCCAAGGAAGACCCTGAGCTGGTTGGGATGCTGACCAAATATGCGAAAGGAATTGTGAAATTCGAGGGTCCCGCTGCTGAAGTTAAGAGAGCGCGTCGCGAATTCGAGAGGAACTTACCGGAGCTCGGCGTAGAGACCATTTTTAGTGTCTTGGTTTTCCGCCCTAGTATCCGACTGGATCAGAAGAGAGGCATCAGGATGATGTACCCTCGGGTACAGCTCGACGTGCCCCTGGCGAATCTCTTCTTCATGCGGGACCAGCAGGTTGCCTCAGACCTTGGCTTGATTGTCGGTAGAATGTCCAAGCCGCAACGCCGGATGGAACCAGACATCACGAGCACCATATTGGAAATGGCTGGCGCGAAAATTGTCAATCGCGTGAAGGCACCCGGGACGTTTGAGGGAGGCGATTTCATACCTGCGGGCAAGCTGGCGATGATCGGGATCGGGGACAGGACAAACTTGAATGGTGCAAGTCAGGTTCTTCGACACGGGACCAACTTCGAAGAGGTTGCTGTGATCCGTCAACCCGCTCATCCACTCATCCCAGGCGACGAGCCCGATCCAATGATCAACATGCATTTGGACACATACCTCAATTTTCCCGGAAAGAATATCGCGGTGGGTTGCATCCCGCTCTTGAAACGGGCCAAGGTAGAAGTTTACCAGAGATCATCTCTTGGACATTACAAGAGGATGAGCAAGACTTCCAATCTGTACGAGTACTTGATGGGTCAAAGATTTACGATTGTTCCGATAACGACTCTTGAACAGATGTGCTACGCATCTAATTTTCTCTGCGTGAAAGACCACAGTATCCTCGCAATCGAGGTTGAGAAGGTGGTTAAGAAAGTCCTAAGAAACTTGGAGGCTAAAGCGCTGGCTGACCCACACCGCTACCGCGCCCTCTTGGAAGAAGCTAGAAAGGACTTGTTAGGGCTCAAGCAATCCGACCAGTTCTTCCCCCACAAACGCGAGTTCCAAGAACTTTCTATCGATGTGACCTCGCTCCAGCTACAGGAGATTACGGGAGGATACGGCGGCATCCGCTGCATGACCTGCGTCCTCAACCGGAAACCCTCGAATTAGGTCCGGCCGATGAAAGTGCTAGTGAGTCTCGGAGGCAATGCCATTCTCAAGCATGGCCAGAAAGGAACTGCCGAAGAACAGGCTGTGAATGTGCAAAACACCGCGAAGCATCTAGCAGCTCTCCTTCGCAGAGGCGAGAGAATTGCGATCACACACGGCAACGGACCACAAGTGGGGAACATTCTGCTACAGAACGAGATCGCAAAAGAGACGTTGCCGCCGATGCCGCTGGATGTTTGCGGAGCTGAGAGCCAAGGAATGATAGGCTACATGCTTCAGCGAGCACTCCGTAGCGAGCTAGAATCAGGAGGACCAAGCCTCCCGGTTACAACTATTGTTTCCCAGACGCTTGTCGATGCTGAGGATCCGGCGTTCAAGAATCCTACAAAGCCAGTTGGACCCTTCTATAGCGCGACAGAAGCACGGCAACTGCGAGCATCGAAAGGATGGCATATCATCAGCGACAGCGGACGAGGCTACAGAAGAGTGGTCCCGTCTCCAACCCCCCTTGACATCCTGGAGAAGGAGACGATCATTCGGCTCTTCGAAACTGGGACGGTGGTGATTAGTGTCGGTGGGGGCGGAGTCCCTGTAATCAGAGAAAAGAATGGTCAGCTTAGAGGAGTTGAAGCAGTCCTAGACAAGGATCGAACAGCTGCCTTGCTTGCTAAGATCCTCGGGGTGGAGACTCTCCTCATCTTGACAGACGTCGAGAGGGTGTTCATCAACTATGGCAAGCCGGATCAGCGGGCTCTAGACAGAATGACCGTGCAAGAATGCAGGAAATATCTCACGGAAGGCGAGTTCCCAGCAGGCAGTATGGGTCCCAAGATTGAAAGCGCCGTTAGTTTCCTGTCGGACTCATCGGGGAAAAGAGTAGGTATAGCTTCGCTGGAAATGGCTGAAGAGGCCCTCAAAGGAAACGCTGGAACCACAATTACGAATTAGGTCAATACGAATCCGTTCAAATCAACCGGCTCTATCGCTAAACAATTTGGATTGCCTGTTTTAGATATCTTTGGATAGAAAATGGTCGAGGCCGAGGGCCTGCGTGAACCAATCGTCTTAAATGTGAACAGCGGGTGGGATTAGAGGACGAAAATAACCTTGAGAACATTGTGGAAAGCACTCGTTTTGGGTCTTCTCGGCCTTCTCTCAATGGTCACGCCCCTCGGATTCGCCGCCGGTCGTTCTTCGGCCAGTTTCCAGTTTCTGGTAGGCGCCGGATCCATCTGCAGCCTCCCGGTCCCTAACCCTTGCCCAGACGTTTCGATGGCTAGCAACGGCGATACGGTCACAGTCGGTGGCCAAGGAACCCTCTCAATCTTCCCCAAGTCGGTCACTGGCAGCGGAACGTTCGTGCATAAGGCCCCTGACGGAACTGTTCGGGCGACGGGTACGTGGACAGCGATTCGGCTGATGAGCTTCAGGTCCTTCGGCAACTCTTCAGGACTCCCATCAAACTTTGTAGGCGGTCAGGCGTTGATGCTAGTGCAGTTGTCCGTGGGTGGGAAGCCAGTCCATACTGCCGTGCTGACGGTGATCTGCGAAGTCGGGACTCCTCCAGACGGTCTCCATGAAGGATTCAAGCTGGCCGTCCAAGACACACCTTTCAACTTCAACAAACAATTAAGCGGAATAACTCTCTTCATAAGCCAAGCCTAACGGACTGCGTCAAAGATCGACAAACACCCCTCCCCTCTTTCTTTGATTCCGCTCTGAGCGGTGCCTTTCCTAATAGTAGCTTCGACTTTCTGATCGGATCATCGGTGAATCTCACCAAATCTACACCTGATTTCGGTAAACGCCTAAACGCCCTCGACCCTTAGGATCATACCTTCGAAACTTAGAGGTGAATTTTTAGATGAAAAAGTTCTCAGTTGTCCCATTCTTAATCGTAGCAGCTTTCGCTTTGGCTCTACCCGTGAGCGCAGTCTTCGCAGCCACTCCCGGATTCGGCAACTTATACTACAACGGCATGATAGTCCGCACGGTCGTTCCGCCAGCCGCCTTTCCCAACGCAGGCATCGACAACTTCTACAAGGTTACCAACGGTGTCACGGGCCAGTTAGGGATAGCTTCAGTCGCTCCCGGAGCCGACGGATATCACGGCGGCCACTGGAAAGTCTTCACTGTAACATTCAACCCAGACACGACTCATATACTCCTAACATCCCAGGGCGCAGTCCTCGCCGCCCAGAGCGCTGGCACAGTAACAGTGACAAGGAACGCATCCGCAGACTTTCTCTGTCCAGTCCAACCGTAACGCTCTCTTCCACGAATGAACACTCGGGACGGCTCCACACCTGTCCCATCCCGTTCTTTTTTGGTTATTCCCGCCGCGATCAGTGGTTTCAGGTTCTTGCGGCGCCAGTCTTCTGAGGGGTAGAGAGTCCCTCCCAGTCGGGGCCCTCGAGTCTTTCACCCTTGACGACCATTACCGACCGCGGACATTTGTGCACTACTCTTTCGGAGACGCTGCCGAGAACGAGGCTTCCGATATTGCCTAGTCCTCTACTGCCAACTAGGACGATGTCGGCATTGACCTCCTCCGAGCACTCGCATATCTTATCGACAACATTACCGGACAGAATCCGCGACTGGATCCTTACTCCGGCAGTACCGTACTTGTAGGCCCCACCTGTACCGTTGTGTGGTTCGACCGAGAGACTGTTCTCGGGAAAGTGTTTGAAGATTAATTCCCGGTGAAGGCTTGCAAATCGGTTCTGCTCCTCGACGATGTTGAACTGCTTCATCGGATCTGAGCTAACTACGCTAACAACAACCAGGTCGTTCCGGAGAAGGACCGCTAGTTCAGCCGCCCGGCTCATCACATCATGAGCATGATGAGACTGGTCGACCGCAGCAAGAATCGTCCTCATTTTTCGACAACAGACCCTCCATCCAGCTTGAATTATCCTTGTCATAACTAGGAAACGCAGTCTGCAGTGACAAGGCATCGCTCAGAAGCTACACCGCGCCGAGGAAAATCATGTTCAAATTTCCAGCAGTAAAGTTGCACCGGCTAGACATGGCCAGCATCGATTGTGCAGAATCCAAGCAGCGCTTTGGTTGACGAGAGAAATAAATTACCGTGACTAACAGCTCTTGTCTAAGCGATTTTCATCATTGAGGAGCTGGCGATGTAAAGTGTTAAATCGGCATAAAGTGTTGTGAAAATTTGAACAAACATGACGAAAGAAGTCGCCTGCTCCGCCTGTGGGTTCCGAGTACGGGCCGATTCCGACGACGAACTTGTAGAGCACTTCAAGCAACACGCCCAAGCGGCTCATCACAATGAGCCGAGCCGGGAACAGATCCTGGCTATGGCTAAGACAGTGCAAGTAGCAACCGCTTAAGAAAAACAATAATCCCAAGAAATGCCGCGCCCCTACGGAACGGTATCTCGGATCTTAAATGCGCAGGAACTAACCGGCTTCCCCACTGGAACTTTCCAGCGTCTTAAGTATCATCAACATGGCATATTCTCGCCAACATGGCAGCGTTTGACCTTGTCATTCTAGGCTCAGGTTCGGCAGCCTTTGCAGCGGCGCTGAAGGCTTCAGAAGAAGGAGCAAAGATTGCGATGGCCGAATCGGGTACCATCGGAGGAACGTGCGTCAATGTCGGATGTGTCCCGAGTAAGAACCTCCTCCGCGCAGGAGAGCTACGCTACTATGATAGCAATCGAGACTTTCCCGGAAGAAGACCTGGACAGACAACCCTTGACTTCAGGAAGGTCATGGAACAGAAGAATCAGATCGTCCAACGGCTCAGGAAAGAAAGATACGCCGACGTTCTAAAGTCGCTCCCCTCTGCCAAGCTGTTGCGTGGAAAAGCCAGATTCGTCGCGAAGAACCGTGTCAAGGTTAATGGTATGAACGTAGAGGGAAAGAAATTCATAATCGCCACAGGATCTTCGCCACGAATCCCTGCGATACCAGGCATCGACAAGGCCGATACCTAACGAGCAATGACGCACTCGGTCTCAGAGACCTACCGGGCTCCATGGTTATACTTGGAGCACGAGCACTAGGACTTGAGTTTGCGCAAATGTATGCTCACATGGGCACGAGTGTGACACTGCTCCAGCGTAGCCGGAGAATAGCTCCGGAAGAAGAACCCGTAATATCGGATGAACTGCGCAAATACCTGGAAGAAGAAGGAATTAGAATACACACCAGTGTCCAAGTCAAGAGGATCTACTCACGAGACGGAGGGACGGTGGTCCGCGGCTCACATTACGGAAAAACGTTCGAGGCTAGGGGAGAAACATTTCTCTTGGCAACCGGAAGAGAACCGAATACGAGAAACCTATGGCCTCGAGCTAGCGGGAGTGAGACTAGGGCAGGATGGATCAGTGAGGGTGAACCGTGAAATGCACACTACGGCTCCACACGTGTGGGCGGCGGGCGACGTAATCGGCGAGCCTATGCTCGAGACGATGGCCGCAAAAGAGGGCGCGACAGCGGCGGTAAATGCTCTTCAGGGCTTGCACAAGAAAATCGATTTTCTTCCGGTTCCCAGAGCCATCTTCACGTCGCCGCAAGTTGCCTCTGTCGGTCTAACGGAGAAAGAGGCGGTAGATAGAGGCTACAAGTGTGCATGCACTACCATCGATCTCTCGAGAGTTCCCAAGGCCATAACGATCAGGGAGTCCCGGGGCGTGATCAAAATGGTGACGGATTCTGACACTTCCAGAATACTTGGAGTTCACATTCTCGGAGAAAATGCCGCGGATATCATCCACGAGGCAGTACTCGCAGTAAAGTACAAGCTGACGATCGACGACATCATAGACACGGTCCACGTATTTCCGACAATGTCAGAGTCCCTCAAACTAGCCGCAACAGCCTTCAGAAAGGATCTAGATCAGCTGAGCTGTTGCGCAGAATAGACCAAGGACATTCGAGGGGCTGACGAGCAACGAAAGCATTTTCCGCTAGTCTGGAGCGAGAACCTTAGTGCCGACGACCAAATGAGGATGGGCGAAACGAATGGAAACCAAGTCAATTGGACCAAGTCAATCCTCCAAAACTCTTTCCGGCTCTCTAGCCGCCTGCAGAGTCGGAGCAGGTCTAGACAAAGCTGGATATTCTTCTAGACTACGACAGAGGCTCGTGAGCTGCGAAATAGCAGCATCATGTTAGCAGCGAGAACCGCTTCGACTGCCTTGTCGGCATAGGCGACCAAATCTAGACCAGCGCCTGTTCCCAGGGCAGTAGTTGCCCATAGGGACCAGAGAAAGAGTGTGTAGGCGAAGATCGTGAGTTGTGAGAATCGGGGTTCTATGTTCGCAACAATGATGATCGCTGCGAAAATATAGATTCCTCCCATGACATACCAGAGATTCTCGTAGAATCCAGCGAAAGAATTTCCATAGTAAAGATCGATGATGCCCGTGACCAATAGCAAGGAGACGGCCGTCCATCGAAGCCCTTTCATCAATTTTGGACAACTCTCGATGAATTTTCGTCGCGAAAAGGTTGTCGACCGTTCATTTTTGAGTCCACTTACCCGATTACTACCAAGTATCCAGTCATCGTCGGATAGTGAATGGTGCACCAATAGCGGAAGGTCCCGGCCCAGCTTGCAGTGAAGGTGATTGTCGCGGTCTGGCTCTGTGCCATTAGGACATTGCCTACATTGGAGAATGTTCCGGCAACGCCGCCTCCCTGCGTTACATTCTTGTAAACGACTGCGCTAAACGTGTACGGCGGATCCATCGTGAAAGTGTGTCCCTCAGGAGTGCTCTCTATGTCCGCGAAGTGGATGAGCACATGATCTCCCTTGTTGACAGTAATCGTATCAGGCACGAATGTATCGTGGGGGTATCCGAATACCGTCTCGTTGAAGGGTAGGGATCTGTCAAATAGGTAGAAGGTCCTCGTCGTAGGGGCATCATAATGGATCACATATCCCACACCTAGGCCGACAGAAGTCCCGCTGACTATTGCAATCACTGCCGCCACCATCAGCAATTTCGCAGTTGAAAGATTTCCTATTCCCGATCCCGTCATGGGAAGCCCTCAAGCGATCGGGCTTTGAGATTGATTCTTAGAGAGGTCATGTTGCTCTCTACCCTGATTGCTGAAGATTTAGGGAACAGGTCCACAACAGGTAGTGATTGTGCACTTTGAGATACACAACTCAATGGCGACTTCCCGATCTAGTCCTCTCGCCCTTTGAACGGGCCTACGGCGAGAGCGAAAACCACGATGGCGGTCAATTATTGTCTGCCATCATTTCAGATCAGCCTCGTGCAATCAACGAAAGTGCATGACTTGTATCATGGCACTCTGTGACAGAGTGCAGCAGCTAGCGCGAATTCTCACTAGGGCTTTCCGTCATGTCAAGATAAGATCGGAAGAAACTGTTCCAAGGGACGAGAGGGTGTTCGTGTTTCCAGAGTCGTGACAGTTCTCGAGCTAATCGTTCGTTACTCTTTTCTTGCGACGCGTGTGGAGACCAGTGTGCTTCACAGTAGGTCTCACCGCAATACTCGCACGCCCTGGACTTTGGAGAGTCACTTCCACACTCGATGCATCTAGCCATTTCTCGTTGCCTCTTCAACACTACGATCTTGGCTAGATCGAGAACATAGATAGAACGTACACAATGAGTACAGAAAGGGCGACTCGTATGCGCTCCAAGATCCGAGCGAGAAGAATAATATCTGAGCTCCAGATCGACTCCCCTAGACGAAGTAGCGTTACATGCCTCGAGAAGGTAAGACCGTAGCCAAATCGTTCAGGGTGAACGAGAAGGCTCTGGGTGCTCTCCAAGAGGAGGCTGCTCGGCAGAGCGTTAGCGTTAACACTCTTGTCAACCAGTTGCTCTTGGACTATTCCGAGTTCGGGAGATTCCTCCAGCGTGTCAACGCTATCCGGCTCAGTCGGAAAACCTTCGGCGAAATCTTGAATTCTGTCTCAGATGACAGCATGATCAAAGCGGGCCAGGTCGCCGGGAAGAGTGCTCCAATGGCCTTGATCGCCTCAAAATGGGGGAAGATTAACGTGAATACCGTCATCGAGTACATTCACGACCTTTCAGCTTACGCCAATCTGTTCGAGTACTACGAGAAGAACGAGAACGAACGTTGGACCATTACCCTGATGCATGAGCTGGGTCCAAAATGGTCCACGTTTCTTACCTCGTACATAGGAGAGGCCTTCGCCGCTGCCGGGGTTCAGCCCAAAACAAAGACTTCGGACCGAGCCGTGATATTCAACTTCTAGAGCAGGCTTGATGTCAGAACAACTAGGCTGGCATTACTGAGGGCGCCAAAGAAAAAAAAGGGAAGTTGGAGAAAGCTTAGACTTTGTTGAGGAGAGCCCTTACGACGTCTTCCGGGCCCTTGTAGTTGTTGTCAGTGAGAGATTTTGTCACGAATTCCTTGTCGATTGACGGAACATCCGTCATGTTGTTGCATGCCGCTAGGACCTGTGTCTTGTTCGCTGGGTACTTGATGTGGTGTTTGATGTGTTCGAGTTCAATTTTCAGGTTACTCATGGATTTCGTGTCGCTGTGAGAAGGATAAGAACCTTCTTTGAGAGACACTCCTTTCCACTGCCCCACTAGAATCAGCAGAAAGAGAGAAGATGAGATAACTTGGCCCTTTCCCCGTTCAGGAAATTCTCAAACGTGGCAAATATGATTACACTGGAGGAAAGACCGCAAGGGTTTTCAGCGGTCAAACGATCGGAACCTCTGCCTATGAAAAAGACTGGAGCCTCAGGAAGTTTGCCTGCATTGCCACAGCCGGTGGCTATTCCACTCACTCGTGCAGCGATTTTTCTAGTCGTGACGATTAAGCCAGGTTCTGAGAATCGAGTTGCAATCCGATCCTTGTGTGCGGACCTGGCTGCGCTAGTTCGTTCAGTAGGGTTCCGCGAACTCGAGGGAAGTCTTTCCTGCGTATTGGGATTTGGGTCCGAAGCATGGGACTGGCTCTTTGGGCAGCCGAGACCAGCAGAACTGCACAAGTTCCACGAGATCCGCGCGGGAGAACGTCACGCCGTCTCAACAGCGGGCGACATGCTCTTCCATATTCGCGCGCAGCGGATGGATCTGTGCTTCGAGCTGGCGACGCGAATCATGGCTCGGCTTGGAACAGCAGTATCCCCTGTGGACGAAGTGCACGGGTTCCGTTATTTTGACAGCCGCGACCTCATCGGCTTCGTCGATGGGACAGAGAACCCTAAGGCTCAGGAGGCTCTAGATGTCACCCTCATTGCCGACGAGGACCCCGCATTCACCGCGGGTAGCTATGTGATCGTGCAGAAGTACCTCCACGATTTAGCTGGCTGGAATAAGCTACCGACGGAAAAGCAGGAGCACATCGTAGGTCGCGCGAAGCTAACCGATGTAGAGCTGGACGATTCCGTGAAGCCTACCTATGCACACAACGCTCTAACCAAGATAGTGGAGGATGGGAAGGAGATTAAGATACTCCGGGACAACATGCCCTTCGGTCAGGCCGGTCAAGGGGAGTTCGGCACCTACTTCATCGGCTACAGCCGTTCACCCCGCACCATGGAACAGATGCTCCAGAACATGTTCGTAGGCAAGCCTGCGGGCAACTATGACCGACTGCTAGATTTCAGCCGCGCGGTCACTGGGAACCTATTCTTCGTGCCTTCCGCGACATTTCTGGAGAACGTTCAGGCCGACAAGCCATGATGTCCGTTATTAGAGACCGTGGTAACACTTCATATTTGGCCCGTGCGAAAACCTTACGACCTGCCTACATTTGAGTATGGATGAGACGAATGGAAACAAAGACCGTGAAACGTATTGCGGAGCCGTCCCTCGCTGTGTCGAAACAATTGTTCAAGAAGATTCTTGTGGCTCTGGACGGGTCTGAGAGTTCACAGAGAGCCGCCCAGGCCGCACTAGAACTGGCCGAGAAGCTCAAAGCAGAACTCATAGTTCTTCACGCCATCACCCCTCCCACATCCTACTACCACTCCACGATCGGATCGCCAACCGGAATGAGCCTACCAGCTCCCTCACAACATGAGATCGACGCCTATTACGCATATGCAAGAAAAGTTGCACTGAGCGTTGTGAGCGAGACAGAGTCCAAAGCCAAGAAACAGGGCATCGCGGTCAAGACAGAGATCCCGGAAGCCGTCTCCTCGATCATCGAGACAATAATCAACCACGCTGCTAAGGAGAACGTTGACCTGATCACAGTTGGGACCAGGGGGCTTGGTGGATTCAAGAAGATGCTACTTGGAAGCGTGTCAAGCGGAATAGTCTCCCACGCCCATTGCCCAGTACTAGTAGTTAGATAGAAGGAATTGAGGGAGTAAAAAAATGGCTGAACAAGAATTCGCGGAAATACCAGTACAGATCGTGGGTCTCCAGAAGGATGACATTGAATCTCGGAAGGCAGAGCTAAAGTTTCAAAGATCATTGCAGGCTTTTGGCAGGATTCACCGCGACACCATTGAAGCAAGAGCGATAGTGAAGACGTCCCTGCTCGAGAAAGACAGAAGGCGATATGAGGTTCAAGTATTCATCAAGCTTCCCAAAGAACAGTTCGAGTTCGAAGAAGAAGGCTGGTCCATCGAGGAAGTCTTCGAGAGGATAGGCCAGAAGATAAAAAGACTCATGACCAAACCCCGAGACAAAGCGTCCCATAGAAGACACTCGTCGAGGATGGAAATGGAATCCTCAAGGTTCGCTGAATAATCACTGAAGAGACAAGCGCTCAGAGACCCCCTCGATCTACCTAGCCTCTATCCGCCACGGCCTAGAGAATCCCGCAAAGGCGACTATGGGCGCGTAATCATTGCGGGAGGTAGCGACCAGTATGCTGGATGCCTAGGCTTCAACGGGCTCGCAGCTCTCCGCGCAGGAGCAGACCTCTCAATCATCATCGCGCCCCGGCGAGCAGCCGACATCGTGGCTAGTTACTCCCCCGACCTCATTACCACTCCATGCGCCACGGCGTTCCCGGACCCAAGAGTTGCCCGAGAACTCTTGACCCGAGCCGACTCTCTAATCATTGGATGCGGAGTCACGCGAACACGGGCCGCTCACACCGCACTCCTCTCCATAATCAAGAACTGCAAAGTTCCAATTGTGGCCGATGCAGAAAGCCTTCATGCACTCGCCTCCAAGCCGAACGCTACGGATGGAAAACGAATACTGTTAACACCGAACGCTGGGGAATTTCAAGTACTCACGGGAAAGGCCTGGCCCAGCTCCCGCACAGAAAGAACTACCGCCGTGAGGTCCCTAGCTAGACAGTACAGTGCGACGGTCGTTGTAAAGGGAGCTGAAGACTTCATCTCCGACGGGACACGAACCATTATTGATCATGCTGGATCTCCCTACATGACCAAGGGAGGATACGGCGACCTGCTAGCCGGAGTAGCTGGAGCTCTTCTCGCGAGGGGTCACACCCCATTTGAATCGGCCAAGGCTGCAGCCTATGTCGTCGGTCGAGCAGGCGAGATAACTTCAAGAAAGCTTGGAGAAAGCATGCTAGCCTCTGATGTCCTGGATGTACTACCAGTCGTTATTCATCAGACCCGGCGCTAGCTCCCGCGTCCTGCAATTGCGGGTCTTATCCATTGCTATGTGCAAGCGACGCTCTTATCTTGTCGAGGCTGATAATCGACGGGTCGAACTCGACGGTAATTCGGTTCGAGAATACGTTGATCTCAGCATCAAAAATGCCCCGTGTCTTCCGCAGTTTCTCCTCCAAGAATGACGGGCGATCAACCAGTTTTGTTCCCGAAAGGTCAAGAATTCCTCTAGCCCGCCTGCCAGTTGGGACAGTAGCAGTGATAGCCCCATTCTTGGCAGTTCCCGACTGCACCATTATCTTCGCAACCGATTGCTTCCTAGTAGATTGCTCCTGGAGTACTTGAGTGGTAACTTCACACTAGCACTAGAAAGTACACTTTGTATCCACTCATCTAGTATCTCAATGTAACCCCTTAGATGTTTTTCCTCACAAAAAGGACGCACCTCCTAAATGTCATGTACGCATCGTATCCTTCGGAAAACAACATGAAAACGATTGATGGAAACAGGAATACACCAAATCGAACGGAAACAGACAATGACGCGACTTTTCAGCTTGCCAGCGAGAGAAGACCAAGCACAGTCGTCGGGTTCAAAACCGACTCTTCACTCGCCCCGTGGAGCAAGTGGGCGAACAGGTTCGTCATTGCAGCCATAGTCCAAGGTGCACTGGGGGCCAGCGCGACCGCATTTCTTCTCTACGACTCACAATACGGAACCCCCGGGGCAGCAAAGATAGTTGCAGGAGGAGGCGCAGGAAACTGGCTTACTGTAGGCTATCTCGGATTCATCATTTTCGGACCCCTCGCCGCAGCAGTCACATCTCTATTCTACCAACACCTCGAATCTAATCTACGGGCACCCTACACTGGAATCAGCAACGTCTTCGCATGGCTTCACCTAGTGCTCATGAACGTCGGAGTCACCTCAGCTACATGGCTCATGTGGATCGGCGGGTGGAGAGCAGTTAACTTCATCTCAACGACCGGGAGTAGCGCTTTTTGCAAGGCGAACCCAACCGACAACAGCTGTAGTGTCCACGTGCAAATACTTGGCCCGCTCGTCACTCCCATCGCAGTCTTCGCTGTTATGGCGATCCTCGGAGCCTTTGCGGGTGGAATAGGCTATCTCATGGCCTGGCGGCGCTCAATGAAAGCTTCGGCATAGCCAAAGAAGAGAATATGAGCCCCGGGGTCACGTATCCAAACCTCTCTTTTTTCTTTTCTTGGGAATCAAGAATCAGAGCCCGGCCAGGACTGGGACGGAGTTTATGGTCCCCATCTATCGTGGATCCATCCTCTACGTCCTGCCCAGGAGACCCACATGATACCAACTGTTGCGATCGCGAGTATGAGCGCCACTAGGACGACGACGATCTTCTGAAAGAGACTGTAACCGCTGGTGTAGAATCCCACATAGACGAGGGAGCCGACGAGAAAGGCGGTGAAGACGAGTATGGTGCCAACGATTCTCCAGACCATTCCGCCAGCAGCCTTATCGACTTGCTCCATTCTTACCACTCTCTTCAACACAACTCTCTGGATAAATAGTTACGGCACTCAGAGCAACACCCCGCATAAGGGCTCCTGCGCAATTCTTAAGCACCGCTTAGGTAGGACGGGATGACAATGGCGTTCTGCGCGTTTTGTGGAAAGGAACTTCCGACCGGAGCAGGCTTCTGCCCTTCCTGTGGCAAATCGATAGCTGCCAGTCCCGCGTCATCGGGGCACGGTCAACTTCCTCCCGCTTCGGCTGGCGCAAGGCCAAACCTTGCAAGCGAAGGAGACAGAATAGTAGCGGTTATCATAGATACGATTCTGATTTTCGGAGTCTCGCTCGTCATCTTCATCCCACTTTGGCTCTTGGGAGGATTTTTCGGCGTCTTTGGTTCCTTCGCTTTTGTTTTCTTTGGCCCCATAACAGTCCTGTCGTGGCTGTTGTGGCTACTTTACTTCACTTACTTCGAGTCGACCACTGGACAGACCTTGGGCAAACAGCTCATGGGCATTCGAGTGGTTGATGAGACAACGCTGCAACACTTGGATTTCGCACGGTCACTTGTCCGGAACATTTTGCGAATTATCGACTGGCTCCCATTCTTCTACCTGATAGGATTCATACTGATTGCTACTAATCCGAAGAAGCAGAGGATAGGTGACATGGCGGCTCGCAGCATAGTCGTCAAGGCCTAGCTCGACTGTGTGGCAAAGTGTACGCTACGAATAAGTAGGAATCATTTCCTTAGCCCTCTCATGCCGCTATCAGCACCTCTGTCGTTGGAGAAGGAGCATGAAGAAATCTGGCAACTCCTAATCGAGGTACAACACCTCTCAGGAAAGACAGGGAGCATCGCTGAGAAACTCGCTAAGGATCTCAAGACGCACATTGACAAAGAAGAGAGTTTGGCACTACCGCTCTTGGGAATTCTGAAAGACATTGCTGATGGGAAACTCAAGAATGGAGTCGCCAAGCGAGCCTCCCTGCTCGGCTCAAGGTTCGAGAAGGAGTATCCAGGCATGCTTCACGGTCACCGAGAACTCCGCAAGTTCCTTGAACGGCTCAAGAAGGTCGGGGCCGAAGAAGGGCATTTGACTGCGGTCCGATTCGCCGAAGCGCTAGAAGCTCACTCAAAACAGGAAGAAGAAGTTCTCTACCCAGCCGCAATAGTTGCGGGCCAAGTGGCCTCGAAACGAGCCAGGTCCAAAAACTGAGTCCTCAACTTCAAAATCAGAAAGGTCAGAAGACAGGAGCAGAGAATTGGTTTCTTTATCTACCGATGCTCGCTCCTCCAAACCCTGCGCCGAGACGGTCGATGGGTGAGACGAGTGGCTAGAAAGGAGAACAAGCCAAAGCAGCCTCAAGTTGTTGGGAAGACCATCACGTCAGGGTTGGCCGAGGCTCAGAGGCTCCTAGCGATAGTCGAAACGTCTCAAGTGCCCTTCGGAGAGTCAGCCCCAATATTCGCGAGAATCAAGGCACAGATAGACTCTGGCAAGTCTCTGAGCGTTGAAGACCACGAACATCTATTGAGGCTAGTCAAGATCGCCAAGGACTGGAACAAGGCCGAGGAGAGCTCGGCATTGACTGAGCCCGACGAAACCCTGTCGGGTTAGACAGCCTGAAAATGACATGCCGATAATTTGGTAAATCGCTACTCTCAGCGAAATGGGCATGGAATGACCCTGATCTGGAGTCTGTGGGCTGTGACCCGTTTTCACGCTATTTCCTTGCGGGTAACACGCGGTAATTGCAGTGCCCGATTGGCCCATTTTAAGCCCTGACCGGCTGGTGTCCGCCAAAACCTGTTATCTGGGCGAATTTTTTCTGCAAGCCCTGCCAATTGCACTTGTTACTCGCAACGCAAAACTCGCAGTTGAGAGGGAATTAACAAAGAGTAATCTTTTCTCCGCCCCGGCTCTACGAAGATAGGAATAACACAAACTATTCTGCTCTAAACCTGACAGGCGCAGAACAAGCCCTGATCAATAATCGGAGCAGGCGTTTTGAGACTGCGAGATTTTCACGATGAGCTATGGGCTCAATTTCCACTCTGGAAAAACGGTCAACCAGCCTATTCTGAATCGTAAATCGGAAGACTCGCCTAGATCAGCTTCAACTGGCGAGAGACCTCTGAAAAAGATGGGGGCCGACAATTTTATTCTCGCGACGCGAGAGTTCTCTTTGACCTGAACCTACTTGTCTGTCTGGTTGATTTCTTGACCGCTCTCTACAGCAGACGCCTGTTCTTAGAATGCGAGTTTTAGGCTGGGGGTTCGCGTTGGATGGAGACGATCCGCAAGTACTCTCTCTTTGAGGAAAACGAATCTGTCTTCTATAGAATCTTCGTAGTCGAAGTTCGCACTCAGAGAGAACTCTTTGTAAAGCTCAACCATCGTCCTGTAAGCAATCACCCGCGCACTCGTGCCCAACCTCTCATGCAATATCTTCACAACGTCCTCGAACCTGGCTGGGATATCGTCCCGTTTGATGCCCTTCTTATCTAGAAAATCATAGACCCAGTCACGGATAGGTCCGCCCATTCCTTGTAAGACAAGGTCGAACCAGTAGTTGACAGACAGTTGAAACCCTGATATCAGGTTCGTCCGCATGAATGCGACTCCTACTTGACGTGACATTCGAGGGAACGCTAAGATACGCATAGCGTCTCTAGCCTCACGGTTTGACGGTAAACTCTTCTTCCCGGAAAAATCCGATGGGACAGAGAAACTGGGTGGACAGCGGTAATGGACTATGAAGCGAGGGACCGCAGGCTCCTAGGTCTCCTCTCACGCTCAAAACCCCAGAGAAAGATCAGTACTCCCAGACCAAGCGCCGCGAGACCAACCCCCCATTCTTCGACCGCGAAGAAGATCACGGAAAAGGCCCCGATGAAGATTCCTATCTGAGTCAACCTCTCCTTTCGACTTATGTTGATTACCTCTTTCTCGATGTGCCTCCGGCCCTTAGATAGCAGTGTTACGAGAATGATGAAGGCGATTGCGGCGACGAAGAATATTTCCGTGAGATTGCTGGTATAGTCGCCGAATGTCAGAAGCAGGCCAACTTCGTCCCCGATCAGCCCTGCTCCGAGACCGAATATTATCGCCAAGTTGCGGCCCATCCTCTCGTTGCTGAGAGTAATCCCAAGCCAACCGGTAGAGACAACCATGGCTAGACCATACCAGAAATGGTGAAAATGGATTCCACCCCGGACTACTGTCACCGTCGGGTTTAGGGTCGCAAAAAGCCTAGCACCAAGGAAGCTCGCGACGAAAGCCAGCGTTCCATAGAACCCCAACCCATGCCTGAAGATAGTCCGTCGGACTTCCTGCACCATGTGTAAAGTACAAGCGACCTCGCAAATAAGAATTGATGAAGACCCTGACCTCGAAGAGCCACCTCAAAGGTAGAATGGAAGGATAATGATTCGAACAGAATCCTAGCCTTTTCAACCAAGCGCTTCCAGGCACTTGCATGCAACCTAGACTCCTGGACGCGTTGTTTGCTCCAAAATCCATAGCTGTCATCGGAGCCTCCAACCGCCAAGGAAGCGTTGGAAGAGCCGTCTTCACGAACATACTCCTCAACGAGTACACCGGAACCGTCTACCCTGTCAATCCAAAAGACCGCTCGATATGCGGCGTCAGATCATACCCATCAGTCCAGGATCTGCCAGAGAGCGTCGACTTAGCCATGGTCGTAGTCCCTGCGGCGGTCGTCCCAGCGGTCACGGAAGAGTGCGGAAAGAAAGGAGTGAAGAGTCTCATCATAATCTCTGCAGGGTTCAAAGAAGTTGGACAAGACGGCACGGCGCTAGAGCGCCAAGTCGCTTCTCTAGCACAGAAGTATTCCATGAGACTGGTCGGTCCTAACTGTCTAGGAACAATCAACACGGATCCAGAGGTCAGACTCAACGCTTCATTTGCATCACAAATGCCCTTGGAAGGCTCGATCGCCTTCGCCTCGCAGAGCGGCGCCCTCGGCGAAGCAGTAATAGACTACGCAACCGGCGAAGGAATAGGATTCTCCAAGTTCATCAGCCTAGGAAACAAAGCCGACGTAAACGAGAACGATATTCTGGAATACCTCAGAACAGACCCTCAGACCAAAGTCATACTACTCTACATCGAAGACATCGTCGACGGAAGAAAATTCGTGGACACAGTCACTAGGGTCACAGAGGAGAAGCCTATCATCGCAGTCAAAGCCGGAGTCTCCCCTGAAGGAGCCAAGGCCGCTTCTTCCCACACGGGTGCACTCGCAGGATCCGATGAAGCATACAACGCCATTCTAAAACAGTCAGGTGTCCTCCGGGTCGAATCCATAATCGACCTCTTCGACTACGCCCGAGCTTTCGCAAAACAACCGCTCCCCCGAGGCAACCGTGTGGCTATCATTACCAACGGCGGTGGACCTGGAATAATGGCAACAGACGCTAGTGTCCGATACGGACTACAAATTTCACAGCTCTCTGAGGCAACGAAGGCCAAGTTGCGAGCGGGTCTACCGAAGGAGGCCTCGGTCAATAACCCAATCGATCTCATCGGGGACGCTCAATCCGACAGATATGAGCTCGCCCTCCAGGCCCTTTATGATGAGAGTGTCGATTGCGGTCTCGTCCTACTAACTCCACAAGCAATGGTCGATCTCAAGAAAGTCGCCGGGACAATAGCATCGGTCGGTCCCAAGTCTGGAAAGACGATACTCGCCAGCATACTGGGCCTAACAGACATCACGCCCGCAGTTGATGTCCTAGAGTCCAACAATATTCCCCACTACACGTTTCCAGAGTCAGCCGTTCGAGCTCTTGCCGCAATGTACGAGTACAAACGCTGGGTCGAAAGGCCTCGAACTCAAATCAAACATTTCAAGGTAGACATTGGAAAGGCGCAAGAGATTATTTCCGGCGCGAAACGTGCAGGGCTAACCAATCTTCCCCAAGACGACGCGCTGAGAATACTCAGCACGTATGGTCTCCCGGTGATCAAGACAGAGACCGCTTCATCAAGAGCAGAGGCTATAGAGGCTGCGAAGAGAATCGGTTATCCCGTGGCGATGAAGATTGTCTCCCCGGATGTGCTACACAAGATCGATGTGGGGGGAGTCAAACTCGATCTGAATAGCGACCAAGACGTAGGCGAAGCCTTTGATGAGATTCTGAAGAATGTCAAAACCAGGGTTCCAGGGGCAAGGATTGAGGGAGTGCTTCTTCAGGAATACGTCACTGGCGGAACAGAAACGATCATAGGAATCCACCGAGATCCGAAGTTTGGGCCATTACTGATGTTTGGCCTGGGAGGAATATATGTTGAAGCCTATCGAGACGTCTCATTTCGGCTTGCACCAATTCGAGAACTCAGCGCTGACAACATGATAAGTCAGATCCGGGGAAGCAAGATCCTACTTGGATTCAGAGGCCAACCACCGGCAGATACGAAAGCCATTGCCGATTGCATCGAACGACTCTCCCAAATGTCGATCGAACTCTCAGATATAGCGGAACTGGACGTTAACCCTCTAGTCGCATTCGCGAATGGTTGCAAAGCTCTTGATGCGAGAATAATCATAACCAGCTAGATATGGGAGATTCTTGACGCTGGAGCAATTCCTCTACCGAATCCAGCCAGTGCGTCACGAGATACTTACGAAGGGGGCTACTGAATTCGAATCGCGCATTGTTTCTGAGCATTTCAATTACTTGAAACGACTTACAGAAGATGGTGTAGTCATTCTCGCGGGACGTACTCAGAACACCGACTACAGCAGTTTCGGAATCGTTCTTCTCAAGGCAGAAACGATTGAAGCAGCTCGCGAAATCATGCTCAACGATCCCGCGGTGAAGAATAACGTGTTCCGGGCGGAACTGTATCCTTACAAGACATCACTATTCAGTCCGAACAATGCGAGATGAGATCATGATCTCAGAAGCAATGGTTGGAAGGTTTCACGGCAGAAGGGATTCATAGACTAGAGAAAGGGGTCCGAATCAAGCGTTTTTACAATTGTAAAGGCGTGAGATTAAGTCCCTCGGACAGCATATTCCTAGTTGGCTGAGAAGCATTATGGCGAAGGACCCGATCTGTGGAATGTATGTGGAGGAGGGCAAACATGCTCTCCAGACGACACGTTATGGAACCACGTACTACTTCTGCAGCGAGACTTGCCTTGCGCAGTTCCAGGCTCCGGAGAAGTCTCTAGCCCGTCTAAAGCGGCTCGTCGCCCTAGGCGCACTATTCACCGTCCCAATTGCAGCCCTGACCTATCTCCCAATAATCCCAGACCGTCACATCAACAATCTCGTGATGTTCGTCCTCACCTTGCCAGTACAGTTTGTTGTGGGCTACCGGTTCTACCTAGGAAGCTACGACGCGTTAAGGTCGAGGATTGGCAACATGGACCTTCTCATCGGACTAGGAACAACCGCTGCCTGGGTCTACAGCACAATCGCCACTTTCGTCCCAAACTTCTTCCCCAATAGCGGGACCTACTTCGAAACATCCGCCATCATAATCACACTGATACAGACAGGTAATCTCCTCGAATACATCACGAAGGGCAAGGCTTCAGAGGCGGTTCACAGACTACTGAGCCTCCAGCCAACAATCGCACACGTGATCCGAAATGGTAGCGAAATCAGCATATCAGTTGAGAAGGTTGAGGTTGGCGATATTCTATTGATTCGTCCAGGAGAGAAGGTCCCGGTAGACGGGAAGGTGATCGAGGGCAACTCTGCAATCGACGAATCCATGATTACCGGAGAGAGCCTTCCACGCGACAAGCGTAACGGCGACGAAGTCATAGGTGCCACCGTCAACAAAACGGGAATGTTGAAGATTCAAGCAACAAAAGTCGGACAGGACACTGTCCTGTCTCAAATCGCCAAGCTTGTTGAAGAGGCTCAAGTCGGAAAGGCCCCTCTCCAGCGCCTAGCAGACAGGGTCTCCGCATACTTTGTTCCATCCGTCATACTGATCGCGACAGCGTCTGGCCTATTCTGGTACTTCCTCGCAGGAATCGGACTCGCCTTTTCCCTCCTCGCATTTGTCTCCGTCGTAATCATCGCCTGTCCTTGCGCGCTCGGAATCGCCACACCGGCCGCCTTGCTGGTGGGAACAGGCAAGGGTGCTGAGAACGGCATCCTGATCAAGGGAGGGGACCAGCTTGAGGAAGCTGGCAAGATCAAGACGATAATCTTTGACAAGACGGGGACCCTAACCAAAGGGCAACCCTCCGTAACTGATGTCGTTCCGATAGGAAAACTCACCGAGATTCAGATACTCACCTACGCGGGATCCGTGGAGAGAGGCAGTGAGCATCCGCTCGCGGCAGCGGTCGTGAATGCCGCTCAGGAAAAGAGAATCGAACTCTCTGACCCCTCAAGTTTTGAAGCTCTTCCCGGTCTAGGTGTGAAAGCGGTCGTTCAGGGACGAGAGGTTCTTCTGGGCAACTTGGAATTCATGAGTAAGTTCTCTGTTCCATTCGAGGGGTATTCTGAGAGAATGGCAGACCTGCAGGATCATGGGAAAACGATTAGTCTGCTTGCGGTAGACCGGCAGCCAGTCGCGTTGATAGGACTCGCGGACACGGTGAAAGAATCCTCAGCGCCGACGATAAAGGCACTGCAGAAGATGGGATTGAAGGTCGTAATGCTCACAGGTGATAATGAACGGACTGCGAAAGCAATAGCCACGACTCTCGGAATCGATACGATATTCGCAAACGTCCGTCCCGATCAGAAAGAGGAGATTGTTAGGAAGCTTCAGAAGGGCGGGAAGGTCGCGATGGTTGGTGACGGGATAAACGATGCACCCGCGCTAGCGGCCGCGGACATCGGAATAGCAATCGGTAGTGGCACAGACGTTGCGAAGGAGACTGGAGGCATAATACTGATCAAAGATGACATGACGGACGTTCCTAAAGCTCTAGAGCTCAGTAAGGCGACAGTGAGAAAGATCAAGCAGAATCTCCTATGGGCCTTCATCTACAATGTGGCCCTCATTCCAATAGCTGCAGGCATATTGGTCCCGTTTCTCGGACCGGGCATCTATCAGGTCCTCCCCCTCCTTGCAGGGGCGGCGATGGCAATCAGCTCAGTAACAGTAGTATCCAACTCACTCCTGCTCCGAAGGTTCAACCCAAGAATCTAGGGAGGTGAGCAATTGCAGAAAGACCCAGTCTGTGGAATGATGGTGGACGAGAAGAAGGCGAAGTTCACATCTAATCGAGGAGGAAAGACAATCTACTTCTGTTCAGCCGCATGCAAAGCCTCATTCGACAAGAACCCCCAGAAATACGACCAAGCATAAGCTATCACTCCTTCGAGCTCACCTCTGAGCGCAATGATCCAGACATTCAATCAGGGAGGATTACATACTCTTAGAGATCTATCGAGCTTCTTTCAAATAGAAGACCCAGAACAACTCAGAAGAGACGTATCTTGACGCTCCAATCGCCAGAGCCCGTTCAGAAGACGAGGGCGCTTTATCGCGTCGTCAAGTACACTTTCTACAAGCTGGACCCTGCCTGGAGGCGTCTTCGAGACGATGATCGACAGTCTACCAAGGACGACTTTTTAGCGACACTTCGTAAGCACAATGCTTTGGTCCCCCGAACTTACTCTTTGATTGGAACTCGGGGGGACGCCGACTTCATGTTATGGCTGATAACTGATTCAATGGAGGATCTTCAGAGCTTCAACTCCGAAGTCCTGAATTCCGGCCTCGGAAGGTTTCTCACCACTCCCCATTCCTACCTAGCTATGATTAGGCCTTCGGAATATTTCGGCAAAACACCAGATCCTGAACCCGTCGGTTCCAACTATCTGTTCGTGTATCCTTTCACAAAGAAGCGGGAGTGGTACACCATCCCGTTCGAAGAACGCCGGAGGATAATGAAGGAGCATATCCAGGTAGGACACAAGTACTCGTCAGTAACCATCCACACTTCCTACTGTTTCGGGCTAGATGATTATGAGTTCATACTATCTTTTGAGACGGATCATCCGGAGGATTTTCTCAACTTAGTGATGGACTTGCGCGGCAGCGAAGCAAGCCGATACACAGCGATCGAGACACCTATCTTCACGTGTATCTCCGTCACACCTGAGAAGATGCTTGACCTTCTAGGACCTTGACAGGTCTGAAGTGGAGAGAGCATGACCGAATTCGAGAATGACAATTTTCTACGTGCCTGTTGGAGAAAAGAGACAGAGTACACTCCGATCTGGTTTATGCGACAGGCTGGCCGATACCTCGAGAGCTATCAGAAAGTCCGGGCAAAGCATGACGTTCTTACGATATGTAAGACGCCTGAGCTATCGGCAAAAATTACAACCGACGCCGTTTCCGAACTTGGAGTGGACGCTGGAATTCTCTTTGCGGACATAATGCTGCCCTTGGAAGGGATCGGCGTCAGGCTCAAACTTGTAGACGGAGTCGGACCTGTCATTGAGAGACCTATAGAGAATGGAGAGCATGTGGAGGGTCTCGTAGGATTTTCTGCTGAAGAACACGTGCCCTACGTCTTGGACGCTGTTCGACTGGTCAAGCAACAACTCGCCGAAAAGGTGCCGCTGATAGGTTTCTCGGGAGCACCCTTCACCTTGGCTTCTTACTTGATCGAAGGAAGCCCCTCCAGAGAATTTACTCGGACCAAGAAAATGATGTACGGTCAACCTGAATTGTGGAGCAACCTTCTATCGAAGCTCTCTGCCATTGTGGCGACCTACCTTCTGGCCCAAGTCAAGGCGGGGGTTGACGCGGTCATGCTGTTCGACAGCTGGTCAGGCTGTCTCTCACCAGCAGACTACAGAGATTTCGTACTTCCCTACAACCGGAAGATTCTGGCCGACCTATCCGGAAAGAACGTTCCAAGAATCCTCTTCGGAGTCGGAACCGCAGGAATACTAAGCGAGATGAGGGAAGCAGACAGCGATGTCTTTGGTGTAGACTGGAGACTCTCGATTGACAACGCCTGGCAACTCCTAGGAGAAGCAGCCATACAAGGAAATCTTGACCCCGCAACTCTACTCGCCTCCGAGAAACTGATCATGGAACGGACGAGCGATATTCTGGGCCGAGTGAAAGGCAAGCCTGGCCACATATTCAACTTGGGACATGGAGTCCTGCCGGAGACGAGACCAGAGAAAGCTAGGAAACTCGTTCAGTTCGTGCAGCAATCAACCAGAAACAGAAGATGAAAATTCTTGGATCGCAATAACGCGTTGCCTACAATCCTCCTAATGGCCTACGGTAGTCCGAACTCTCTGGACGAAGTGGGCGACTACCTAGAACAGGTCAGAGATGGTCGCGGTTCAAGCCCGGACGAGGTGGAACATCTGAAGCTGAGATACCGGCGAGTTGGAGGCCGAACCCCGCTACTCCAAATCACTAGGTCTCAAGCTGACGCGCTAGAGAAGAGACTAATCGCAGATGGTGTCTCTGCACGAGTCTGTTTTGGGATGAAACACTGGCATCCCTTCGTCGAGGATGTTGTCGAGAAAATCAGCACTGATAATCCGTCCGTTCTTGTCGGGCTCGCGCTCGCGCCACACTACTCGAAGCTAAGCATCGGCGGGTACGAAGAGAGCGTTAGAAGAGGCTTAGCTAGGAGAAACTCAAAGGTACAGTTCGCTATGGTGAATAGCTGGCATACACAACCATCGTTGATCATGGCTCTCGCCACCCGAGTCAGTGACGTCCGACGTGAAATGGGGAGCGGCGAAACAACCTCGGTCGTCTTCACAGCCCACAGCTTACCTCTAAAGGCCCTGTCAAACGATGACCCGTACCAGGCTCAATTGCTAGAAACGAGCCAGCTAGTCGCAAAAGCGACCAATGTGACTAATTGGAATCTTGCTTTTCAGAGCGCCAGCGGACCAGTCGGCACTTGGCTGGGACCTAGCCTCAAAGAAAAGATCTCTGAACTTTCAGAGAAAGGGATCAAACAGCTCCTAGTATGCCCGGTGGGATTCGTTTCAGATCATCTGGAGATTCTTTACGACTTGGATGTGGAAGCCAGGGACTACGCGAATTCTCGTGGAATAGAGTTCGCCCGAACGGCATCTCTCAATGACGATCCGATTTTCATCGAAGCGCTGGCCGCGGCAGTAAGGCCATTCCTAATCGAACAGCCCTCGTCCGTTAACTGATGCTCAGCCTAACTGCCTGAGAGAAAAAGTCCAATCGGAAAATATCCTGAGAAGGACAATACTATGCGTCACGAAAATGCTCAGCGCAATAATGTCTTAAGTGCATCATCGATTATGAAGGTCGCAGGCATCATTGTCGGAGGTATTCCGAGCTCAGAAAGCTTACGGGCGGTCACGGGACCTAATGCTCCTATGCGGATTCCTCGAAGTAGCGGGACAAGTTCATCGAGGCTAGTGACGTTCTTTGACATCGAGAATAGGTTTGAAGCGGACAACGAGCTCGTGAACAGGATCGCTTGGACACGCCCCTTCTGAATCCGATCTATAAACTGCTTGAAGCTTGTTGCATTAGAGGGAATGACCGAGTCGTACAGGTTGACCGTCTCAACCAGCGCGCCGTTCTTCGCAAGCTCTCTAGTCAAGCTACTGTCTGCAGAGGATGATCTCGCGAGTAGTATGCGTTTCCCGATTATGCCGTGGTGGGATAGAAAATCAGCAATACCCATAGAGCTGAATTTGTCGGGCATCTCAACACCATGTATTCCCAGTTTTGCGAGGGCGTCCTTTGTTCTTGGGCCAACCGCTAACATCCGAAAATCGCCCAAGATGCTGGGAAGCAGGTTTCCGTGACTCTTCAGAATCTTGAACAAGAGCTGTGCGCCGTTTGGGCTCATCAGCACAAGCCAGTCCACCGGACCTCCAGTCAAGGCTCTGGAGAGCTCTGTGAAGATTTCTGAATCCTTTCTCGGGAGAAGCTCAACTGTATGAACGATCAGTGGGTTCCAGCCCATCTCTTTGACGAGCCGGATCGTATCTTCCCCTCGGCCGACCGGTCGGGTCACAGCTACAGTGTTCAATCCTTCTCTATCCCCTGTAGTATGAGCCGCGCCAGCCCTCTTCTATTCTCTTGGCACCTTTGGAAATCAGATCTTCGGCAACTTCTCTCCCAAGCGCTGTCGCTTCCTCGATACTTCCAGACTTCGTTGACTCGAGCCTCGTCCTCCCATCATTCGATAAAATGCATCCAGTGACGCGGAGGCTGTCCCTGTTTGACGAGGCCAGTGCACCAATCGGGACTTTGCAGCCCCCTTCCAGGACACTGACGAGTTCTCTCTCCGCCTCAGCTTGTGCCCTGGTGGGAGGGTCCTCGATTGACCGGGCAAATTCTAGGACCTTCCTATTATCGTAGCGGGCTACCAGTGCTAGAATTCCTTGACCAGGAGCGGGGATGAAATCATCTAGGGACAGGCGCTCTGCTATTCGTCCCGACAAGCCGAGTCTCACGAGACCAGCCTCGGCGAGGATGACAGCGTCAAACTCTCCCTCTTCCACCTTCTGGACTCTGGTGTCAACATTCCCTCTTATGGGGACGGCCTGCAGGTCCGGCCTGACGCGTTTGAGCTGGGCACTTCGGAGAAGGCTGCTAGTCCCGACTCTGCTACCGCTCTTCAATTCTCGCAGATGATCATCATTCCTGCTGACCAGCACGTTGGCCGGAGATCCTCGTTGGGGTACACTCGCGATTGTGAGCTTGGTGTCTCGGTCGAATACCGGCACGTCTTTCAGGCTGTGCACAGCGATGTCGATCTTTCCTTCTAAGAGAGCTTGGTCAATCTCCTTCTCGAAGATTCCTTTTTGATCGATTGAGAAGATGGGTGTCCCTTGGTCCTCGTCACCCTTCGTCTTGATTACTTTCCTCTCTATGGCGAGGTCGGGATCTTTTCTTTTCAGTTGGTCCAGTACTATGTCGGTTTGAACGAGGGAGAGTTTACTTCCCCTTGTGCCGACCCTGAGTAGCATTTGTGATTTCTAGACGGAGAGGCTCCTTAGAGCGCTTCCGACGGCGTCGAGGGTTAGTTGGATCTCATCATCGGTGTGGCTGGTGGCGAGAAAGCATGTTTCAAACTGTGAAGGCGGAACAAAGACTCTTGATGCGAGTAGAGATCGGAAGTATTTGTTGAATCGGCCCGGGTCTGCTGTTCTCGCTGAGTCGTAGTCTGTAACAGGCTGGTCGGCGAAGAAGATCTGGAACATCGACGACAATCCATTTACCTGAGCGGTCAATTTCGCGGATTCTATAAGGTCACTTATTCCTCTCCGCATTTGTTCGCCGGATCTCTCCAACTTGGGATATAGCTGTCCAGCTCGTCGTTTCAGTGATTGAAGTGTCGCGAGCGAGGCTGCGACGCTTACAGGGTTTCCGCTGTAGGTTCCGGCCTGGTAGACTCCTCCTAGCGGAGCGAGTTTCTCCATTATTTCCCGTCGGCCTCCGAAGGCCGCTATGGGAAGTCCTCCACCCAATATCTTTCCCGTGACCGTTATGTCGGGTCTGATTTTGTAGTATTCTTGGGCGCCGCCGAGAGCGATTCTGAATCCTGTGATTACTTCGTCGAAGATGAGGATGACTTGTTCTTCTCGGGTGGTTTTTCTGAGCGTCTCGAGGAATCCTGGTCTTGGAAGGATAGGTCCCATGTTTCCCATCACTGGCTCGACGATTACTGCGGCCAGCTCTTCCGCATGGTCTTCGATGATTTTCGTTGTCAGTTGTTCATCGTTGAACTTGGACACTATTGTGTCCCTAGCCACATCTCTGCTAATGCCTTCTGAGTTAGGAATGCCCAGGGTCGACGCTCCCGATCCCGCTTTCACCAGGACGCTGTCGTGGGCACCGTGATACCCTCCTTCAAACTTGAGAATCTTCTGTCTCCCAGTAAAGCCCCGCGCTAGACGGAGGCCGTGCATAGTTGCCTCTGTCCCAGAATTAACCAGTCGCACCATATCCATCGAGGGAACAATTTCGTTGATGAGCGCGGCAAGTTCGACTTCCATCCCGGTCGGCTGGCCATAGATCGAGCCTCGGCCGACTGCCTTCTGGACTGCTTCTACGACTTCCTCTTGCGCATGTCCGTCTATTAAGGCTCCGTAGGCCATACAGTAGTCAAGAAACTCCTCTCCATCCACGGTTTGAAATCTGGAGCCTTTGGCTGAAGCAACAAAGAGAGGATAGGGAGCGTAGTTCCGGACAGGACTGTTTACCCCTCCGGGTATGAGTTCTCTTGCCTGACGGTAGAGATGTTCGGACTTGGAGGCTAGCTTTGTAGCCATTGTGCCGCTTCCTTAGCATGATATGTAATTATCAGGTCAGCCCCAGCCCGTTTGATGGCGGTCAACACTTCCAAGGTGGCGGATTTCTCGTCGATCCATCCTTCACGCGCCGCGGCCTTCAGCATTGCATATTCTCCGCTGACGTTGTATGCTGCCATTGGCATTCGGAATCTCCTCTTTGCCCGATAGATAATGTCCAGGTAGGCCAGCGCAGGCTTGACCATTATCATATCCGCTCCCTCCTTGATATCCAGGGCTATTTCGCGCATGGCCATTTCTGGGTTAGAGTAGTCCATCTGGTAGGTCCGCCGATCTCCGAACTGGGGTTTGGAGAAGGCTGCTTCCCGAAACGGTCCGAAAAATGAGGATGAATGTTTCGCCGCATAGGCGAGAATCCCGGTATCCTTGAATCCGTTATCGTCAAGGGCTTCACGGATAGCCCTTACCTGGCCATCGATCATAGCGGACGGCGCTACAAGATCGGCTCCGGCTCTTGCATGGCTGAGAGCAGTTTCTGCGAGACGCTTCAGAGTCTCATCATTTTCAACGAGTCCGTCCCTGACGATTCCACAATGACCGTGGTTGGTGTATTGGCAGAGACACACGTCAGTTCCTACAATGATCTCGTCGCCTAGTTGTTCCTTCAGGCTCTCGACCGACTTCTGAACGATTCCTCCGGGGTCGTATGCACTGGACCCCTCATCGTCCTTGAGTCTCGGAACACCGAACAGGAGGACTGATCTGACCCCTCTATCTTTGAGGTCACGTGCTTCTTTCTCGAGTGACGAGAGTGAGAACCTGGTTTGTCCTGGCATCGAGGAGATGGGAGCATTCTTGCTGAGACCCTCTTCAACGAAGAGTGGCTGAACTAGGTCAGACTTTGCAAGTGTCACTTCACGGACAAGCTCTCGGATCAGGGGAGTTCTTCTGAGCCTCCGCATCCGTAGCTGAGGAAAACTCAGAGAGATCTACTCTCCCCGGAAGATCTGTCCGGCCGCGGTCAATACTCGTTCATCCTTCCGTTCGGCCGCTCGGCGCAGATTCACTACAGGTCCGTCTAGCAGCTTCTCGACAAGAGACACAGTCATGTTCTTTAGTGACTCTTGTTGGTCAACGGTCAAGTCCAGCTTGGAGAGTGTCTTGTTCAGAACCTCTTCGCGAATCTGGTCAGCTCTGCGGTATATGTCAGAAACTATTGGTTCCGCCTCCTCCCGCTGAAGCAGCGCGGTGATCTTTTCGACGCGTGGTCCCACGAGAACCTCTGCTTTCTTAACTAGCTCCCGGCGGGTGGCTAGGGCATCGTCCGCTATTCCGCGGAGGTCATCTATTGTCCTGAGAGTCACATTGTCCAACTCGCTTAGGTTGGGGGCGACGTTTCGAGGGTTGGACAGGTCAAGAATCATTAGCTTTCGTCTGTTGCGAACGTCTCGTTGCGGAAATGAGTCCTTCGTGATGACATAGTTTGAGGATCGTGTGGCGACGAATACTATATCCGTACTCGCGAGTTGGGATGGGACTTCTTGAAACTCTATCGCGGTTCCGCCGAAGGTTCGGCAGAACGATCTAGTTCTCTGCAGCGTTCTACTGGCTACGGTAATGCTGCTTACTCCTCTCGCCTTCAACGCCTTCATCACTAACATTCCGACCTGGCCCGTACCCAGTAGCAGCACACGACTATCCTCCAGTCTTCCGAGGGTTTCCTCGGCGAGCTTCATTGCAGCAGACCCAAGCGACACTGTTCCTCTCCCTATTCCCGTCTGTTCTCTAATGCTCGAGCCAGCGGAGACTGCTCTGTGAACCGTATCTTCCAGCAGAGCCGAAGCAGCGCCGTTGGAGAGTGCCTCCGAGAGCGAGTTCTTCAACTGCCCAACGATCTGGTTCTCACCGATAAGCATCGACTCAAGGCCAATTGCAAGCCGAACCAAGTATTCAACGACTGACTTTCCCTCTCTAGCTTCAACAAGCTTGTTCAGCTCTCCTAGCTTGAACTTGGTTTCAAGAGCCCATTCCCGTAAAACATTGTCTCGGATCTGAGAGGGGTCTTTCGTATCGAGGAATAACTCGACTCTATTGCATGTCTGGAGTATCACAGCGCCATCCAGCCCTTGTGTCTTTGTTAGAAAGCTGTAGAAGGACGGGATGTCACGAAAACTTAGACAATCGAGAATTGCAAGAGGAGCTTTTCTGTAGCTCACTCCCAAGCTTACTAGCACTACTGATGCCACCGAGAATGGTATAAAGCCGGAAAACGCGAGTTTGTTATTAAGACTTAATCTGTACTGCCTAGGCTATACACGAATCTCGACGGCTTGCCCAACAAAGAGAGGCCTATCAGAGCCGAGGAAACGAAGCTAACGCGAAGGAGGCCTCGTGTGCAATGGCCGTTCTTGAGCTGGTTATCGTTTCCAGAACTTCCACCAAGGCGGTTTGATGGCCGCTCCTACTAACCCGATTACTCCAGCGACGAATACCAGTATTGCTGGTGTAGCGAAGCTAGTGATTAGGATGAGTACGATTCCTTCGAACACAGCGAGGAATCCTCCAAACCTCATGGGTCCTGTGTAGATGATTACTCCAGCAATTATCGCTCCGAGTCCCAGTAATGCCTCTAACAGCCTAAGGAATAGGGAGATCGGCGATAGTCCACCGCTGGTTAGTGCCGAGTAGCCAGTCAAGGACCCTCCTACCAACGCCAGCAGGAAGCCAACGATGCCGAAGAGTTTCGCGAACGCCCTTCCAGCGATTCGGAAGGCTAACATCTCACTCACAAGAAAAGGGGACCGGAGACCCACCTATAATCCAACATTTTGAACAGCCATTCGGATAAGCTAGGGGAATTGCGAAGTGGATATGTCAGGCCGCTAGGGACTAAGGTCCTGTTGGATTCGGATCGTCTTCATCAGGTCTCCCCGAGTAATCATTCCTAGAATCCTGTCACCATCAGTCACGAGTAATCGTCCAATATTCTTCTCCGCGATCTTCTGCAATGCTTCAGCAGCTGAGGCACTCGGGCTGATCGTCACTATACGGTCATATGGAACCATCGCCTGGGCTACGGTCTCTACCTCGCGTTTCTCCGCGGGAATGGATCTGACGGAAGACATCGTAACGACACCTTCCAGCTTATCGTTCCGGACCACTGGATAGCCACCATGGGGATGGATGAGGAAATAGTCTGTCACGAGCTTCTGAACACTGATGTCAGGAGAGACTGTAAGCAGGTCCCTGGTCATGATATTGCCCACACTGATTCCGTGAAGTGCCTCTGTCATCTCTGTCTGCTTGAGACTCGTCTCAGCCCCTGACCTGATAAACCAGCCAAGGAAGATAGTCCACAAGCCGTTGAAGATATTCCCAGTCAACACCACCAACAAGAGTCCCGCAGCTATCATCAGCAAGGATAATACTTCACTGACCCTTGTTGCGCTCCGGGTCGCGTTCAACAGGTTCTTAGAACGACCCCAGAGACTGCCGCGCAATACTCTCCCCCCGTCAAGCGGAAAGGCTGGGATAAGATTGAACGCGCCCAGAGCTACATTGATCACGGCATTGTAGCCGAGGATCGCTATGACCGGATCATACATAGTAACCGATTTGATCAAGTACCACAGCGCTCCCAGAACTCCCGCAATGGCAAAGCTCGTCAAGGGTCCTGCTGCCGCCATGCGGACTTCGAGACCCGGGTCCTTCGGTTCTTCGCCCATCTCGGAGACTCCACCAAAGAAGAAGAGAGTGATTCTTGCAATTGGAAGCCCGTTTTTCTTGGCAATGTAGGAATGCGATAGCTCGTGTAGAAGGACTGAGACGAAAAGAAGAATAGCGGAGACGACTCCAATCGCCCAGTCCGTCGTGACACTAAACGCAGGATAGACGGCGGGCAGATATCCATCAGCAAGTGACCATGCTATCATGAGAAAGACTAGCCACAGGGTCCAGTGAATCCTTATTGGAATTCCGAGAATTTTCCCTATGTTCGCTGACACGATTCGCTGACGCCTTCTACATCCGCGTAGTCTGCTAGAACTTGAGCGTTTTCCTATCCGGTCTGCGAGACGGATCGCGAAGGTTGAACAGAGGTACCTCGAGCTGCTCCATGCTGATTCATGAAGATCGCCTTCATTGCCTCCAACCAGGCACGCCTTGCCTCTTCGATGGTCAATCCGGAGACGAGAAGGGTCTCAAGCCCATTCCAGAGAGCGATGAGCGAGTTTGCGAGAGGACGAAGATCCAAATTATCCCCTACAATTCTCCTCTTCCGGCCTTCTGCAAGGAAATTGGTCAGTACTTCTTCGTACTCCGCATGGTTCCGTTTCAGTATCCTCTTCAAACTCGGGTTACGGGAGGCTTCTGAGAGAATTTCGAAGCTCAGTCCTGGATTGGACGCGGACAACTTCAACATCTTGTCGAAGAATTGAGTGGCGCTCTGGACCGGATTCGACTCGTCGCCAAACGAAGAATAGAGAATATCTTTGAAAGCCTGAGGCGCTGTCCTACACATCGCCTCGAAGAGATCCTCTTTACTGGAGAAGTAAAGGTAGATCGCGCCTTTGCTCACGCCAAGCCGCTTCGCAATGTCATCCATGGTCGCTTCGTGGTATCCTTTTTCAGCGAAGACCTTGTTGGCCGCGTCTAAGATCCGGCTCTTCGCTTCTTCCTTGTACTCAGGCACCACCTTCGGCATTCGGCTCAATAGTCAGTACGCCTGCGGCGCTATTTAAAAATGACCGACGCGTTTAAATAATGACTTGTCAGTCAGTTTACCCACGCGGTAAATCATGCAGAACCAAAACGTTCCGGCGGAAGAAATGACGTTGAAAGACAAAGTCGTAATGATTACTGGAGCTAATTCGGGTATTGGAAAAGCGGCTACCCTAGCCCTCGCGAAAATGGGCGCCAATGTAGTCATGGTTGTACGTAACAAAGAGAAGGGTGAAGCTGCAAGGTCCGAAATTATCCGAGAATCTCAGAATGCCTCGGTTGATCTCTTGATTGCGGACCTGTCGTCCCTGGAATCGGTGCGTCAGCTTGCGACAGAGTTCGAGAAAAAATATTCCAAACTTCACGTACTCATCAATAACGCGGGACTCTTCAACCAGAGACGCCACGTCACAACGGACGGCTACAAGAACACTTTTGCCACAAACTATCTGGGCCGTTCCTCTTGACAAACCTGCAACTGGACCAGCTAAAGGCCAGCGCGCCAAGCAGAATTATCAACGTCTCCTCCGTGGGACACTATAACGGCCACATCAACTTTGACGATCTCAATCTAGAGAAGGAATATGGCGGATGGAAGGCCTACGGACAGTCGAAATTAGCTCTTGTCCTGTTTACGCACGAACTTGCTAAGAAGCTGCAAGGAACCGGTGTAACGGTCAACTTCGTCCACCCAGGAACCGTTGCGACCAACATCTGGACCAGGCCCTTCGGCCCAGTGGGCTTCATAAAGGCATTGCCGAAACTGTTCATGACTCGTCCTGAGCAGGGTGCGCAGACAATTGTCTATCTCGCCTCCTCGCCTGACGCTAGAAACCTCAGCGGAGAATATCTGGAGAAGCTGAAGGTGAAAAAGTCTTCAGATGAATCCTATGATGAGGAGATTGCTCAGAGACTCTGGGACGTTAGTGCAAAACTGACTCACCTCTCCTAGCACTCCGCAATAGATCACTCTAGTGGGAGATTCGAGATGAACAATACTCATCCGGATGAGAGAGCTCTCGCGGCACAGCGAGACGTAATCACATTATGTGACTATGGAACGTGCCCGACCATTAAGAGCAACAACGCGATCAATACGATAATCGTGGTGAAATCCGACGGAAACTTACAGTCGATCGAAACCCGAACAAATCACTGCGACAATAATCATTACGAACCTCTTGAGAATCGCACGCTAGGAGTTCTTCTCTGATGAGCGACAACTTACCAGCCCCTCTTCCGGGACAATCCGACAGGGTCGTTCATGTAGAGAATCTTTCAAAGAAATATGGCGACAACGTGGCCGTCAATGGCATATCGTTCAACCTTAGGAAGGGCGAAGTATTCGCGTTCCTGGGCCCCAACGGGGCAGGAAAGACCACAACCGTGGAGATCCTGGAGTGTCTCCGAAACCCGACCGGTGGACAAGCAAGGGTCTTGGGCTATGACGTTAGCAAACGGTCTGACCAGGCCGAGATCCGGAAACGAATCGGGGTTCTTCCCCAAGACTTCAACGCTATAGACCGGCTCACAGTCCGTGAGAACATCAACTACTTCGGAGCGATGTTCAAACGCCAGTTGGACGCAGACAAGCTCATTGAGCTAGTCGACCTGAAGGACAAAAGGGACGAACAATTCAAGAAACTATCAGGCGGTCTCAAACAGAGAGTTGGACTTGCGGTTTCACTAGTAAACGATCCTGCTGTCGTCTTCCTTGACGAGCCCACCACTGGGCTGGACCCTAGAGCTCGCCGGGACGTCTGGGGCGTCATTGAGCGGTTAAAGGGCCAGGGAAAAACAGTCTTCTTGACAACCCACTACATGGATGAGGCAGAATACTTGGCTGACATCGTATCGATCATTGACCACGGACAGATTATCGCCTCAGGAACACCAGACCAGTTGATAGATACTCATGGTGGGAAAAAGACGCTTATCATCAGAGATGCTGGACAAGACGGGATCGGACAACTTCCTCCAGGATTACCCAAGGCTGAGCTTAGAAACGCGGGAGACATCGCCATCCCGCTGAACAACGGCGAACTCACAAGCATCCTCATGAGTCTAGCACAGACCCCTCTGCACGACAAGGAAATAGAAGTCAGACGTCCCACACTAGACGACGTCTTCCTCAACCTTGCCGGGCGCAGAGTCTCCGAGGAAGGAAACTAACCATGAGGAGCAGAATCTACACCATAATCGCTGGGCATTTCAAGAGCTGGTACCGCAGCAAGAGCAACATATTCTGGACTATAGCTTTCCCACTCCTCCTCATCGTCCTCTTCGGAGCCATATTCGGCAGCGGAAGCACCAAGTTCGATTTGTACCTCCAGAACCAGGATCTTAATGCGAACACCCCAACCCCATACTCTCAGCAGTACATCAGTGTCCTGAACGACACAGGGGCTTTCAACCTCCATACGGTCGCCGCTGGACAAACCGTTCAACAAGCCCTAGACTATGTCAAGAGTGATGCTCAGCTTCATAATCGAGGCCAGAGACTGCTAATCGTCCCAGTAGGTTTTGCGAGCGAGCTATACTCGACAAAGAACGCCAATATCAGCCTATACATTGACCAGAGCGACCAAGCCTCCCAATCTCTGAAGGGAATAGTCTTCGCGGCCACCAACTCCTATGCCTCGCACCTCTCCAACTCAACGACCAGCATCAA
>WNFB01001026.1_pt1 | contig 37598 bp, 33 predicted proteins | sample 5400501 | NCBI WGS metagenome assembly WNFB01 (sample SAMN13153341, study PRJNA577476) | soil metagenome | isolation source: 200 cm saprolite under Douglas fir tree site 2 hole 1 | place: USA:California | collected 2015-04-18
ACAAACGCGATGTATTGATCGCTCGGGTGATAATCCACGCCTATAATGATCACGTTCGGCTCCTTTCTCCCGAGCCTTTGGTCGTCACACAACCACAGTCTACCCGGGTCTAAGGAGCCGACGTTGTTATGAGATCACTAAGGAGTTTTCGGCTTACGGGTCAGGATCATTCTCGAGTTGCCGAGGAACCTCGTCTTCCTACTCGATACAATTCAGAGCAGAATGCCCTGACGGATGGCGTTTGGGTCGTGGGCACTGACGAGCAATCACTCCACGGTTTTTATACTTTGCAGCGTCTTGTAGAACCCAGGCAAATCACCCCGCCATCCAACGAAATATGCATAAAAGTGCTCACTGTCGCTGGAGCATCTGATATCGGCGATTAGAGGGTCAGTGGGTGACGGGCCCACAAATCTGTTGTGATGAATTAGGTCCCAGCACGTCAGCGATTCCTTACCTAGCCCGAACGAATGTTTTGCAAGAATTGTTGCATTATCTAGTGGCACATTCTTGTCGAATTGCGCTTCTGGATGAGGCACGGGATAAAAGCCCATTTCCGACACTGGCACTTCGTTGCGCCAGTACCGTTGGAACCCGATTCGGCCTATTCCTGGAGCCGTGATTGCCCAAAGATAGTCGCTTTGGGTATATCCAATAATCCAACTGATGGGTGTTTGGACGCGATACTTGTCTAAGACTGCCGTCCGACTTGAGAACAAGTGGGAGGTTATCCCAACTGTTTCGGGGACAAACATGAAAACGATAGACACCAGCACGCTCGGGACCCGGAGCAGCCCGCGACGCATTCTTTTCCTATTTGCATCTACCGGTACGGCTCGCTCTCGCATCCGCCTCGCTAGATACTTATCCGCTTCCTCAGCGAGTCGACGTGCGCGGGTCCTATAGCGATATAGCAGAAACACAATGAAAAGGGTCAGGTTCGCGATAATCACAATGAGGCTTCCGGTGCCAGGGGGAAGGTAGGAATTCAGACTAAACAGGTCCCAGAAATATTCAAACCCGCTGAACGCAAGGGTGTACGCAAGGATGAATACGAGCAACCAAATGGCTTTTTTCATATTTGCGATTCGTAGAAGTAACGGGCGACGTAGTTCCTAGTCAGTTGGACACCAATGGCAAGTCTCTTGTTCCCCAAGATGCATTTCACTCGTAGATTCACAACCTCGCCCGGTAAATGCATTTGATAAGATGCTTGGACGATGAGCGGGCAGAAGGCATACGACGTTGCGGTGATCGGGGCGGGAGTTTTTGGGGCGTGGACAGCCTGGCATCTTGCCAAGCGCGGCAAGAAGGTTTTGCTTGTAGATGCGTATGGCCCCGCGAACGCGCGGGCCAGTTCCGGGGGCGAATCGCGCATCATTCGAATGGGCTACGGCACGGATGAGTTGTATACGCTATGGTCACAAAACTCGCTGGTGCAATGGAAGAAGTTTTTTGCGGCATCGCAACTGCCGCTCTTCCACGAAACGGGCGTGCTTTGGCTGGGAGGCAATGATGACTCTCAGCTGAGGCGCACGGCTACTGTCTTGCGCCGCTGCAACGTGCCGTTTGAAGAGTTGGACCGGGCGGCTCTGGAGAAAAAATATCCGCAAGTATCGTTTACGGACGTCCAGACGGGAATCCTGGAAACAAACAGCGGCGTCTTGATGGCGCGGCGGGCCGTGGCGGCGGTGGTCGAAGGAGCCGTGAAGCTCGGCGTTGAGTATCGCAGCGCACAGATTCTAAAACCGGCAGGATCCGGGCGGCAGGAAGCCGTGGTGACAAGCCAGGGCGAACGCATTTTGGCAGGCGAATTCGTTTTTGCTTGCGGAGCATGGCTTGGCAAAGTGTTTCCGGAAATTCTGGGGCCGCGCATCTTCCCTTCCCGGCAGGAAGTTTTTTTCTTTGGGCTACCCGCGGGCGATACGAGGTTTGCTCCTCCGGGGCTGCCGACTTGGCTGTTTCAAGAGGATCTTTTCTACGGAATGCCGGACATTGAAAGCCGGGGATTGAAAATTGCATATGACGGGCACGGCGAGCGCATCGATCCAGACATGGAGACCAGGATTGTCTCGCCGGTGATGAGGGAAAGGGTCCGAGCGTACGTGGCGCTGCGATTCCCTGCCTTGAAGGATGCCCCGATCGTGGAGACGCGAGTCTGCCAGTATGAGAACACTTCAAGCGGAGATTTTCTGATTGACCGGCATCCGGGAATGGAAAACGTATGGTTTGCGGGCGGCGGGTCAGGACACGGGTTTAAACATGGCCCGGCCGTAGGGGAATACGTGACTGGGCGGCTCCTGGACCGCAGCCAGCCGGAGCCGCGATTTTCGCTGGCGACAAAAGACACAGTCCAAAGGCGTGCAGTATACTGACGCCGCGGGACCAAAACGGGACCGCCTGGTAAAATGAATGTGCAATTCATGGGAGAGAAACACGTGAAGCTACCTGGCTGCAAGCTTCGAGTAAGTCTTTCGCTGGCGATGGCGCTGTTGACGATGGTCGCGGCAGGCGCATCTGGGCAAGACATCAAGGTAACCTATGAGAAATTTGTGCTTCCGAACGGGCTGACCGTGATCGTTCACGAAGATCATAAGGCGCCGATCGTAGCCCTGAACATCTGGTATCACGTGGGCTCCAAGAACGAGAAGCCCGGGAAGACCGGGTTTGCACACCTGTTCGAACACTTGATGTTCGGCGGCAGCGAAAACCTCAAGGGGCGCTACATCGATGCGATGGAGCGCGTGGGCGCGACGGACCTCAACGGCACGACCAATTCCGACCGCACGAACTATTTCGAGAATGTGCCGACATCCGCGCTGGATTATGCGCTGTTCCTGGAATCCGACCGCATGGGGCATTTTTACAACACCATCAACAAGGAGACGCTCGACCTGCAGCGCGGCGTGGTGCAGAACGAAAAGCGCCAGGGTGATAACCAGCCCTATTCCATCTCGCGGTATCTGATCACCGAAAACACGTATCCCGCCGGGCATGGCTACTCGTGGACGACGATCGGCTCCATGGAGGATTTGAACGCGGCGTCGCTCGCGGATGTGCAGGAGTGGTTCAAGACTTATTATGGGCCTTCGAATGCCACGCTGGTGATTGCCGGCGACATCGATGTGAAGACGGCACGCGAAAAGATCCAAAAGTATTTTGGGGATATCCCCGCCGGTCCGCCGGTCGCGCACCAAACGGAATGGGTGGCGAAAATGACCGGCGTGCACCGCCAGAAGGCACAGGACCGCGTGCCGGTGGCGCGCGTGTTCAACGTCTGGAATATTCCGGAATACGGCCAGGCCGACACCGATTATTTGGACCTCGTGAGCGATGTGCTGGCGGCGGGCAAGAATTCGCGGTTTTACAAGCGGCTCGTTTATGACGAGCAAATCGCGACGTCGGTAAACTGCGGCATCAACCCGAACGAAATCGGCGGGCAGTTCATTGTTGGTGCGTCGGCGAAGCCCGGGGGAAGCCTCGCGCCCATTAACAAGGATGTGCAAGAAGAGCTCGACAAATTCCTGAAGGACGGGCCCACGGCAGAAGAGCTGGAGCGCGTCAAGACAGCCTATGAAGCGAATCTCGTACGCGGGCTCGACCGCATCGGAGGCTTTGGCGGGAAATCCGACATCCTCGCTCGCGGCCAGGTATTCACGGGAAATCCGGAGCAATACCAGATTTCGCTGGACCGCGTGCGCAAAGTGACGGCTCAGGATTTGCGCGATGCGGCGCGGCGATGGCTCAGCGACGGTCTGTATCAACTCGAAGTGGTGCCCTATCCGGACTACAAGGCAGCGAGCGCGGGCGTGGACCGTTCGAAACTCCCCGAAGTCGGCGTGACGCCAAACGTGAAGCTGCCGGCGTTCGAACGCATGACGCTTTCGAATGGTTTGAAAGTCGTTCTGGCGGAGCGCCATGAATTGCCGCTTGTGAATTTCACCATGCTCGTGGATGCGGGCACCTCCGCAGATAGTTCTTCGGCACCGGGCACCGCGGCAATGACGTCCTCGCTGCTGACCAGTGGCACCGACAAGTACAACGCTCTGCAGATCAGCGATGAGATTCAGCGGCTGGGAGCAGAGCTCGAGGCGGCTTCCGGACTGGACGGTTCGACGGTGTATCTCTCCTCGTTGAAGAGCAAGCTGGAGCCATCGCTCGTGTTGTTTTCCGATGTACTGCTCCATCCTTCGTTCCCGCAGGAGGATTTCGCGCGCCAGCAGAAGCTTCAGATTGCCGCAATTCAACGGGCGAAGACCTCCCCTGGCGCGATGGCAGGCCGGGTGATGACTCCGGCGCTTTACGGCAAGGATCATCCCTACGGGTTGGAGTTGACCGAAGCAGGGGTGGGAAAACTGACGCGCGATGCGATCGCCAAATTCCACGACACGTGGTACCGGCCGAATAACACCACGCTGGTGATCGTGGGCGACACCACGCCGGCGGAAATCAAGCCGCAACTCGAAAAGACTTTTGCATCCTGGAAGGAAGGGAATACACCGAAGAAGAGCATTTCGAACGTAGCGGCGCCGAAGCGCGCCGAAGTGTATTTGATCGATAAACCGGGCGCGGCGCAGTCTTTTATCTTGGCGGGAACGATCGCACCGCCGCGCAACAATCCGCAGGAAATTGCGCTGGGAATCTGGAACGACATTCTGGGCGGAACGTTCGGTGGGCGCATAAACATGAACCTGCGTGAGGACAAGCACTGGTCTTACGGCGCTCGCACGGCGTTTCAATTTGCGCGCGGCGACAGCACCTGGGTGACGCAAGCGCCGGTGCAGACGGATAAGACGAAAGAATCTCTCGTGGAGCTCAACAAAGAGTTGCGCGACGTGTTTGGCGCCCGTCCCATCTCGCAGGATGAACTCAATAAGGACAAGGACAATCGAACCCTTCGCCTGGCGGGTTCGCGCGAAACTATGACCGAGGTCGGAGATGCGATCGAGAACATCGTGCAATACCGTTTGCCCGACGACTACTACTCGACGTATGCATCCAAGGTGCGGGCGTTGACGACAAACGATCTCACGACCGCGGGGAAGTCCTTCCTCAACCCGGACCGACTGGTCTGGGTGGTGGTCGGGGACCTTGCAAAGGTGGAGACCGGAATTCGCGAGCTGAACCTCGGCACGGTGCACGTCGTGGATGCCGATGGCAATTCCATTCGATAGAAGTAACGGAATTAAGCTTTCGGAATACGACGGCGGGCATGGGTTGCGGCGACTGCGCGCCTTCCCCGCCGTGCTTTTTCTGAGTAGAGATCGCGGTCTGCCTCGGAGAGCAACTTTTCGATTCGCTCGCCATCGCCGCGGTACACCGAAACGCCGATACTCGCGGAAAGCGGCGGTTGCTCGTCGTCGTTAGCCAGCACTTCGCGAATGCGGCTGGCGACGCGCCTCGCTTCATCCTCTTGTGCTTCCGGCAACACGAGGGCAAATTCGTCGCCGCCATAACGCGCAGCGGTATCAATGGCGCGGCAGTGAATCCGCAAAACTTCCCCAAGACGGCAGATCGCGCGACTGCCCACGAGGTGGCCGTAGTTGTCGTTGATTTTTTTCAAATCATCCAGATCGAGGAGGAGCACGGAGAAAGGACGGCCGCTGCGGTTGGTGCGCTCGGTCTCATTTTCCAGGACATCGAGCAGATGCCGGTAGTTCGCCAGGCCGGTGAGCGGATCGCTGACGGCGAGGTGGCGAACTTGTTCGAAGAGGTGAGCGTTGTCCAGAAGTGCGCCGCCGAGAGCGACGGTGTAACCCATCACCATGAGCGCCTGGGCAAAAAGGAAGGGAGCGTCCAGCAAGCGCTGGGATTGCGCGGCGGAAAACTGAGCAGCGACGTTGAACCAGGCAGCGGCGTAAATGGTGCGATCGAAAGCGGAATCTTCGGCGGACAAGCGGCGACGATACCAAATCAGACTGACGAAGAAAATCGCGGCGGGGAGAAACTGCTGCGGGCTGGGGAAAAAGGCGCCGGGATGCGGGGAAACCTCAGGAGGCAAACGGCGCAGTGTTGCGGCAAGAGCATACGTCAGGGCGATGACGGTCAACAGGGCTCCTGCGATTTCGCGCCGCGGATGGCGGGAACGCGGGATGAAACGTTCAACGAGCAGAGCAACGATGAGCAGAAGTGCCAGGACCATACGGCCGATCCACCAGGCAATCGGCGCCCAAAGTAGGCGCAATGAGGCATCCGGCAAAAATTGAAAAAAGAGCACACTGGTCGCGGTGAGAACGGCGCCGGAAAGAAGGAAGCCGGCGCCGAGAATCAGGGAGATGCGATCCTGGGTTCCCTGAAAACGAACGAGAGTCACAACCGCGAAGACGAAAGCCAGAAGACCGCTGACGATCTGGAGGTAGCCCTGGAGAAGAGGATCCGGCTCGATGGAGATGCGACGCAGCCAGTAAGCGGCAGCGATGACAAAGAGGAAGCCGGCGGCATGCGCGAGAAAAATTGTCGTGCGACTGCGGCTATGCTGTAGAGGGGCCTCGGCCATAATCCGTTTTTCCCAAGTGGTGCGTTTCTCCGGGCCGGGCGCCTACTTAATTAGACTACTTAGCAGGTTAGGGCGTTGCCGTCGAATCGGGGAGCGCGTGAGCGAAGAGATACCGTCCTGTGGATTTTGTGACCTGTACGAGAGTGCAGGGTGAAAAACAGGGAAGAAGAATGGAATCGGATGAGCATGGCGAGGAGCGAATGTTAAATGTTGCGGAAGAGGGCAAGTTTGGCCAAACTGCTTCATTGAAACGATTGAATACTGGGTGGAAAAGATGCGGCTGGCGGGGAGGGATTCCTGTAGCATTTAGCGTCCATTGATTCGCTGGACAGAATTGCGCTTGAAACGAAGCGTAGCACCTCTGCAAGAAGGGGAGATTTTTGAGCAACGAGGCGACAGCGAATTCCGGCCCACGTTTGAGGCGGACTCTCACGCTCTGGGATCTAATTCTTTACGGCGTCATCGTAATTCAACCCGTGGCGCCGATGTCCATATTCGGAGTCCTGAGCAATCGTGGAAAAGGGCACGTTGTTACTGCGATTCTCATTGCCATGGTGGCGATGCTTTTCACCGGCATCAGTTACGGCAAGATGGCCCGGGCATATCCGAGCGCGGGCTCGGCCTTTACCTATGTGGCGCAGGAGATTCATCCAGGGGCAGGGTACGTAACCGGCTGGAGCATGGTGATGGATTACATCCTCAATCCGCTGATCTGTACGATCTGGTGCGCGCAACAAGCGCATGATTTCGCACCTGCGCTCCCTGTATGGGGGTGGAAGATTTTCTTCGCAGTAGTGTTTACGCTGCTAAACATCCGCGGAGTGAAAACATCGGCGCGCATCAACGCGGGTATGGCCGCAGGAATGGGAGCGGTCATCGTGGTGATCTTTGTCGCTGCGGTGCGTTACATCTTCGGCCACCCGCATGCGGATCCCGGTTTCTTTACGCGGCCCTTCTATGATCCGGCCACTTTCAGCACAGGCGCACTCTTCGGTTGCACATCCATCGCAGTGCTGACGTACATCGGATTTGACGGTATTTCCACGCTCTCCGAAGAAGCTGAAAATCCGCGGCGGAATATCATGCTGGCGACGGTGCTGACCTGCGTCGTGATTGGACTGCTCTCGGCAACCGAAGTATACGTAGCGCAGCTTATCTGGCCCGCGTCGGAAGCTTTCCCAAACGTCGATACGGCTTATGTACACGTGGCAGGACGCGCCTGGGGGCCGCTTTTCGCCGTGGTGGGATTTACATTGCTGCTGGCGAATTTTGGGTCCGGCATGGGTGCGCAACTGGGCGCGGCGCGGCTGCTCTATGGCATGGGGCGCAGCAACGCGCTGCCGAAATCGTTTTTCGGAGCGGTCGACGAAAAGCATCACGTTCCGCGCAATAATGTCTTTTTTGTCGGAGGAATCGTACTGATCGGATCGTTTTTTCTTTCCTACGGGCTTGGCGCGGAAATGCTCAATTTTGGTGCGCTCATTGCATTCATGGGCGTGAATGCGGCCGCATTTATTCGCTACTTCGTGCGAGCGGAAGAAAAGAAACCGTGGAATCTTATAACGCCTTTGGCCGGTTTTCTCATCTGTCTGGGATTGTGGCTGAACTTAAGCCGGCCCGCGATGATTGCCGGTTCAATCTGGATGGCCGCAGGCATCGCCTTCGGAGTGTGGAAAACGCGCGGGTTCAAGGAACCGCTCTCATTTGAAGTGCCCGCGGAATGATGCCCTTCGCGCCACCAACGCCATTGCATATTGGGCGACTCTAGAAGCATGATGATGTCCGCGGAGGCACCACGTCTGGTGAAACGGGCTAGCGGCAAAAGTCTCACGGTAACGATGCGGGATGTCGCGCAGTCCAGCGGCTTTTCTCCGGCTACGGTCTCGATTGTGCTGAACAACGCGCCTTTGGCGCGTTACATTGCGCCGGCGACGAAAAAGCGCATTGAGGAAGTAGCCAAGAAACTTGGATACAGGCCGAATGCGATGGCGCGATTTCTGCGCAGTAAGCGTAGTCACAGCGTCGGCGTCATGTTCTTCGATATTGCCGACCCGTTCTGCACCCCGGTCCTGCGAGGCATCGAAAACGCGCTGTATCAATCCTCTTACGTACAGATATTCGCGGATGCACACAATCAGAGAAACCGGTTTGAACGCTACCTGGAAATGCTGCTGGAACACCACGTCGAAGCGTTGATCGTGGTGGCCAACTGGCTTTTCGTGGACATTCATCTGCTGGCGGACCTCACTAAACGAAACATCCCAGCAGCTACGATCGGGTTTGAGTTGCCCGGGGACACGGTCAGCTCGGTGATGGTGGATAACGAAGCAGGGGGGCGGTTGGCGCTGGAGCATCTCCATCAACTCGGCCACCAAAAGATCGCTTTCATCCGCGGGCCAAAAATGCTGATTGACAGCGCACCGCGGTGGCGCGGCATTCAAAAATTTGCGCACTCGTCTGGGATGGAGATCGATCCGGCGCTGGTGCTGCAGCTCCCGGATTCCTTTGATCCCAACTCCGGCTTCGAGGGCGGTTTCCGATTCACGGAAGAATTGCTGGAAAGAAAAAAGCGATTCACGGCGCTGATGGCGTTCGACGATTTGACGGCGCTGGGCGCGATCCGCGCGCTGACGAAGGCGGGCGTGAAAGTGCCGGAGCATTGTTCGGTGGTGGGCTTTGATGACGTGCCGCTGTCTTCGCTGGCCGCGCCGTCCTTGACCACGGTGCGGCAGCCGCTGGAGGCGATGGGGAATCACGCCGTGAACATCGTTATGGAAGGTGTGAATGCCGGCCTTGAGAAACGCGATTGGACTATCTCCCGGCACAAGATGAACCCGGAGCTGGTGATTCGCGATTCCACGCGAGCGGCGGCGCTGACGAGTGCCGACGACTAGTCATTTCCGCCAACGAATGAATTCGGTTTTGACGGATCATGCAAAACCAAAGGCGCGGACCGGGTGGCCCGCGCCTTTAGTTTTTTAGTTTCTCGAGTCTGCTGACCTTATTGCGCCGGTGGCAGAAAAGCCTGCGAAGGCGCCAAGAATTCTACCTTTGGAAGCTCGGTGACGACGTGGACGCGTACGAATCGTCCTTTCTTTCCGCCGCTGCCATTGAAGGTCAGAAGATACTGATTGTTCAGATGCGTGCCAATCTCGTCAAAATAAGGCTTCAACGTGACGGGCGCGCTCGTGCCAAGGTAATAGGCTTCTCCGCCGGTTTCGTCCGAAAGCTGGCTGAGGTTTGCTTGCGCTCGGGAGACGCGGAAGAATCGGCTAGACCTGTGCCCGTCGTCGGGAGCATAAATCGACCAGATGTTGATGTTCTGCTTCTGGGCGCGTTCAATCGCGGGGCTGAGATCCGGGCTAGTGAAGCTGAAATCCCCGCGGAAATAGTCGATCCCTGAGGAGATCAGCAGGATGGAGCGCCGGTCCTGGGATGCGGGCAGACGCTTGATGAGATCCAGGAGCGCGAGATAGGGGCTTGAAAACGCACCGCCGGTGCCCAGCGGAATGCGCAAAGCCTTCCCTGCAAGCTCATGATCGTTGGTGAAATCCTGCGCGAGCATGGCGGTTCCATTGCGAGCATAGGCCACAGATATGTAGGTCGTGGCCGGTTGTGCCGCGAAAAACGCTTTCAAGTCACTCCACTGGTTGGCGACGCCACTGTCCAGCGAATCGTCGATCAGTACAGCGAGATACAACTTTTCTGCTTTGGCCCAACCCGCTACCTGCGTGCGCTCCTTGTTCAAATAAAACTGCACATCATCCTTTGTTACAGCCGGTGGGACAGTGTCCTTCTTCCCAACGGCGGTAACGGTGATGGTGACGTTTCCCGGGCCTGCTGCAATGGCGCCGGGTGCAAAAAGCCCAAGCGCAATTGCAAGCGCTCCGAGCAGCGAGACAATGCGATTTGTAATTCTTTTGCGAGTCATAGTGTCGTTCCCTTTACCTTTCCAAACTCATTAGATGCCGATTCGAACCAAAAGTATCTTGTGTCATGGAGGTTGATAGCCGGCTTACGCGGCGTCGGTCATTTGCCTAGAGCGATTGGCGGCCAGCGTAGTATGCTGCGCCACGCACAGAGAGGCCTCTCCGGTGAAAGACTACGTAGGTGCGATTGACCAGGGAACAACGAGCACGCGGTTCATGGTCTTTGACAAATCCGCTCGGATTGTGGCGGTGGCGCAGAAGGAGCATGAGCAGATTTTTCCGAAGCCCGGATGGGTCGAGCATGACCCGCTGGAGATTCTGCGGCGCACGGAAGAAGTCATCGCGGAGGCGCTCGCCCAACGCGGCTTGCGCGCAGCAGACCTCGCCGCCATCGGCATCACCAACCAGCGGGAGACGACCGTCCTCTGGGAGCGGAAAACCGGTAAGCCGGTTGCCAATGCTATCGTCTGGCAAGACACGCGGGTGGCAGAAGATGTGGCGCGGTTTGCACAGGACGGCGGGCAGGACCGCTTCCGGCCGCAAACCGGGCTGCCGCTCAGCACCTACTTCAGCAGCCTGAAGTTACGCTGGTTGCTGCAAAATGCTCCCGAAGCGCAAGAGAGAGCCGAGGCGGGCGAACTGCTTTTCGGAAATGTGGATACGTTCCTCCTCTGGAACCTGACCGGAGGAGCGCAAGGCGGCATTCACGCAACCGACGTGACCAATGCCAGCCGAACGCAACTCCTCCGCCTGAAAACACTGGATTGGGATGAAAAGTTGCTCGCAGCGTTTGCGATTCCTCGCGCGGTGCTGCCGGCGGTGCGATCGAGCAGCGAAGTGTATGGAGAAGCGTCACTTGCGACGATTGCTGGCGTTCCCATCTGCGGAATTCTTGGCGACCAGCAAGCGGCGCTGGTCGGGCAGGCGTGTTTTCGGCCCGGCGAGGTGAAAAATACTTACGGGACGGGCTGCTTTCTGTTGATGAACACCGGTGAGCGGCTCGTCCCTTCGAACTTCGGGCTGCTCACTACGATCGCCTACAAATTTGACGGCGGCGCCGTTCACTACGCTCTCGAAGGTGGAGTCGCCATCTCGGGAGCGCTGGTGCAATGGCTTCGCGACAATCTCGGGATTATTCAAAAAAGCTCGGACGTGGAGGCGCTTGCGCGGACGGTCAAGGACAACGGCGGCGTTTATTTCGTCCCCGCTTTTTCCGGTCTCTACGCTCCCTATTGGAAAGAGAATGCGCGGGGAGTGATCGCCGGGCTCACCCGCTATGCGAATAAGGGACACATTGCTCGGGCGGTCCTGGAAGCGACTGCGTTTCAGACGCGCGAGGTCGTTGAGGCCATGGAAAAGGATTCAAAAATCGGGCTCGAGAGCCTGCGCGTGGATGGGGGAATGGTAGTCAACGAATTGCTGATGCAATTTCAGGCGGACATCCTGAATCGGGAGGTGGTTCGGCCGGTGATACAAGAAACGACGGCGCTCGGTGCAGCGTATGCCGCGGGGCTGGCTGTCAAGTTTTTCACGGGGTTGGAAGAATTGCGCGCCAATTGGGCCGTCGATCGCACCTGGAAGCCGATTCTGGCCGAAGCAGAGCGGGAGCAACTCTACAAGCAATGGAAGAAAGCGGTTGGGCGATCGTTTGACTGGATCGAATCCTGACGGAGGCTGTGACTCATGACCTCACCGTTGCTGGGTGAATTTCTTGGGACGATGATTCTGATTTTGCTGGGGGACGGCGTTGTCGCCGCGGTGCTGCTGAAGCGCTCCAAAGCCGAAGGCGGCGGATGGATTGTGATCACTGCAGGGTGGGCGTTTGCGGTGATGGCGGGAGTGTTCACTGCCATCGCTTGCGGGAGCAGCGATGCGCATCTCAATCCGGCGGTGACGATCGGCTTTGCGGTTCGCGATTCTGATTTTGCAAAGTTTATGCCGTATCTCGTTGCGCAGTTGCTCGGCGGGATTGCCGGCGCCGCGCTGGTCTGGCTTCACTATCTTTCGCACTGGAAGGAGACACCCGATGCGGCGGCGAAGCTTGGATGCTTCTGCACCGGGCCCGCGATTCGCAGCTTTCTTCCGAACCTGCTCAGTGAAATTATCGCCACGCTTGTTCTCGTCTTCGTCGTTGGCGCAATTTTCTCCAAGAATGTAGCGGCAGGCGGACCCGCAGCGGGGCTCGGCCCCTACCTAGTTGGCAGCCTCGTCTGGGGCATCGGCCTTTCTCTCGGCGGCCCCACGGGATATGCAATTAATCCGGCTCGCGATCTTGGTCCGCGCATTGCGCATGCCATTCTCCCGATCGCCGGCAAAGGGGCGTCCGACTGGGGTTATGCGCCGATTCCCGTGATCGGCCCTCTCCTCGGCGGAATCGTGGCGGGTTTGCTTCTCCGCGCGCTCGCGATTTCTTGATCTATTCGATGAGTGAAGAGGCGGAAGGTTTATGAGTCTGACGCGATCCCTGCTGCTTGCGGCATCCCAGAATCGCTGGCTGCGCGACCATGCGACCCGCTATCGCTTTGTAAGAAGCAGCGTTTCCCGGTTCATGCCGGGAGAAACTTTCGACGACGCGATGCAGGCGGCGCAGAATCTTCGCGGCAAACAGATTGGCACCGTATTCACGCATCTCGGCGAGAACATCGATGATCCTGAAGAGGCGCAGCAGGTTGCGGATCACTATCTGGAGGTGCTCAGCCGAATCCAACAAACGGGCCTGAGGGCGGAGATTTCCGTCAAATTGACGCAGCTGGGGCTGGATTTGTCACCCGATCTTTGTTTCAACCATCTGAAAACCATTATCGAACGCGCGCCGAAGGATTCCATCGTCTGGCTGGACATGGAATCAAGCAATTATGTGGATGCGACCCTGGACCTCTACCGCCGAACGCTGGAACTGTTTCCAAATGTTGGCGTCTGCTTGCAAGCGTATCTTCTTAGAACCAGGGACGATCTTTCGAAGCTGCTGACGTTGCGCCCCTCGATCCGCCTCGTGAAGGGCGCCTACAACGAGCCTCCCGAGATTGCGTTTCCCCGCAAGCAGGATGTCGATGAAAATTACTTTGCCCTTGCGAAGGAGATGCTCATCGCGAAAAAAGGAAACCGGTGCGTGCGCGCGGCGTTTGGGACGCACGATCTGGCGCTAATCCGGCGTGTTTCGGAATTTGCTTCCGCAGAACAAATCAAGAAGGCGGATTTCGAAGTGCAGATGCTGTACGGAATTCAGCGGACGGAACAAGAACGCCTTGCGAACGAGGGCTGCGCTTCGATCGTGCTGGTGGCTTACGGAAGCTATTGGTATCCGTGGTTCGTGCGGCGGCTCGCAGAGCGCCCGGCCAATCTGTGGTTCATGCTGCGCAACGTATTTACGGGCTAGAATTCAGATGCGATCAGGCTCCCGTATTGGCTTTTGCTACCAAAAGAATTGCAAAAATGTAAAACAAAAACATCAGCGCGAGATACGTCTTCGCCTGGCGGTTCGCGCCAGCAAATTCCTTCCAGACCAGGACGCCCCAGAGCGCGGCGACCATGGGCGCGGATTGGCCGATGGCGTAAGAGATCGCCACGCCGGTGAAATTCGCAGCCACCAGATTGAAAACAGTGCCGATGCCCCAGATAGCGCCGCCCAGTAGGCCGAGCATATGGCCGGAGGCCGGGCCGCGGAAGAATTCGCCGAAGTTTACCGGCTCACCCACGAGCGGTTTCTTCATGAAATAGACGTTCCAGATGAAACAGGAGAGCAAGGCGCCAAGCGTGAGGAAGACGCCAATGCTGTAGGGACCGAGCGTGTGTCCCTGGGTCATCGCGTGAGTTACGAAGGGCGCCCAAAGACCCATCAAGATACCGGAGACGATGCAGACAATGATGCTTCTTTGAGTGACGGCGGTGGCGACTTTTGTCAAGCTGCCGTAGGCTTTGCCATCGAGGATCACGGCGATGACAGCACACGCAACGCCGGCAGCCAGCAAACCTGCGTTGCCCTTGGGCTGCAGCAAGAAACTGGAAACCACGCCGACCACCAATGCGATGCCGATCGAAACGGGAAATGCGATGGCCAGGCCTGCCATATCAATCGCGGCGACGAGCAGCAGATTCGCCAGATTGAAAACTGCGCCTCCGGCCAGCGTATAGAGGAAATTTGCGTTATCCGCCGAGTGGACATTGTTTAGGAAGCTCGCAGCATCATTCGAGGTGCTTCCCATCGTGAATGCCAGCACCAGCGAGATCAGAAAAATGCCGACGGCGTAGTCCCAATAGAACAATTCGAAACGGTAGTTCTTTACACCTTTATAAGTATTTGCCCAGGAGCCCCAACAAATCGCGCTCGTAATCATCATCACTAAGGCAATGCCAAAATCATGAGGAACGAACATGAAAATGCGGCTCCTTCGCGGGCCGGGCGATTCGAACAACTTCTTACGTTCAACAACCGTCGAACGCAGCGCCTTTTTGCCCTTTATTGCACTGGCTGCTTATAGTCACCGCCACTCCGGCTGTCAAGGACAAAGCTGCGGATTGCATGGCAACTCAATCGCGCTCGCTGGCGAGAGTTGTTGCAGTTTCCTGAGGGAGTTCCTATATAATCCGCGCGCGGAATCATCGGAGGCGAAGCGATGGCCAAGCAATCCCTCATTGCCGTGGTGGGCAGCGCCAACGTGGATCTCACCACGTTCAATGACGTGTTTCCGCGGCCTGGCGAGACGATCTTCGGCAAGAAATTTGACCTTGGTTTTGGCGGCAAAGGAGCCAATCAGGCGGTCGCCGCGCGTTTGTGTGGTGCAAACGTGGGGATGGTTGCGAAAGTGGGAAGCGACCTCTTCGGCCCTGCCACGATCAAGAATTTCGAATCGCAAGGAATTGATGCGAAGTACGTTGCAATCGCCGAAGGCGCATCCAGCGGCGTCGCTCCCATTTTTGTGGAACCCGGCGGCCAGAACCGCATCATCGTTGTGAAGGGCGCGAACGATTTACTTTCGCCCGAAGATGTGGACGCGGCCGCCCCGCTGCTTCGCAAGGCGGACACCATCGTCATGCAGTTTGAGATTCCTCTGCGCACGGTCTACTACACGGTGCGCTTTGCCAAAGCCAACGGCATTCGCTGTATTGTGAATCCGGCTCCCGCCCAGCAGGTGGATTTTGCGCAAGTCGGAGCCGCTGCGTATTTCATTCCAAATGAAACCGAGGCGGAACTCACAACGCGGATGCCGGTAAAATCGATCGACGATGCAAAGAAGTGTGCGGAGTTTCTGCTACGCAAAGGGATGCAGCGCGTCGTCATCACTCTCGGCGAACGCGGTTCCCTGGTGGCCGGGTCGGATGGCATGGAGCACGTGCCGGCCTTCCAGGTTCAGGCAGTGGATACGACTGGCGCGGGCGACGCGTTCATCGGCAGTTTTGCGGTTTTCCTTGGAGAAGGAATTCCAGAAAAGGAAGCCTTGCGGCGTGCAAATCTCTATGCCGCGCTTTCCACTACGAAAGTAGGGACACAAAAATCGTTTTGCACCCGGGCGGAGTTTGAAAAAGAGTGGCAAGAGCGCAGCGCAAGCCTGTAAACCAGCTTTGTCAAAGTGTTAAGATGGAGTTTTCCAGGTCACTCTGTCTCATTCAGTAGAGATCGCCATGACTTTACACGACAACACGAAGACGGAAGGCGCCGCCAGCGGGGTGCGTCAGACCAAACCGGCCACGATTTCTCCTTCTGAAACGGCCATCGCCAGGTATGCGGGGCGCGACCTTCAATCAAACCGCGGCATTCCGCTGAACTTGGATTGGGTGAATGCCGTTCGCGTGAACACCAGCGCCGTGGAGCGGCGAGCGCAATCCCTGGTGACTCGCCGTACGGTCAAGAAAGAGTGGCAGGCCGCGTGGTTGCTGCGCGCCATCACGTGCATGGACCTTACCACGCTTTCCGGTGACGACACCGACGAACGCGTGCTTCGACTTTGCGCCAAGGCTCGCCAGCCGCTCCAGCAGGAAATCGTGCAAAAGTTAGGCGTCGAGAGCCTGGAAATCAAAGTGGCGGCAGTGTGCGTCTACCACCGATTCGTCGAAACGGCGCGTCGCGGAGTCGAAGGTAGCGGGATTCACGTGGCCGCGGTCTCGACGGGATTCCCTGCCGGGCTTTCTCCGCTTGCCGAACGAGTCGCGGAAATCCGGCGCTCCGTCGAGGCCGGCGCCGATGAAATCGACGTGGTCATCACCCGGGCCCATGTATTCGGTGGAAAGTGGCAGTCGCTCTACGATGAGATTGCCATGTTCAAGAATGCCTGCGGGCCGGCGCATTTAAAGGTAATTCTCGGCACCGGCGATCTGCTGACGCTGCGTAACGTGGCGCGTGCGAGTCTGGTGGCGATGATGGCGGGAGCAGACTTCATCAAGACGTCCACCGGCAAGGAAGCGGTCAATGCGACGCTTCCCGTCAGCCTGGTCATGACGCGCGCGATCCGCGAATACGCCCAAGAAACGGGAATGGCGGTTGGATTCAAACCGGCGGGCGGGATTCGAACGGCGAAGCAGTCGCTCGAATGGCTCGCGTTGATGAAGGAAGAGCTTGGCAATTCCTGGCTGAACGCGGAGTTGTTCCGGTTTGGCGTTAGCAGCATGCTCGCGGATATTGAACGGCAGTTGGAACATTTCGCTACCGGGCGATACTCTGCGGACTACCGGCATCCGATTGCCTAGGCACGCGCCCGCAAAGTCAACGATGAAACGACTGGGAAGAGGCGAATGAGCATCGTCGAAAAATTCATGACCATGGACTACGGCCCCGCGCCGGAAGATCCGCGCGAAGCTCTCGCCTGGCTGGACCGCAGCGGCCGGCGCTTTTCGCATTTCATCAACGGGACATGGCATCCGCCTACGAACGGCGAATATTTCGACACCACGGACCCCTCGACCGGCGAAAAACTTGCGGCCGTCTCCCAAGGATCGGCGGCCGACGTCGATGCCGCAGTGAAAGCGGCTCGCGCTGCGCTTCCTGCCTGGCAGGCACTCACTCCCCACGCTCGCGCGCGCTACCTTTATGCTCTTGCGCGGCAGGTGCAAAAACATTCGCGCTGGCTCGCGGTTCTCGAGACGCTGGATAATGGAAAGCCCATTCGCGAGAGCCGCGACATCGATATCCCGCTCGTTGCGCGGCATTTCTACCATCATGCAGGGTGGGCTCAACTGCTGGAGCAGGAATTTCCGGGCTATACCGCGTCCGGCGTGGTGGGCCAGATCATTCCGTGGAATTTTCCTCTGTTGATGGTGGCCTGGAAGATCGCGCCCGCGCTTGCCACGGGCAATACGGTCGTGTTGAAACCCGCGGAATTTACGTCTCTTACCGCGCTCGCGTTCGCACAAATTTGCCAGGAAGTCGGTCTTCCTGCGGGCGTCGTCAACATCGTCACCGGCGACGGGTCAACCGGCGAAGCGCTCGTGAAACATCCCGAGGTGGACAAAATTGCGTTCACGGGTTCGACCGAAGTGGGACGCGCCATTCGAAAGGCGACGGCGCAGAGCCACAAGAAACTTTCCCTGGAACTCGGCGGCAAATCTCCGTTCATCATTTTTGAAGACGCGGATTTGGACAGCGCGGTGGAAGGCTTGGTTGACGGCATCTGGTTCAATCAGGGACAGGTTTGTTGCGCCGGCTCAAGACTGCTGATGCAGGAAAGCGTGGCCGACACCTTAATCGGCAAAATTCAGAACCGGATGAATACGCTGCGCATCGGCCCGCCGCTCGATAAGGCCATCGACATCGGGGCGATCGTCGCGCGCGTGCAGATGGAGCGCATCCAGCGCCTCGTGGATCAAGGCGTCGCCGAGGGCGCTACCTGCTGGCAGCCGTCTATCCCCATGCCTTCGCGCGGTTTATATTTTTTGCCGACGCTGCTCAGCAACGTTCACCCGGCGTCCGTTGTTGCGCAGCAGGAGATTTTTGGCCCGGTGCTGGCCGCGATGACATTTCGAACGCCGCGGGAAGCGGTCGAACTCGCCAACAATACGGTTTATGGCTTGGCGGCGAGCGTCTGGAGCGAGAGCATCAACGTTTCGCTGCACATCGCAGCACAACTCAAAGCGGGCGTGGTCTGGGTGAACGGCACAAATCTTTTCGATGCCGCCTGCGGATTCGGCGGGTATCGGGAGAGCGGATTTGGACGCGAGGGTGGCCGTGAAGGATTGATCGAATACCTTGAGCCCATTTGGTTTAAAGAAGCGCCGCCCGTTCGAGCGATCCCACTTGCGATCGATCAGCCTCCCGAGCGACATTCGAATGTTTCTGCGCCTCCGATCGATCGCACCGTGAAACTTTACATCGGCGGCAAGCAGGCGCGACCGGATTCAGGATACAGCATGGAAGTACGCGCGGCGGACGGCCGCTTGCTAGGCGAGGCGCCTCTTGGCAATCGCAAGGACATCCGCAACGCCGTCGAAGCGGCGCGCAAGGCGGAGGGATGGGGCAAGGCAACCGCGCACAATCGCGCGCAGGTGCTCTTTTATATCGCGGAAAACTTGTCGCAGCGCCGCGACGAAATTTCCGGCCGATTGTCCGATATCGTCGGAAGGAAACAAGCGGAACAGGAAGTCAGCCTCGGCATCGAACGCATTTTTTCTTACGCCGCGTGGGCCGACAAGTTCGATGGCGCGATTCACAATCCACCGTTCAGGAATGTCGCATTAGCGATGAAAGAACCCATTGGCACGGTGGGTGTTGTTTGCCCCGTGGACACGCCGTTGCTCGGATTCCTCTCATTGGTCATGCCCGCAATCTCCCTGGGCAACACGGTCGTTGCCATTCCCTCGGAGAAATATCCGCTCATCGCGGGAGACCTTTATCAAGTGTTTGAGACGAGCGATTTGCCGGGAGGGGTGGTGAACATCGTCACCGGCCGCATGCAGGAATTGACGAAAACGCTTGCCGAGCACGATGACGTGGATGCCGTCTGGTGCTTTGCCGATGAAGCCAGCGCCGCAGCGGTGAAGGCCTTGTCCGTGGGAAATCTGAAGCAGACGTTTACGAACGAAGGCCGCGCCATCGACTGGTTCGATACCAAACAGGGAGAAGGCCGCTGGTTCCTCGAGCATGCCGTTCAGGTGAAAAACATCTGGGTTCCCTACGGCGAGTAACCTTGCGCGTGCCCTGTTTTCTCAGGCGGGGAGCCGTTTCACGATTGAAGCTATCCAGTCTCGAATCATCGGGAAGCGAAATCCGTTTTTCTCCATCGCCTCGGTAATTAACTTGTGGCCTTCGAAGGGCTCTACGTCCAAGAAATAGCCGTTGGCTCGGAGCATGGCGTCTGTCATAACAAAGCTGACACGCTTATTCCCGTCAATAAAGGCGTGATTATTTGCTAGGGATTCCATCAGCGCAGATGTTTCCTCGATAAGATTGCTGTAGTAGCCATTTTGTGGGCGGAGAACGGCCGACTCCAGCAGTCCCGTATCACGAATACCGTGGAGTCCGCCGAATTCTTCGATTAGCAAGCGGTGAGCTTCGCTGGTTTCAGCTACAGTCGGGTAAACCCGTGGTGGCATCTACTCAGCCAAAAGCTGAAGCAACTTTCGGTTCTTATCCACGGACCGGCGCACATGCGCCATAATCTCGGGACGCACGACACTCTGCATTGGAGCAACAAACCGAATGTAGTGTTCTGCTGCTTGTTCCAAAACATAGGTCGTGGTCTGGCCGTTGTCCTTCGCCAGTTTGGCCAGGTCATCATAGAGAGTGGCCCGCATGTTGAGCCCAACCTGCTTTCTTGCTTCCTTTGCCATAGTCGAGTCTCCTCACAACTTGGATTAATTATATCTGAGAATCCTCTCGTGTCAAGATGTATCTAGACGCATCAAGGTTGGCCAAGACCTTCTCTCTAGACCTGCCTTTGTTGGAAAAGAGAGGACGTGCCTCTTGTTGAAAAACTCTTGCTAGCCAGTGAGAACTCCCAGACACTTAAGCACGACAAACTGCACCCTTGATTTTCCTCGGTTCACTTTGGATTGTTGCACCCGGAGGGTCTGACCGACTAGAAAATCATCTACAGTGCTGTAGACGAAAAACCAGAATTCACGTGTAAGTGCTTGAAAGAATTGGTCGGGGCGAATGGATTTGAACCATCGACCTCCTGATCCCGAACCGGAGAGTCAAAAAATCTAAAGCCTTGTGGATGTCGCACTTACAAGCGTCGAGTTGTTGTACCAATGCAGGACTCGGAGAGCGCGCAGTGTGTTCCAGCGGCTTGCCCCGCCGACATCAGTCTCCATCTCTAATGGAATGTGTTCAGGATGACGAAGGTTCAGCGGCCAGCGCCCGTTCTGGTGGCGGCGCTCCATCACGGTTTTGATGGCGTCACGGACGCGGCTGTCGGGCTTAATTCCTGCATTTCGCAGATAATCGAGTCCGCGCAGCACGTCGTAGTGCCAAAACGTCGGGAACGAGAAGCGCAGCCAGCGTTTGTCGATGACTTTGCCAGTTCGAAGCGAGCGGAACATGCGGCGCTCGAGCATATAGTTTTCGGCCCGCTTGCGGGCCTTCGTGACGGCCGCCGATTTGCGCCCTGCCCGCTCGTATTCGAGGAGTCCTTCGAGCACGCAGATGGCGAAGAGCGCCGGCTGGGGGGGCGTTTCGGCGACAAGAAGGGCCATGCTTCGCAGTTCCAGCCGCCATCTTCGAGCTGCTCGCCCAGGAATTTATTGGCCAGTGCGTCGTTCGGCTCCTTGAAATACGCACCGATGCCGAGGATTCTGCCGTTGATGCAGGGCTCCGTTTCGCCGTGAAGGTAAGGCTGGTTGTTGAGCTGCTTAAACACCAGCCGCTTGTCGACGCGGTCGATCATTCGGCGAGCCTCCTTGCTGGCGGGGTCGAGACCGAGGTCCTTCAAGACGACGAGACTGTAGAGGGTAATAAGGTCCCACTTCGGCCCGCCGCCCCAGTGGCCGGCAAGAGATTGGCGGGCTAGAAGTTGGGCTCCCCAGCCTTCGGTTGAGACGCGCGACCGCTCGGCTGCAGTCGCGTCGGGGGCTTCACCGATGAGGTCCCTCATGACCTGCCAACGGATGGCCGGGTCAGAATCGAGGAGCCATTTGATGTGCGCGGGCCGGGGTGCGTAATCGTGTCGGCGCATTGGTCTTTTATAGCACGTGGTGTGTAAGTTTTGACTCGTGCGCCGAGCGGCGTTCACCTTGGCTCCTGTTGCAAAAGTCGGGGCACTGGCAAGACGCTGATCTCGCTCGGCGCTGCCCACGTGCACAGTGACCGAAGCCGTTCACCACCCTCGCCATGATCCCGCTTCTGCCGATCCGTTCGCGTCACGCGCTCGCGTCGCGTGCCGCTTCTTTCAACGCCATCATCGCCCTGAGGTACTTCACTGTCAGGCAACGACAGTCGCCGTCCGGCTACGAGACTCTGATTCAAATTTCGAATCCAACCGGAATAAAGACGGGCACGATGTTCCTACTGTTCTTCAACACTCGCGTCGTGGCAATCGCTTCCCTAGAAGTCAAATGGGGGGCTGCTGGTTCCGGGAGCGACACCGCCTCCATCAGCGTTACCGAAGAAGTTCCCATGGGCAAGCCTTTGACGATCCGAGCAGGAGGGTCTCTGCAACCCGCACAAGTCAAGTGTGTGGACCGGTTCGATCCCAAGCCCTAGATCGCAAATTTGCTGGAATGACGCTCTCACAACTTGACTATTCAAATTGTTTCGTTTGGTAGGATGCATGGGATTCCATCGTCTCGTCGTTTACAAAGCATCGCCCGGTCATGCCCGGGCAACGGGGTACAGCGCCGGAAACCATCGTTCGACCAAGGCGATGGGAAAACCGAGGCGAACAGGTGTCTTGGGCGTATCGGAGACGAGAAGTCCGCGTTCAATCAAACTGGAAAGCGCAGTGCGCGCGGTTCGTTCTCCGAACCCCGTTATTGAACCTGCTTTCCCGCGCTCGAACTCGCCGGAGAGCAGAGCCTCTCGAAGGAGCGGGAAGGTCCCTCTCGCTAGACGGCCAGCGCGAACCTGCTCTTCGGTGTAGATCTCGATTCGCCGCAGCAATTCACCGGGTTCGAGGAGAGAGGACATGTAGGAGACCTGATCCACACACTTTTCAAGAAAGAAACGGCAAAATGCGACGAGCGCTCGTTGCGAGAGAGCGCCGCGCCCGTCCAGATCAGTCCGGCGCGGTTGGTCCGCATCGCGAAGCAATCCCTTGTATTGAGCGACGTCGCGCGCCAGCCCTCGCGCGACGGACCAGAGACTGCTGCCAATCCCCATTCTAGTCAGGACGGCATGCGACATTAGACGTGCGACTCGACCATTGCCGTCGTAGAACGGATGGATCCAAAGAAACCGGTGATGCGCTGCGGCGATGGCCACAATCTGGCGCATTTTCGAGAGGTGCTTGGGCTCATAGACTTCATCGAAGCGAATTAGGAATTTGGGCAGGGCGGCGGCCGAGGGCGGGAGGTGGTCGCCGACTTCCACTTCTCCGTCTCTCGGGACACCGGGCTCGACGCGAACCCTGCGATGCGTGTGGGGATTCTCCACCCAGAACATTGGTTCTGGCAGGCGGCTGCAGAATTCGCGATGCAGCCACATGGCGTACCTGCTGCTCATTGGATTCGAGTGATCGTCCTTGCCTAGGTCAATCGCTTTCTGAACCTCGATATGCGCGACGGCCTCAAGCTGTAGTTCGCGTTTCTTCGGTTGCGAGGAAAGATCTTTGCGTAGTGCCCTGTCGATGTCGCGAGGGTGAGTGTTGTGTCCTTCGATGAGATTGGAGTAGTAGCAGTTCATCGAACGGACAAGATCGCCCATGGACCGAGTAACGATCGGATTTACCTGACCTGCGAGGGAGCTGGCCTTCGCGGTCAACTCAAAGGCGATATCTTCTAACTCGCGGGTGGCTTCTTCCGGGAGCATTGGCTCCATTGCGGCTATGTCTGTGACCAGTATGTCCATGATTGATCTAAGTCATTTAGATCGAGTCAATTGTATCAAAAGTTCCCATCTTTTTTGCCGATCTTTCTGCCGATCTTTGTAGACCTGATGCTATCTCACCCTACCCCCCATCTTAGTGGAACTAAACAAAGCACTTAACAGGCACACGGCTAGGTATATATACCTAGCCGTGTGCCTGTTTTCAGGAAAGTTGATCGCAACTGCCGATCAAGCGTTATGCTGACGAAGTATTGTAGTCTGAGGAGAATAAGGAGTCCTTCCAGCTCCGCCAAGCAGCTTTCAACTCTGGGACGCCAAAGATGGACTTGACTAGCCATCTGACTAGCCATAGGATGGTATACTAGGAGTGGTCTATGACTAAATGGCAATTACAGGAAGCCAAGGCGCGTTTCAGTGAGCTGATCGATGACACGCTCGAGAGGGGACCACAAATCGTGACCCGTCGGGGAATCGATACCGCGGTTGTCGTTTCCATCGACGAATGGCACAAGCTAAAAGACGAAAATCGTTTGACCTGGAAGGACGTACTTCTGGGTGAAGGACCGCGATTCGAAATTCCACTCCCCAAACGTGGCGTGGTCAAATCGCGCAAGCCCGCGGTGTTCGATTGACCCGCTACCTGATCGACACAAACGTGGTGTCCGAATTGCGCAAGCCCAAGCCCTACGGTGCGGCAGTCGCTTGGTTGCAAAGTCTTAAATTGGGGCAAGGCTTCTTCTCGGCCGTAACGTTCGGAGAAATTCAAAAGGGTGTGGAACTCACGCGTCGCCAGGACCCTGTAAAGGCGAACGAAATCGAGGCTTGGGCGGCACAGTTGGAACGCACGTCACAAGTTTTGTCAATGGATCCAGCGTGTTTTCGCGAGTATGCACGTTTAATGCACCGCCGTTCCGATACCCTAGGTGAGGACGCCATGATGGCCGCCACGGCACGCGTTCACGGCCTCACCGTGGCCACTCAGAACGAACGCGATTTCGCGCACTTCGACGTGGCGGTGTTGAATCCCTTCAAGTACCGAGCGCCGTAGTGCCCGCGCCGAAGCATCCTCACAATTCTCCGGAACGGAGCAGGATCATGCGCGCTCAGCGCGAGCGACGGGCCCTTCTCTTCTGCGAGCGCGCGACATCGCGCCTTGAATTCACATTCAATACAGTGTTTGTTCAAGACAAGTTGTGGAGGTTCGGGGCTTGTAGTTTGGGTGCAAATTTTTTCGACCATCAACCTAACAACGCTGATAAGGGGTGCGAGTCGAATGGTCACCGTTCGCTGATCCATTCCGTGCATTATCTTCCCAATGGTCGGCGTCGTGCCGAGGGCTAGAGACAACGTGTAGGCGTCAAACGCCAGTAAGAGCTTGTCGTGTCTGCTGAGTTTTTCGTTCGGAACAAAACGAATTGGAATGTATCCACGGTACTTCATGCGCGATAGCCGGGTTACTTTCTCGACTGCATCGATGCGGGATTGAAACTGCCCTGCTTCGATCCCGCAATCGAAGAGAATGTGATGCTTGCCGCTTTTCACCTCGTCCAGGGGCAAGGGTTGAGAGGCATCAAAGGCATCTTGGAAAATGGAGCGGTACCGCAACTGGCAGCTCCGTCGAAACTCTTGTCTAACCTCCCGTCGCCAGTTCACAAGCTCGTCAGGCTCTCCGATTTGTCCTGAAGACTTGAAGTAGGCCTTGCTCTCACATTTCAAGAATGCATCGAAAATTTCGGCTGTGATAATGCGGGAACTCATGGTTTGCCTCCTGGACGCGTGGTCCGACGCACCTGAGCCGGAACTTGCGTGTAATGTAACTTGCCCAGACCGGGTTTGACCTTCTCTAGCTAACGAAAGGAAAAGGCTATATAATTTCGTTAGCTAATTTCTAACGAAACGATGGTTTTGTGATGGCAACACCAACCAAACCGAAAAGCCGCCTCGGGACATATGTCGTCAAGACCTTCAAGGATGAGTCCTTCCGGGCCTACGTGCCCCCGCCATTGCCACCAGACCCTCCTCTAGTTCTTCAGCCGCTTTTGCCACTACTTGAGCAGGCAAACCAGGCACTCGGACGCCTAGACGGGCTGGCGTCGATTCTCCCCGATCCCTCGCTCTTCATTTACCTCTACGTTCGGAAGGAAGCCGTGCTCTCTTCGCAGATCGAGGGCACACAGTCGTCGTTTTCTGACCTGATGTTATTCGAAAGCGCCGAAGCCCCCAGCGTCCCGCTGGAAGACGTTCAGGAAGTTTCAAATTATGTGGCCGCGATGAATCACGGGCTCCGTCGGCTACGCGAGGATTTTCCGCTCTCTTTGCGGTTGATACGAGAAATTCACAAGATTCTCTTGTCTAAGGGACGCGGCAGTCAGAAGCGTCCGGGTGAGTTCCGCGAAACCCAAAATTGGATCGGAGGCACGCGGCCCGGCAACGCAGCATTTGTCCCACCACCACCTGAGAAAATGATGGAATGCATGGGCGCGTTCGAAAAGTTCCTGCATCGCGAGCACGAAGAACTGCCGATTCTGGTCAAAGCCGCACTTGTACATGTGCAATTCGAAACCATCCACCCCTTTCTAGACGGAAATGGGAGATTGGGCCGATTGCTGATTACATTCTTGCTGTGCGTCGCTGGCGCAATCCGTGAGCCCATTCTCTACCTCAGCCTCTATTTCAAGACGAATAGGCAGAAATACTATGAATTGCTTGACCGTGTCCGCAGCCACGGAGATTGGGAGACTTGGCTCGAATTTTTTCTAACAGGTGTGAAAGAAACCGCTCAGCAGACAGCCGATACATCGAAGGAGATACTCACACTCATCGAAGAAGATCGCCGGAAGATCGAGGAGCTTGGCCGCCCCGCTGCATCCGTTTTGCGCGTTCACCAGCACCTTCAGCGCAAACCGATCATCACGATCCCGGCGACGGCCGAGCAGCTCTCCCTCTCTGCGCCCACTGTGGCGAAGGCTTTACAGCACATGGTGAGGCTCGGCATGGTTCGTGAGACCACGGGCAAGCAACGGCATCGGCTCTTCACGTATCATCGCTATCTGGAGATACTCAACCGAGGCACGGAACTGCCAAAAAGAAGTCAGTGACAACTTGTTCGAAGCTCAAGGGCAAGCGGGAACAGCACCCACAAGCCCTACCAAATACTACCGCCGCCACTGTGACAAGCTGTGACAACCGGCTTTTGTGCGTCCGGATAAACTCACCTTGCTGCGGTAGTCCAATGCAGCCTGGCCACGGCGAAGGGGCGGCCATTACAGCCGCGTAATGTTTTGCGAATTCTGCATGAAACGGGAAAACGAGTCGGATTCCACGCGTTTCGCCGATACCGCGCAGCAGTGCTTCGCAAGGCACAAGTGCCGGAGGACCTAATCACGCTTTGGCTCGGCCACGCACGAACGTTGACGGACCGCTACGCATCGCAGCTTCGGGAAGATGTTAAATACCGCGGCGAATGGTGCGAGCGTGCCGGAATTGGCTTTTCAATTGTTACATTGTTACACGCGGATGTCGCTGCAATTGACTTCGAAAGGTTGCGTAAACGTGTTGAGGGTAAAGGGTTTTGAAGTGGTCGGGGCGAATGGATTTGAACCATCGACCTCCTGGTCCCGAACCAGGGGTAACAAAAATCCTAAATGCTTTATCTGGTGTCGCTTAGGGACCAGCACCCGATTCACTTTCCCCCTCAATTGTCCGTAAGTTGTCCGCAGACTGGGTAACAAACGGAAATCGACCACCAATTACGCGTGGGCAAAGCTAATCATCTCCAATTCGTCTTGCATGATGTGTGGGCGTGCGACTCTGCCAGGATGCCGCTTCTCCCCAAGCGCTAGGCTCTCCGAGATTTCAGCATTTCCCTTCGCAAGAGCCGGTTTGCCTTGGTCTGGTAGCCCGGGCCACCCTGTTTTAGCCATGCGATGACATCGGCATCTAGCCGCATGGTGACGGGTCTCTTGATCGGACGGTAGAGGTGGCCGACGACGCCTTTACGCATCTGTTCTTCGGTAATTTCTGGGACGTCCGTGATATTGATCTGGTCATCACGAATAGCGTCGAAACGCCTAATCTGTTTCCGGCGCTCAGATTTAGTGAGCCTTTTCATAGAATTTCCTTTCGTTCGGTGTTGCTTTTCGGGCCGAGATAATGCGGACCGTTTCATCATCATCTTTCAACCTAAGAGTGTAGACCACCACCATGAGTCGGAACGTTCTGGTTATGGAGCCAATCGTCACGAATCTCTCTTCGCCATCGACATCTTGGGTTTCCATTGTGATTCGGAGCGGATCTAGGAACACCTCCTGCGCCAGTCCAAAGGCAATGCCGTGCTTGTGCTGATTTTGGCGGTTCTTCGTGTCGTCCCATTCGAAGTGCATCGCACCTTGCCAGTCATTACATTATAGTACGTATCGTCTCGTACGTACACACATGATGATAGGAGATTCGAAACTTTGTCTTTCGCTGCCACGCGAGACGCTTTGACAAATGCAGTCACTAGTGTCACAGTGCGGTTATGACACCATTCCGGCTTAGCCTGCACCCTGGCGAATCCATATTTGACCAGCTTGTGTTTGCCGCGAAGAAGGCGTTCGTGAGCGGCGAACTTCAGCCAGGCCAATCATTTCCTTCGGTTCGGTCACTCGCGGTCGAGTTCAAAATTCATCCGAATACGGCGCACAAAGTTGTACAGCATTTGATTCAGGAGCGCTGGCTAGAGTCACGTCCAGGGATTGGAACCGTGGTCGCTGAGATGCCAGAACCGCGGCGGGGTGACCGAAAGCGTCTCTTGGAGCGCGAGATAGAGCAACTGGTGGTTGAGGCGAAGCGCTTGGAACTCGATATCGACGACGTTATTCAAGCGATTGAAGATCAATGGGCCAAGCTCGAAGAGTCCCAGGAGGTGAGTCGCAAATGATCCGCGTAGAAAATCTTTGGAAGAAATACGGGCGCTTCGACGCGCTTCGCGGATTGAGTTTCGACGTGCCCGACGGAAGTGCGTTCGCGCTGATTGGCGCAAACGGGGCGGGGAAGACTACGACCATCAAAGTGCTGATGAACATCTTCGAGCCGACACGTGGAAGCGCGACGCTACTCGGCGTCGATTCACGGAAAGTCTCGCCGCGGGAACTTGCGCAGATCGGGTACGTCTCCGAAAACCAGGACATGCCGGCGCGGCTGACGGTCGGCGAGTATGTGGCCTATCTGCGGCCGTTCTATTCCACGAGGGACCGTGATCTTGAAGCATCAATCGCGCTTCAATTGCGGTTGCCGCTCGAACGTAAGATTGGTGACCTGTCGCATGGAATGCGCATGAAGATGGCGCTGATGTGCGCGCTGCCTTACCGGCCGAAGCTACTGATTCTGGATGAGCCTTTCAGCGGGCTCGATCCGCTAGTGCGTGATGAATTCATGGAAGGACTGCTTGAGCAGGCTGGCGAGATGACCATCCTGATCTCGTCCCACGAACTGGGCGAAATTGACGGTGTCGCAACGAACGTCGCGTTCCTCGATGAGGGCAAGCTGATGTTTCAGGAATCGATGAGCGACCTGACGGGGCGCTTCCGCGAAGTGCGTGTGACGCTCGAGACCGAAGCGGCGCCGCCAAGGCAAGCTCCCAAAGAGTGGATGCAAATACGCACGATCGGGAACGTGCTGACGTTTGTAGACACCCGGTTCAACGAGAACGGCCTGGGCGAGCGGGTTCGTTCGCGAATGGCAGGTGTGCGAGGAATCGATTCGCAGCCGATGGCGCTGCGGTCCATCTTCACGACACTGGCGCGAGCGGCACGCGACGGCGGAGCTTGAAGAAAGGCAGGCGGAAATGGTCTGGCACATTTTCAAGAAAGATTGGAAGCTGCTGTGGGCCTTTGTAATCACAGTCGCATCGCTTCATTGGATTTCAGCATTCATCATATTTAAGCTCGGCCTCTTCGGCGAAAGCGCGATGCTCGAGATGTTGGCGGAAGCGGTTCCGATGCTCTCGTTTTTCGCAAGCATGTTTCTGATTGCGGCGATCGTGCACGTCGAGGCGATTCCCGGAGTGCGGCAGGACTGGTTTGTGCGGCCGATTCGACGCGGAAATTTGCTGCTCGAGAAGTTCCTCTTTGTGGTCCTCATGGTGGAGGGGCCGATCTTCGCTGCGAATCTGTTTCAAGGACTTGCAAACGGGTTTTCATTGCGATCGAGTCTCCTCTCCGCGACGTCGTACGTCATTTTTCTTCTTTTTTTTCTGATCCTGCCTCTCTTCGCTTTTGCCTCAGTGACCCGGAATATGACGGAAGCATTCATTCTCGGGTGCGGATGTACATTCATCATCGGGGCGTTTTTGACACTCGGTGACTACATGAATGGATCTGCGCATGGGACTCTTATTGCTGTAACGCACAGCGGAATCGGATGGATTGGAGAGGTATTTCGGTTCGCGCTGGTGGCGATTGCGGCCGGCATGATTCTCGGGCTCCAATACTTCCGCAGGAGAACGGCCACGGCGCGATTTCTAGTGATTGCCTTTGGCTTGCTGCTCCTGACCTCGCAGTTCCTGCCGTGGAAATCCGCGTTTGGCATTGAGCAGCGGCTGTCGCCGAAACCGACCGCTGGTGCGAGCACGGTGATGAAGTTTGACCCGGCGCGGGGAAAGTTCAAGTCGCCATCCGGTCTGGTTCCTTCTTCAGAAAACGTCCAGCGCAACCGCGGCGAGGACAGCACTGAAGTCTTTCTGCCATTACAAGTTACTGGAGTTCGCAACGATGCGATTCTCTTGACGGATCGGGTCGAAGTGCATGTGATAGGCCAAGACGGACGGGTCGTGTACCACGGAATCGGAGACAGTCTCGAAGTGGCCAAGGAGGGACCAAATCCCGCGGAAGAACGCGCCTACCAGCAAATCGCAGTGCCGATGTCGGTCTACCACAGAGCGAAGGACCAAGCGGTGCAAGTTCGAGTCGATTATTCGCTGACGCTATTCGGCCTTGCCGGATCTTATTCCATCCCGGCGTTGGATGGCGACGAACGGATGCCTGAGTGGGGTTGGTGCCAGACGAAGATGAACGAAGCTGGAACTGCCGTGGAGCTTCACTGCATGGAACCGAGAAAAGGGCCCATATGCGGGACTGCGTTTATCGAGAATGCGTCCACCGGCGCGCGAAACCCGGCCCGATCGAGACCTTCACGCAGCCGCTGGCGTTCACATGGGGAAAGTGAACCGCCGCCAGGTCGAAGCCGGCCCGCGACCAGGCGCTCCGCGACGTTTGTGTATTTGTAAATTGTTGGTTCTAAAAGAAGTGGTCGGGGCGAATGGATTTGAACCATCGACCTCCTGGTCCCGAACCTGGAAATAAATCAACTTAAGTCGCTGTCCTGGCGTCACTTATTGGTTTTCGGGCCGCTCTCAGATAGACAAGTCGGACAAGTCAGTCACTGCAACGCTGCGATTGAACTCGAAAGCCCAGGTTAGGAAGATGGATCCCTTGCCGGGCATTCTGTCCCGCAATCGAACACATTCGTGACCTTCTTAGCGAAACTTCAGTTTGACTCTGGGTTTTGCACGGCGATGAACTGACCTTCCGGTTCGTAGCCAACAAAGAGACTCATGCACAAAACTACATCTCGTTTGTTTGGCGTCGCTTACGAACTGAAGTCCGCCTCTCTTCGTTTTTCAAATCTTCTACCCTATGAACTCTGCATCAGCATTTCGGGATCGTCCGACCTCCGGTTCCGGAGACCAGCGCCGGTTGTGTATGTTGTTGATTCGTCTAGCTCAGTCTTGCACGCTGAGTCTGCATTTTGCATGATATTAGGCGGGTTTCGGACCCTAATCGGCCCAACTTTTTGCTCGGCCTTTCGCAAAGAGCCTGCGTTTCAGAATAAATCTTCGACGCGCAGATTTCAAGAACAGAGTTAAGAGGTTTTCGTGTGTTTTCCTGCGCGGAACTAGGGAGCAGGTCACGGCACGATCAGGTTCTCGGCGCAGGCGTCTCCTTACCAGAAGTCTATGCTAACTGTCGTTGATTCAGCTTGTTCAAAATTTCATATTTTTGTATCTCAACGAGAAACGCGCATTAACTGCTTAAGACGTTCGCGTTCAGGAATTCGTTGCGGAATTTGCCCTGTGGGTCGTACTTCTTGCTCAATTGAATAAAGTCGGGCAACCTCTTATAAATAGATTTCAGCTCCGTCGGTGACATGGTAAACAGCTTTCCCCAGTGCGGCCGGGCCTTAAATGGACTTAATTCTTTTTCAATCAACGGCAACAGCTTTCTGACCGCCGGCCAGTTCTGTTTCCAGGTAAAGTGAATGCTTACACAAGGCTGTTCGTAACAAGGACTCAACCATAAATTGTCAGCGGCAATCGTACGGATTTCCGAAATCATTAAGTGCGGGCTGACCTGGTCGCAGAGTCGTTCAACCGCCAGAATTGCTTCGACTGCCTGCTGACGGGGCACGAAGTACTCCGATTGCAACTCTTTGCCGGCGCTAGGCGTGAACCCCATGCGAAAGTGCGGCAGTCGTTCATACCAGGGGCCAGGCACGCCCATCTGCTCCGTGCAGTTCTCGGCGGAAAGTTCGGCAATGGGGTGCAGATTCTTGGTCGCGCGTTTCGCCCCGAAGAATTCCGGGGTTGCGTCAAACGCTTGCACTTCTTTAACGCGGCTCTTGATCCAAACTTCGCCGATACGCCGGTTTTGCCAGTCGGTAAACAAGCTGACGCTATAAGCGCTGGATTGGATGGCATCAAAGTGGTCTTTCACTTCAGCGAGCGGCAGGTTTTCATACACGTATTGCTGCATCATGAAGGTCGGCTGAATATCGAGGGTAACCTTTGTGATTACACCAAGCGCACCAAGCCCAACAACGGCTCCCCGGAACGCTTCGCTGTCTCGTTGGCGGTACAGCTTAACCACCTCGCCGGCCGCCGTGACGATTTCGAGCGCCGACACTGCCGTCGCGAGGTTGCCATTCTGTTCGCCCGAACCATGCGTTGCGGTGCTGCACGCTCCAGCTATAGAAATATGGGGCAGCGAGGCCAAATTGTGCAACGCATAGCCCTTGCTATGGAGGTACGGGCACAGTTGACCGTAAGTGGTGCCTGCAGCGACCGTCACGGTGTGCGCCTCCGGCTCCAACGCAACCACCTCGTCCATCGACTTCAGGGACAGGAGGTGATGCGTGCTATCTGCGATGTTGTTGAAGCAGTGGCGCGTTCCCAGCACCTTTACATGGCCCTGTTTCTTAACGTAACTCTGGACCTGTTCAAGCGAGTTGGCGGAGTACAAGCGGTCCGTACTGTATTCCAGATTGCCCGCCCAGTTCTTCAGTTTGCCTTTTGACGCCCAGGCCAACAGAGGCGAGATAACAGGGCTTGCCATCAGCGCACCGAAGAGCCTGATAAAAGTCCGCTTGTTCATGGCTCTACCCCAAGCAGTATCGATATTGGCCACCGGAATTTCCTCTTCCTTGGCTTCGAAACGCGGAAATTGTACACCTATTTCTTATCCTTTCAGCGCTCCGCTCCGGTTGGTCGAGCTTGAATGCGCTACGCGGGCGACGCTGGAGGCCTATTTCCTCTGGGTTCCTGACCCATGACTCTTTGCGGCCGAGGTTTCAGTTCCGAGCTTCCACTCCCCTTTTCTTTCGCGCGGTCTGCATTTCCGAGCGTTCGGTTCCCACACGAATCTCGACCAATTTTCGGAAATAAGTTGATGCGCCGCCGCCATTGCAGGCCGATTCCACAGTGCGAGCCACTCCTAAATCGCGTTGAACCCTTGAGGGATCTTTTCAAAACAGCTTCACACTCCAGAAAACTATCCTCGGGGGGCGATCCTTTATCTGTAACAGTTATCTACAACCTGCGGTACACCTCCGCACCAGACTGACACAGTCAGGTTCTTCCCCAATCATCGTAGCCTGAGTGCTGAGTCATTCCTCACCGAGTATTGTTCACACCTATTCGGACGAAATGATGGCCAGGGTCGTATTCGACGGTTGACGGAACTGTGCGCTGGAGTGATCAGCTCAAGCGATCCCCAGCCTCTTTTGCATCTCCTCGAGAGACACGCCTTTGGTTTCAGGGTACACAAATAAGACCACGAAAAACTGGAGACCCATCATGAGAGAGAAAAAAACAAAAGGGTATCCGCCGGAGGAAGCGGCCAGAAGTGGAAAGATTCCGGAAATGAGCGCATTCATGAACCAGTGAGAAAAGCTGCCCAAACTTTGGCCTTTAGCTCTTACGCGATTGGGAAAGACCTCGCTGATGAAAACCCAGATGACCGCGCCCTGGGAAAATGCAAAGAACGCTATGTACCCGATCAGCAGCCACACGAGAAGGTTCTGGTGGCTGCGACTAAAAAAGATAGCGGCAACGCCTCCGAGACACGCTGCTGTGCCGACCGAACCGATTAGCAACAGGGTCTTGCGGCCGATGCGATCGATGACGGACATAGCCAGCATAGTAAATACTAAGTTCGTCGCGCCAATGGCTACGGCCTGCAAGTCGGAAGACACTTTGTTGAAGCCGGCAAAAGCGAAAATATCATTCAAGTAGTAGAGGATCGCGTTGATTCCGGACAGTTGGTTGAACATGCCGATGGATACGGCTAGAAAAATCGGCAGGCGGTATTTCCACGAGAACAGCGAATCATTAGCGACGTGGTCCGCATCGATCGACACGATAATTTCCTGGAGCTCCTGTTCGTAATTCTCCTCCCCCGTCAGCCGGAGCACGTCTCTTGCTTCCGCAATCCTTTGTTTCTTGACCAGCCAGCGGGGACTGCGCGGAATTCCAAAAAGGAAGAGCAGGAAGAGTATGGCGGGAACCGCCGGGATGCCCAGCTTCCAGCGCCATTCGGCGGGACCAAACCGCATCGTTCCCACGATGTAGTTCGACAGATAAGCGAGCAGAATTCCAAAGACGATGTTGAACTGAAACAAGCCCACGAGCCGGCCTCGCCATTTAGCGGGGGCAACCTCCGCAATGTACATCGGGCCGAGCACCGATGAACCGCCGATACCGAGGCCCCCGATGAAGCGGAAAAGAACGAGCGCGCTCCAGTTCCAAGCAAAGGCACAACCTAGAGCTGAAACGAGATAAAGCACGGCCATAGCGCGCAAACTGTCACGGCGGCCAAATTTATCGCCAGGAATTCCAGCCAGCATGGACCCCAGAATCGTTCCCCAGAGCGCTGCGGAAACCGTCATTCCCAGCGCCGCTGGTGATAGACGAAATGTTTCCGTCAGTGCATGCGTGGTACCCGCAATTACCGCCGTGTCGAACCCGAAAAGAAGTCCCCCAAGTGCCGCCACCACGGTGCTCTTTAGAAGATAAGAGTTGAGTTTCATATTGCCTTTCGAGATTTCAGAGCGATTCCATTCCGTCCACGCGGCAAGTGAACATCACATTGCCGAATGGGCCCTACTTGTGGAACTCTCTTCGGAAAAAGTCACTGTCCTATCGGAGTTGACAAAAGACGAGACCGAAGAGCATAGCCTATACATGCGACCTCCCATTGCTATGATAAAATGTTTCTCACCAGCCGCGGACTTCCTCACTCTTGCGAAAAGATCGTCTGCGCCGCCGTGCATTTGTCAATTGTGGAGCCAGTTAAATCCATCATCGAACCTCAGGTCCCTATAACATATGAAAAACGAATCCCGTGTCGTCGTTGGAGTAGACATCGGCGGAACAAAAGTCGCGGCCGGTCTGGTGGACGCCAACGGCGAAATTCTCGCGCGAAACAGGACCCCGATGCTGACCTCCGGTGCACCATCGAACGGTCTAGCCGCCGTTTCAATGGCGATCCGCGGGCTTTTCTCTGACGCGGCTTCCCAAGATCAGATTGAAGCAATCGGCATTTGCGCGCCAGGGCCACTGAATCCTCATACCGGGGTCATCATCAATCCTCCAAATCTCGCGATCTGGCATAACTACCCGCTGGCCGAGGAGATGCGGCGACTTTATAACGTTCATGTCCGGGTCGATAACGACGCCAATGCCGCGGCTTTGGCGGAATCCAAGTGGGGCGCGGGGCGTGGCTATCGGAACATCTTTTACACAAGCGTTGGCACCGGTATCGGTACAGGAATCATTTTTGACGGCCGCATTTATCATGGAAGGACCGGCGCCGCGGGGGAAGGCGGCCATCTCGGAATCGACAGCAGCGGTCCGCTTTGCAATTGTGGGAAACGCGGCTGCATCGAAACGCTGGCGGCGGGTCCGGCGATCGCCAGACGTGCACGTCAGAAACTCGAGCAGAATCCCAAATCGCTCCTCATGGAAATGGCCGGTGGCGATCTTCCGATGGTCAGCAGCGAAATGGTTGGAAAGGCTCATACAGCAGGCGATCCTGTCGCCAAAGAAGTAATGCGAGAGACGCTGGACCTCCTGGCATACTGGCTCGGAAACATCATCGATCTCCTGGAACCGGACATAATTGTGATCGGCGGAGGCGTATCCACGCTGCTCGCGCCCTTTCTAAACGAAATTCGTCAACGCTGGCAAGGCGCATGCCTCAATCCCTCCCCGCTGGACATCCCTCTGGCGCTTGCTCATTACCGCGAAGACGCCGGGATCGCCGGCGCTGCCGCGCTCTGTGAATTAGAGTGAACCGCGCCCAGGAGAGCCATTATCAACGCTCTCAAAGCACTGGTGCCGTGGCGACGCCGACGTGTTTGTCCGCACCTCCGTAATAAAAAAGCCAGCGCTTGCCGTCCAGAACCAAGCCTTCTACAAATACGACATTCGGAACTTGCCCAACCTTTTCCCATTCCTTTTCCGGCGCGAATACCGGCTCTTGAGCGCGCGCAAGAACTCTGGTCGGATCTTTTTTGTCGAACAGAACCCACCCGGTTGAATAAACCAGTTTGTCGTCGGCGCCGTTGTAAATCAGGAAGATGCCTTCAGGCGTGATGACTGGCGGCGGTCCCGGCTCCACTACTTGCGAATCGAACGACGCTGAGCGGCTCGAGAGGACGGGGTGGTCGAGGGCCTCCGTCCAATGGAGCAAATCTTCGGAGTAAGCCACGCCCATCTGACTGTCTTTGCCCTGCGCGTCAGCCAGATAGTACATCCAATATTTGCCATTGATCTTTTCTGGAACGATCGCGCCGGACTTCGTCCATTTCACATTCCATTTACCCTTGTAACCGGGAATGATAATGCCATGCCGCTTCCAATGAATCAGGTCGGTGGATGTAGCCAGACAGAGTTGAGCATCTTTCTTGTCCGCAGCCACTCCATCAACGTTGTTGTATCCCGTATAAGTTAAGTAGTACGTATTGCCGATTTTTTGGAGCCTCGGGTCTTCAACACCGCCACCTTTTTCATATGGGGCCTCTGAAACCATGACCGGCTCGGGCCGGCGATTGAAACGAATACCGTCGTCGCTCGTGGCATACCCAAGCGACGAAGTACCGTTATGGTCTTGCGCGCGGTAAAGCATCACGTACTTTCCGTCCTTCTTTACTACGGAAGGATTGAATGTTCCAGCGGATTCGAACCCTGCGCCCTGGGGAGACACGATGGGGTCGGGGGATAGCCGCGTCCACTTTCCAAAAGGTGGAGTAAACGGAGCGGCGGCAACAACGGCGAGAGCGATGAGAACCCACACTGCGACGGCAGATGCTCGTGCCCCCCGGGTTGCAAAAGAGGATACTTTGACCATAGCAGAAATTCCTTTCCTTACGATCGAACTGGACACGATGGAAAACTTCCAGAAAATTTCTTCTTTGTGGTTACGGCAAACAATTTACCGGTCAGAATTCGGCCAACAATTGGATGAAAGACCGTCTCGGGACTTGCAGCGTCTCGCCGATGGTCTTGCCCTTTACGCTCAGACGAACAGCTCGCTGTCTCGCTACAGGAATAGCGATCGATGCAGTTCGGGTAACGGCCATTGGGTTGTACAAGATGAAATTCAGCTCTCGTGACGGAAACTCTTTTGCATGGGCCGCGTCGAGGAGGTCCAGGTTGACCAGCATAAGCTCCCGGTCACTGACCTGGCCCAGCGCTTCGAACATCAGATACATCCAGAGCGATTCACCCGCGCCGTAGATTTCCTTGCCCACATTTCCGGTCATGCCCGCCAGTTCCAGGGTGCCCAGGTTTTCGAACGGAATGAAGGCGGAGGGACCCCGCTTGCGGTTGGCCGAGCAGTCCTCGAAGAAATAGAAGTTGTTGCGCCGCTGCTGGTCCATGAAACGCAGGAGCCCCTCAAAGACGATCCCGCGTTTCATGACACCGGTCCACGGGAGAATGGCCTCC
>WNFB01000384.1_pt1 | contig 37503 bp, 35 predicted proteins | sample 5400501 | NCBI WGS metagenome assembly WNFB01 (sample SAMN13153341, study PRJNA577476) | soil metagenome | isolation source: 200 cm saprolite under Douglas fir tree site 2 hole 1 | place: USA:California | collected 2015-04-18
GGTTCAAAAGAACTTGACAGTTCCTCATCAACAGAAAGGTCCAGCCCTGTCATGCTGAGCGCAGCGAAGCATCTCGCTGCCGATGGCGACAGACCCTTCGCTTCGCTCAGGGTGACACGGTGTGACTGTTCAAACTGTCAAGTACAATTCGTCTAAATTGAACCATGCCTTAGCGGAAATACCGGACACCGTGAACGGAGATGACACGCCTGTAGGGGCCGATAATGGATTTTAACCAAAGAAGCCGGACACATCAGCGAGTCCGAGCGAAGTGTATGGAGTACCAACCTCGTGACCCTTGCTGTGTACGTACATCGTATCCCTTGTAGGTGCAGCAGCGGCGCTCATCGAGAGGGTACGATGTTGGTACATACCATGGGTCACGATGTGGGTAACCCATACACGAAGCGATGGACAGTGCGTAGGGACCCGATTTATCGCGTCCACGGGGTGGGGCAGTGGGGCAACGCACGCTCGGGCGCGACGGGCGGGCCCTCCCCACCCCACGGGCGCGATAAATCGGGCTCCTACGCCCCTCAACATCGATGTCCGGATTAATTTGTTAATATGCATTATCGCGTCCGCGAGGTGTGGAGTGGATGGGTGGGCCTTTATGGAACCCTGTCTGGGGGACAGGTATGCCCGCCGTGCCTTTCCGTAGCCGTGCCTTGCGGAGCGCCTTTCAAATCTTCGCTTTTTGTGCGTATAATAGAACGTGCCGGAATGGTAGGGGCGTGAGCTTGCCTCCGCCCTCGTGACCATCCTACCCAAAGGCGACCGCGAGGGAATCCTGTCCGGGGGACAGGTATGCTCCTATGCAAATCGAGGACTCGCATGACACAAACAGACGAAATCCGTCAGGTGCAAGAGGCTGCTCGCGCTATTCGCCAGAACACCAGCCGGGTCATGGTAGGCAAGGAAAGCGTGATTGACCTGCTGATGGTGGCATTGCTGTGCGAAGGACATGTCCTTTTTGAAGATGTGCCTGGCATCGGGAAAACCACAATGGCAAAAGCATTGGCAAAATCGCTTGGATGCTCGTTTCAGCGTATACAGTTTACCCCAGACCTGTTGCCTTCAGATATCACCGGTATCACATTCTACAATCAAAAAAAAGGTGAGTTCGAATTTCGCCCCGGCCCGCTCCTGTCGCAGGTCGTGCTCGCCGACGAGATCAACCGTGCCACGCCTCGCACCCAGTCTGCCCTCCTGGAAGCGATGGAAGAGCACCAGATAAGCATCGAGCGTGAAACGCTGCCATTACCCCGCCCCTTTATCGTCATTGCCACGCAAAATCCTGTTGAGCTTGAGGGCACCTTCCCGTTGCCCGAAGCACAACTCGATCGTTTTCTTATGCGTCTGCGCCTTGACTATCCAAGCCAATCGGAGGAGCGACTCATTCTACGCCGTTTCAAAGAAGAGCAACCACTAGAAGAACTGACACCGGTATTGAGAGCTGAACGTCTGCAGCAGTTGCAGAAGATGGTTCGACGTGTGCACGTCGAGCCAGGGGTTGAGATCTACATCGTTGAGTTAGTACGGGCTACTCGTACGCATAGTGCTATTGATCTGGGTGTGAGTCCCCGTGGCACAATGGCGCTCTATCGCACTTCCCAGGCCTACGCCGCCATAGCTGGCCGATCCTATGTCATCCCCGATGATGTGAAGCGTGTGGCGCGGCCGGTCCTGTCGCATCGTATGATCGCCACCAGCCAGTCTCGCCTACACGGGCGCGTGCTGGAGCAAATCGTAGATGATGTCCTGCATACCGTCCCCGTTCCAGTCGAATCATGAACAGGTCGTATAGTAGGGGCGACCCTCGCGGTCGCCCTGCTGCATACCGTCCCCGTTCCAGTCGAATCATGAACAGGTCGTATAGTAGGGGCGACCCTCGCGGTCGCCCTGCTGCATCCGGGGTAGACACATGAACAGGTCGTATAGTAGGGGCGGGGCTCGCCCCCGCCCTGGAGATGTAGGCGTCGACAGGCGGGAGCGGAGCTTGCGGAGCGCATTTAAAATATACGTTCTCGGCGTCGCAATCGCCATTGCTGCCGTCCCTTTCCACCAACCCTTACTGCTGGTAATCGGCCTACTCATCCTGATCGTCACCGGCACAACAGAGATCTGGGCAAGGTATTGTTTGCAAAACCTGGATTACAAGCGAGAGTTCAGTGAACGGCGCGTGCTCTTCGGCGAGGAGGTAACGCTTTCACTCTCGGTTGAGAATCTCAAACTCTTGCCACTGCCCTGGTTAGAGACAGAAGATAGCGTTCCCAGTTCGCTCACCTACCACGGCCAGCATCTCCGCGTCAGCATTCGCAGTAACTCAGTTGTATTCGAAAACCTGTTCAGCACACTCCCATATGAGCGAGTGACACGCCGTTATGCCATACAATGCACTGCGCGGGGCGTTCATACCTTCGGTCCAACCGTCTTACGCAGCGGTGATGTGTTTGGCTTTCTCAATCGTGAGGTATCGCTGCCCAACTGGCAATACCTGCTCGTCTATCCAATGGTAGTCCCCTTAACTCGCTTTGGCCTGCCAGCACGCCACCCTTTCGGTGACTACCGCGCTCCCCGGCGCCTGCTGGAAGACCCTTCACGCGTGATTGGCGTGCGCGATTTTACCTACGGTGATGATCTGCGGCGCATTCATTGGAAAGCGACCGCACGCACCATGCAGTTGCAAAGCAAGATGTATGAACCCACTACGACATTTACGCTGGTCATCTTCCTCAATGTCGTATCGCAGCTCGATGCCTATTATGGCATTAATCCTGAGCTCCAGGAACTGAGCATCTGTGCCGCCGCCTCTGTCGCCGATTGGGGGCTCGATCAAGGGTTCGCCGTTGGCCTGTACGCCAATACCATCATGTATATGCCGGAAGTGGGCCTATCCCCTGCTGAAGCGTGGGAGAACGCTGACCCACAAGGGCAACCCCAAAATGTCGTAGGAACCCTGCCTGGGGGGCAGGTATCCCGATTTATCGAGGGACTGCCCCTTGCGGGTACCAGGAACGAGGACCCACAGGGCCAACCCCAAAATGTAGGTCCCCGATTTGTAGGTCCCCGATTTATCGAGGACCTACCGCAAGCGTCCACCCCATCCCTACACACAGTCCTCCAGAACCAATTGAAGCGCCGTCGTATACACCTGCCACCAGCCAACAACGAAGAGCAGCGCAAACGCATCATGGAAGTGTTAGCGCGTGTCCAATCCTACTTCGGCAGCACCATCGAGGACGTGATACTTACTGAACGCACTCGCCTTCCCGTCGGCGCTACCATCGCGTCGGCGATACACCTCTGCCAACCAGCTTAGCCGGGGCGACGCTCTATCACATCGGGGGAGAGGATACCTGGAAAGAAATGGTGGCAGCCTCTACACACGCTCCTACCCAGTCATCTCCTATGCGATCACCCAGCGCTTTCCAGCTTTGACAGGAGACATCAATGCGCGACACTGAGCACGAACCTTCAAAAGCCGAATCTCGTAGGGGCCCTCAGCGGAGCTTGCGGAGCGCGTTTCAATACTCCGTGCCCATCGCCTCAGCGAAGCTTGCGGAGCGCGTTTCAATCCCGGCCAGCGTCTTCACCAATTCGTCAGCAGCATCCGACATTGAAGTCACGGACGTTCCGCCTGATGAGCTCCCCATCGTGCCAGAGACGCTTATCGCGTTGGGCTCGCACTTCTCGCCACGATCACCGCTGTGGCGTTGGACGACGGTTGGAGGTATTGTCATCTTCCTGCTTCTCGTCTGTAGGGACCCGATTTATCGCGTCCTCCCGATTTATCGTGGGAGCTTCCCAACCTCTCTACTCACACCAGCCGTGACGGCAGTACCCACGCCTCACGAACATCTGCCACTCATACTGGACTCGAACCAACTGCCCATACTTAAACCAGCACCGCAAAATTGTCCATCAACGGCTCCTCTGCACAGCTTCGATCCCGCTACATTCCCGCCTGGTGTTGGCGATTCTCCTGTGTGGGTGACCGGCTTTAGCGGACCGTATGCCCGGCTCGTTCACCTGGTTGATGCGCGTCAGCAGCCGCAAGAGTTTGGTTGGGCCTACCAGCTCTTGCTCGTGGAGAAGGCCGACCATTTACGTCCCGCGTTGCTCTCCGGCAAAAGCTTAGGCGATGGTTTCTCGCTTTTTTTCGAGGATGGGATTTCCATCCGCGGCCAGAAATCGGTCACTGCTTTCTTCGAGCTAGCCGCCGACCACCCCAGGCTGCCCAGCAAATACGACACCCAGTGGAAAGCCTGGACAGTTATTATGTACGTTCCCGCGGCAGGCTGCTACTCGCTCGAAGCCTTCTGGCCCGAAGGCGGCTGGAAGGTGAATTTTGCGGCGGGGAGGTAAACGTACAGTCTCTGCCTCGTCCTGTTTCAACCCAAACCTCTAACGCTGCCCTTTCCCTGCGTTCATGTCTCTGAGAAGACGTTGGTAGTTTTCTCGGATGGTGGCTGTGGTGGGATGTTCGGAACCCAGCGCCTGCTCGTCAATCGCCAGGGCACGCTGGTAGAGCGGCTCGGCTTGCTCATACTCGCCCTGAGCATAGTAGAGCCCTGCCAGGTTATTGAGGCTTTGTGCCGTGTCGGGGTGCTCAGGACCCAGCCCCTTCTCTCTGATCGCCAGGGCACGCTGGTAGAGCGGCTCGGCTTGCTCATACTTGCCCTGGGTACGGTAGAGTACTGCCAGGTTATTGAGGCTTTGTGCCGTGTTAGGGTGCTCGGGACTCAGCCCCTTCTCTCTGATCGCCAGGGCGCGCTGGTAGAGCGGCTCGGCTTGCTCATACTTGCCCTGGGTCTTATAGAGCAAGGCCAGGTTATTGAGGCTGGTGGCCGTGTGGGGGTGCTCAGGACCCAGCCTCTTCTCTCTGATCGCCAGGGCGCGCTGGTAGAGCGGCTCGGCTTGCGCGTAGAGTGCGTGCTCATATAGGTAGAACGCTGCTTGATTGAGCAGCAGGGCTGCTTCTGGAAATGCGAGCGCGTACTCGCTGATCAGGTCCGCACAGGCCTGTGCGTGGGGAAGGTAGCGTTTACATTGCGGCCATGTGACCACCGATACCTCACCAGGAAAAGCCTGATTGACAGCTCGTACCACGCGCTCTGCCCATGAGCGCCGGGTCTCGTCGTTCATGCTCGCTTTGAGCACCTCTTGCACCAGGCGGTGAATGGTCAGCGTCTGGTCAGGATTGCGGCGCACAAGCGAGTACTTGCGCAGTCCTCCAATGGCATCTTGTAGCTTGAGCGGGTCTTCGGCAAGCGACTGGAGGTTCTGGCCGAGATCGGATTCACCTGCTGTGATGAGCTCTTCAGGGATGGCATCGGGTGCAAGGAAAGCGCACAGCCGCAGCAGGTCGGCAGCGGCCTGGTTGGCCGCTTCGACTTTCTGGAACGAGAGAGACCATGTGCCGGCAACGGGTAGAGGATGGTCGGGCTTGAGTCCACCACGTCGTTGTAGCAGTTCGGCTCGCCGTTTCCGGTAGATATCCAGGTAGGTCGCCACGCTGCATCCCGTTTCCTCGATATAGGCTCCCGCCTGGTCAAGGGCGAGCGGCAGCCCATCCATCTCGCTGACAATGGTCCTGGCATTCCTGCGGTCAACCTCAGGAGCCTGTTCGAGCGGGACATTCTCCGGCAGCACTCTTGCACGACGGAGTAAGAGCACGGTTCCCTCTTCCTGGTCCATTTTTTCCACCTCGATGCTCCTGGCCATCGCTCCTGCTGCCTGTGCGCGGGTCGTGAGCAGGATATGCCCCTTGCCTCCTGTGGGTACGTAGTCACGGGCCGTTGCCAGGTCATCGGCGTTGTCCAGGATGAGGAGCCATCCATCGTGCTGTGCGAGCCAGCGCTTGACGGCCGCAACTATGATGTTCTGGTCCTGCTCATTTTTCTCCGGCAAATCGAGGACGCCTGCCAGTGTCACAAAGTCCGCGATCAGCGTCTCGCGCGTGGTTGCATTGGCCCACAGGACGAAGCGGTACTCTTCGCGGTAGCGATACGCGTACTCCACGGCAGTCTGCGTCTTGCCGATGCCACCCAGGCCGCTGATGGCCTGCGCCTGGGTCAACACTGCGGCCCTGCTCGTCGTAAAGTTGTCATGCAGGGACGCGAGCGGCCGCTCGCGTCCCGTGAAGAAGAGGTTGCGGGAATAAGGGACGGTCCAGATAGTCTTTTCTTTGTGCAGTTGCTCTGGTGAAAAGCTCACAGGTGGCGGTGATGGCGGTACTGGTTGAACAGGGACAATAGGTTGGAAAGGTTGCGGTGTGTCGGCTGTTTCAGATTGGTCAGGTGCGCTTGTCGGGATGACGAATATCAACTGAAGCAACGCTATGACTGCCCCTAGTGCCACGAGTGCAATTGACCCTTGCACTGGATTTATGACATTGAAATAAACGCCAGCAGCAATCAGCAGCAAACCAATAATGAACAGGATAATACGTCCCCAGGGGAGGCGTTTACGTTTAGGCTTCTGTTTTTGTGGGACGCTCTGTTGCACACTCATACGACCAAATTCCATCCTACAAAAGCTGTGGCTCCGTGGAATTCCTATGCATCTATTATATGATATAAATGCATGAGTATGAGCAAAAAGCAGATATGCTCAATGACAAGAGAAAACGATTGTTCTCAAATGGGCGGCCTTGCATAGTGAGGAGTTAAAGATTAACTGGGAGCTTGCTAAAAAGGGTTTACCGCTCCAGCCCATTGCTCCGATGGAGTGAGAGAGGTTATGATATGACAGAGTTAGTACGGGTCCAGAGCGTTGAACCACGAGAGGGTTTCATCGTCAATATGCACTTCACTGATGGCTCACAGCGGGAAATTAACCTGGAACCATACCTTCGAGGTCCCATTTTCGAGCCGATTCGGAACTATCCTTCACTGTTTCGCTCCATGCGAGTTGAAGAAGGAACCATTACATGGCCCAATGGCGCAGATATTGACCCCGATGTACTCTACTATGGCCTCACGCCTTCATGGGCTGTTGCTGCCGAAAAATCTGGCTTCGAGAGCCAACCTTTGTAGACGTGTGCGATACAACCTTTGATTAGCCCGACTGCCGCAGCAGGTCGGGCTAATCAAACTTTTCATCAAAGCTATTTCTTATTCGGCATCCCCACAAGCCGCATCTTCGTGGCATACCCCACATACGACACACCCGTAAACCATCCTGGCCCCATCTTGATGTGACCATCTACGAAACCGCGAGGCATAAACCCCCTCAACTCTTGGACCTGCAATCCGCTGGCCGCCAGCACAGCCCGCAATTCCCCGGGCTTGATAAAATCATCATAGTTGTGAATGCCTCGTACCAGGCTACCGTTGGGAAAGTTCTCTCCGTACCAGATCAGGACCACTCGTGCCATCAGCGTGCGATTGATCGTATCGAAAACAAAGACGCCGCCCGGGGCAAGCACACGCGCAATCTCCCCAATCGTGGCTTTCAGGTCCCGTACATGCTCCAACACATCTAAGCAAACGATCATCGAAAAGCTGCCATCAGCACAGGGCAATGCCTCCGCAGAACCTTGCTCATAATGAATGATATCGCCCAGACCGCTCTGCTGGGCGTGCACACGAGCCGTTGCCAAAGCCTCTTGGGATGGGTCTACCCCCACCATAACTGCCTTACGTCTCGCAAGTTCTTCGCAGACCAGGCCACCGCCGCAGCCCACCTCTAAAATCTCTTGCTGCGCCAATGCTCCCGCACCAAATACTTTAGTAACACAGGCTTCGATATAGTCGCAGCGGTCACCGGTTATCTGGCCGAGAAAGCAGCCCCTATCCCACCACTGGAACGAAGCAAAGATCTCCTGCTGCGAACGCTTGCGTTTGAACATAAGTTTGATGATCCGAAGCTGCTGCGGCACTTCGGCTAATCAAAGAACTAGCCCGAGATTAGCCCGGGTGCCGCAGCAGCCCGGGATCATCGAGCAGAGACTAGTCCGAATCCGAGCGAACATGCATGGAAGTTTCTTCCTCGACCTTTTCAGCGAGGAAAATTTTTACCAACGACTGGTAGGGAACATCCCTTTTGTTTGCCAGCGTCTTGAGCGCTGCAATTAAAGACTCGGGTAAACGAATAGAGACAGTCCTGGTAGACGGCCTAAGACGAAGAAAAGTGGGGTTTTTTTCCGCTTTGCTCCAGTCTATATAGTCAGTTGCATCATGGGTCGCCCAGAACTCTCGTTCTTCATCTTCGTTGTTAAATTGTGGTATGGGTTTAAGTTTGCTGTCCATATATCTTCCTTTCCTTCCTGCTTTGGTCTCGACCCGAAATAACGCGTATTTTGTTGTTCCTTATTGTAAATACTAAAAATAACGTTCTGCCTGCGTCACTCCGTCCAAGTACATAATATCGCTTCTCCTGGGATGAATGCTTCGTATCCTCACTTATCAATAAGGGTTTGTTGAAAAACACCTCTTCACACTCCCTATAATCAACCTTATGCGTCTCCCAATTTTTCTGTTTGTTCCCTTCGTCCCAATCAAACCCGACAAGGTTATTCAAGTCAAACACAATTCAAATACCATCCTCTACAGAACTAATGTATATAATGGTACAATACATTACTACCGTTGTCAAGCAAACAGAAAACTATTATACTGTACCAAAGAGGCGCCGAAACGTGTTATAATTGGAATAAACTCGCAACCGGTGGAGAAGAGGAAAGAAACAATATATGGCAATGTTCGAAAGCTTAACAAAGCGACTTGAAGGTGTATTTACCAGCCTCAGTGGCAAGGGCAAACTGACCGAGGCTGATGTCAATGAGGCCATGCGCGAGGTGCGACTCGCCTTGCTCGAGGCTGATGTCAGCCTCAAAGTAGTACGGCAGTTCGTCGAGCGCGTCAAAGAGAAGGCTATTGGCGCAGATGTGCTGGGGAGCTTCTCACCGGCGCAACAAGTACTCTCAATTGTTAACGAGGAACTGGTCGAGGTGCTCGGTGGGACTGAAGACAATAACAAGCTCGACCTGAGTGGAACGCCGCCCAATGTGATCATGCTCGTAGGGCTACAAGGTTCCGGTAAGACGACCACTGCGGCCAAGCTCGCTAACTATCTAAGCAAGCAAGGCCAGCGTCCATTACTCGTTGCAGCCGACATGTATCGTCCCGCCGCCGTCCATCAACTGCAGACGCTGGGCAAACAGCTCTCGCTGCCCGTCTATGCCGAGCCGATGGGAGCTAACCCCGTTGACATTAGCGTTCATTCCATCGACTATGCTCGCGAACATGCTAACACCGTAGTCATCCTTGACACGGCAGGTCGTCTCAACATCGATGAGCGCATGATGCAGGAAATCATCAGCATCCGCAATCGTGTGCAACCACGCGAAGTCTTGCTGGTGGCCGATGCCATGACCGGTCAAGAGGCGGTGCGCGTCGCGGACGATTTCAACAGAGCCGTCTCGCTCACGGGCATGATCCTGACCAAGATGGAAGGTGACGCCAGAGGTGGGGCAGCACTCTCGATTCGCGCCGTGACAGGTGTGCCCATCAAGTTTATGGGTGTGGGCGAGAAAACCGATGCGCTGGAGGCATTTTATCCAGACCGCCTGGCATCGCGCATCCTGGGATTAGGCGACGTCCTCTCGCTGATCGAACGTGCCCAGGAGACCATCGACCAGGAAGAGGCATTGAAAGCCCAGACCAAGTTACAACAGGGCAAGTTCGATCTGGGCGATTTCCTCACCGCCATGCGCCAATTGAAACGCATGGGACCACTACGACAAGTGATGGAGATGGTACCGGGTTTCAATAAACTGGCGGACATACCCGAGATGGATGAAGCCCTGGAAGGCGACCAACTCAAGTATATTGAAGCCATCATTCTCTCAATGACTTTAGAGGAACGGCGAAATCCCGATATTATTAACGGTAGTCGGCGCAAGCGCATTGCTCGCGGCAGTGGCACAAGCGTGCAGGAAGTCAACCAACTGCTTGAGCAGTTTAACGAAATGCGCATCATGATGCGCCAGGTCGCTACTGGCAAAGGTCCATGGGCGCGCCTGGCCAGGCAATCCGGTGCTGGTGGCGTTGACATGCCGGCTATTGCCATGCCAAAGTCCGGTGGCGGGGGCAAGAAAACCGGCAAGGCCGCACGCAAAGAGAAACGCAAACAAAAAGCCAGATCCCGTAGCGGCAGAAGGTAGAATATCCACCATGCAAAAAACACATCTTTGTCGTGCTCATTTGACGCAGATGCTGTTTGTGGGGATTATGATAGGCCTGATGACGTTCATCAGTGCCTGTGGTGGTGATGATGGTCATGCTCAGCAGCAGGCAAATCAAAGCAAAGCACAGCTTGATCACCTGCTCCAAGAAGCCAGGGACAGAGGTGTCCCTCTATCGCTGCTTCAGCCTATCTTCAATCGAGAATGGCAACTCAGCAGTTCAAGTGAGCTTGTGTTAAATGCTCAATCTGATACAGACTATTATGACTATCTAGCAACGCACTATAACCAATTAGCTGCGCAGGTGCCCAATATCATCACGAGCAGTACCCAGCAGTTCCAGTCACAAGCACAGACTGATATGCAGAATTTCCAATTGGCACTCACACAGGTACGCTCATGGGGACATTATGCAAACATCCTGACGTTTTCTGAGCAGTTCAGCCACGATCAGTTGTTGCTCTCCGCGGCGCACTACCCTAAAGACTATGCAGTGATTAGCGCGAATGCACGTCTATCAACCCAGGCATTGGATCAGATAGAGCCGACATTCCAGCAACTTACGACCTTCAAAAATACGATCACCCAACTGCAAGCAGTTTCCTTCGATGTGACTGCCATGCAGGTCCAATACCAGGCCGACATGCAGGCTTACAACAGCGCTACTACTCAGCTTGATTTTCAGAACCTGGGCTCGCTTATTGACGCCCAATACCAGGAGGAGGTGGTCAGTTCCACTCAGGCGCTACCTTATGTCGGTGCCGCGAAGTTGAGCGAGTTGCAGAAGCAGATAAGCGCGCTGCAGGGGTATGGCGTCGACACCAGCAATTTCCAAAAGCATCTCGCTGCTGACCAGGCCGCCATCAAGCAGGCTTCGAGCGTGAGTGACTACCTGAAAGTTGCTACACAGATCAATGCGGATTTGGCATCTATACAGAGTTCGCTCGTGCAAGCTGTGGCCGTCCAGACCATCAACCGGCTCGATCAGTCAGCAAAAAGCTGGGGCCAGGCACACATCTTCCACGATACATTCAATAACAATAACTATATCCTCACTGCCGGCTATACACTCGATGGCATTGGCTCCTTGCTCAATAAAGAACTTAGCTCAGCTTCTACCCTCGCCGACTACCAGGCAGTCGGCGATGAGGAGAATAACGACCTCTACAATCTGCAGTTGCTGGAGGCGGATTACTACGATTCAACTCCTTATAATCATGTGCATGCCACCGATCTGCAGTTGCTGGATCACTATAACCTCGCCCACAGCCAGGTGCTGGTGGTCTCGCTGGTCGAACAAGCCTTGCGCCTCTATCAGAATGGCAACCTGGTTGCAGCCTTCCATGTGACCACCGGTCGTGTTGAGCTTCCATCATTGCCGGGTATCTGGCCGGTGGTCAATCGCCAGGCACCGACAATATTCAAGTCCGATGATCCGCCGGACTCACCCTATTGGTACCCGCCCACACCGATTAACTATGCGATAGAGTACCATGACGGTGGGTACTACGTGCATGATGCCTGGTGGCGTCAGAACTTCGGCCCCGGTACGCAATTCCCCCACTACGACACCGGTGGCGATGAGACCTATGCCGGCAACGGCAGCCACGGTTGCATCAATATGCCAGAGGACCAGGCTGCTTGGGTTTACAGTCACACTGATTGGAATACTGTTATCGCTGTTTATTAAGGATAATTATGGCACAACAGCAAAAACAGCAACAACCAGCGCAATCAGCACAACAACAAGCAGCATTATCGGAAGTCTACATACTTGCCTCAACACACCAACTCGGCACACTGCAAGCACAGTATAGGGCTAAACTGGCCAGATTGAGTGTGCGTGCTGTCGCTGTCCTGACCCTCATAGGTATACTAGGAGGCGCGGGTCTGGTAGGCGCAAGTCTGCTGATGCATGGTATCACTTTTGCGGGGATAGTCAGCACATTGAGCCTCCTGGGTCTCGTTTTGCTGTGCGCCGGACTTTGGCTTGCCGTCAACGCATTACGCTACTACAGCTTGCGCGTATACGTCTTCACCGAAGGACTTGTACAGGTCAAAGGCCACAAATCCACAGTGGTGCGCTGGGATCAGGTTAAAACGATGTGGCAGAAAGTGAATGTGCGTTTTATCAGCAGCTTTTATATTGGCACAGTTCACGCCTATACCCTGCAACGAGATGATGGGAAGAAATTCACCTTCAACGATGGCTTAAGAAACGTTCAGGTTCTGGGCGGTACGCTCATACGAGAGGTCAATAGTCGGCTGCTACCCGATGTAATCGCCAAATACAATGCCGGCGAACATGTAACCTTCGGTAAGCTCGGCGTGAGTATACACGGAATAAACATTGGCGAAGAGATAGTTTTGTGGAACCAGGTCAAAGGTGTCAAGGTCGAGAAAGGGGCGCTTGCCATTTACAAAGACGGGGAAAAGCTGAACTGGCCTACCGTCAAAGCCGCCAAAATACCGAACTTCCCACTATTTCTGGCCCTGGTAGATTATGTGCTGAAGAGTCGTTAATTCTACGATTCCTCGTCGCCTCACGTCTGTTTTCACTGCGGGATGCGCAGCACCAGGCTGCACATCCCGCAGTGAAAACAGATGCACGGTAAACCAGCCCCTACGCGACATTCTCCTGCTCGTCTATGCTTAATGGCTGCCATGGCAACGGCGGCAACTGGTCCCGGTGCAAGACTGGTAGTTGCCGGTAGAGGTCAGCGCCGGTGAGTTGGCTGCGCCAGCTCTTGGCAGCCTGCAGATCACGAATGAAATCACGCTGCAAATCGATGCCCAGCGCCTGCCAGTAAAGGCTGATGGCACGGCGTGCAAAGGCAATATCGTTGCGTGGTTCGATACGGTCCACATCCTCGAAGAAAAAGCCACAACTGGTGAAACTGTATTGCTGATAAAATTGCGCATCGAGCAACAACAGTGTACGCTGGGCCTGCCACACATCATCCGGTGGACGTCGTTGTTTGCCATACTGTGCCCAAAAGCTCTCCGCCGTCTCCCACCCGTTGTGTACAGGAAGGTAGGCGTCGCGCGCGGCCCAGGGATCATTGAGCGTCTCACCAGCATACTGCTCAAAGAGCTGGTCTCCTCGCACCGCCAGCTTATCCAGCGCACGACGGAAGGCCCGCTTCCAACTGCTATCGCCTTCGGTGCACTCACAACCTGTCGCCCACCGTGCCACACCGTGCCCACAACTCCACGCGCTAGGCGCACGTAGCTCAACTTCTTGAGTGGCCGGGTGCAGGTGCATGTACCGTTCCAGCGTGCAGATTTCAAATCCATAACTTGGCGCGCCATGGTTGATCAGGTGCGTCAGGAACTTATCGCGCCAGGGTTTGTGGTGCCCATAAAGTTCGCCGTCGGTGGCAATCAGTATCAGTTGTGCTTCTCCTGCATCGCGTTTGCTCGACACAAGATGCCCAGGTAAGTAGCTTGCGGCGAAGAGGTCCGCATCGCTGGTCGTATCCCAATCGAAAGAGACACCTCCAGACAGTGGTGCATTATAGAAGAAAACCGTGATACTGCGACCATCGAACAGCCGCACCAGGTATGGCTCGGAAGGATCGACGGGCGTGGCCGCCTGCCAGGGAGCCAGTACAGTATAGGTGATACCATGTTGCGCCAGGATATCCAGGCTCTCCAGATCCATCGCTGTTTCTGAAAGCCACATTCCGTGGGCGTCATGACCATAGCGATGGTGGAAATCTTGTAGGCCCCAGACAATCTGCGTGCGCTTGTCACGGGCTGTTGCCAGTGGCAGAATGGTGTGATTGTACACCTGCGCCAGGGCATTGCCAACGCCGTAGCGCTCCATATGTATGCGGTCAGCATCAATGATACGCTGATAGACGTCTGGGTGTTCTTTCTCCAGCCACGAGGCCAGCGTTGGCCCTAGATCGTAGCTGATGGCTGCAAAATTGCCGGCCTTGCCGTTAGGGCGGTAGCACTCGGCAGTAATCTTTTCATTAAAGTTTCTATAGGGAGTGGCTCCGGGTTCAATAGGTAGCAGATGAGCGAACGGGTCCTCACGCGGCGGCTGATAAAAATGCCCGTGCAGACACAAGTATGCCGGGCCTACTTTTTCAATAGGTTCGTTAGATTTTGTTTGTTCAAGCATATATTCACCTTCTCTGGTAAACAACAGAAAATCAGCACTGCCACTACCAGAAACTATGTACAAATCCTTTCTATAGATTAGAACGTACGAATGAAAGTGAAAGGTTACATGATAGGTATTTTGTCTTATCCTGTTTCATCCTGGCGGAGCAAGCCCCGCCAGGTTACCACACCTTCTCAAAACCGATTATCCATTTATGCACTGACGCCGCTCTGCGCACTCATCAGGAACTCCTCGTAGGCTTCACGCAGCTTGGGGTAGCGCAGCAGGAAGAACCCGGCGTACTCATGCGTTAGCGCACGAGGTTGACGCAACAGGCGCATGTTGACTTCCTTGAGTAAGTGGTTGCCCTTCTTCCCATTGCAGACTTTGCAGCAAGCCACGAGATTCTCCCAGGAGCTCGATCCACCACGGGAGCGGGGAATGACATGGTCAAGTGTCAGATCGCGACTGCGTTTGCCACAATACTGGCACGACTCATCGTCACGCAACAGAATATTGGCCCGCGTAGGTTGCAGGATCATGCGCGGCACTCGTACATTAGCCAGCAACTGTACAATGACGGGCCGTTCCAGCTCAAGACGCCGGGCGGCAATGCTCTCCTCGATCAACTGACGAACATTCTCATCTACAAAGGTAACCTTCTGCTTCGACAGCAATACGATGAGACGACGCTCTGGAATGACCGAAAGAGGCTGTAGGGAGGAGTTCAATACAAGCACAGGCATAAATGACTTCCCATCCTCTCTGTCAGAGCCGATACCAAGAGCAGACAGCGAGGAAGAAGCGTGAGGCGTGGAAAGGGTAAGGGAAAACCCAACCCCCTCAGCTTCTAGCGCCACCTGCGACGATGACCGTGTAGATAAGGACTCAAGCGTTTTGCACGTCCAGGTAGGCCTGGCATAACATGGCGTTTACCGCTTGCACCTGGTTCGCCTGGCGAGCCTGTGGTGCAGGCGGCGTTCAGATGCCAACATGCTGCAAGAGCAGTGTGGTGTATCCGATACGCCTGCATGCCATAACTCCTTTGATACGGGCCTGATTTATCAAACCCTACTTGACACATGCTTAGGGAAGTAAATGTGCCATCCTGGTCGGGGTGAGAGGACTTGAACCTCCGACCTCAGCGTCCCGAACGCTGCGCGCTAGCCGACTGCGCTACACCCCGTTTTGACGATCCGTGCAAGTAAGTGATCCGCTGGCTTACCTCTTCCGGTGAACCAGGTTAAATGCGCTTCCCTTACCTTACGCCTAGTATAGCATAAGTCGGCAAAAGCGGTCAAGATGGTTGCGCTCAGGACCCGTATGCTATTTGACACTCTCAGGTGGCTGTGCTACGATACAACATGAAGAAGTGTACAAAAGACACCAGATACGAGCATGTTTGCAGTCGTATAAACAAAAACGTAAGGAACCCCACCGATGGGAACACTCCCTATTTTTATCCTGATAACACTTGCCATCCTCTTTGGCGCATTAGTCATGGTCCTCTGCACCATCCTGGGGCCAAAGAAACCAACGCCAGAAAAATTAGCGCCCTATGAATGCGGCCTTCAAGAGATTGAAGCGCCCAAACGGCGTTTCCCCGTTAAGTACCTCTTGACGGGCATGCTTTTTATCGCATTCGACATCGAAATCGTCTCATTCTATCCTCTGGCCGTCCTGATGCACCAGCTAAGAGTCTTTGGGCTGATCGAACTGCTCGTCTTTCTGCTTGTCCTCATGGTCGGCTATGTCTATGTTTGGCGCAAGGGAGCATTTACATGGGAGTAACAAACCCCTGGGAGCCGGTACAGACTTTCTCGAATACACAGACACCTCGACGACAAGAGTTGCCTGTGAAGACCGGGGATTTCGGTATCTTGACTACCCAGGTGAGCAAATTAATAGATTGGGGACGCAGCTCCTCGCTCTGGCCCGCAACGTTTGGCCTGGCCTGCTGTGCCATTGAGATGATGTCGACCAGCGCCGACCGCTTCGACATAGCGCGTTTTGGTGCCGAGGTGTTTCGCGCCTCACCACGCCAGGCTGATCTGATGATCGTCGCTGGGCGCTGTTCGATCAAAATGGCACCCGTGCTGCGGCAGATTTATGACCAGATGCCAGACCCCAAGTGGGTCATCTCGATGGGCGCCTGCGCGTCCTGTGGTGGTGTCTTCAATAACTATGCCATTGTGCAGGGAGTAGATAAAATCATACCGGTCGATGTGTTCATCCCCGGCTGCCCACCGACGCCCGATATGCTGCTCTACGGCTTCATCGAACTGCAACGCAAAATTCGCGAAGGCATTCCAAATCCTCCTGACCCCTTGAAGGCCAGCGGCCTCAAACTCCAGGGACCGATAGGAGAAGAACTGTAATATATGGACAAAACTGCAATATCGGCGGTCGAGATGGTGCGGGCAAAGTTCCCGCAGGCCGTGGTCGAGACGATCCAGTTCCGTGGTGAACAGACAATCGTGCTGCTACCCGAACAGCTGGTAGCGGTCTGCACTCACTTAAAAAAGCAACTAGAATACACCTTCCTTTCGAGTGTGACGGCAGTGGATTGGCTAGAGCGCGTACCACGCTACGACGTAGTCTACCACCTGCTCTCAATTCCGCGCCTGAGTGAACTGCGTCTGAAGGTGCGCGTGGGCAAGCGCGGCGAAGAGCATCCTTCTGTCCCCACAGTCAGCGGAGTATGGCCAGGAGCAAACTGGTACGAACGCGAAGTATACGACCTCTTCGGTATCACATTTGCAGGCCATCCCGACCTGCGCCGTATCCTGATGCCCATCGACTGGACGACGCATCCGTTACGCAAGGATTATCCCCTCACGGGATTCGACCTGCCTGAACCTTACTGGGGCGGCCAGGTTCCCTACGATACCGACCCCGGCGTCGGCAGCCAGACGCTGCGCACACCGGGTGGTCGCGAACTCAATGAGAGCCGCAGTAATATCAGCCAGACCCAGGAACCAGGAACGAATAAGAAATGATATGAAACAACAAGAGATAGCGACACAATATACGATTGAAGACAGCCAGCCCATCGAGGATGGGCAGCGTATCGATACCATGACCATCAACATGGGGCCACAGCACCCTAGCACGCATGGGGTACTGCGACTCATCTTGACTATCGATGGTGAGACGGTCGTCAAAGCGGTGCCAGATATTGGCTTTCTGCACACAGGCATTGAGAAGACCGCCGAAGCCAAAACCTACTATCAAGCGCTCGTGCTGACCGACCGCACGGAATACCTGTCCCCTCTTTGCAACAACCTGGCTTACTCCCTGTCCGTGGAGAGGTTACTGGGTGTTGAAGATGAGATCAACGACAAGATTCGCTATGCGCGCGTCCTGCTCGTCGAGCTGCAGCGCATCGCCAGTCATCTGGTCTTTCTCGCCAGCAGCGCCCTGGACCTGGGAGCCCAGAGCATCTTCCTCTACTGCTTCCGCGAGCGCGAAATGATCCTGGACGTTTTCGAGCTAGTTTCCGGCGTGCGCATGATGACCAGCTATATCTGCCCTGGCGGTTTGCAAGCCGACCTGCCTCCTGGCTTCGATGCGAAAGTGCGCGAGTTTACCAGCATCTTCCCAGAGCGTCTGCAAGAATACCATGACATCTTGACCAATAACCAGCTCTGGATAGAACGTACCAAAGATATAGCGACGCTCAGCGCACAGGATGCCATCGCATACGGTGCAAGCGGTCCCGTGCTACGTGGCAGCGGTGTCGTGTGGGATATCCGCAAAGCATTTCCTTATAGTGGCTACGAGCAGTTTGATTTCGATATTCCGGTTGGCTCCAATGGCGACGTCTACGACCGTTACCTGGTACGCATGTTGGAGATGGAGCAGAGTCTCAACATCGTGAATCAAGCTCTGGAAGGCATGCCTACTGGCAATTATCGCATCGATAATCCAAAGATTGTACCGCCTCCTAGGTGGAAACTCACGGGCAGCATGGAGAGCTTAATCCACCACTTCAAGCTGTACACCGAGGGCTATCGTCCTCCTAGAGGCGAAGCCTTTGTGCGTACTGAGGCGTCCAAGGGCGAACTTGGTTACTACATCGTCAGTGACGGCGGCAACAAACCCTACCGCATGCATATGCGTGGTGCATCGTTCGCCAACCTTGAAGTACTACCGCTGATGATCGAGGGTGGGTTTCTTGCTGATGTGGTAGCAGCCATTGGCAGCATTGATATTGTGCTAGGTGAGGTTGATCGATGATTTCAGAACAGGCGAAGCAGCGAATGCGTGACCTGGCGGTGCGCTACCCGGTGGCGCGTTCGGCTGTCATGCCAGCGCTCTATATCGCTCAACAAGAAGAGGGCTACATCACACCGGCAGCGCTGCAAGCGGTGGCCGAGGCGATTGACATAACCATCGATGATGTTGAAAGCGTGGCAACTTTCTACACTATGTACTACAGGCAGCAGCCGGGTAAAAAAGTTATCAAGGTATGCACCAGCATCTCATGCTACCTGCGCAACTGTGATACCCTCGTCAGCCAGCTTGAGCAACGCCTGGGCATCAAACGTGGCGAGACAACCGCCGATGGCAACTACACCCTGCTAACCGCTGAGTGCCTTGCCTCGTGCGGCACCGCTCCCGTCTTGCAAGTCAACGACGAATTCATCGAGAATGTCACACCTGAGATGGCCGACGCTCTCATTGACGAGTTGAATAGGGGATTAAGCACAAAAGCAATGGAACCAGCGTAGGGACCGAACTCCTTGCTGCCTGTGGCGGCTCGCATCTGCTTTTGCTGTGGACAGTCGTCGTGCTGTTCTGCTGTAGCAAAAAGAACGGCGTGGCGGCTCGCATCTGCTTTTGCTGTGGACAGTCGTCGTGCTGTTCTGCTGTAGCAAAAAGAACGGCGTGGCGGCTCGCATCTGCTTTTGCTGTGGACAGTGCAGCCGCAGGCTGCACTGTCCACAGCAAATAAAACTCTTGCGAACCACCGAAGGTGGTGAGGAGTGCTGAGAAATTACATTTAAGGAAACGATATCTATGCCAGAACTTATCGTCACGAAAAATATAGACGTCCCCGGCCTGGATACCCTGGAGGGCTATCGCCAGCACGGCGGCTATCAGGCATTGGAAAAAGCCCTCGCCCTTCAGCCTGATGAGATCGTCGAGATGATCAAACAATCAGGACTACGTGGGCGAGGCGGAGCAGGCTTTCCTACAGGGATGAAGTGGAGCTTCCTCGCCAAAAATGACAAGCCACGCTACCTCTGCTGCAATTCAGACGAAAGCGAGCCGGGCACCTTCAAAGATCGCATGTTGATGGAGAAGAACCCACATCAACTAATCGAAGGCGTCATCATCACCAGCTACGCCTGTCGTGTTTCAACCGCCTTTATTTACGTTCGTGGCGAATTGGCACTGGCAGGACGCCAGGTCCAACGAGCCATTGAAGAAGCACACGCCGCTGGCTACATCGGCAAGAATATCTTTGGCAGCAACTACAGCCTGGACCTGATCATGCATCGTGGTGCTGGCGCATACATCTGCGGTGAGGAAAGCGCCCTGATGGAATCGCTCGAAGGCAGGCGCGGCTATCCACGTTTGAAGCCACCGTTTCCCGCGGTCGTCGGCCTGTACAATGGTCCAACTGTAATCAATAACACTGAAACGCTCGCAACCATCCCGGCGATCATCATACATGGAGCTGAATGGTACGCATCATTTGGCACTGAGAAGAGCAAGGGCACACGCGTCTTCTGCTTAAGTGGGCACGTCAAGAAGCCCGGCAACTATGAATTGCCGCTGGGGACACCGCTACGCACCTTGATCTACGACGAGCAATACGGTGGAGGCATCCTCGATGACAAGCAACTCAAAGCCATCATCCCGGGCGGATCGTCTACCTTCATCCTCGGCGCAGACAGCGTAGACACGCCCCTCGACTTTGAGGCCATCGCTGCCGCAGGCTCCATGCTCGGCTCCGGTGGAGTCGTCGTCATGCACGAAGATACCTGCATCGTTGGTGCTGTGTTGCGCATGACCGAGTTCTACCGCGATGAATCCTGCGGCAAATGCACTCCCTGTCGCGAGGGTACCTACTGGTTAACCGAGATCCTCCATCGCATCGAACATGGCCATGGCAAGGAGAGCGACATCGACCTACTTATGGACATCTGCGATAATATCAGTGGCAAGTCATTCTGTCCCTTAGGCGACGCCGCTACCAGCCCGATTACCAGCAGCATCAAACTCTTCCGAGAAGAATACGAATATCACATCCGCGAAGGACGCTGCATGGCCGGTGCTCAGCGCCAGGACCAGGAAGCCATGCTCATAGGTTAAATAACAGGAGCCCGTAGGGGCGGGGGTAGAGATGGGATGGGTGGGGACCCTTGTGGAACCCTGTCTGGGGGACAGGGACCCTGCCTGGGGGGCAGGTAATGCCCGCACAGGGTTAGGATAAGAGAAAACATATGCCAGAAGAGAAAAAAGACGAACTCGTACACCTGACAATAGACGACATAGCCGTCGCAGTCCCTCCTGGAACATTGGTCTGGGCGGCAGCACAACAGATCGGCATTGAGATCCCTATCTATTGCTACCATCCCAAAATGCCGCCACTGGGTGCTTGTCGCATGTGCTTCGTCGAGGTCGAAAAAATGCCCAAGCCACCACAGACCGCCTGCACCACACCCGTCAGCGAAGGCATGGTCGTCCACACCAACACCGAAAAGGTGCTCAAAGCTCGCAGGGGAACCCTGGAATTCTTACTCATCAACCATCCTCTTGATTGCCCCATCTGTGACAAGGGCGGCGAGTGTGATTTGCAAGACTTCACCCTGCGTCACGGACCCGGCGGCACACGCTTCGACCTCCACAAGCGTCATTATCCCAAGCCGATTCCCGTCAGCGACAACGTTATGCTCGACCGCGAGCGTTGCATTCTATGTCAGCGCTGCACGCGCTTCAGTTCAGAGATATCAATGGACAATGGCCTCGTCATGATCTCACGCGGCTACAAGATGGAAGTTGGCACAGCTCCCGACCACGCCTTTGACTCGATCTTCTCGGGCAATACTGTCGAAATGTGCCCTGTGGGTGCCCTGACGGCCGCAAGCTTCCGCTTCAAATCGCGGCCATGGGAGTTGAAGCACACACCAGGCGTCTGCAACAATTGTAGTGTGGGGTGCAATGTGCGCGTCGATGTGCGCGTCGACAAAGTCATGCGCTTGATGTCGCGCACCAACGATGACATTGACGATGGCTGGCTCTGTGACCGCGGACGCTGGGGCTTCGAGTTTGTCAACAGCCCGCAACGGCTACGCACTCCCCTCATGCGCGTCCACCGCAATAAAAAATTAGAGCCAGCAACATGGGATGAGGCTTGCTACTTCATTGCCACACGTCTCAGAGGCATTATTGATAAGCATGGTGCTCAGGCCGTTGGCGGCATCGGCTCAACCCGTACTACCAACGAAGAGGCCTACCTCTTCCAAAAGCTGCTGCGACAAGTCATCGGTTCTCCCAACATTGACCACCATCACGGTCACTTTCCTGGGCCACGCGATCCATTGACAGGCAAACCGTGGATGATGACCAACAGTATTGCAGAGATTGAGCAAGCCTCCCACATCATCCTGATCGCAGCCGACCCCTACCAGCACCAGCCGGTCCTCGACCTACGCATCAAAAAAGCCATGAAGGAAGGCGCAAAAATCTACATTGTCAATTCTGCAGAAACAGAGCTTGATCGCTTCGCCTTGAGCAAAATAACTATTCCCCAATACGGCGCAGGCATGGCTGCGAAAATACTCCTGCAACATGTCCTGAACCACGAAAACATCGCACCCACCGTAGGGCCCTCAGCGCAGCTTGCGGAGCGCGTTTCAAATCTTTCGCGGCCATCGCCGATTTATCGGCCCCTGGGGGAGGGGCAAAAACCTTTTGAACCCGAAACAACCACCCAACTCCAACATCTCGCCGACGAGATAGCACATGCGAAGGGAGCCATCATCCTTTACGACGAAATGGCCACGCTCGACCCCGGCTGCGAGGACCTGGCGACAGACCTGCAGGCGTTGGCCGTCATAACTGATAACATCTATCGTCCTGGGACAGGCGTTGGCCCGCTCTTCAAGGGTGCCAACTCCCTGGGCGCACGCGACATGGGGCTCTTGCCCGACGTGCTCCCCGGCTACCAGCCTGCATCAGAAACAGGCATGTCCTATGCCGAGATGCTCAGCAACCCCCAGATCAAAGCGTTATATATCATGGGGGCCAACCCTGCACGACACAGTAGCTCCCCGATTGATCGTGGGAGCCCGATTTATCGTGGGGAATTCCTTATTGTACAGGATATCGTACTCACCGAGACAGCGCAGCAGGCCGATGTCGTCTTGCCAGCGGTCACCTTCGCCGAAAAAGAAGGCAGCATGACCAACATCGACCACCATGTGCAGGCTATCCGGCGCGCCTTGCGACCTTTGCCCGGAGCCAAAGCCGATTGGGAAATCCTTGTCGAGCTGGCACGACGGTTAGGTCAATCATGGAGCTACAGCAGCCCACGCGCAGTGCTGCAAGAGATCGCGGCCAACAACCCATTCTATGCGGGACTCACCTGGGAAGACCTGGGTCTGCAAGGAGTACGCATACAAGAACAGGAGGTGGCTCATGCTTGAGTCCGCATGCTGGATAAATCCGCATTCTACAGTAGTCCCCCGATTTATCGCGGGGAATTCCTTGGATAACCCGATCGTCGCCGATGTCATCAAAAGCGCAATCGTCATCCTGATCCTGTTGACCGCCTTCGCCTACATGACGCTCATCGAACGGCGCGTCATAGCCAAGATACAGGGTCGCCTGGGGCCCAACCGCGCAGGCCCTTTCGGTCTCCTGCAACCACTCGCCGACGCCGTTAAGATGGCCTTCAAGGAGCAAATCGTGCCGACGCAAGCCAAGAAATCAATCTACCTGATTGCTCCTGTCATCTCGGTAATCGTAGCACTCTCGGCCTTCGCCGTGATTCCCATCGGCAATAGCTGGATCGATGGCAAACAGAGCATCTGGGACCCACTGATCGCTGATATTAACGTCGGTTTGCTGTGGATACTCTCCATGTCCTCGCTGGCGGTGTACGGAATCGTGCTGGGCGGCTGGTCATCCGGCAACCGGTACTCGCTCCTCGGCTCACTACGCAGTGCTGCGCAGATGGTCTCCTACGAGACGAGTCTCGGGTTGGCCTTGAGCGGCACGCTCATGTGGGCCGGCACACTGAGCCTGGTAGGCATCATCCATGCGCAACTCAATCAAGGCATCTGGTTCATTTTCGCACAACCACTGGGCTTTGTCGTCTACATTATCGCCGCTATCGCAGAGGTGAACCGCGCACCATTTGACCTGCCGGAGGCCGAGCAGGAATTGACCGCGGGTTACCTGACCGAGTACAGTGGTCTGCGCTGGAGCCTCTACCAGATGTCCGAGTACATCAACATGATTACCGTGAGTGCTGTAGCCTCCACGCTCTTCTTCGGCGGCTGGAGCTTTTTTGGCTTTGGCCTGGAGCGTATCCCTGGTGTATCGATACTCATTTTCCTGGTCAAGGTTGCCTTCTTCCTGTTCCTATTCATCTGGATACGTGCAACCCTACCGCGCATTCGCTACGACCGCCTGATGCGCTTCGGTTGGCAGTTGCTGCTCCCGCTCGCGGTACTCAACGTCATCATTACCGCGACAGTAGTTGCCCTCGGCTGGCCCTGGTGGGTCAATGGCCTGGCTGGTCTCATCGTCATTGTGGCGCTGTTGCTCTCGGCACGCCGCCAAACCGCAGCCGCTCAAACTGCAGTCTCTGACAGGATAAAGGGCGCAATGGTGTTGCCGTCATCGGTGCATTTGGCAAAATTTGCAGGTGCGAAAGAGGAACCCAATTCGGCTGTGCAGAAGGTGAAAGCGTAGGAACTGATTATGAACTTTTACTAAATACGCCGGACACAACAGCGAGTCCGAGCGAAGCGATGGACAGTGCGTAGGGACCCGATTTATCGCGTCCGCGGGGTGGGGCAAGCCTTCGCCAAAATACATGTACATATATGCATCTTCCATCAATTGAAACAGGTGACAATGTAGGCTCGCTCTGGTATGATTCAAACATACGGTGTCATCAACACCAACCGTGGGTATACTCAAGGAGAGCGCATACATGTCAACCGAGGATTATGATGAAATACTAGAGCAAGTCCAACTCCTAACGCTTGATGACCAACTCAGGCTATTGGAGGATATAGCATCCATGCTTCGCCAACAGTTCACAATACAGCCTAAGCATAGTATTATGGAGTTCAAAGGGCTTGGCAAAGAGGTATGGCAAGGCGTCGATGTGGAAAAATACATAGATGAAGAGCGGAACTCATGGGATCGGTAGTCCCGCTCCATGGACATACTAAGGAGGGAGCAGATGTCAACCTACACCTATCGTAAGATACTGGATCAAGTTCAACATCTTACGCCTGATGAAAAACTTCAGTTGTTGGAGGACGTAGCTACTATGCTTCGTCATCAAGTCAAGGCTCGACCTAAGCACAGCATCTTAGAATTAGAGGGACTGGGTAAAGAAATATGGGAAGGTATTGATGCCCAGGAGTATGTGAACCAGGAGCGGGCCTCATGGCGTGGATAGCCCAGCTACATGGGAAGCTAGTTTGCTTGGATACAGCACCAGTAATTTACTTCATCGAGGGACATCCACTCTATGTAGAGGCGTTACGTCCCTTCTTCCAAGCTCTGGACAAAGGGGAATGCGCTGCGGTGACATCTATTATGACTCTGCTTGAAGTACTTGTCCATCCCATCCGACACGGAAACCCAAAACTGGCTCGAAGGTATCGTGATATTCTCTTAGATTCGGAAGGTTTGACAACCATTTCCCTCTCTCAAAGAATTGCTGAAGAAGCTGCGCGGCTACGCGCATTTCATAACATTCATGTAGCAGACTCTATTCAGATGGCTACAGCTATCAGGAAGAAGGCATCATTCTTCCTGACAAATGATACAAGTCTCCCATCCCTGCCAGGTCTACAAATATTAGTGTTGGACGACCTGAAAAAGGACTCATAAGGAGAACACACAATGTCCCTCGACATCATCAAGGGTATGGCAACAACCCTCAGAAATATGGGCAAAAAACCAACCACCGTCTCCTACCCGGAGCAGGAACGCCAGTTGCCGCCGCGTTTTCGTGGACGCCACGTCCTGCACCGCTACGAAAACGACCTGGAACGGTGCGTTGGCTGCTTCCTCTGCGCAGGGGCCTGTCCCGCAGATGCCATCTACATCGAAGCCGAAGAAAATACCGAGGAGAACCGTGTCTCACCAGGTGAGCGTTACGCCGAAGTCTTTGATGTGAACATGCTCCGCTGCATCTTCTGTGGCTACTGCCAGGCAGCCTGTCCCACAGGAGCAATCACCCTGGAACACAACTACAAACTGGCCTCGTACTACCCAGAAGACATGGTCTACCACAAAGAACAACTGCTCGAACCCAAAGGCCAGGCCACTGTTGGTTCAAATGAGGCATGGTTTGAACCACCCCCTCCCGATCCAGCACAGCCCGTCCCGCAGCGAAGCCACGTCTTTGATGGACTACAGGCCAGCGCAGCCGCAGTCGGTCTGGGTGATCTTCCGACCGAACAACCTGTACTGCTGGTGGATGAGGAGCAGGACGAAGACCGGCGGGGCATGACCCATCGCGCCCGCGAGGAAGGACAAGGGGTATGACAGGTCTACAATTTGAACTCTCCTTTTTTGTGCTGGCGGTTGCCAGTATCGCATCGGCAATAGGAGTGATCGCGTTCAGGAATGCCGTATACAGCGCCCTAAGCCTGATCCTCACCCTGCTGTTCCTGGCGCTCTTCTATCTGCAACTGGGCGCCATGTTCATCGCCATCGTGCAAATCCTGATCTATGCAGGCGCAATCATGGTCCTGTTCCTTTTCGTCGTGACCATGCTCGCCAGCGAAGCGAGTGATACCGAACTACCCGACCGCATACCCTGGCAACGTGGCATCGCCGCCACACTGGGCCTCATCCTCGTAGGCGCGCTGAGCTACCTGCTCTTCACCGGCACAGCCCTTGGCGCGAAGGCAACACACGACAATAGCCTCTCAGTCAAGGTCGCCGCACAGGGTAATATCGAAGCATTTGGCCTGGCGCTTTTCCACGGCTTCGCTTTCCCCTTCGAGGTGACCAGCCTGCTGATCGTTGTGGCTATCCTGGGTGCTTTGGTATTTGGCAGAAGAGCGTAATCGCAAGCCAGGGCGACTGCAAGGGTCGCCCCTACCAAACACGTATCGGCCTGCGAAGCCGTAGTATGGTAGGGGCGGGGCTTGCCCCCGCCCTGGGAATCGGAGGTAAGTATGTTACCGGTATCATGGTATTTAATCGTCAGCGCCATTCTTTTCACGATAGGTGTTGTCGGAGTGCTTATCCGGCGCAACCCACTGGTTATTTTTATGTCGATTGAATTGATGCTTAACGCCGTCAATCTCTCGTTTATCGCCTTCTCCAGCTATCTCGACTCAGCAGACGGGCAGATGTTCGTTTTTCTCGTCCTGACCGTCGCTGCCGCCGAGGTAGTGGTGGGTTTAGCCCTGATTGTCTTTATCTTCCGTACCCGCCGTGACATCGATGTTGACGATATGAACGTCTTGCGAGGCTAACATGACAAATCTGACTCTAGAGGTGCTGCTATTCCCCTTGCTAGGGTTCATCATCCTGGGCCTGGCGGGCAGGTTCATGTCGCGTACGGCCATCCTGACGATAGCCTGCGGAGCGTGCGGCCTGGCCTTTCTCTTCGCCGCCATCAGCTTCTTCTCAGTACTGAGCACACCAGCCTCGACATTTATCAGCAATCCTGCTGCCGGTGACCAACTCTTCTACACCTGGGTAGTCTCAGGTGATTTTCAGGTGAACTTTGGTCTGCTACTCGACCCTCTCTCTGCCGTCATGCTGATGGTGGTCACAGGCGTTGGCTTCATCATCCACGTCTATTCTGGTGGATATATGGAAGACGACCCGGGATTCTGGCGCTACTTCAGCTTCCTCAACTTCTTTATTTTTGCCATGGTCTTGCTGGTCGGTGCAGACAACTTCCTCTTCCTGCTGGTTGGCTGGGCGCTGGTCGGCCTGGCTTCATTCCTGCTGATCGGTTTCTGGTATCAGCGTCGTACAGCGGTTGCAGCGGCGCAAAAGGCGCTCGTCATCAACATCATCGGTGACTTTGGCCTGATGATTGCCATCTTCTTGATCTTCACCTACACCGCCCAGAAAGATGGCACCGGCACACTCAACTATTTTATGAATCCAGGTGCAGGAGGCCCCCTAACAGGTGTCTTTACCTCGCTCAGCACCGTACCGCAAAATTACTGGAAGGTCGTCGTCATCTGTCTGTTGCTCTTCGTCGCTTGCACAGCGAAATCGGCACAATTGCCGCTGTACATGTGGCTCCCTGACGCAATGGAAGGCCCGACCCCTGTCAGCGCGCTCATTCACGCAGCAACCATGGTCACTGCCGGTGTCTATCTCGTCGCTCGCGCCAATCCCATCTTTGAGGTCGCCCCGCGTGCGCTCATGGTCGTCGGCATCATCGGGGGCGTGACGGCCCTCTTCGCCGCCAGCATTGCCTTATTTCAGCTTGACATTAAGCGCGTATTGGCTTACTCGACTATTAGCCAGCTTGGCTATATGTTTATGGGTGAAGGTGTGCATAACTACGGTTCGGGTATTTTTCACCTCACCACCCATGCCTACTTCAAAGCCTTGCTCTTCCTCGCAGCGGGTGCCGTCATCCACGCGCTTGGGGGCGAGCAGGATATGCGCGAGATGGGTGGATTGAGGCAAAGGCTGCCGATTACCTTCTGGACCTTTCTGATCGGAGCCCTGGCCATTAGTGGCATACCTCCCTTTGCTGGCTTCTGGAGCAAAGACGAAATCCTTAGCTCACTTTTGGCAAATGGCGGAAGTCTGGGATATGCCCTGTGGGGGCTCGGCATCGTCACGGCAGGACTGACCGCCTTCTACATGTTCCGCCTCGTCTTCGGTATCTTCATGGGAAACTATCGTGGTACTGGGCCTGTGAACCATGCTCATGGCGACGAGGAAGAAGAAGAACCCATAGGGGCGGACTTTACGTCCGCCCGTCAACCCGTCCGTAGGTCCCCGATTTATCGTGGGACCGGATCCGGCAATCCTGCCTGGGGGGCAGGTAACGGAAGCATTTTTGAAGCTCCATCGATCATGACCATCCCATTGATCATCCTGGCTGTTCTCTCGGTCGTTGGCGGCTTCGTCGGCTCCTACAGCTTCTTGGCCTTCCCTGGCCTGCATTTCTTCGCATACTGGCATCCCTTAGCCACCTTCCTTAAGCCGGTCTTCAACAACGTGCAAACGTTCGTAGAACCGTCGTTCGCACGCCAGTGGATCTCAACAGGTGTGAGCGTGGTTGTCGCCGTCCTGGGCATCGGCGGCGCGTGGCTACTCTACGGGAAAGGCTTTGAGTACAAAGAGAACAAGAATCCCTTCTACCAACTGGTATTTCATAAGTACTACGTCGACGAATTCTTTACCCTGGTCCTCATCCGACCCCTCCTCTGGCTTGGGCGTGCGGCATCACGCTGGCTAGAGGGTGATGTGCTGGACGGTGGCAGCCGGGCTGTAGCCTTGGTTTTACGCGGCACAAGTGCAGGGCTGAGCCGCTTGCAAACCGGCTATATGCGCAATTATGCCCTCGCGATTCTCTTCGGCGTCGTAGTGATCATTCTCTATTACGCGGTGAGGAGGTAGCGGCATGTTTCCGATCCTTTCAATCATTACATTCAGTGTACTGGTGCCCCTTGCGGGTACCAGGTGAGGTAGCAGCATGTTTCCGATCCTTTCAATCATTACATTCTTCCCGTTAGTAGGAGCAATAGCTCTCCTATGCTTTCCCAGGAGATGGGAACGCGCTATACCCTGGACAGCCCTCTGGGTGGCAGGGATGAACCTGCTGCTGGCCGTGGCATTGATCCTGGCTTACCTGGCACTCGGCACAGCACCTGTAGGCGGTACCTTTCCCATTCATGAACCACTCCAACCACTCCCCTGGATTCCCGCTCTTGGTATTAACTACAGCCTTGGCGTCGATGGCATCAGTGCATTGCTTGTGGCACTCACGGCACTGCTTACTGTCGTCTGTATCGGAGCATCATTCCGCATCGAGCCGAAGATCAAGAATTACATGGCATTCATGTTGTTGCTGGAGAGTGGCATCATCGGCGTCTTCCTCTCCACCAATCTGTTCCTGTTCTATATTTTCTGGGAACTGATGCTCATACCTGCCTACTTCCTCGTTGGCAGTTGGGGTGGCGAACGTCGGATCTACGCCGCCATTAAGTTTGTGTTGTATACATCGGTAGGCAGCCTGCTCATGTTGGCAGGGATCATAGCCCTGGGCTACTATCATCAACAGGCAGTGGGTGGTAGCTATACCCTTGACCTGGCAGCATTAGTGAACACCAAACTCGATAGCGGCGTGCAATTCTGGCTCCTGCTGGCATTCGCCGCAGCCTTCGCCATCAAAATTCCATTCGTGCCGTTCCATAGCTGGCTGCCCGACGCATACAGCGAAGCCCCCGCGCCCGTGACGGCCTTGTTAGCAGGAGCGATGTCGAAGACGGGTGCGTACGGCTTCCTGCGCTTCTGCCTGCCGCTCTTCCCAAATGCAGTGCAAACGCTCGCTCCGCTCTTCAACACCTTAGCGGTCATTAGCATTCTCTACTGTGCGCTGATAGCATTGGTGCAAACCGATATGAAACGGCTGCTGGCCTATTCCAGTATCAGTCACCTTGGCATCGTCATGCTCGGTATGTTCGCTTTCAATGTGCAGAGCATCGTCGCGGGTTCGGTCATACAGAATGCGCAAGGTGTCGAAGGCTCCGTGCTACAGATGGTCAACCACGGTATCACAACCGGAGCGCTCTTCCTGATCGCAGGCTTTATCGAGGCCCGCACGGGCACGCGCCGCTTGGGTGCCAGGGATTATGAAGGACGCCCATTGGCCAGGCGTGTCCCTGTACTGGCAACGGTGATGCTGATTGCCGTGCTCTCATCCCTTGGCTTACCAGGACTTAATAATTTCTCCGGTGAGTTCCTGGCCCTACTCGGAGCCTTCCGCAATAATCCGATCTTCGGCACATTGGGCACTGCCGTTGTCGTACCTGCGGCATGGTATCTCAGCCGCTTCTTCCTGAACGTCATGGAGGGGCCGCGCCATGTGGAAGGCGGCGTAATCACTGTTGCCGAGCGCAAAGGCGCGTTGAACAAAGGCACATTAAGTGATCTTCAGCAGAGTGAGTTTCTGGTGCTCTTGCCACTGCTGGCACTGATCTTCTATATTGGAGTCCAGCCAGCTCCGCTCACTTTCTTAATGGAGCCCTCCGTGCTCAACACCTTGCAAAATATCGGCAACGCATTTATTCATTAGAGGATTTTTCTATGACATTCACCTATTTCGTTTCCGCTGCCGATTGGGGGCGTATCGCGCCAGAACTGGTACTGGTGGGCATGACCTTGCTGATCATGCTCGTAGACCTGCTCCTGCCACGAGCAGGGGATAGCTCCCCCGTAGCTCCCCGATTTATCGTGGGAGAGCTTGCGGAGCGCGTTTCAATCCCTCGTGGGAGGCGCGATAGCGGGCCGTCGAACTGGCGCGATAGCGGGCCATCGAATTATATAATCTTGCCCGCCCTGAGCCTGCTCGGCCTGGTATTGGCCCTGGTCGCAACCATTGTTCTGTTCATCGTTGGTGATCACCAGAATGCCTTTAACCAGATGATCGGCTCCGACCAGGGTTCACTCTACGCCTACATCATCATCCTTAGTGCCAGCGCACTAGGCATCCTGCTCTCGCCTGACTACCTGAAGCGCATTAATCTCCCACACCTGGGAGAGTATTACGCCTTAATGCTGCTCGCCACTATTGGTATGATGCTCATGGCTGCAGCCACCAGTTTCCTGACGGTCTTCCTGGGCCTGGAGATGCTTTCACTGGCTCTCTACATCCTGTGTGGTTTCGTGACACGCCGCCAGAGTTCGCAGGAAGCGGGCATGAAGTATTTCCTGCTCAGTTCGTTCGCCTCAGCCTTCCTGCTCTACGGTGTTGCACTGGCCTATGGCGCGACAGGGAGCACATCTTTCAACGGCATCAAACAGTTTCTTGCCACCCAAACGACAGTATCAACTCATCTCCCACCCGGCCTGGCTCCCAATGCTCTTCAATACTCTGCCGTCCATAGTTCAACCCTCCTCCTCATTGCTATGGGCCTGCTCACCGTCGGGTTCGCCTTCAAAGTCTCGGCAATTCCTTTCCAGGCGTGGACTCCTGATGTCTACGATGGCGCACCCGCTCCGGTAACCGCCTTCATGTCCGTTGGCACCAAGGCCGCCGCACTGATCGCCTTCGCACGTGTCTTCGATGTCGCTCTCTTCCCGGTCAGACTTGATTGGCTGCCATTGATCCTGGCCATCACCATCCTGACTATTGTCGGCGGCAACATACTGGCACTCGTGCAGAGCAACGTCAAGCGCCTATTGGCATACTCCAGCATCGCCCACGCCGGCTATCTCTTGATCGGCGTCGTTGCTGGGGGTGAAGTTGTAGCATTGAACGGTACCCTTATCCCTGGTGGTATTCTCGGCCTCTCTGCCATCCTCTTCTACCTGCTCAGCTATACATTCCTCAATCTGGGAGCCTTCGGCATTGTCTCCATCCTGGAGCGAGCCGACAACACAGGCAACAACCTGAGCGACATCCGCGGTTTGTGGTATCGTCGACCGGTCTTAGCAGGTCTGCTGGCCTTCTTCATGCTCTCACTGGCGGGCTTCCCACCGATGGCCGGCTTTGCTGCCAAATATTACCTGTTCTATGTCGCACTGCAGAGTGGGCATCCCGAACTCCTCATCATCGGTGTCCTGGCCAGCGTCCTGGGCATGTACTACTACCTACGCGTCATCGCCGTGATGTTCATGGAGAAGGAACCAGAGGCCGTGGTTGCCCGATTTATCGCGCCTGCAGCCACTTCGCCCACACCAACGGCCGGCAAACGCGCTTCAGGAAAGCTCGGCGCGTCAGGTTCTCCTGCTAAGAGCAAGGCAACAGCCGTCGCTGTGAAGACGAAAGCTGGTAGGGGCGCGAGCTTGCCTCCGCCCTGGCAGACAAAGACAGCCGTTGCAGTCGAACAAAGCTCTGAGGAAAAGCCTGCTATCGGTTGGACGACATGGACAGCTCTTGGCATCGCTGGAGTAGGGACGTTGTTGATGGGGACAGTGTTGCCATTCTGGCTGGTCAACCTGGCACAGCAGGCGGCGCAAATGATGATAAGATAGGGAAACTTGCAGCTGTCCTTCTGAAGATGAGGAACAGGCGGTTGTGCTGCTGTCTGGATGCTGTCCCTCTTCCTTTTCTCGCGCTCTGCGTCGTATCATATGAGCAAGGAAGAAGCTGCTACTGCACAAGGACACGGACACGATGTTACTTTTCTTTCCGATACCAGCTGTGACCAGGACGCTGCTCATCGCGCTGATTACAGGGCTGGTGCTCGTTGGCATCATGATTCGCCCCTGGAAGACCAACGAGGCCATCATCGCCCTGGCGGGAGCGGGACTGCTCCTCCTCCTGGGGCTGATCACCCCTGCGAACGCGTTCTTCACCCTGGTGCAGGACTGGAACACGTTTTTCTTCTTTCTTGGCATGATGAGCCTCTCGGCACTTGCGGAGACAGCAGGGTTCTTCGATTGGCTGGCGGCTTGGGCAGCACGACTTTCGGGCAACAGTGTGCGGCGGCTCTTCTTGAACACGTTCCTGCTGGGCAGCCTGATCTCCCTATTTTTTTCCAATGATGCCACCGCCCTCATCTTGACGCCGATTATCTACAGTCTCACCACCCGTCTGAGGTTGCCGGTCTTGCCATATCTCTTCGCCTGTACCTTCATCGCTGACACCGCCTCGTTTTTGCTCCCGGTAAGCAATCCCATCAACATCATCGTCCTGTCAACGTTCCCCCTCGATCTGTGGACGTTCCTGCGTCTCCTGTTCGTCCCAAGCATCGTCGTGATCAGCATCAACATCGGCATCTTCTTCCTGCTGTACCGTCGGCAACTCCACGGACGGTTTGACAGCAAGCGACTGCCAAGCGCAGCAGAAGCTATTCAGCACCAGGGCTATTTTCGCTACACCTGTATCGTGCTGCTCCTGGTGGCGATATCCTACGTGACAGCAGCAGCGCTGCGGGTGCCACTTTCACTCGTCGCGCTCTTGGGCGCACTCGCGCTGTTGATCGGCGCGTGGTACTGGAAGCAGAGTACCCTCCAGGAGACCGGGAAACAGATCTCCTGGTCCATCTTTGGTTTTATTGCGGGCATGTTCATCATTGTCCAGGCCGTAGAGAGCACAGGGCTGACCGCGCAGTTTGGTCAACTGCTCCTTCGTCTCTCTGGAGGGACCAGCTTGGGAGCTGTGCTGGTGGGGACCGGAGGCGCAGCATTCGGGACAAACCTCATTAACAATGTCCCGATGGCAGTGGTGTTGACCTCTTCGCTGCACAGCCTCCAGCATGCCCCGCTCGCCGTTCAACATGGGTTCATCGCAGCCACCATCTTTGGGTGCGACCTGGGACCCAATGTGACGACGGTGGGGTCGCTGGCGACCGTGCTCTGGCTCCTCATTCTGCGACGCAGGAATCTGGAGGTCTCAGGCCTGGACTACTTCAAGGTGGGTGTAGTCGTGACACCACTGATGTTGGTGGCGGGAGCAGTGACGATCTGGCTCTTGCTGCTGTAGGAGGAAAGGTATGCGTGTCCTATGTTGTATAGATGGAACCAATGTTGAGCAGGTGAGCAAGGCTGTCGGAGCGTTGCTCGGTACAGAGACGAGGACGATTGGGGTCCTGTATGTGACCGATACCGGGCCCGAGGTGCAGATGGAACGGCACCGCGAACGCTTTTTGCGACCACCACGCCCTCCCTTGCCCAGACGTGAACAGATGCGGCAAGCAGAGGAAGCTTCAGCACAGGAGATTCTCGAGGAGGGAAGTCGCTACCTTGGCGGTGCAGAAATGCTGCGGCGGACAGGACGACCAGAGCGAGAAATCGTGCAGGCAGCAGTGGAGTGGCAGGCCGATGTGCTCGTCATCTGCTCACGTTCCCCCCAAGGTGGAGGGCCGCCACTTGGGCCGAAGTCGGTTGGGCATGTGGCACGCTTTGTCTTGGATCATGCCCCCTGTCCAGTGCTGCTGGTCCGTCCGCTCTCTGGCAACACCTTCCCCATGCCACGGTAGGAAAGGCCCCTTCTCATACGGTTTTGCGAACCAACATACAATTTTGCACTGGCTCCAGTGGCCTTCTCTATCGGAAAAGATTATACGTTTGACCGCAGATTCGTATGACACCTGGAAGGCATCTGCCACCAGATAAGCGGCATAGGGCGTGAGCAAGGTAATGGCGATTTCGATGGGCGCATCGTCCAGGTGACGGTGCAACCAGGCAACAGGCCAGCTGATGAGGAGTCCGATGAGCAGCCCGCCCAGGCTCACCACCACCAACTGTAGGCTCGCCTGCCGCAGGGAGAAACTCCCCGTGACCACAGTAGCCACGGCAAAGCGGTAGACGACGAGCCCCGTGGCATCATTGACCATACTCTCACCCTCGATCACGGTCACGATCCGCCGGGCAAGGCCCAGCAGCTTCGCCGTTGCACTGGCAGCCACGGCATCGGTAGGCGAGACCACCGCTCCCATTTAAGAACGTCTTTGTCGCGGCTCACGTTCATCCCTCCTATCAGACAACAGCAGATCATCCTGCACATCGAGATGGCCTTCACTCGCTCTCTCATCAGCTGGGAACGCGGGCAGCATACCTGTCAACCTGCGTGTCGTTTTACCAGCGAGGTGGAACGCCTTCTCTTGCTGATGAGCCACTGACCCAACCAGTCGCCTAGCAGCACCGCTAACACTCCGCCTATGAAACTCATGAGTACGTACAGGAGAGCGGAGAGCAATTGGCCACCACTCAAAAGCAAGTCTGAGCCAAGGGTGAAGCTGCTGAATGTGGTATAGGCACCGAGAAACCCTATGTTGATCAAGAGGCGGCGCGTGGGTCCAACCAGGAAGGTGGCATCAGCTAAGGCCGTCACAAAAGCCAGGAGCAATGCACCTGTAATATTAATGAGCAGGATATCGTAAGGCCATCCCTTCCCAAACTCCGCTTGAATCGACCCGCTCAACAGGTAACGTGCCAGTGTGCCGAAAAAACCACCACACAGGACTGCAAGGATACGTCGACGTGCTGAAAGCGTTCCTGGCATTAGAGCCACCATCCCACTACCAGCCCGAACGAGGCAGCACAAAGACCCAGGACGAGATTGCTGCCGAAGTAGAGCAAGCTGTTTCTCGTGCTCCCGCCACGCGCTAACTGGACGCCCTCCCAACTCATGGTACTAAAAGTGGTATAGCCGCCCAGAAATCCGGTCGCGAACACAACTTGCAATGCAGGACTGATGAGTTTATGTCCTGCGAGCGCAAATAGCAACGAAAACTCCGCCTTGATGAGCGACAAGAGATTGTCCTCTGCAACATCTAAGCAGTAGTCCGATGCAAGTTGCATGACTGCCTCTCGCACTTGTTGTGTCAGCCCTAAGAGTGTAGCCCTCTGAGATGCACTGAGCGGGTTGGTAAAACGAGTGAGTGCGAGTTCGGGCGATACTTCACGAGTCAATTGATCCTCTAGACGCCATGCTGCTAGCTCGACTCGCCGTAACGTCGAAGCGAGAACCCGTCGATGATTGGCATTCAGCAAGCTAGCTGGCCATCCTGCTTCGTTCGTCGCCGTATCTTGTTGCTCTTTGTCAGATTCTGCCACAGGAGCGCCCTTTCATCTAGGATTTCCCGGCTTTCGCTTCCTTCTCGTCGTGCAAAAAACGTACACACACCCCTCGCTCACCTGGTTCGATAAGGACCACTCAGCAATAAGCGCAGTCGTGTGAAGAGCGGCAGAAACCAGGCAATAGCCGGACTGTGAAAAGGAAAGACATGCTGCTGAGCACGACCACCTGGTCCCGGCACAAAAATGCTCAGACTCGATCCGAGTAACGAATAGCGTAGTTGTGCAGAGGAGATCGTCGCCAGGTCATACCGATGCATGTATTCTTGTTCTTCTGGTGAGCGGCGTGACTTGCTACTCACGTCTTCGAGTACATATAGCGCACTCCGCGTGAGAGCGACCAGGCGCGCTGGACTCTTGTAATCATCCAGAGCTGGAACCAGGGCTGAAGCTAAAAGCCCCTCTTCGGAAGTGAGCAGGCGAGACAGGCGCTGCTCCAGCCTCTGGGCAATAGCAGCCGGGACAATCCCTCCCAGCCCGGCAAGCCGCTCGGCTTCAACACCACGAGGCATCCATACCTCGACTGCTGGGAGACAGCGCATACGCTGATCTGCCATTCCCTGCGGATACGGCAGGAAGGCACGGAGGATGCCACCCAGGCGCGCAAGCACTTTTTCCATCTCTGGCGTTTGTGGAAACTCGACAACAAACAGTTCACTTCCGGTACAGCTTGCCACCTCCATGACCAGGCGTAGGTACGGTGAGTCCCTTGACTCCAAGCGGCCTGCAAACTCGCCTGGGGCACCGCCTGCTGGGAGGATGGCAATCTGCTGTAATCGCTCCAGGGGGGCCATGTGTGCAATGTAGCCTCCAGGCAAGAAGTTGGAGCCCGGGGCAAGAAAATCGCGCAGCCAGAGCACTTGCCGGTCAGTGACCAGGAACAGTCCTTCGTTGGAGCGCCAGGTCTGCATACCCAGCCACCCTGTCCGGTGACGCAAGAGAGGGCGCTCCACGAATGCAAGCAAGCGCTCATCATCGAGCAAGAGGTCGGCAAGCGCATGCTGGAAGCGTTGAGGAACGAAACGGATGAGCTGTTCTGCCTAGGCATGGGGCGCAGGAGTACCATCGTGAAGAAACGCTTCTTTCTGTATCTGCGCACGCAGTGCCTCAGCCAGACCTTCAATGGCACGCCAGGCGACAGGACGCTCTTCCTCTTCTTCACGTCTGAGCCATCCCTTCCCTTTGGGCTGCATCCGTTGCTCCCGCTTCAAATACAGACGTGTCTCGCGGATAAGTCGTGCTGCCATATCGGCAT
>WNFB01001478.1_pt1 | contig 37495 bp, 34 predicted proteins | sample 5400501 | NCBI WGS metagenome assembly WNFB01 (sample SAMN13153341, study PRJNA577476) | soil metagenome | isolation source: 200 cm saprolite under Douglas fir tree site 2 hole 1 | place: USA:California | collected 2015-04-18
CGGACCGCATCGAGCCTGCGCTGAACAATTTCTTTCGCGAGGGGAACCTGACGGCCTTGCGCGAGCTAGCGCTGCGGCGCACCGCCGAGAAGACGGAAGAACAACTCCAGCAGTACATGACCGAGCATGGGATTACTGAAATGCGGCCTGCCACTGAACGCGTGCTGGTAGGCTTCGATGCTCGGCCGCATACCCGCGAGGTCATCCGCGACGCGTGGCGGCTGGCACATGGCCTGCGCGCCGACCTGCTCGCGATCTCGATCCAACCGGAGGGTTATCTCGCCTTCACGAGCAAGCTCATTGGCTGGCTCAAGTATCGCGGAGACGTGAAGCGCTACCGGGAGGCGGCGCTGCGCCACCTGGAAGAGCACGCGCTGCTCGCCGAAGACCTGGGGGCCGAGGTCATCCGCATGAAGAGTCGCGATATTGCCAAAACGCTGGTGGAGGTCGCGAAAGAACGCCAGGTGACGCAGCTGGTGCTGGGTCAGCCCGCCCGCAGCCGCTGGGAAGAACTCATCCGTGGATCCATCATTAACCGGGTGCTGCGCATGAGCTCAGACATCGATATCCACCTCGTCCCACGAGAAAGCGACGAGTAGGAGGGATTTTGAAAGCCAGCGGACGTGCCCTCGCTGGGACGCCCGATATGATTATCGAGCAGATCCATGCCTACGAAAATGCGGGGGCCGGAGAAGTTATGCTTCAATGGCTCGACCTGAATGATATTGGTGGGCTGCGAGTGTTCGCCGCGAGCGTGTTGCCACACCTGTAGGGGCACAATGAAGAACTTTTATAGTATATGCTCCGCCCGATCTGCTTCGTGACGTATCAAGGTTCGTCCCGTTCCGTTCTTCTCTTTGGCTGGTCATGGGATTGAAGATCAAGCAGCAGGCGCTTGAAAGCTTGCTGGTAGGCGTTCTGATCTTTCCATCGGCTAAAGTCTCCACTATGCCGGGTACGACGGATATCGACAGCCCAGGGCAAATTCGTCTGCTTCACCAGCTTATCCAGCGTGATGGGGAATAGCACCAGTTTGTTTTGTTGCTGTTCCTTCTCAAGAGCAGCCATGACTTCTCTCTCAACCCATTCGCTGTTGACCGAATGTTCCGAGAGGACTATCAGGAGCTTATCGTACAGGCGAATAGACTCATCAATACTATGCCAAAAATTCTCACCGATCTTCAAGTCCTCAGGAGCAAACCAACAACGCACGCCGTTGCTTTGCAGGTCAGCATACAGCCGTTCAGCAAAGTCCTGGTCCTGGCTAGCATAGCCAATAAAGCAGGTGTAGTATTCGACAGGATGGGTCATCAGAGAACGCATGTAGGTGATGAAGTCCTCTGGAACACCAGCTCTGCGCAGAAAGATCTCAGGAATATGGCCTGCGGAGCGGTAGATGGTATCAATGCCAATAGTCGATGGATCTCTATGCTCCACTGCCTCAAGCCCTTTCACAGCACGCAGATCAACGTTATCGAACTGTGTCCATCCTACTTTCGCGCGGCTGATCTCAGCATCCCTGAGGTCGGCACCACTGAGATTGGTGCCACACAAGTTAGCATCGCTGAGATCAGCAGCTCTGAGGCCGGCACCACTGAGGTCGGCATCGCTCAGGTCGGCATGGTTAAAGTGTGCATTGCCGCAGTAGGCAATACTGAGATTTGCACCTGTGAGGTCGGCATCCCTGAGGTCGGCACCACCAAGGTTAGCATTTCTAAGGTGGACAAGGACGAGCCTGGCACCGCTAAGATTGGCATTGCTGAATTGCGCACGCATGAGGTTGGCGCGGCTGAGATTTGCACCTATGAGGTCGGCATCCCTGAGGTTAGCGCGGCCGAGGATAGCCTCATTGAGGTTAGTACCCATGAGGTCAGCATTACTCAGGTCGGCATAGCTGAGGTCGGCGCGGCTGAGGATAGCCTCATTGAGGTTGGCACTCCCGAGGTTGGCACCTGTGAGGTTGGCATCCCTGAGGTCAGCATCGCGCAGATCGGCATTACTGAGGTTAGCACCGCTGATGCTAGCATTACTGAGGTCAGCATCGCGCAGATCGGCATTACTAAGATTGGTATTCCTGAGATCGGTACTCCGCAGGTCAGCACCGCTGAGATCAGTACCCCGCAGATCCGCACGCCGCAGGTCATCATGGCTGAAGTCGGCCTCGCTCAGGTCAGGGTGTATCTCTGCATGCTGCTTCCGCCATGCATTCCAAACGTCCCTTCCTTGCCGGAGCAAGTCAAGCTGTTGTTGATCTACCAAGTCGCTCACCTCCTCCTAGTCCTCACATTATAGAGAGGCAGAAACTTCTTTGCAAGAACCTCCCCTCGCACAGGCAGGGTCTATTCATTTTCCTCTTGAAGAGTCATGCGCCGAAGGCGCACCACACCGCATGAAAACGAGTTTTCAGAAGAGGCTGCATGAACCTTTCTTGAAAAAGTGCCCGCTAGATCCAGACATGCACGATCACCCACGCAGCGTAGATGCACAATAGCACTACGCCAAAGGTGCTGCTCATACGGCCCCTGAACACGCCTGCGAACATTCCCAGCGTGAGGAGGATCGTGAGCGGCATATCCAGGAAGAGGATGGAGCGGTCATGCAGCACCCCTTGCCAGAAGAGCAGCGGCAACGCTATTCCAAGCGCAACATTGATGCTGTTGCTGCTGAAAATCTCCTCGACGGACGCAGCCGCCTCGCCCGTGCGCGCGAGGCTCACTGCCACGACGGTATTGGGCAATGACGTAGCCACAGCGAGCACGACTAAGCCGGTCAGCGCCTGCGGCAGGTGCAGGTCGGTGGCAACCGTTTGCCCTGACTGCACCATCACGACGACGCCCATCAGGGCTACTACCAGCGAGAGAACAACCTCGCCGCTTACGCGGAAAACGCGTACAGCCGGAGATGCACTCAGATGGGTAAGACTGTGCGTGGCGAGCGAGGATGCCGGTGCAGGATGAGAACGCCTGAGAATATGCACGATGAGCGCGCTGAATATCCACAGAACGACTACAAGCGCAGCCAGCAGAAGGAGGTGTGACGCGCCTGCCCGCCGGTTTGCCACGGTCACAGCCGCTGACGGAAGCAGCGCAATGACTACCAGGATGCTCAGCATGATGGCGAGCGCATACCAGGCGATACCGCGCACGTCCTGCGATTCTTGAGCATTGAGCGCGATACCCGAAGTTTCCCGTAAGGCCAGCGTGCAGAGACCGAGGGCGATGGCGATGTTGTAGATGCTGGAGCCAACGATGATGCCTATACCAACATCGATATGACCGCTAATGATCGCGACGGTGGAAGCCGCGTAATTGGGAATGTTGGCCCCGATTGCACTGAGAAGGCTCAGTATTCCTATTGAGAGGCCAAACAGTTCACAAAGCGCTTCAAGCCTGCGTGTGAACCAGGCAGAAGCCGCCGTCACGATGACGAGCGAGATGAGGAAGAGGAGGAGCGCAACGGGAAAAGGTGAAAGGATGTTGAGGGTAAGCATGCTCTCCTATTGCCCTCGCTTTCTGAAAAACCTTTGTTGCCTTGCCATGGGTGCAGCTCTTCCAGACAAGAAAAGCACCGGTTCTGATCTGATGGCCTGATGTCCGGCGCACGTCTTTCTTCTGCGAAACGTGCACACGAAACCTCAGACCGACCAGACTTCCCGGTGCTCCTTATGATGCCAAAAGATCTCTACTCGCAAGTATAGCATACGCGCCCATGCAAAACAATGATAAGGGCACGTGCGGGAGCGAACACTACCACAGCCAGAGCATTTAGGATTGTTTCCTCTTGCCCAGTCGGGAACAGGCGTGGTACAATACCAGCAATGGTACGAGAAAAGTAGAAACAAGCATGGAGCGCCGGGAAGCCTGGTCGGCAGGACCGGTGTTTTTTGTGTTCCTAACAGGGGTGATTGCTCCTCGACACGCGAGATACCGGGCACTCAACCGCGTGGAAAGGAGGCTTTCTGTCTATGTCAGCTACCATATTGCAGCTCTTTGGTCTGCTGGTGGCGATTGTCGCCCTGGCCACCCTGGCGACACGGTTGCGCCTCCCCTATGCGGTTTTGCTCGTCCTCGGAGGCCTGCTGCTCGGCTTTGTCCCAGGCCTTCCCAAGATTACGCTCAATCCTGAGCTCATCCTGGTGCTCTTTCTGCCGCCGCTGATCTACTCATCAGCCTGGCTCACCTCCTGGCGTGAATTCCGCGCGAGCTTGCGCCCCATCTTGCAGCTGTCTCTCGGCCTGGTGCTGGTGACCACGCTCGTCATTGCCGTCGTGGCTCATGCCATCGCCGGCTTGTCCTGGCCGGTCGCCTTTGTCCTGGGGGCCGTGGTCTCGCCCACCGACGCTGTGGCGGCCAGTGCGACCGCCAAACAGCTCGGCCTGCCTCGACGCATCGTGGCCGTAATCGAGGGCGAGAGCATGGTCAATGACGCGACCGGGCTTGTAGCCTACCGCTTCGCCGTGGCGGCGGTGGTCACCGGAAGCTTCTCCCTGGGGCAGGCCGGTCTCCAGTTTGTGGTCGTCAGCCTGGGCGGGCTGCTGATCGGACTGGTCATCGCCTGGCCGGTGGCCTGGCTGCACCGCCACCTGGACGATGCGCCCATCGAAATCACCATCACGCTGCTCACCCCCTACGCTGCCTACCTGCTGGCCGATGCCCTGCAGGTATCAGGGGTCCTGGCGGTGCTCTCGGCAGGACTCTACTTGAGCCACCAGTCGTCGCGCTTCTTCTCCTCCAATACGCGCCTGCAAGCCAACGCGGTCTGGAACGTGCTGGTCTTCCTGCTCAATGGCCTGCTCTTTCTACTGATCGGATTGCAACTGCGCGGCATCGTGGTCACCATTGCGGGCCCCTCGCTGCTCACGCTCATCTGGCAAGCGCTGCTCATCAGCCTGGCCGTCATCGCCGTGCGCATCGCCTGGGTCTTTCCCGCGGCCTCTCTGCCGCGCCTGGTCAGCGCTCGCTTGCGCGCCCGCGACCCGTATCCAGGATGGCGCCAGGTGGCGATCGTCGCCTGGGTTGGCATGCGCGGGGGGCTCTCGCTGGCCGCCGCGCTGGCGCTCCCCTTCACGCTCACCGGCAGCGTGCCGTTCCCGCAGCGCGATCTCGTCATCTTCTTCACCTTCGGGGTCATCCTGGTCACCCTGGTCGGACAGGGGTTGAGCCTGGGGCCCATCGTCCGGCTGCTCGGCCTCGAGCGGGACAGTTCCCTGGAACGAGAACACGCGCTGGCACATCTTGTCGCGGCGCGTGCGGCCCTCTCCCGGTTGGACGAACTGGCGACCGAGGCGTGGGTTCCCGAGGAGGCGCTCGCCCGCCTGCGTGCCCACTATGCTCAGAAACTGGAGACCCTCAGTGAGGCGATGGATGGGGTGGGCGATGAGCGCTTCGACGGGCATGAGCCGGCCCAGCAACAGCTGCGGCGAGAGGTGCTAGCTGCCGAACGGGCAGCAGTCATCGGCTTACGCGACCAGGGCCGCATTGATGATGAGACGCTGCGCCTGGTCGAGCGGGAGCTGGACCTGGAAGAGCAGCGCTTGCATTGAGCAGGAGCCACCAGGAAGAGAGGGAGGGAGGGAGGGAGGACACCGATGAACATGCCAGCGCAGCGCCTTTCCCGTCGCTTGCAACGGACGCTCCTGGCTTTTTTTCTCCTGGTTGCACTGTTGCTGGTGGTGGTCTACGTTGCTGCACCATCCATCTACACGAACACGCTCTCGCTCATGCCCTCTCCGACAGGGCGCTCTCCCGCGGCCGCAACACTCTTGCTGGTGGGCGTTGGGGTGTTTCTCGCCATCGTGATGATCGGCGTCCTGCGCCGTTGGCGTTGGGTGTTCTGGCTCGTGCTGGTGGCCTTCGGCGGGATGATCCTCGACATTCCGGTAACGCTCTTGCAGCTGACGGGGATTCTGCCAGCCCTGTTCCCGCTCTGGTACAGTCTGTGTCGGATGGGCGCCTCCTTGATCGCGGTCGGCATTGCCGTGTGGATGCTCCAGCTCTATCAGCGTCATGGGGTGTGGGCGATGGGGAAGAAGAACACACGCTTGTAGGGTACAGGTGTCGCTGTCGTCAGTGCATACTCAAGAGAGCAGTTTGAGAATGAGAGCTATCCCTTAAAAACTTCTCCCTTTGCTTGCAGCGGGTAACGCAGCGCTACAACCGACACAAGTGACACAAGTGATACAACCGATACAAATGATACAAACCTCGTTGGCAGTCCGCCAGGGAACAGCACGACCAGGAACACGTGCATTCCGTTTTGGTAGCGAGCAGCCTCCTCGCTCGGGCTTCGTGCTGGCGTCATGCAGGTTCTCTGCTACTTACCAATGAGTGTATGAGCCCCGGTAGAACGGGATGGGACTTCCCCGCGCCACTTGTTAAAGTGCAGTGCTCTCACGTACAATACTGGGGAGATGTTTAGCCTGGTATACGCGAAGCTTAAAGTGATTGCTAGCACGATAGAACGGGCAGGTTATATATGCATCCACTGTAGGGAGTGGTAGCGATGGAAAATCAAGAGGATCAGAGGACGGAAGGCGAGGGGAGCGAGGGCGCCGGTAGGGAAAATCCAGGCCTGATCGAAGAGGATCCTACCTTATTGTCGCGCACCGAGGTACGCAAGGGTAGTTTTCTGGGGAATGAACGCATACGCGTAGTACTCCCCAGCCAGCGCGCGTTCAAGCGGGTAAGCACCGGCTTGCTGGAGGCCACGGAGCGATCGCAAGCTCCGCGCGGCGGCATGGCCAGGGTGATTTACAATGTCAAGCGTCTGCTCATTGGTGCACCCCTTGCCAGCGCCCAGGCCGAGACCGAGCGGCTTACGAAGTTCAAAGCCCTGGCTGTTCTTTCATCCGATGCTATCTCTTCGGTTGCATACGCGACTGAAGCAATTCTAATCACTCTCGTTGCTGCCGGTTCCGGAAACCTTGGCCTTACACTGCCAATCAGCTTTGCTATTGTCGCCCTGCTCGCTATTGTTGCCATCTCCTATCGCCAGACGATCCCGGCGTATCCTAATGGCGGCGGGTCGTACATTGTGGCGAAAGATAACCTGGGAACGCTGCCGGGTCTTGTAGCTGCTGCTTCGCTCATGATCGATTATGTGCTCACTGTCGCGGTGAGCGTTTCCGCGGGTGTCCTGGCCCTTGTGACACTCTCTCCCGCGCTACAACCCTACATCGTTCCCATTAATGTTGGACTGGTCATTTTTATCACGCTCGTTAATCTGCGTGGTGTGCGCGAGTCAGGCTCGATCTTTGCCATCCCGACTTACATTTTCATTGGCAGCGCGCTCCTGCTGATTATCGTAGGCAGTATCAAATCCTTTTTTCTGCAACATGACCCGATCATCGGCAATTTCCCGCTTGCGAAAGCTAACGAAGCGCTGACGATCTTCCTGGTTCTCAAATCTTTTGCCGCGGGCTGTTCTGCTATGACGGGCATAGAAGCCATTTCTAACGGCGTGCCCGCCTTTAAGAGGCCAGAAGCGCGCAATGCACGTATCACGCTCACGTGGATGGCCGTTATTCTTGGAACGCTTTTCCTTGGGATGACGCTACTTGCAACATCCTATGGTATCAGAGCCAATCCGGCGAGCAATCCGACTGTTATCGGTCAGATAGCGCTGCGAGTGTTTACTGGACCACTGTACTTTATGTATCCAGTCTTCCAGCTAGCAACGCTGGCTATCCTGACCCTGGCCGCAAACACCAGCTATGCAGACTTTCCACGCTTAGCCTCGCTGCTGGCACGTGATGGTTTTCTACCGCATCAGTTTGCCTTCAGAGGTGATCGCCTGGCATTTTCAACCGGTATTGTGTTCTTAGCTTTGCTTGCCATCCTCCTGCTGGTTGTGTTCAATGGGGTCACCACGAGTTTGATCAACCTCTACGCTGTGGGTGTGTTCATGTCGTTTACACTCTCGCAGGGCGGCATGGTGCTTCACTGGTGGCGGCTGCGCACTACACACAAGGGATGGCTGCGCAGCATGCTGATCAATGGCCTGGGGGCATTGACGACGCTCCTCGTCAGCCTGGTGATCGCCTCTACGAAATTCCTCGAGGGGGCGTGGATTGTGGTGCTGCTGATCCCACTGCTCGTGCTGATGTTCCTTAGTATCAATCATCACTACAGCCGGGTTGAGCGTGAGCGGATCACCGACATTCCTGTGCATCCAAAAGATATCCATCACCGCCTGATTGTACCTATCGCCGGACTTGACAGCGCTGCGATACAGAGCCTGGCTTATGCTCGCTCGATCACAAAACATGTAACGGCGGTGCATGTTGCAATCGATATGGACGATGCAAATAAGGTACGTGAAGCCTGGGAACGCTGGCAAAAGCATCTGAATGAGGAGGAGGAGACCCATCTCGTCATCATCGAGTCGCCCTATCGCTCGCTTTCACGGCCCTTGCTGGCTTATATCGATACGGTGCATGAGCTTTTCCCCGACGATACGCTGACGGTCATCCTGCCGGAATTTGTGGTCGCGCACTGGTGGGAAAACTTCTTGCATAACCAGACGGCTTTCCGGCTGAAAGCGGCCTTGCTCTTCCGCCCGGGGATCGTGGTGACGAGTGTTCCACAACATTTGAGGAGCAGGCCCCGGAAATAGCAATGAATTGCGCTCCTACTTGCGCTTTCTTCTATTAGACGGTAGAATAAGTATGGTTCCACCTGTTTTGGTGAAGTGGGATCATGTAGGATTGGTTAATTGTCCTCTATCCCAGGCATGCATCACACGAGCCAGCCCCCAAGAAAGGTAGCAGAAAAGCGGAATGACCATAGTTACCCGACCTCGCACTGTTGGCGAGTTGCGTGAGAGTGGCTATCAAGCACTCTCTGTCAGAGAGGAGATGCGGAAAAATCTGATTCAGAAGATCCGCAGAGGAGAAGAAATATTCCCAGGGATTGTAGGCTACGAAGACACGGTAATCCCGCAGGTCGAAAATGCCATTCTCTCTGGCCAGGACATCATCTTTTTGGGTGAGCGAGGCCAGGCAAAAACACGTATGGCACGTGGCCTGATCAACTTACTTGATGACTTTATTCCGGTAATCGCCGGATGCGAAATTAATGATCACCCATACGAACCCATTTGCAAAGCCTGCCGTGATAAGGCAGAAGAGCTGGGCGATGGGGTAGAAATCGCGTGGTTGCCACGCGACCGGCGCTACGGTGAAAAACTGGCGACGCCCGATATTACCATCTCTGACCTGGTGGGAGAGGTAGACCCTGTGCGTGTTGCCGAGGGCCGTTATCTCTCAGATGAGTTGACCATCCACTACGGTTTGATTCCTCGCACTAATCGCGGCATCTTCTGTATTAACGAGCTGCCGGACCTGGCAGAGCGTATTCAGGTAGGTCTGCTGAATATTATGGAAGAGCGTGATGTGCAGATTCGTGGGTATAAGATTCGTTTGCCGTTGGATGTATACGTTGTCGCCAGCGCCAACCCTGAAGATTATACCAACCGTGGACGCATCATCACGCCGCTCAAAGACCGTGTTGGTTCTGAGATTCGTACTCATTATCCGCGGACTCTTGAGCATGAGATGCAGATCATGGAATCTGAGAGCAACCACTTCATTACCGATGGAATGGAGATCGTCTTCCCGCAGTTTATGAAAGAAGTGATTGCTGAAATCACCCAACTGGCGCGGAGCAGCAACGATATCAGCCAGCGTTCGGGCGTGAGCGTGCGCGTATCGATCTCAAACTTTGAGAATGTGCTGAGCAACGCCAGCCGGCGTGCGCTGCGCCTCAAAGAGCGGCAGGTGGCTCCGCGTGTCAGCGACCTCTCTGCCATCATAGCCTCGACCTGTGGCAAGATTGAGCTTGATACTGTAGGTGATATCAAGGAAGAGCGTATTGTACAAAAGCTGATCAATAGTGCTATCCTCGAAACCTTTGGTGACTACTTTGAAGTGCATGAATTTGACCAGCTTCTGTCGGGTTTCGAGCGTGGCCTGAATGTGCAGGTGGGTGATGATCTTCCCTCGATGGAATACGTTACCCAGCTTTCGAAAGTTGGTGGGCTGAGCAAGGCTGTTGATAGGCTCAATGGCCGTGGCAGCCCGGCTAACATTGCATCAGCCGTCGAGTTTATACTCGAGGGCCTGCATTTGAACCGGCGGCTTAATAAGGATGAGGTCAACGGCAAAGTTCGCTACCGGCGATAGAGGGAACACTCATCATGTTTAAACGCTTTTCGAAGAATCGCTATGGGTACTCGCGCTGGGACGGTACCCAGCGCATCGAGGGGTTGGACGCCGATGACATACTGGATGCCCTCTCTGATGATTACCTGGAGGATGGCAGCTTACAGCAGGCGCTTAAACGCCTGATGCAGGAGGGTATTCGCACCGACGATGGTCGTCGAACGATGGGCCTGCGGGAGCTGATGGAACGCATGCGCAACACGCGTAACCAGCAGCTCAACCGTTATAATATGGCCTCTGGCGTGATGGATGACCTGCGCGAAAAGCTCGAGGAGATCAAGCGCATGGAACGCGAAGGCATTCAGCGTCGCCTGGATGAGAGCGCTGCGCAATCGCCACAGCCATCGGATCAGCAGCAGTCGCCTGGCCAGCAGCAAAGGGCGAACCAGTCTGAAAGCGGGGGAGAGCAAGAAGGTCAACAGGGGGAGAGTGGCAATCAACAAGGTCAAACTGAGCTTACGCCTGAGCAAAAGCAGAAGATGCTGGAGATGATTGCCAATAGGAAGCGAGACTATCTTGATAAACTGCCAGAGGATCTTCCCGGTCAGATCAAGGGACTCTCGGACTACGACTTCATGGATGACCAGGCTCGTGAGAAGTTCAAAGAGCTGCTGGACAGCCTGCAGCAGCAGATGATGCAGCAGTTTTTCCAGGGTATGCAGCAGTCGTTGCAGAATATGACGCCTGAAGACATCACCAAATTGCGGGAGATGATTCGTGACCTCAACAAAATGCTGCACGACCGCCAGCAGGGCCTGGAGCCAGACTTCGACTCGTTTATGCAGAAGCATGGGGAATACTTCCCCGGCGTCAACTCGCTTGATGACCTGATCGAGCAGATGCAGCAGCAAATGGCGGCGATGCAGGGGATCATGGACAACCTCTCGCAGGAGCAGCGCCAGGAGTTGCAAGGTCTCATGGAGCAGCTCATGGGGGATGACCGTATCCGTGTTGACCTGATGGAGCTGGCCGAGAACCTCGAGGCGCTGGCACCGATGGAGCAGGCGCGCACGCGTTTTCCTTTCCGAGGGGACGAGTCGCTGCCGTTTAACGAGGCTATGCGTATGATGAGCCGCTTGCAGCAAATGGAGGGCCTGGAAGACCAATTCCAGGAAGCGCGTCGCCTGGACAACCTGGAGGCAATCGATAGCCAGAAGGTCAAAGATCTGCTCGGCAACGAAGAGTACCAATCGGTCGAAGAATTGAAGGAACTTATGAGGGTTCTGGAGGAGGCGGGCTATATCCAGAAAAAGGGCAATCACTGGGAATTGACCGCGCGTGGCATTCGTAAGATTGGCCAGAAGGCCCTCCAGGATATCTTCAATAAGCTCAAGCGCGATGGTTTTGGCCGGCATGTTAGCCCATTCCGCGGCGTAGGTGGCGAGCGTACCGACGAGAGCAAGGTGTATCAATTCGGCGACCCGTTCCTGCTCGACCTGGAAAAAACGCTGATGAATGCGATACACCGGCGTGGTACTGGCACCCCTGTCGGGTTGGAAAAAGAGGATTTCGAGGTCTACCGCACCGAATTTACCACTGAGTCATCAACCGTCTTGATGATCGACCTGAGTATGAGTATGGTCTACAACGGCTGCCAGCCGGCGGCAAAAAAGGTCGCGGTTGCCTTGGAGAGCCTGATCCGCTCACAGTTCCCGCGCGATAACCTGTATGTCGTGGGCTTTTCGTGGGTTGCGCGCGAATATAAGCCCGATGAACTGGTAGAGATGGGACGCTTCGATAACAGTACCGGGACCAATATGGCGCATGGGCTGATGCTGGCGCGTCAATTGTTGGCTCGTCATCACGGCGTGAACAAGCAGATCATCATGATAACCGACGGTGGCCCCACGATGTGGTTTGAGGATGGTGAATGGAAATTCAACTATCCGCCCAATGCTTATGCCGAGCAGCAGACGCTGCTAGAGGCGCAGCGTTGCACGCGCGAGCGCATCACCATCAATACCTTCATGCTGGAGGATGATCGCTGGATGGTCGCGTTTGTGAACCAGCTTTCCGCCATTAACCACGGTCGTACTTTCTATGCTGATAAGAACAACCTGGGTGAATACCTGCTGGTCGATTATCTGAACAGCAAGCGGAAGTTTATCACTTAACAGAAATTCGTTGTTGCAATGGACGACGAAGTTGCAATGGGTGACGAAAGTAATCAGGACCGAGGTAGTCAGGACCGAGGTAGTCAGGGCGACCGCAAGGGTCGCCCCTACAATACACGAGAGCTGGAACGATTCGTTTTTGGTGTGCGTCAGCTTGGTCTTGAGTTGAACGAGCAGGAGTTGGAGCAATTCTTGCGCTATCGGGAAGAACTGCTTGAGTGGAACACGCGCATCAATCTAACGGCGATAACCGATCCAGCGGAAGTTTTGCTTAAGCATTTCCTCGATTCTTTGTCGCTGCTGCTGGTCTATCGTAGACCAGCAGCGCGTTTACTCGATATCGGAGCAGGCGCGGGCTTCCCTGGTCTTCCCCTCAAAATAGTACGTCCTCAATGGCAGGTGCTGCTCTTAGAGGCTACTGGCAAAAAAGTGACGTTCATGCGGCATATGGTTGAGGCACTGCAACTCCGGGATGTCATTGCTTTGCATGGACGGGCTGAAGAGCTGGGCCGCGACGCGGGGTATCGTGCCTCTTTTGATGTTGTGACTGCCCGTGCCGTTGCATCCCTCCCCACACTGCTGGAATATGCCGCGCCGTTTTGCCGCGTAGGTGGGCAGCTCATTCTTCCCAGAAAAGGCGACCTGGTTGAGGAGTTAGCGCAGGCTAAGTGGGCGGCCGGGCGGGTGGGGGCAGTTTTGAAGGACGATGTCCCTGTGACGTTAGCGGGCCTGGAGGATGGGAGGAGATTGCTCGTGTGGGAGCAGGTGAAAGAGTGCCCGGCGCAGTTCCCCAGGAGTGGAGCAGTGATTGCTAAGAGGCCGCTGGGTAAAAAGGAATAATATACACTGTAGAGTAGTTACTCTTGTTGGTATGAAAATATGCTGGCTGCCTACTGAAGTAGGCTCAGAGTTGAATTGGACACAAGAGGTTAACAACAGTGCAAAGTAAGAAGATCGCCCTTGTGGCGCATGATGATAAGAAGCGTGATTTATTAGAGTGGGCTAAATTTAATAAACTTCTCCTGGCCCAACATGATCTATATGCGACAGGAACCACCGGCAAGCTGTTGGAGCAGGAACTCGGTATTGAAGTGAACAAATTGCAAAGTGGGCCGTTGGGTGGTGATCAGCAGATCGGGGCGAAGATTTCAGAGGGAGAGCTTGATCTGCTGATTTTCTTCTGGGACCCTCTTGCTTCGCAGGCGCATGATACGGATGTGAAAGCCCTCTTGCGCATAGCTGTGGTATGGAATATTCCCGTGGCCTGCAACCGGGCTTCGGCCGATTTCATGATTTCATCGCCGTTGATGTCTGGTGCCTACGAGCGCCTCCTTCCAGATTATGAAGCGTATACTGAGCGGGATGTATAAGAAACAAGTTTGAGAAGGTCATCTAGCAGGCCACCAACTCACCTCATCGAGTTGCGTGGGTAGCGAGAGTCGTATTCGGGCGTGGCTAGAACATCCTGCACCTGGATCGTTCTACCGCGTTGGGGGCTAACCGAAACCATGGCTAGTGGTGTTTCTAACAAAATCTCCAGGCGTTTTAAATAGGTTTTAGCAGCTTCTGGCAGTTCTTCGTACGAACAGACGCCTGTTGTATCGCATTGCCAGCCCTCGACCTCTTCGTATACAGGCTCGCATGCTGCGAGGTCGCTCTGTGTTGCGGGTAGGCTGTGTACCAGCTTCCCGCGTAGCTGGTAGGCGGTGCAGATTTTAATGGTGGGAAAAGTGTCGAGCACATCGAGCTTGGTAATCACAGCAGCATTTAACCCGTTGAGTTGTGCAACAAAGCGGCCAGCAACAGCGTCGAACCAGCCGCAGCGCCGCTCTCGGCCGGTATTGGTTCCATACTCGTGACCCCGGTCGCGCATCAACTCTCCTGTGGCGTCGAAGAGTTCTGTGGGCATCGGGCCGCTGCCAACACGGGTGATGTAGGCTTTGTAGACGCCGATAACGCTGTCGATAGAATGAGGAGGTAAGCCCGCGCCACTTGATGCGTTAGCGGCCATGGTAGAGGACGAGGTGACAAAGGGGTAGGTGCCGAAATCGATATCCAGGAGCGCGCCCTGTGCACCTTCCAGCAAAATTGTCTTGCGCTCGAACAGCGCTTCATGGAGCATGGCTTGCGTATCAGTTATGTGAGAGCGCAAGCGCTGCCCATAGCCAAAGTATTCACCGTGGATTTCTTCAAGTGAGAGGGGAGGTTGGCCATAGATTTGGGTGATCATGCGGTTCTTTTGCTGGAGGATGGTGGCAAGTTTGGCACGGAAGGTGTCTACGTCGAGCAGGTCAGCCATGCGGACGCCGATACGCGCGTGTTTATCGACGTAAGCCGGGGAGATGCCGCGCTGCGTGCTGCCGATCTTATCTGCTCCCCGGGCTTCTTCCTCGAACCGATCAAGCAAGAAGTGATAGGGCATGACGACGTGTGCGCGTTCGCTGATAAAAAGCCGGGAGATATCTATACCTTGATTTTGTAGTTCCTCTATCTCATCGAGCAGGCCCTTGGGATCAACCACGACCCCATTGCCAATAATGCATTTTGTGTTGGGGAAGAGGATACCGGATGGTACAAGGCGAAAGACAAATTCGCCCTTCTCGTGCACAACACGGTGGCCGGCGTTGCTGCCACCCTGGTAACGCACTACGTAATCCGCGTGCATTGACAGCTCATCTACGATCTTCCCTTTGCCTTCATCTCCCCATTGTGCTCCAATGATTGCAATTACGGTCATAAGTCAGTGTCCCTTCTCGCCTTGAATTCTAGTTTAAGCCCTTGACATGCTACATTACTATTTGCGAAGAGTCAAATTTTTGGGCCGGTAACCGCGAGATATCATGGCACAGGCAAAATGGGCTGGCCTATTGAAATTGGAATCTACCAAGCATAGCCTCAAAATACTGTGTATTGGCACTATTAAATTGAGCGTCGGGTGCCTGTAGTTCGATAATATAGGCCTTCCCCTGGTGTACAGTAGCGTACACTTCAATACGCTCCGTTTGACTGTTGAGCTGGTAGTATGCGGTTTGATAGGACCAGTTTTCGCCGCCAATGGTCGTGTTTGAGGACGTAGTGGAGGTAGGGGTAGGAGTAATGTAGCCAGGCTGAGAGGAAAAATTATTCTTCAAGTCCGAACTGACGAGTTGATCTGCAGTAGCTGTGATGACGCCTGGGGTCTTAAAAGCTGCAAATTCGTCCGGCTGAGAAGGGTTTGTGAATTGCGTGCCGGTTGAGTCGCTCGTCGGTTTCTGCTGCCAGGTACCTGGGTATTCTACAGAGAAGCCGTTTGAAGTACAGGTCACATCGCACCATGCAAAGCCAGGATCGGGTGCCGGTGTAAGAGTGGCTGTCACAGTTGGCGATGGCGACGGAATAGCTGTTGGACTGGGGCTGGGGACCGAGGTGGCTGTTGCGACGCTTGTCGGTGATGCGTTTGGATGGGAAGCAGCAGGTGTTTTGCCGGAAGAGTTATTGTGCAGCAGGTAGACGGCGCCGAAAGCGCCGACCGTAATAACTGCCAATGCCAGGCAAACGCATGCAATGATGAGAGCGATGCTGCTGCCTTGCTTTTGCGGTGGTGGGGTAACCCCCGGCGGCATACCATAGCCCTGCCCGGTCGGAAAACTCTGCTGGGTGGGCGGATAAAGGGTGCCGCTGTAGTTTCCGGTCTGGAAAGGTTGCGCTGGGGGACCATATGCTGGATATCCACCAGACATTGGTGTACCAGCAAAGCCTTGTTGTGGATAACCCGCGGGATAATTCTGGCTCTGATTTGGTAAGGCAGAAATAGCTTCGGTAGGATCCTGGTAGAAACCTCCCTGTTGTGGGCCTGGTGGCCTCGTTACCGGTCGGCTATCAGGTTGAGGCAATGTACCCGTACCTGGTGGAGGTGATGCAGCGGTATGATACCCTCCGCTAAGCAGCCCGTGACGAGAAGGGGGAGTATTCACCATCTCGGTCGGTTTAGCCGTTGGTAGATTTGGTGTGCCGCATTGCCCACAGAAGACCTCTTCTGGGTTTAAGTCATTGCCGCAATTCGGGCATTTCATCGCCATTTCCTCTGTTCCCGGGTTGCGCTCTCTAGTCTATTAGATTTATCGCGATTATAGCGCATTAGCTGGTGATAAACCAGCTCCACAAGTTGCCATTAGAAGATGGATTAACGAGCTAAAGAGTATCATGGCCGCGTAACGCTGTCAACCTGGCATAGCCCAACCGTAACCTACAATCACATCCAACGATCTCCAAATTTAGGGGGCTGCTTCGTTTTTGTTGTCTCCATTGTCTCATCACCGCTCTGTCGCAGCAAGTATAGACAATGATAATATAATTACCTTAAGCCTGTGGAGCACACCAAAAAAGGAAGACGGGAGACACACAGTACGGCAAACCAGGGGTGTATGAATTAGTTGTAGGCAAGCAACCGAAGTATATCGGGTTGATGTGACCAGTAGGCGTCGGAGCCTCTATTCAAGGCGATGATGCTCACCAGGGCTTTATCTATCAAGAGAGCATTTCCTAACTCTGAAAACTAGAAGCGCAATGTGAAAGAAAAAGGAACAAGGACGGTGCTTCACCACAAGTATCTCCCAGGACACACGAGGCTGACATGCTCTCTCCGGTCTGCTCTGACAGCAGCCGCGCCCTATGGTGGACGCGGCTGTGATACGCGAAGCATTCAGATGTCGCTAGATAGACATTGTGAACACGTTTGTCCGATTCGATTTGTCCTCGCCATTTGTCTGAACGAAGAACGGTACGAACGCTGTTCCATTGACATCCAGACCCTCATAGTCCCCAAGGAAGAGGCCCCCAGCATTAGGTGCGTTCAATATGTCGAAGGAGGTAGGGGTGATGCGCGTCTCGTTACCAAAGCTCGCACCATGGTCGGTCGATGACGTGAACCAGTAGTCGGTCGGCTGCCCCACGGTGCTTCCATCAGGGTTGCGGAAGTCATAGTAGGTCACAGCGACCGTGCTCCCCGAGTTGACAGCCACCATGGGCGTGAAGGCGGGTTTGCTATTGGGGTTGCTGACCACCGCCGGCCCGTTCCAGGTCGTCCCGCCGTTGGTGGACGTGGAGATCACGACCTGGTTGACGGTTCCGACCGTGAATCGAGCGTCCTCCCAGACCACATACAGATCTCCGTTGCTCGCATCGATGGCGACCGAGGGAAGGCCCGCACCGGTGCGAAGGAGTGCGCCCGTGTTCGGGGCGAAGTCATTCACCGTCTGCTGGTTCGAGACGACCGTCGGCTTCGACCAGATGCTGCCGCCATCAGACGATGAGATGAAGCCGACGCTGAGGCCCCGCGGTATGAAGTTGGGGGAGCCAGTCGTCTGGAACAGTTCGAAGAAGTCGTAGAGGACGCCCGTCTGGCGATTGACCACGACCTGGTTGCCAATGGTTTGGCTGTTCTGCCCGGGATCGAAGATCGCCCGGGTGCCCGTCCAGGTCTTGCCGCCGTCAGTGGTCTTGGAGAACCAGGTCGGGCCGCGGAACGCGTGAGCGCGGAGGGCCGCATCCGGGCTGTGGCTCGGGGCCTTGAGCCGGTCCCACACAACGTAGGCCGTGCCACCATGGATTGGATCCGCAGTGATGGACTCCTTGTCGTTGAAGAATTGGGTGAACTCGAAGACAGGGCTGGTTCCCTTGTCGGACTTGATCAGGCGCTGGTTGTCCCAAGTTTTGCCGCCATCGCTCGAGGTGACGGTCGCGACGCCAGTGTCGTTGTTGCCGCTGTTCGTGTTGTTGGTTGCCAGCAGGCCGATGGCGTACGCGGTCCCATCAGGCCCGATGGAGACCCAGGGATCCGAGGCTCGGTCGTACGGCGCTCCGGTGAACGGGTCCAGGATGGCATTGGGCGCGCACGCGCTGAAGGGCAGGGTGGTCTCGCCCCAGGATGTCCCACCATCGAATGAGAAGCCAGCGACCAGTCCATGCGCACCGCCGTTATTCCAGCGATCTTGCTGCCAGACACCGATAAGATTAACGTTTGCGGTCCCAACAGTAGTCGGGTTGACTGCGACGTAAGGCTCAACCTCAGCATTCACGTAGTTGGTGCCCGGCTCGCCAGCGTTTAAACAACTTGCGTAGGGGCTTACGCCGGAGACAAGGACAGGTGAAGGGGCGGCGTGTACCAGGACGCCACGAGCAGTGGCCAGGATAGTTATGACAATCAGAAATGCCGTGAGGGGTGCTAATACCCTGATATGCTTCAGGTGACTCATTGAAATCCTCCTATAAGTGAACTCTGTCCCGAAATGAACGTTAACATATGCCAACTCATCAATAAAAGACAAATAGGCAACCATGTGCAGTATAGAAAAATTGCAGAGAATTGAGGAAGAGCAAAGAGGTTATGATTTGGTTAAGATTGAGTTGTAATTTAATGATCTATGAGGGTGCTTCCTAACTCATAAACCCTCCCATGTATGAGCAATACCAATCCGCATGCTAAACCTCCACATTGATGATGTGAGGGAAGCCTGTTAAAGAGCACAAAGATGCTGGATCGTCAGCGAGAGCATTCAGTCCCTGGCACAACACCTCGATCAACTCGTCGAGCGAGGAGAAGGCGCGGTTGTGCAAGTATTTTTCGCGCAGCTCGTCCCACAGGTGTTCCGCCGGGTTGACTTCGGGACTGTAGGGCGGCTGCTCGATCAAACGGATATTGGAGGGGATGACTAATTCGCTGGAGCCATGCCAGGCCGCTTGATCGACTTGCATCACGATGAAGTACTTCGAGAGCGTCTGGCTCACATGCTCCAGGAAAAGAGTCATCATGGCCGTGTTGGACTCTGGTAAGATGAGCGAGATCAGCTCTCCAGTCGCAGGGGCCAAGGCGGCAAAGATGTAGACCAACTCACGGATCAGTTGAGCCGGCGCATGCGGTCGGATGCCAGGAGGAGCCCAACAGCGATGCGGTCTGCCGATGCGGGAAACCGCGTCCCTCATCCTGCGCCATGATCAGCACCGGTCGCTGATCGTCAGCTGGCCGGGTCGCAACTGCCGCTTGAACCTGCGTTGCAAAGTTTTTTTAAATTGCTCTTGCGCGGGCAGATCCGCCTTGGGATGGCGCGGGCGCGGCATCAGTTTGCGCCAGCCATGCCGGTTGAGCAGCCGGTAGATGGTGCTCTCGTCCACCTGGTGCCCCACACGCGCTTCAAACGCATGCCAGATTTCTTCTGTCGTCGCGAGTTCTCCCTTCTCTGCACGCTCAAAGAACGGTGCAAGAAACGCTCGCTCTGCTTCCAGACGGAGACTACCCACTGCGTCGGCCTCCCTTGCCTGCTGTCTCCACCGCCGCTACCCCTTGCTGGTTGTAGCTCGCAATGACCGCATGAACGGTTGCTTTGCTCACCCCACAGTGTCGGGCGATGTCCTCTGCTTTCCGTGGCTCCACCAGTGCGTTATAGATGATCAGCCACCGTTGTCGGTACAAGGGACGTGGATCGGTGATCATCCGGTTCTTCACTTCTTCTCTTGGTAGATGTGCTGCTGCTCGCGTGATCCTTGCCATGTCATCTCTTTCCCTGCTTGCTAGTTTACCTCCTTTATTCTATCACAGGACGCGGTTTAGTATTACATCCCCCCTCGGTACCGTTCACTCCTATAATGGCACGTACTACGTCTCTGAGAAGCGCAGTCCCAACACACACCAACGTAGCAAAACCTTAACGATAGATGCGCAGTGGGTCGAAGACGAGTTCAGACGACGATTCTTCGTAACGTCCAGGCAAATAACGTCAGGGCACTCGTATCGGTAGATCAGCAGATTACAGGATACCAGGCAGAGATTAGGAACATTGAGGCGTTCATCCTGGCAAATGGTGCAAAGACAGATCAGAAAACCTTGCAAGAGTTTAACCAGACGCTTGCAACAGACCGCGCAAACCTGGCAAACCTGGAAACTAAGAAGAATGAGGCGAACGCAGAAGAGCAGGACTTGAGAGACCTATGTACAACGCTATGGGACTTCCGAAACCACGGGAAGAAGAATAACGAGCAACTACGACACTTCATAAAGCTTGCGACCAACGTTGTGAGTATTGATGAGTACAGCAGCCATTTTATCAGGCTAACCGTCGTTTGGTGTACCCCGTTTGCACAGGTAGATGTGTGCTACTTTTATCGAGAAAACGGTGGCAAACTGGGATGGAGTGAAGAGGATGAGAGAGACCTGGCACGTCTTTACCCCGCCGCTGATAGGCTTGAACTGCTGCAACGCTTCTACACAAAAACCTGGATATGCATTATGGATCATGCAAAGAGCAAGGGGATAGAGCGCAATACACGCCTAAATTCATCAGGCATCATAGGCCCCTCCCTTAGCCTAGCTGACTGGGACTTGCTGCAAAAGTACGGATGGAAGAGGGAGAAAGGCGCTCACTGGCTGATCGACGCGTCAACATCAGAATGTGGCGACTTACCAACCTTGTCATGACTACCCTATTACCCAATCGTCTCATCGCCAGGCGCTGTTTCTGCTGGCTCTTCGAAACGGATGGCAATGCGGCGCAGTCCTTCACCTTCGTAGTGATGGTAGGCGACGATCGATGAGCCTGGAATCATGCGCAGATGACGTTGTACCTGTTGTAATAACGTTGGGGTATGGTCAAATGGTCCACTGACAATTAACCATACCCATGGAATCTGCTGCTCCACGTTGACACGTTTCATATTCTGACGGTCGGTAACGCTGGCCACGACCAGGCCCGTAGGATGGCTGTGATAGGCCCCCACAATCCTATCGGGATGGGCAAGGTAAACTGCTAGCATATCTTCGGGGGCAAATTCAAAGTACACCGGTGAGTCAAAGATATTTCGTAGCGGGTATGCCTCTTCTACATGCCAATTACCAGAATCGTCAATACTTCCTAGCAATAGTCCGCATGCTTCAATACGCCGGCGTTTGTACACATCAAGGAACAGCGTCTTGCGAGCAGCAGCGCTGATCGTAACTTCTACATTTGGCGGTTTTCCCATAGTATGATCTATTATAGACTACCCGGACATCATTTTCATCTCCGGCCAGTGATTGGTGGACATTTGGAGATACTGCCTGTCACCCTGAGCCCATGCGCTTCGCTCAGGGGAAACTCCGCGAAGGGTCTCTTCGTCCGGCGAGCCAGATCCTTCGCTGCGCTCAGGATGACAGCCAAGACCCCGCTCAAGTCCGCTCACGGGAAGCCTTCTCTCCAAATGTCCAGGTGATTAGCTTGATTAGAACATATCGTGATGTTCTTTGTGCTCGTGATGTTCACGTACCATGTCGATCACGATTGCCAGGGCGATCATGAATGGCGCATCTACACCTTGTGCGACATCAACGGCATAGCTGTCGCGGAAGATGGAGAATTGGCGGCCGATCTGCGCGAGCAGGTTGCTGTAATCGTCGGTGACGCTGAAATTCCAGCGCCAGATGTCACCGTTAACGTGGAGGGTGCCGTTACCGGTCTCGATTTTGAAGCCTTCGCCGAAAAGCCGGAACTGCTCATGCATGCTGGCCCAAGGCTGGCCATTGCGGTAAATTTCATAATGGGGCATGAGCGAGAGAACACGCTGCTTGATACGCGCGAGCTCCTGTCCTGAGTAGCGATCAAAGATGACCAGGTCATCGCCGATGTGAAAGAATTTGCCTCGCACTTCGAAAACAGCATTGCCTGCATCATCGCGCACGACGAAAGCTTCAGTAAGCGTCCATGCTCGTTCTCGGATATGGAAACGCATAAGAGTCACCTCCTGTTTACTATGATTTGAAGAATTGTTCAGCGGTATAGTATCGCAAGTCGCCAAAATGTAATACGCTGATATCGGGTACGAAGTTGTCCGGTTTCGGGCCGGCGGCATAATGTCCCTGCTGGACAAAAACCGTAGTCAGGCTCTTCCCCATAATCAACTTGCTGTCGGCGAGAATTTGCGGCTTATCATCGATCATGGCGTAATGGTCAGTGGGATACAGAGTAAGTATTTCCTGAAGATGCTCTTGCTTGTGCGTATAGATCAGTACGCGACCCTCCACTATTTCGGCAAGGTCGCTGTTATAAATCTTTTCTGGCTGGAAGGACATATCACCATCGGAGACGATCACCGTCAAGCCTAATGTACGGAGGTAGTGGAGTGTCTCCAGCGTGTGTGGGTAGAGGGCTTTGTGGAATGGGTAGTTATCGAAGAGCGAGTGTACATGGAGGTAGGTTTGCTCATCCAGTTCTGAAAGGGAGGTTTGTTCGCGCAGACGCTTAAGGGCCAGGGGAATATCGACAACACCTCTTTCCTGGCGTGCCTGTTCGTAAAGTTCCCAGAATCGATCTGTCAATGCATCGCCCATTTCCACTCTGAGGTGCTTGTCCAGGTCACTTTTTATAAAGTCGTTATCGATGAGTGTGTTGTCAACGTCGATTAAAAACACCAGGTTTGGCACAGGCTTTCCTTCTTTCTGCGATGTGGATACCACTACTTTCAGCGTTTATATCCCTCTGCAAGTGTAGATGGTGAAGTAGCGTGTGTCAAGCTCAATTGTATCGCGGCGCAGCGTGGTGGTAGTATTATAACAGGCTATAAGGCTGCTGACTATGCAAATAGTTGTAGAGGGATATGAGATGAAAACGATCACCGTCCGAACCAGGAAGAAAGATGAAGTGGTAGATATAATTGCTTGTTTCTGAAAACACATCCATAACTCCTGATAGCACAGAAGAAAGGCGAAATTATGACGCAGAACACTCGCATGAAGCTTGGCATTACGGTAGGCATCGGGGAAGGCTCCTTGCAAGGCCGGACGCCTACCTTCCGCGATATTCAGGCAATGGCGCAGGCCGCAGAGCAAGCCGGCTTCGATTCCCTCTGGGTGGCGGACCATCTCATCTACCGTTTCCCCGGTCAGGAGGAAAAGGGGACCTGGGAGGCTTTCACGATGCTCAGCGCATTGGCGGCGGTGACGACCCGCGTCACGCTCGGTCCGCTCGTGGCTTGTACGTCATTTCGCTCTCCCGCGCTGCTTGCGAAGATGGCCGATACTCTTGACGAGATCAGCGGTGGTCGCTTTATCCTGGGTCTGGGTGCGGGTTGGCACCAGCCGGAGTACGAGGCCTTTGGCTATCCCTTCGATCACCTGGCCAGTCGCTTTGAGGAAGCGCTGCAGGTGATCGCGCCGCTCCTACGCGAGGGAAAAGTCGATTTCCAGGGACGCTACTACCAGGTTCACAACTGCGTGCTGCGCCCACGGGGACCATCGCATGCTGGCCCACCGATCTTGATTGGTGCTCACCGTCCTCGAATGCTACAGATCGTCGCGCATTATGCTGATGCATGGAACACGGCCTGGCATGTAGATCCCGCAGTAGTTAAGCAGGGATACGAGGAGTTAAAGGAGGCATGCGCAGTGGTGGGGCGTGACCCGGCAGCCATCGAATTGACGGCCGGGACGGTGGTTAGCCTCCAGCCTGGTGAAAATGCCGCGCCGGAGAGAGTGATCTCAGGCTCACCAGAAGAAATCGCCAGCCGACTGCAAGGTTTTGCTGATGTGGGAGTGGCCCATCTTATTGTTATACTTGATCCGCTGAGTGTTTCGCATATAGAGCAGTTCGGTCGCATCGTTGAACTGCTGCGCAAAAGATAGCGTCGAAAAGCTACTGTAGGAGTATCCTGATGAGTGTCGAGGCAAATGCAGTAGCTTCTCCTCAAGTGGGAAGTTCCATCATGGCGTAGGAGATGACATCGTCTTGCGTCAAGGCCGCCCCTGCTGCCCATGCCCGGCTGAATGTCACTTCATCGAGGGCAGCACGCGCCGCTATCACGGTCTGATCGAAGGGTTCCTGTTCTGCTGGCGGCAGTGGGGTCTGTTCTTTCAGCCGGAGCGCTGTGGCGGTCGCGCAGAGCTGGAGGGCATGTTCGTAGTGGTGTTCTGCGCAGTCGAGGGCGGCCATCCCCTCCAGGCACCACGCGGTGTAGGTGGGATTGCGAAGCTGGCGATAGAGCCCAAGACTTTCTCGATAGCGTGCCCTGGCCAGTGGGTAATCCTGCTGCCTATATCAGCAAGACCCCCACCAGCAACCTGAGCATCGCCTACCTGATCATCAATTAAGAACGGACACGCGGGGCAGCAAGCTCCTGGGGGCCCTGGAAACTACTGCGTCTCCAGGGCCGCGTTCACCGTCTGAAGGGGCTTCTTCCACATGCATGCACGCTGTAGTAAATGACCGAGGGCACCGCGCTTCCCCGGCCGGGAGCTAGCTTCCCTGGGAGAGCTGAGCTTGCTGATCTCGACGGCTGCCGTCGCCCTGGCCGCCAGTCCTACAATCACACTCAATAATGGACCTGCAAATGCCTGGTGTGAAATTGCAATTGGAGATACTTTTTCATCTCCTCCACGAAGATCAGTGAGATCTCGCATTTCGTAACGCTTTCCGTAACGATTGGGGGACGCAAGGGCAGTACACTGATACCTGGAAACGTTCAGATGCTTGATGCGTAATATCAAATCCTTTGGAATACTTTTCATTTGTCTTACTGACAATAGATTTGACAGGTTGATTGTTTGAACGCAATAGAAAGTCATCAGCAGGATTGGATGTATAAGGAGAATCACTATGGTAGACCATCTGATGGATACACCCTGTACTGACAACGGAGAGCCATCCGCTGCTCGTGAGAATGTCCCAACAGCGTATCCTCCTGTCTCCTTTCTGTCAGCCCCATTGTATGGTGAGATGAGTCTCCCAGTGCTTGCAGCGCATTGTGTGAGGGAACTCAACAACTATCGCAGGGGAGAGCCATGCACAGATACGTATGGCGTCGAGTTGATACGCCGCGCGACCGTGCAAGGCGACCATGAGGCCTGGGCATGGGTGCAAGACTGCTTCGGTGAAATAGTGCTCAACTGGCTGCGTCGTCATCCTAAAAGAGCTCAAGCGTGTCGCCTGGAAAGCGAGGAGAACTATGTGGCTCAAGCGTTTGAGCGCTTCTGGCAGGCTACCGCCTCGAACCAACGGGTGGAATTCAGCACGCTCGCCGCTGCGTTGCAGTACCTGCGTGCGAGTTTGAATGGTGTCATCCTGGATACGCTACGGTCGTATGTGCGGCCAAGAGAAATCAGGTTGTCGGAGTCAGGAGAACCACACATGGAAGACGTGACTTCCAGCAGTGAGGTCTGGGACATCCTCAAGACGTTGCTTTCCAAGCCGCGTGAAGTGCGATTGGCCTACTTGCTCTTTCACTGTGGTCTCAAGCCCAGGGAGATTGTGCATTTTTGCCTACAAGAGTTTGATGATGTACGTGAAGTCTATTGTCTGCGGCGCACCATCATAGAACGATTATTACGAAACGCGGATCTCCTGCGATGGCGGCTAAGCTAATAGGGGTCACCATATCTACGGTGACCCCTTATAGACTGAGGCTGTTGCAGAATGCAATGAAAGAGGGCGATGACTCACCAGCTTCATGAAAGAAAATGAGGTATAATAACAGGCAAAGTTCAGCATTGCGTTCTTGGTGTCTACAGAAAGAGCATATTATACCTGTGTTACTCCTGGGAGGTTGGCGCTATGGAGAGGTCGGCAAAGCAGAGAACAATCTTAGTCATGCCTCCAGGGCAATCCGCTGCACCTGAGCGAGCAGCAACCAACAATCTCCCCGCCTATCTCACCCCGCTGATCGGCCGTGAGCAAGAGGTGCAGGCGGTATGTGCTTTGCTGCAGCGTCCAGAGGTGCGTTTACTGACGCTCACTGGTCCAGGCGGCGTCGGGAAGACCCGCTTGGGCGTGCAAATAGCGACTGAGGTGCTCAATGACTTTTCCGATGGTGTCTCCTTCGTCTCTTTGGCCCCCATCAGCGACCCCGACCTTGTCATCCCTACCATTGCCAAGACGTTCGATCTCATAGTTGGCGATGCGCCGCTCGAGCTTCTGAAAACCTCCCTGCGAGAGAAGCAACTCCTGCTGCTGCTCGACAACTTTGAGCAAGTGGTAGCTGCGGCACCTCTTGTGGTGGAACTGCTCGGCTCGTGCCCTCAAGTGAAAGCGCTCCTAACCAGCCGTATGGTGTTGCGCGTTCAGGGCGAATACGACTTCTCTGTGCAGCCGCTATCCCTGCCTGACCTCACACAGCTTCCGGGCATTGAGGCCTTACCGCACTATGCGGCAGTGGCACTTTTCCTGCAGCGGGCGCAGGCGATCAGGCCCGATTTTCAATTGATCAGCTCCAATGCACGGACTATTGCAGAGATCTGTACCCGTCTCGATGGGTTGCCCCTGGCCATCGAGCTGGCCGCGGCCCGCCTCAACCTGTTCTCACCTCAGGCTCTGCTGGCACGACTGGAGCATCGACTGGCCATCCTGACGAGTAAGAGACGCGATGTGCCTGCACGGCAGCAGACGTTGCGCGACACGCTTGAGTGGAGCTATGGCCTGCTCACTCCAGAGGAGCAGCGGCTGTTCCGCCGACTCTCCGTCTTTGTAGGGGGGTGCCAGCTTTCGGCAGTGGAAGCCGTCTGCACTGCGCTTGGTGACGTCTCAGCAAACCTCTTAGACGGGGTCGCGTCCCTGCTGGATAAGAGCCTGCTGCAACGGGCAGAGCGGGAGGGTGCTGAGCCGCGCTTGGTGATGCTGGAGACAATCCGCGAGTTTGGGCTGGAGTGCCTGGCAGCCAGCAGGGAGATGGAGGCCACCCAGCATGCGCATGCTGGCTACTATCTCGCGCTGCTGGAGAAGGCGTTGCAGAATGCCGTGGGTGCAGAGGAGTGGCGGTGGCATGCCCAACTAGAGCAGGAGTATGCTAACCTGCGCGCAGCACTGCAGTGGTCGGTGGAACAAGGAGGGGTGACGAGTGTGGAAACGGTCTTGCGGTGGAGCCAAGGACTCTTTCGATTCTGGGAGGTGCGGGGGGGAGTGAGTGAAGGGCGTCGCTGGTTGGAGCGAGCGCTGGCTCGCAGTGAGGATGGCGTAACATTAGGACGAGCGAGAGGATTTTTCTCTGCTGGGGCGCTGGCTTTCACGCAAGATGACTTTGATCAGGCAGAGGCGCTGCTCAGGCAGAGCGAGCTGCTGTATCGGAAACTCGCAGACCCATCAGGCACCGGAGCGGCTCTTCATAAGTTAGGGCAGGTCGCGTTGGCGCTGGGCAATTATACCCTGGCACGTTCTCTGACTGAAGAGGCTTTGGCACACTTCAGGGAGGCGGGTGACAAATGGAGCCAGTTTGGCACACCCTTAATGCCTGAGAGCAGCGAACCGGGCGACAAATGGACGATGTATTTTATCTGCTTAGCGCTTGATAACCTGGTACGTGTCGACATCGTACAAGGTGAGTATGCTGAGGCCCGCTCTCTTGCAGAGGAATCCCTGGCACTCTCCAGGCCGATAGATGACCGCAGGAACATGGTAACCTCGCTCTTCCACCTGGCGCTGTTGACCTTCTCGGAAGGGGAGCAGACGGGAGCACACGCTCTGGTAGAGGAGAGTCTGACCATCTCGAGAGAGATCCACTTCAAGTGGGGTCTTGCCCTCTCGCTCGGCCTCCTGAGTCTGATGGCCCTCCAGCAGGGCGATGAGGCAGCCGCCTATGAACTGCTCAAAGAATCCTTGACGATGCGCAGGGAGGTGGGAGATCGCTGGAAAATTCGCTGGGGCCTCTACTGCCTGGGATGGGTGGCCTTCGCGCGCTGGGACAGTGCGGTAGCACGTCTTATGTACGAAAAGTTGCTCAAAGTCCTCAGGCGCTTGGACGACAGAGAACTCCTTGCCACTTGCCTGGAGGGATTGGGAAGTGTAGTAGCGTCGCAGGGAGCTGTAGAGAGACCGCAAGGCGATCCTTTTGTGGGTAAGCGACCCTGGGAGGCTGCCACTCAGTGGGCAGTACGGCTCTGGGGCATGGCAGAAGCGTTCCGTGAAGTCAGCTGCATGCCTCTCCTTCCTGGCCAAAACCCCGCCTATGAGCATACAGTCACTACCATACGCGCCCAATTTGGCGAGGAGGTGTTTGCAACGCTCTGGTCGGAGGGAAGGTCCATGACGCCCGAACAAGCTAGCGCAGCACTTCAACGAGCAGAGATGCCACAGCAGGATCTTTCAGCGAAGCCATCAGCAACCTACCCTGCTGGACTGACACAACGTGAGGTCGAAGTACTGCGCTTAGTGGCAAAGGGATTGACGATCACCCAGATCGCAGAACAACTTATGATTAGTTTCCATACTGCCAATGCCCACGTGCGTTCAATCTACAACAAGCTGGAAGTCACCTCACGCAGTGCCGCAACTCGTTATGCTATTGAGCATCACCTCTCCTGAAGATAAGATCTCCTCTACTAGCCAATCGAAACATCTTGCGAACCCCTACATAACTGTCCAGCTCATTCATGCTACACACTCTGTTTCCGGTCACTCATGACGAGAGGGCAAATAGCATGTTCATGTGATGCGTCTGCCGTGTCCATCAATTACACTGGAAGCAGAAGTTTTCACGCTCTTCCCTATCCGTGCTGTCCAGCACTGAAATGCACACGAGCAGTTCACACGGAGGGAATCGCACAGGTACTTATTCGCACAACAGTTTGACCTATCAACAGGAGAAGTTATCATGAGAAAACCTTCCTTCTTCTTGGTCTGGACACTGAGCAGACTCTTGTTCCTGAGTCTCCTCTTTACGGCGTGCGGCGGAAGCAGCGTGGATTCCTCTCCTGCTCCGGCTCTCTCGCTCATGCACGACCAGGTGTATGCGCTGGCGTGGTCACCCAATGGCACAGACCTGGCAACTGGCGGCAAGAACGGCATCATCCAGGTGTGGAATACGAAGAGCAAGACCCTCCTCGTCACGGCTGAGCAAAGGTCAGGTGAGGTGTACGCGCTCGCCTGGTCGCCCGATGGCACGCGCCTAGCCTCTGGCGGACAGGATCAGATCATCCATCTCTGGAATCCCATGACAGGCAAGCAGTTGGTCGCCTACCGGAGTACCTTCAGTACAGGAGTAGTGTTAGCGGTCGCCTGGTCGCCCGATGGCAACTACCTGGCCTCGGGCAGCAACAATGGGATCGTGCAGGTCTGGGATACTCGCACACGCATACTCGTGTTAGCCTACAGCAATTTCAGCGGTGAAGATGAAGTGACGCACCTGGCTTGGTCTCCCGATGGACAACTGCTGGCCTCAGCCAGCACGGATCGCACCGTTCATATCTGGAGCATCAAAACAGGCGCGCTCCTGCTCTCCTACCGCAGGCATCGCGATGAAGTGTGGTCTGTGGCGTGGTCGCCAAACGGGAGGTACTTGGCCTCTGCTTCCTGGGACGGCACGGTACAGGTGTGGGATGCGCGGACCGGACGGTCGCGTTTGACCTACCAGGGGCATACGGCTGGTGTTTGGGCGGTCGCCTGGTCACCCGATGGTCGATACCTCGCCTCGGCGAGTAATGATCAGACGGTGCAGGTGTGGGATGCTCTGACAGGCAAGCGGTTCTTGGTCTACCAGGGGCATGCCGCAGAGATATGGGCGGTCGCCTGGTCGCCTGATGGCAAGCGCATCGCGTCGATAGGTGTCGGGGGCCTGGTACAACTCTGGAATGCGACCACAGGAAAGCAAGACTGGCTGCTTCACCTCTAGTGAGGTTCAACTTGAGGGCTTGCTTGATAAGCTTCTCTTTCTCCCTGCTCCGGGTGTCTTGGGTGGGGATAAGGCGCAGGTGGGCTGCGCAGGCGACTTCGACCGAGAGCATCCTTCCTGTTTGCGCAGGAGATAAGGAGGAGCATGATGTATTATCGTGTCGCGATCCATGTGGATCAGGTGCCTCATTGGCAGTGGAGGTCAACCGCGCTGAGTGAGTTTTCTGCCCTGTTTCAGTTGCTCAGGCTCTATCGCGCTCTCCCGCAGGATCACCTGCGTGTCTTCTCTTCCTCTTCACGTGAGGAGTTGGACGAGTTGCTGGCGCGCGAGAACAACGGAGATGGGTCCGGCTCTGCGACGGCCGCACAGTTCCTGCAGGAGCGGAGGATAGGCGGACGAGCAATGACTCAGGGAGCAGCAGAACCTCGGCAACACGGGACGGGGGAGGACCAGGTGCTAAGCTCCTTCGCTGTCAGCACCCAGGCAGCATCCAACGCGATCAACTTGCGAGAACCCCTGCGAGCTGAGGGCAGCCTGAGTGCGTTGGAGCGCAGACGGCTCGAACTGGAACGTGGGGCGGGTGGGGATAATGATAGGCCGTACACGTTCACCCTGCCAGCCTGCATGCCACAAGTTCTGGCCTGGGTGAGGTTGCTGATGTGGGTACGGAATGGCGCATTATCTCCGTAAGCGGTAGGTGGAGTGGCGCTGCGTAAGGAACGAGTGTGTGTACAGCAATGTGAGCGTTTGTAACGCTTACCGTAACGATTATGAGACGTTGACATGCTACGATGAGAGTCAGAAAGACCTGCTACGATGCATGATAGTTCGCAGCTTTGTATGAGAGAGCATAGCCGAACAGTAGGTGCAGAACAGGAGCAAGAGACGAACTGCAGTTGAAGCTAGGGGGTTTCACATGATCTACTATCGCATGGCTATACAGGGCAGCCAGTCAGCCGCATGGCGCTGGAAGTCAAGCCCGCTCACCTCGCTTGATGGGGTGCTGGGCTTGCTGAGAATGTATCATTGTATGCCCAAGGAGCGCATCCGCGTGTTTCTGTCCACCTCGCCTGAGCAGATGGATGTGATGCTTAGCCGGGAAAATCTAGGATTGCTCTCAACTGCCGTCGCCGTCGATCAGCTCTGGGACATGCACCGCATGAGTTGGGTCGAGGTAAGGCGCTTGGAGGTGGAACTCGGTGCGGGGGGCGACCATGATTGTCCATACACCTTTAGCTTGCCCACCTTCATACCGCAAATCCTTGCCTGGACCAAGCTGTGTGCGCACGTAGAGCGTAGTGGGTTAGAACTGTAGGCAGTTCCTATGGCTGGGACCTTGTGCGCTAAAAACCATCTCTTCTGGCGTCTAAAGACGTGGTAAACGATGAAAGATAGATGTCTAGCTCCTGCAACAGCTATGTGTGTGCGAGGCCGGGCCGAAGAGTTGCCATCCACTGTTTTGTCTAAACGAAGAAGAGTAACAGGTGATATCCAATGAACATAGTATTCTTAACCACTGCTCATAATAGTTTAAGTCAGCGTGCGTTTGTGGAGTTGGTCGAGCGCGGGCACCGGGTGCTCGTGGTGATCGCCTCCAGCGAAGCAGTGATGATCGAGGCGGTCGAGCGCGAACACCCCGACCTGATCGTTGCTCCTATGTTAAAAAAAGTGATCCCTGCGTCCATCTGGCAAAACCATACCTGCATTATCATCCATCCAGGCATCAAAGGAGATAGAGGGCCATCTTCCCTGGACTGGGCCATCCTCAATGCATACGAGGAATGGGGGGTCACCCTGTTGCAAGCAGACGCTGAAATGGATGCTGGCCCTATCTGGGCTGCGCGTACTTTTGCCATGCGAGCGGGTAGTAAGAGTGACCTCTATCGACACGAAGTCACGGAAGCGGCCATCCAGGGGCTGTTAGAAACGATAGCAAAAGTTGAGAGCCACACCTTTCTCCCGGAACCCCTGGATTACGGTAAAGAAGAGGTCAGAGGCCGTTTGCAAGCCCCGATGAAGCAGGCTGATCGTGCCGTCGACTGGCGCGAGTCGACCGCGTCTGTGCTCAAGAAGATTCGTTGTGCGGATAGTTTTCCAGGCGTCTTAGATACGGTATTGGGCATGTCGTGCTATCTGTATGGCGCTCATGCAGAAGGGGTACTCAAGGGGGTACCCGGCGAGATCCTTGCCACACGCGATGGAGCGATCTGCCGGGCAACGGGGGATGGCGCCGTGTGGATTACGCACTTGAAGAGGAAAGGCACCGGCGAACAGGTCTGCTTCAAGTTACCGGCGACGCAGGTGCTTGGCGAGCGCCTGGCTGCTGTCCCAGAGGCTCCTGTAGCAATAGACGGGCCCTACGACGGGCTGACCTACCGTGAGATGTGGTATGAGGAAAGGCAAGCAGCCGGCTATCTCCACTTTGCGTTTTACAATGGAGCCATGAGCACGGAGCAATGCCAGCGGCTGCGAGAGGCGTTCCTGCGTGTACGTCAGCGACCAACCAAAGTGATTGTGTTGATGGGTAGTCCTGACTTCTGGTCAAACGGTATTCATTTGAACGTGATTGAAGCTGCCGAGGACCCGGCGCACGAGTCGTGGCGCAACATCCATGCCATGAATGACCTGGTGCGGGAGATCATCACCACCGACTCGCACCTGGTGATCGCTGCCATGCAGGGGAATGCAGCGGCAGGGGGAGTGATCCTGGCACTGGCGGCGGACCTGGTCTATGCCAGAAAAGGCATTGTGTTCAATCCGCATTATAAGGGGATGGGCAAGCTGTATGGATCGGAATATTGGACGTACTTACTCCCGAAGCGGGTAGGAGCAACAAAGGCGCGCGAACTGACCGAAGCCCTGCTGCCGATCAGCACCGGGACTGCACAGCAGATCGGGTTAATCGATGCTGCTTTTGAGGAGGATGCAGCTAGCTTCCGCCAGCGCATCAGACGGCTGGCAGAAGAGCTTGCCAATAGTGATCTCTACGAGTATATGTTGGAGGCAAAGCGTCACACCCGGCAAACCGATGAGGCAAGCAAGCCGTTACAGGCGTACCGGGAGGAAGAATTGCAGCAGATGTGGCTGAATTTCTTTGGAGCCGATCCAAGCTATCACCTGGCACGCAAGCGCTTTGTGTACAAAGGCCTCATGCCTGCGGTGGCCAGCAGCGTCTAAAAGAAATTTGTTAGATAACATTGCTCTGCATTTTCTGATATAATCAGCATATCGGAGAGCCTGGTACTGTATAGGTACGCACAAAAATATGAAGGTCATCTTTCGCAGCAAGGATTTTGCCAGTATAGACGGAGCAGGGCTGGGTTTCAACAACAGGCGCCCAATGGCTACACCATGGCACTATCAGGGACGTGTCCAGCATCGCGACTGGCATGGCACCTACCAATAAATCCAGGGGCTATAGTGTTGATGTGAAGCAAGAAGAAGAATGATGAATAGAATAGAGACTGAGAACGAACAGAAGCGCGTATTATTGCTGATGTCTCCTGCTACTTACCGGGCAGGGGCCTTTTTGAATGCGGCCAAGCAGTTGAATCTTGAAGTTGTGGTGGGGATCGATCTGCCTGAGACGCTGAGCGAGTACTGGCATGTACCGCTTGGGCTGGACTTTATGGATTACGAGGCCTCTATGCGCACGATTGTCGAGTTTGCCCAGGAGCATCCTCTCCACGCGATTATCTCCGTTGATGATGCGGCGACAGAGCTGGCGGCGCGTGCCAGCGCAGCGCTGGGCCTGGCGCATAACTCGCCGCGAGCTGCCGAGGCGGCGCGTGATAAACTGCTGATGCGTACATTAATGTCAGCGGGTGGCGCACCATGCCCTATCTTTCGCCCGTTTTTATTGAGCGATGACCCGGCCTGGATTGCCGGGCAGGTTAGCTATCCCTGCGTGGTGAAGCCGCTACGACTTTCGGGCAGTCGCGGGGTCATCCGTGCCAACGATCCCGCCGAATTTGTAGCCGCTTTCCGGCGTTTAAAGCGGTTGCTCATTGCTGAGGGCAATGCGGAGCAGGAGACCTCGATTCTCGTCGAGGACTTTATTCCGGGCTTCGAGGTTGCCCTGGAGGGCATGCTTACACATGGCAAGCTAAAGGTGCTGGCGCTCTTCGATAAGCCTGATCCGCTGGATGGCCCGTTCTTTGAAGAGACCATCTACACAACGCCCTCCAGTTTGCCTGCCGGCGTGCAAGAAGAGATCGCCGGGTGCGTTGCGACGGCCGCTGCTTCGCTTGGGCTGCAAGAAGGGCCTGTGCACGCGGAATTGCGCGTCAACGAGCAAGGTCCCTGGATGCTGGAGATTGCCGGGCGCTCCATTGGGGGACTTTGCTCGACTGTCCTGGAATTTGGCTCCGGCATGTGCCTGGAAGAACTGATTTTGCGTCATGCCATCGGGGAGGAGATCACGGCGGTTGAGCGAGATGAGCGTGCCGCAGGCGTGATGATGATCCCTATACCTTCGTCCGGTATGCTCAAAGGTGTGCATGGTGTGGAAGAGGCGCTGGAAGTGCCTCTCATCACCGGTGTTGAGATTACCGCCAAGCTGAATTACGCGCTCGTGCCACTCCCTGAAGGTGCGAGTTACCTGGGGTTTATCTTTGCACGAGGGGATACGCCTGCCCAGGTAGAAGAGGCCATTCGCAGTGCGCACAAGCTGCTGAAGTTTGATATCAGGCGCGAGATAGCTGTGCTGAATGCGGTCTAAACTTTGACGGTTATCGCGTCATTTTTTAGCCATGCGGGTAGTTTGGGTTGTCAATAAGCTCGATCTCATCTGGATGGCCTGGTTCATGCCCCTCGGCAAAGAAGCTATGTTCGGTGAAGTCAGAGTTAGCTGTTTGTTCAGGGATGAGGTCGGTGGTTTCCGCCTGGGAGCTGATAATAGAACCATGCTCGAGCACGGTGCCGGGAGGAAGATCAGCGTTGTTGGCTCCATTGTTAAACAGAATGCCGACGGCGTCCTGCTCTCTATCCTCGGCCTGGACTGTGACGATAATACGGCTATCTGCATGACTGTGGAACTCTTCTGCTGCTTGCGGGATGTAGAAGGTTAACTGTACCTGGTCTTCTTTAAATCCGGCCTGTTTGAGTTCCTCTACGGCATGATCTGCCCCGGAACGATCTCTAAAAACGCCAACTATGTCTGATTGATCAGTAGCTCCCACGAGTTGCCTCCTTTCAGATTGGAAGAGATTGCGTCCTACAAGACTACTATACCATATTGACGTTTCTGCTGATCATTAACTATAATGCACCTGGTTGCTGTTTCATCAATCGAGCCAATCATGCCTGGAACAACCTGGACCATCAATTATACGTTCTCGCCTACTTCCGCGGGCAGATACGAGATGGCCTGCCAGATGGACCACCATTACCAGGCAGGAATGAGACTACCGATAGCTGTCACCGGGTAAAGCAAGCTTCAATTGCTACACCTTTTGCGCAAACTCGACCGGGCGATGCGCTGATTTCCTGTTTTTCTGGAATTGTGAGGAGAGTATATAAGAATGGACCAATTTGCTTCAATCAACCAGGGGCAACAGCCGGTGCTGTTCATGGGTGAGCCGTTGGGGCAGGCACGGGCAGCGATGGTGATGGTACATGGACGAGGAGCCACAGCGGAAGATATATTAGAGCTGGCCGTTGAACTGAATCGCACAGGTTTTGCGTACCTGGCGCCCCAGGCTGCGAACAATAGCTGGTACCCGCAGAGCTTTCTCGCTCCCATAGCCAGCAATGAGCCGTGGCTTTCGTCAGCACTGGACAGGCTCAGCACGGTGCTCCAGCGGGTAGAAGAGGGAGGTATTCCACGCGAGCGTACGATCCTGCTGGGCTTCTCGCAGGGGGCATGTCTCGCGCTTGAGTTTGCGGCACGCCACGCACAACGTTATGGCGGTGTAGCGGCGCTGAGTGGGGGATTGATTGGGCCTGATGGTACCCCGCGTGATTATCCCGGCTCGTTTGCTGGTACGCCCGTTTTTCTGGGATGCAGCGACCGGGACCCCCATATTCCGAAGGAGCGGGTGCAGCAATCCGCCGAGGTATTACGACGACTGGGCGCGGATGTGACGATGCGCCTGTACCCGAATATGGGGCATATGGTGAACCAGGATGAGATCGATTTCGTGGGCGGCATGATGGCGGCGCTCATCCCGTCGCAGTAGAGTGAGGCAATTTCAGCAGGAGGTGCGTTGATGGACGAGTTTCGTTATACCAGCTATGCCCAGGAGATCATCTTTGGTGCGGGTTCGCTCGCCAGGTTGGGTGAGGCGGTTGAGCGTTTCTCATGGAGGCGCTTGATGCTCTGTTCGACCGGCTCGCAGCGGAGGAATGGGCATATTGGGGTGATTGAGAACGTGCTGGGAGAACGGCTGGTGGCCAGCTACGAATCCATTGCCTCTCACGTGCCTGATGTCCAGGTGGCTGAGGCGTCGGCACTGGCGTACGAGGGCAAGATTGACGCGGTGATTGGCCTGGGTGGAGGGAGTTCGATCGGCATGGCGAAAGCCGTCAGTTTGGCTGTGGAGGAGAAACGCAGCGGCCGGCCAGCCAGAGCGGCGATTCCGACCGAGCAGCCGCTCGTCGCAGTGATTGCCATACCTACCACCTACGCCGGATCGGAGATGACGCCAACCTATGGTATTACGCATCACGAGAATGGTTCAACGCGCAAAATCACCGTCACCGATGCCAAGGTCACGCCGAAACTCGCTATCTATGATCCGATACTCACGCTCGACCTGCCGCCTGAGATGACGGCATCGACAGGCATCAATGCCCTGGCACACTGCATCGAAGCGCTCTACTCGATTACACGCAATCCACTCTCCACGGCTGTCGCTCTGCGCGCTGTGCAGGCTATCTACTCTGCGCTGCCGCGTTGTTACGCGTCAGGTGATGACCTGGAGGCGCGTACTGAGATGCTCATGGGAGCATTCCTGGCCGGAACGGCGCTGGCTCATGTCGCTATGGCGCTGCACCACGGGCTCTGCCACGTGCTGGGCGGGACGGCAGGTGTGCCGCATGGTGTTGCTAACAGTATCATTTTGCCGCACGCGATGCGTTTCAACCTGGGCGCGGCTGCGTCCGAGCTGGCCCAGGCTGCAGAAGCGATGGGGATTGCACGCGCGGGCAAGAGTGACGAGAGTGCTGCCGAAGAGGTAATAGACAAGGTATACGAGCTTATCAGTCAGATGAATCTGCCCCAGCATCTGAGCGAGGTTGGTGTACGAGAGGCTGATTTGCCCGGTTTAGCACGCATAGCTCTCCAGAGTAGCGCTGTGCGGAGCAATCCCAGGCCTATCAGTGATGCGGCACAGATCGAGGGGGTGCTGCGAGCGGCATGGTAGCGAGATAAACAGAGAAAGAAAATCCTATGCTTCCTGATCTCAAAATACTCGCAGAGGCAGACTTCTGCTACCTGACTACCAGAGGCCGCGTTTCAGGTCGCCCACATTCCATTGAAATCTGGTTTGCCTTTCATGGACGGACCCTCTATATGCTCTCCGGCGGTCGCGACCAGGCGGATTGGGTGAAGAATGCACTCCGTTCCCCA
>WNFB01000419.1_pt1 | contig 37465 bp, 33 predicted proteins | sample 5400501 | NCBI WGS metagenome assembly WNFB01 (sample SAMN13153341, study PRJNA577476) | soil metagenome | isolation source: 200 cm saprolite under Douglas fir tree site 2 hole 1 | place: USA:California | collected 2015-04-18
ATCCATGCTCAGGATTCCCCGCCGGAACGCAAGAGGCCCTCGACACAGCCTGCACGATTCACCTCGCCGGGCTCGGTCACGAGCCAGACCTGTGACCCGGAACTCCACCCCGACGAACTTACGACGTCACCCACTTAGCCGTTGCCCAGGCCGGGGCAGTGCGGGCCCGCGGCAGGCTCACTGGCCGCGCCCGCCGCGGAGCGCATGCCGTCCCTTCTTCGCCGCCGGTCACCCCGCGCGCTGGAGTCCCTGGGGGAACGCATGCAGCCGCTACGACACCGCTGCGTCGGCGGGCCAGCAATCGCCCCTACAGTGGCCGAAGGCCGGCCGACCTCAGCGGACGACAAAGGGGCGCGATGACAGCAACGAACGCGACGCCGAGAGTTGGCGTGGTCCTTCGCCCGCAGCTTCCGCCTGAGCAGCTACGCGGGTTCGTTAAGGCGGCCGAGGATGGCGGGCTCGACGACGTGTGGCTGTGGGAAGACTGCTTCCTGGGAGGAGGGCTGACCAGCGCCGCGGTAACTCTGTCATGGACCACGTCGCTGCGGGTTGGCCTGGGCCTGATGCCGGTACCGTTCCGTAACGCTGCGCTCGCGGCCATGGAGATCGCTACCCTGGCGCGTTTGTTCCCTGGCCGCTTTGTCCCCGCGGCCGGACATGGGGTGACGCGATGGATGAGTCAGGTCGGTGCCCACGCCGCGTCCCCGATGACGTTGCTGAGCGAATGGGTGAGTGCGACTCGCGCACTGCTCAACGCGGAAACTGTCACGGTAAACGGTGTTTATGTCCGGCTTGACGAGGTCTCGCTGGACTGGCCCCCCACCTCAGTGCCTCATCTTCTGGTCGGGGCCCGGGGTCATAAGACTCTCGCCCTGGCGGGCGAGATCGCCGATGGCCTCGTCCTCGACGCCGGCCTGTCGCCCGACGGCGTCCGTGCCGCGGTGGCGGCCGCTGCGTCGTCCAGGTGTCAGGAAGTGGTCGTGTACCTGCCCTGTGGTGCGGGACAGGCCGCCAGGCAGCGGCTCGAAGCGGAGCTGGACCCAGTACGCGGTTCCGGTCCGGCGCGCGTAGCGGTGGGTTCTCCGAGCGATGTCGCCGGCACTGTCCGGGCCTTCGCCGCGGCCGGGGCGACGACCGTCGTGCTCCAGCCGGCTGGCGACGATCCGAACCTCGACTCGACTCTTCGCCTTGCCGCGGACGCCCGAACCATCGTCCGGGATGTTCCGGCCTGACGATTCAGCACACCTTCGCGCGAAACGAACCCGGCGAGGGGGAGAGGCGTACGCTCGGCCGGGTGAGCGTCCGGATCGGCCGGCGGATGGCTAAACAGGGCGGCGGCGCCAGGCCAGGCCGCCAGGCGTGGATTGTCCCGCCGCGGCTTTTGACGGTGGAAGAGGAGGGGGAGCGGCACGCTTCGTGGCTTGAGCTGTTCTTCGATCTGGTTTTCGTGGTCGCAGTCACCGAGCTGTCGCGTGCCCTTGTCGTGCAGCATTCGCCGATGGGGTTTCTGCGGTTCGCTGCGCTGTTCTTCCCGGTGTATGTGGCGTGGCAGGGCTACATGGCGTACGCCACCCGTTTCGACACCGACGACATGGTCTTCCGGTTGGTGTATTTCGCCGCCATGCTGGCGATCGCGGCGATGGCGGTGCTGATCCAGGATGTGGCTCGCGGAGTCCATAGCGCGGAGTTCGCGCTCGCCTATGTAGCGCTGCGGGTGCTCTTGGTGGCGCTGTACTGGCGCGCCCGGCGCTCGGTCCCGGCCGCCCGGCCGCTCATCCGGTTTTACGGCGGCGGCTACGCGATCGGTGCTGTGATCTGGCTGGTGTCGCTGGCGTTTCCGGCCCCAGGCCGCTACGTCGTGTGGGTGATTGCCCAGGTCCTTGAGCTGAGCTTGCCTCCGTTGTCGACCAGGCTGCACCGGCGGATCCCGACGAGCGCGACCCACCTGCCCGAGCGGTGGGCGCTGTTCACCTTGATCGTGCTCGGCGAGTCGGTTGTGGCTGTCGCGGTCGGGACATCCGGCCAGCACTGGCACGCAGGGTCGGTGGCGGCCGCGATCCTCGGATTCGCGGCCGTGGCGTGCGTGTGGTGGCTGTACTTCGACCGCCAGGCGAGCGTCGCGCTACGCGGCTCCACCATGTCGATCGTCGTGTATTCCTATGCGCACATCCCGCTGCTTATCGGACTGGCCGCGATGGGCGCCGGCGTGCGGATGCTGATCAGCCGCGCCAGCCAGACCCAGCTCGGAGCAGGCCCGGGCATCGCGCTCCTCGGCGGCGCGGCGCTGTTTCTCATATCGCTGGTGGGCACGCGGGTCGTGACCATTCACGACCAGCACCGACGCGGTGTCTCCCTGAAGCTGATCGGCGCCGCGCTTATCCTCTCCCTGCTCGCAGCCAACATGGTCCTGCCGCCGCTCGCACTCGCCGGCGGCCTGGTCGCCGTCTTGGCGGGCATTGTGGTGGCCGAGCGCACGCTGATCGCGGCGAGCTCGTAACCGCCCATTAGCATCCTGGTATGACAGCGCTAGGGGATCTTGATCGGGCCAGGATCGGTGAGCTGCATGGCCGGGAACTTGCGCGCTTCCGGCAGGACCGGCCCCGGACGCTTGCCATGATCGATCGCGCTCGCGCGCATATGCCGAACGGCGTGCCGATGGCCTGGATGGCCTCTGACAACGACCAGCCGGTGTACGTCGACCATGGTCACGGCCCGGGTTTCACCGATCTGGACGGTTTCAGCTACGTCGACTTCAATGCCTCGGACATGGCGATGTTCTGCGGGCACGCGAATCCGGCGATCGTACGCGCGGTCCAGGAGCAGGCGGCCCGGTCCACGCAGTTCCTGCTGCCGACTGAGGCCTCGGCGGAGGTGGCCGAGGAACTTGCCCGCCGCTATCCGGTTCCGCAGTGGCAGTTCACGTTGTCGGCCACGCAGGCTAACACCGAGGTCATCCGGCTGGCGCGGGCCGTCACCGGCCGCGAGGTGGTCGTCTTGTTCCAGGGGCATTACCACGGCCACTTCGAGGAGGGCCTGGTGGATGTCGAGGGCGGCCAGGTCAGTGCTCTGCAGCGGGGCCTGTCCAAAGGGGTGACCGGCCGGGTGCGGATCGCCCAGTTCAACGACGCCGGCACGCTGCGCCGGGCGCTGGAGCCCGCCGACGTGGCCCTGGTGCTGACCGAGCCGGCGATGACGAACACGATCCATCTGCTGCCGCCCGAACCCGGCTGGCACGAGGCGCTCCGCGCCCTGACCCGGGAGCACGGCACGCTGCTGGGCATCGACGAGACCCACACCCACGTGGTGGGACCCGGTGGCGCGACGGCGATCTGGCAGCTGCAACCTGACATGGTCACGATTGGCAAGGCGGTCGCAGGAGGGCTGCCGATGGGCGCGTACGGAGTCAGCGCCGAGCTGGGAGGGGAACTGGACTGGGCACGCAACGTCGCAACCGGCGGCACGCTGTTCGGGAATCCGCTGTCGGCGGCGGCCGCGAAAGCGGCGCTGACCGAGGTGCTCGTAGCGGATGCCTACCAGCATGCGGCCTCCTTGGGGGCCGAGCTCGCTGACGGGATCAAGGCAGCGATCGACTCCGCCGGCCTGCCGTGGACGGTGATCAGGCTCGGGCCTCGATCGGGCCAGTGGTACGGGCCGGCGCCGCGCACCGGCGCGGAGGCGCACGCCCTCATAGACAGCCAGCTGACCCGGCTCATGCGGATCTGGCTCGCCAACCGAGGCGTGTGGGAAGCGCTGCCGGGCGCGGGTCCCACCGTCCCTATCCCCGCGACCCGCGACGACGTGACCAGCTACCTGGAGGCCTACAGCGAGCTGCTGGCCGCACTGCGCTAATTCCCAGGACCAGTGGTCGGTACGGCAAGAAAGGACGCTCGGCTCAGCCTGCATCAGCGTGGCACACCGCCGTCCTGCCCGGCCTGCGGTAAGACCCGCCGGGCGAGACGAGCGCGGCCGCGCCGGTGCCCCAGCCGCCCTACTTGACGTAGGCGATGGGCATGACAGCAGGCACCTCAGGCACGACTTCCGACTGATAGTGGGCGCGGATGCCCTCGATGTAGCGGTGGCAGCGTTCTGTCAGTCCTTCGGCGGTCTGCATGCGGCCCTTGGTGACGAGGATGCCCAGGTCGGCGCCGTGGAACCTAAAGTCACCAGGGGGGTAGACGCGCATGAAGAAGGCCTCGTCCTCACCGGTGATCTCATGCCAGTCATTGCTAGCCCGGTCGAAGGTGAGCGTCCCGCTGTCGGTCAGGTGCCAGGCGCCGGTACGCGGCGCGGCCAGGATCCGCTCGACCGAGTCGCCCGGCTCCTTCATGATCAGCTGCGACCAGACATCCACGGCCGCCAGCTCGCGCCAGCGCTCGTTGATCTCCTCCACATCGATCGTGTAGTCGACGTCCATGAACTCCAGCAGGTGGAACAGGAACAGCGGCACGTCGGCGTACGCTCCGGCCGTGACGTTCGTCATCGACGAGACCCCCGAGATACGGGGGTTGAGCTCCCCCAGGTACACCGCGCCGGTATCGAGATCAACGAGCACGTCGATCTCAAGGAAGCCCTTGTACCCTTCCTGGGCGAGCCGGCCGCCCAGCTTGCGGACCAGGCTGATCGCGGTGGCCCGATCGGCCTCGGACAGCGCCTCGGGGAACAGGTCGTTACCGCACCACCCGCCCTTGTACGGGGTGAGCTCCGGGTACCCGGTCAGGTCGGTCATGAACGGCCCGACGATCGTGCCGTGCCTGGTGATGCACGCCTCCACGGCCGCAGCCTTGTTGTTGATCCGCCTCATGACCTTGAGCTGCTGGCCGATGAGGTCCGCTGCGCAGGAGTCCCAGTCCCGCTCGGAAGTGATGAAGAACGTGGTCTTGCCCGAATCGCCGTAGGGAGTCTGCACGACCAGATCACCGCCGAGGTCACCGGCCGTCGCCAGCGCAACGAGCTCGGCGTAGCTGGCTGCCTCGCCGAGCACGTTCGGGGCTGACGGCGCGCCCGCCTCGTTGCCCAGCTGGGTAGTGACGATCTTCGAGTCCAGCCGGCGCCGCAGCGAGTCCGGCGGCAGGATCAGGTTGTACCCAAGTTCCCGGCAGATCTGCTCGGTCTCCTCATCGAAGAACACCATCGCGATCATCGGCACGCCGCCGCGGCGGCGCAGGTGCTCCCGGACCTCCGTATCGCGCAGCAGGTAGTTGTTGATCTGCTCGCTGGACTCGAATTCCACGTACGGGCGGTTCTGCGGAGCGAACACCCGGGGATGCTGGCCGTCCCAGGAGTCGTAGTAGGCGATGTACTGGAAGTTGCGGACCCAGCGGTCGATACCGAGCAGGTTGAACGCCGTCGGCCCGACAAAGTAGATCGGCTGCCGGTTGGTGCGGAAGAACGTGCGGATCTCGGAGATGCCGCCCAGATGGCGACGGCCCGGCGACGCGGCGGAGCCGGCTGGAGGTGTCGTGGCGGTCACGGGGGTCTCCTTAAGGCGCCGGAGATCCGCTGACGTGCGGAGCGCAGCGCGATCGCGGCGATATCGCCAGGCTAGGACGCCAGCGGGCCGCCGTCGAGAAGTGTCTTGCCCCGAGCTTCGCGGCCCCGGCCGCCAACTCGCGGCTGCTCAGATGACGTTCGGGGAGCGGGAATCGCCGCGGCGGCTCAGGCCGGACACGACGCCGGCCAGCCGGCGCCGCCCGCCGCCGGCGCGGTCCCGTCCGGCCAGCACTGCGCCAATGGCATCCAGGGCACGCAGCGTGTCCTGGAGATAAGCCGGGTTCTGCGCCTGCGGCCAGGTGGAGAATTTCACGCAGACCGTGCCGGTGCGGCGGCTGACGTGCAGCATCTGGCCGTGGATTCCCAGGCACAGCAGAACATCGCCCTGCTCGCCGGGGCGGAACCAGAACTGATTGCGGTACCACCCGCCGGGGAACACCGGCTCGGCAGGCGATGCGGCGAACGCGGCCCGCACGTCGGAATCCGCGGCCCAGCCATGCCGCAGCCATTGCGGCGTGACGACAATACGCGTCCCCCCGGCCCCGTCCGGGACCGCTCCTCCGTCCAGCAGCATCTGGCCGAACCGCGCCACGTCGCGGGCGGTGGCGCACAGCCCGCCGTCGTGCACGGCGGTGCCCAGGCCATCGTGCAGCAGGTCGGCGTCGTGTTCGGCGCCCATCGGCGCCCACACCAGGGCGGAAAGTAGCTCGGCCATCGGTGCGCCCGCCGCGCGCTCGCACACCCAGCCCAGCACATCGGTCTCGGCGGAGCGGTAAAGGAACCGTCCGCCATGCGGCGCCTCGGCCTGCAGCGTGGCCAGGAACGGGTAAAGCCCGCGGGGCTCGCCGCCGCGGGAGTCAGGCCGCCATCCGATCCACTCGTCCAGCACCCGCACCTCGGCTTGCGGGTTGGCGTAGTCCTCAAGGAACCTGACACCGCTGCGCATGTCCAGCACGTGCCGCACTCTCGCGCCGGCGTAGCCGCTCGCGGCGAGTTCGGGAACGTAGTCGGTGATCTCGCGATCAGTGTCAAGCTGGCCGCGGTCGATCAGCGCGGCGGCCACGCAGCCCACCACGGACTTCGAGACCGACAGCAGCGCGTGCGGCCGGTCCGGCGCCCCCTCGGGGCCGTACCACTCGCTGACGAGCTCGCCGTCCTGGAGTACCACGTACGCGTCGGTGAACGAGTCGGCGAAGACCGCGCCCACGGTGCCGGCCGACCCGTCGACGCGGGTCAGATCGATGCCGGTCAGATCGGCGGTCGCCGCGGATGCGGGCAGCCCGCGGGCCGGCCCGGCGCCACGCGACACCAGGTAGGTGGGCAGAATCTCGCGGACGTGCCAGTACGCCCAGCGGTTGAAAGGCGGATCCTGCCAGTTCCCGGCCGTGGCCGGTGCACCCTGAACCTGCGGCCCTCCTTCCGGCGACATGAGCCGAATCCTAGCTCACAGCTCGCGCTGCCTCAGGAACGCGCACAGACCCGGTAACCGCCCGCATCCGGGCCGGCCGGTTCCTGGGCGCCGCGCGTTCCTGCGGGTGGGCTAGTGTGCGGATCATGTCCCGAGATGGTGCCGCTACGGCCGCCTCGCTCAACGGCATATCGGAACTCATGACCGGCTTCCCGCCCGCGCCAGACTCGCGGGTCACTCTGGCCAACTGGCAGGAACCGCCCTTCAACCGCTGGGCCTTCCGGCATATGCGGGAGTTCATTCCCACCCATCTCATCCCGGCCGGGCGGCGCAGGCCAGGGCCGCTGCCGGCCTCTCGCCGGCGGATGGGCAACCCGCCAGTGGCGCGCCTCGATGGCAGCGCGGCCACCGTGGCGGACGTGCTGGCCGATACCTTTACCGATGCATTCGTAGTCCTGCACGATGCGAAGGTGGTCGCCGAGCGGTACTACGCGGGCATGACCGCCAGCACCAGGCACCTGCTCATGTCGGTATCGAAGTCGATCGTCGGATGCGTGGCGGGCGTGCTCGCGGACCGCGGCCTGCTTGATCCCCGGACGCTGGTGACGAGCTGCGTGCCGGAGGTCAGCGCCTCGGGATACGCCGGTGCGACAATCCGCGACCTGCTCGACATGCGGACCGGAGTCGCGTTCAGCGAAACCTACACCGCCCCCGACGCCGAAGTCCGGGTGATGGAGCGCTCGATGGGCTGGCGCCCGGCGCGGGCCGGCGACCCGGTCGGCGCCTATGCGTTCCTGGCCGCGCTGGGCGCCGCCGGACCGCATGGCGGTGAGTTCACCTACCGGTCGGCCGACAGCGACATGCTCGGCTGGGTGTGCGAGCGGGTCAGCGGCATCCGCATGGCCGACCTCATCTCCACCATCATCTGGCAGCCGACAGGCGCCGAAGACGATGCCGAAATCACCTGCGACCCGCTCGGCTCCGCCATCCACGATGGCGGCATCTCGGCCACGGCGCGCGACCTGGCCAGGTTCGGGCAGATGCTGCTCGACGACGGGATGTCGCAGGGCCGCTGTGTCGTGCCGGAGACCTGGCTGGCCGACGCCCGCACTCCCGACGCAGGTGTCCGTGAAGCCTTCGCGCGGACCGACAACGAGTCCGTCCTGCCCGGCGGCTGGTACCGGGATCAGTTCTGGTTCGTTCCTGGCCGCAGCGGCCCCGTCCTGGTGTGCCTGGGTATCCACGGCCAGCTGGTCTACGTCGACCGCGCCGCCCGCACGGTCGTGGTCAAGATGTCCTCCTGGCCCGACGCGCAGAACACCGCCTACCTCCTCGACACTCTCCAGGCCTGCGGCGCTGTCGCCGCCCGCCTATCGGCCCCGGGCCGGGCGCGCAGTGGACACCGGCCGCGGCCCGGCTAGCGGGCGGGTCCGCTAGTCATCGCAGTCCGCCCGGCTCGGCGGAACGTCCAGGGCCGGGTTGCGGTCGAAGAACCCGAACGGCTTCAGCCAGAACGAGACCGTGTCAGCCGGCATCACCGGCCAGTCCTCCGGCCGGGTGATGTGATGAATGCCGAACACGTACCAGAGCACCACGTCGGTGTTCTCGATGGACCGGTTCTGCGCCGTCCAGGCGGGCAGGCCAGTGTCCCGGTCGCTGAGGTTCGGGAAGTCGCCGCACGGCCACCGCTCGTCCGCGCGGTGCGGGGTGACCCAGAGGGTGTGCCCGATCACCTCGGCGCGCCGGAACGCCGGCGAGGACCGGTCGAGCAGCGGCGGGAACGAGCCGCCGGGCACCAGCTTGTACCCGACCGGGGTGCCCAGGCCGTTCCTGACGTTGTCGTTGACCACCTTCCAGCCGCGCTGCACGTGCCAGTCGTAGTCCTGCCTGCCCTCCGCCTCGGTGCGCAGCGGCGTGTCGCGGACGACAAGGCCCAGGCCGTACGGGTCGTCCTGGCTCGCTCCGAGCGTCTCGGACTGCGACGCGTAGACCGTGTTAGCGGGCCCGTCGATGTCAAGATCGAGGCGCGCCACGATGAAGTGCTGGTGGAACGGCGCGTAGGTGCGCTCGTCGACCAGGGTGCCGTACGGCGGCTTGCCGCCCTCGGGGAATGACGAGGTGACCATGATGCCGGTGGCGCGCACCTCGCACTCGATGCTGCCGTCCTGGTAGAAGCGCCAGTACACCAGGTACTCGTAGTTGGCCACCGTGACGTGGAACGACACGACCAGCCGCCGCATCCGGCGCGACTCGGCGCCGAACGCGTGATCGACGTGCTTCCACAGGACCCCGTTGTCCTCCTCGTGGATGCAGATGGCGTTGCCGATCGTGCGCGGCTCGCCGCTGGAGTCATGCACCACCGCATCCAGGTAGGTGATCTCGCCCAGGCAGTCGCAGCCGAGCTCGAGGGAGGTGGTCATGAAGCCAAGGCCCCACTCGCCGATATCGAAGGCGGTCCGCCGGTAGTGATCAGTGGTGGCGTCCCGGTACGGCACGATCATCTCGGCGAACGAGAGCCGGTGCGCTACCTGCCGCAGCCGCCCCGCGTCGCGGAACCCCACCTGGTGAAGCACCAGCCCCTCGCGGTGGTTAAAGCCCAGCCGCAGCTGCCAGTTCTGCCAGCACAGCAGCCGGCCGTCGAGGGTGAACGAGACGCCCTCGGGCTGGCTGATGCGCAGCGGCTTCACCTCGCGCAGCGGCATCGGAATGCGCTTCGGCAGGTACTCGCCCATGACCTCCGGCAGAGCTGCAGCCGGACCGGCTTGTGCCCCGGTGTCAAGGCCGTCCTCGAGCTCGAGCAGGGCCATCCGGTTGAGGTCGACAACGGGATGCAGCCCGGTGACCTGATGCGCGTACTGGTTGCCATCCTCGCTGCCGCGATACCACACGTCCGACCAGCCGAGCCGCAGCGCGCGGTAGCGCTCGGGAACCAGCGCGGCGCCGTAAGCCCAGACGTCGGTCAGGATCCTGGACATGTCGGTGATCCCGCGGCGGGCGAGCGCCTTGGCCAGCATCGGATGACCGCGGAGCATCTCGTCGCACTCGTGCCACTCGTCCACCGTCATGTTCGGCTGCTGGCCGGGCAGGTGCTCCCAGGCGACGGCCGCGGCGTCGGCCAGGGACACCACTGCCCGGTACGCCTGGCCGTCGCCGGTGTTCCAGCAGACCGCGAGCGCCTCGCGGCGGGGCGGCTGGCCGGCCTGCAAAGCGTCCTTGCCCGGCTCCCTGAGCTCGATCGACGCGAACCGCCAGCCCGCGCCGACGCCCCGCTCGCGCCGCAGGATCGCCGCCACTTGCCGGACCTCCCCGGCCGTCAGCGGATCCAGCGGATGTGCCGGGCCAGCACTGGCGGCCGCGGTGGCCTCGGCCTGCCGCGAGTTGGTCACGATCGCCTCCCGTCGCGCGGACAGCTCAATCCTGGCTGATTCTCGGCAGTCAGGCCACCTCGGGCGCCTGCTGGCCAGCCAGCAGCACGCTCCCGTTGCCTGCAGCCGCGATCCGGCCGGCCGGCCCGGCGGTCCTTCCGCTCGCCTGATCTGCCGCTCTGGCCTGCGGGATGGTGCGCGGAACCGCCAGCTGATCACCTTCCAGGCCGCCAGCCGGTTCGCTGAACCCGGGCGCTCTTGCGCCGGCCCTTGCGTGATCGCCGGCTCGCGCTCTACGTTTCGCCCATGCACAGTGTGGACGCGGTAACCGAGCAGATGATCCGGTCCGTTCTGGCGTACGCGGAGAACCGGCTGCGGCTGGATCCTGTCCCGCTCGACCAGGGCTCGCAGGATCCGGCGGAGCTCGACGCGGCCATGGCGGGCCTGCCGGGTGCCGAGGCACATAACTCCGACCAGGTTCTCGGGGTCTACGCCTCGGTGATGGCGCCCGCGGTGATCTCGGCGGACAGCCCGCGGTTCCTTGGTTTCATTCCCGCCGCGCCGACGAAGGCATCGCTGCTGTTCGACATGCTGATCTCGTGCGCGTCGATCCAGGGCGTCTCGTGGCTGGAGGCCGCGGGAGTCATCCATGCCGAGAACAAGGTGCTGCGGCTGATCGCTGACCGTGCCGGGCTGCCCGAGTCCGCGGGGGGGTGCTTTGTCTCCGGCGGCTCCGCCGGCAACTTGTCGGCGCTGGTCGTCGCCCGCGAGGTGGCCAAGCGCAAGGCGGGCGCTTCCGCCGCTGGCCGCCGCTGGCGGGTCGCCGTCGGAACGGACGCCCACTCGTCGATCGTCAACACGCTGCGGATCCTGGAGATGGACCCGCTGACCGTCCATGCTGACGATCACCGGGTCACGGGCGCCGCGCTGAGGGCGGCCATCGAGGAAGACGGCGACCCGTCATCGCTGGCCGCGGTGGTCGCCACGTCGGGCACGACCAACGCTGGCATCATCGACGACCTGGCCGGTGCCGCGGCGGTGGCTCGTGAGCTCGGCGCATGGTTCCATGTGGACGGGGCCTACGGCGGGGCAGGGCTGTTCGCGCCCAGCGTCCGGCGCAGGTATGACGGGATTGAGCACGCCGACTCGTTCATCGTCGACCCGCATAAGTGGCTGTTTGCCCCGTTCGACTGTGCCGCCCTGATCTACCGCGACCCCGAGGTGGCGCGGTCGGTGCACAAGCAGGACGCCTCCTACCTCGACGTCATCCATGACAAGGCCGCGGAGTGGAACCCGACCGACTATGCCTACCACCTGACCAGGCGCGCCCGGGGACTGCCGCTGTGGTTCTCCCTGTCAGTCCACGGCGTCGGTGCCTACACCGAAGCCATCGAGGCGGCGATCCGGCTGGCCGGGGAGACGGCCGCCGAGATAACGGCGCGTGACTACCTGACGCTGATCAGGGAACCTGAGCTGGGGGTCGTCCTGTTCCGCCGCCAGGGCTGGGCCCCCGAGCAGTACACCGGCTGGGCCGACCAGTTGCTCCGCGACCAGGTCGCGTTCGCTCCCCCGTCGGTGTGGGAGGGCCAGACGGTCGCCAGGCTCGCGTTCCTGCATCCGCACACGTCCATGGACCTCGTACGCGAGATGCTCGACCGGATGGCGTGAGCTGTCGGCCGCTCCCGGCCGCACATTCTGTGACCGCGGGGACCTGGCCGCCAGCACCGCATGGCAGTTCTGCTGGCTAGCTCATCGGATAGCGGCGGAATCCCGCGGCGTACTCGCATCCGGCGGCCAGGCCGATGAAGCCGGCCATCTTCCGCAGGAACTCGTCCGGATCAAAGTCGCCGCCCAGGCCGTCGATGTAGGCCTGGTGCTCGCGCAGCGAGGCAATGCCCGCGTCGATGGTGCCGGTGACGTCCGCGAAGTGGGTCGGGTTGCCGGTGGCGGCCACGTAGGCGTCGCGGATGCTGGTACATGGCGGCCCGGCCTCGGGGAACACCCACTCGTTGGCGGCATCCCGGCAGGCGTCCAGCACGGCGAGCCCGACCGCGCGATGGTCGCTGTGGTTGACCGGGCCCTCCTCGCCCCAGGTCAGGTCGAAGCTCATGGTGATGATCACCTCGGGCTGCAGCCTGCGGAAGACGGCGGCCAGGTCACGTCGCAGCGGCACCCCGTACTCCACCAGCCCGTCCCGATGGTCGAGGAACTCGACCTCGCGCACGCCGACGACCGCCGCGCTGCGCCGTTCCTCCGCCGCCCGCAACGGCCCGACCTGGTCGGGGTGCAGGCCGGCGATACCGGCCTCGCCCCGGGTGGCGAGCAGGTAGGCCACCTGCTTCCCCTGCCCGGTCCAGCGGGCGACGGCTGAGGCAACCCCGTATTCCAGGTCGTCGGGGTGGGCAACAACGGCGACGGCCCTGGTCCAGTCCTCTGGCATCGGCTGCATTGGCCCCGCTCCTCCTCGCCCGGTCCTGCCGCAAGACTCTCACGATCGTCCGCCGAAAATACCGGCCCTTCATGAAGCGGGCTGCGCGGTGGCACCGGGCGGTCAGGTGACCTTCTTGAGGGTGGCCACGGTGACGTGCGGCCAGCTGAGGCCCAGGAAGTTCAGCAACACGGTCTGGGTGTACTGGAGCTGCAGGAAGTGCCGGTTGTTGTTCGGGGGCGGGAACTCTACCGTCTCGATCCAGAAGGTCGCCCTGACGTGCCCGACGTTGGCGTTGGTCTGCACGAACGGGATGTTTTCCGCGCCGCCGAACGTGCGGTTCGCCGGGTTTGTGGTGGTCGAGATATGCAGGACCGTTGTGCCGGTGATGGTCTGGCCGGCCATGGCGGACGCGAGCACCGAGTTCGGGTTTGTCACCGCTGCCTGCGTGACCTGGGCGGGCGTGGGCGTGGTCCGGAACTGGCTGGGGGCGCCGAGGTTGTACTCGGGGAAGCTGTTGGCTGTGCCCGCTGGCGGTTCGGCGCCCCCGATCGTGAAGGGCACCGTGTTGGCGTGACCGATGACGGGCGGCCCGTTCAGGTGCGAGGAGGCGCCCTGCACCAGGATGGCGGTGCCGTGCGGGATGGTCGCGAGCCGCACGACAGTCGCCGGCTCGGCAGGCTGGGTGGTGGCCGGGACGTTCAGCCAGATGCCGGGCTCGATGTGGATCGCGCCCCCGGTGCCGGAATCGCTGATCTGTTGCAGGTAGTGCATGCCGAAGAGCTCGATGTCATCCATTGCCGAGCCGCGGTTCGGTATAGACCCGCCGATCGCGCTGAATCGCAGGTTCTCGTCGGTGGGGTTGAGCTCGAGGAAGATGTCGTTGTTGCCTTCGAAGTCCGGGCGCGCGATCAGATTGAATCCGTGACCCGACCAGGTTCCCGGGAGGTCGCCGAGAGGCCCGAGCTCCTGCAGAAGGGTCAGTGCGGGTGCGGCTGCGCGGAAGTCCGGGACAGCGCTTGGGGACATATGCCTACTCCTCTTGGCCGATGAGCGGATTCCATGAATCCGCCGGGGACAGGATGCCTTTAGAAAAGACAGACGCCGTGTCAGGTAACGACGCCGCAGGATCGGCGGCGGCCGGCAGTGGGCCGACCGGGCCGAAGGCCGGCCACCCGCAAAAGGCGGGAACGCAGCCGTCCATCGTTGCCTCCGTTTTTCTCTGGATCGACCTTAAAGTACTCCTCTCTGTTCCTTTATTTGCGCAGACGTGCCCGTTGCCGCACCAGGAAACGTGACTGCGGCCCGGGATGGGAATGCCTGCCAGGCCCCCGCGGGCTTGAGCGCGCGGTGCCGAGCTTCCTCTCCGAAGTCCAGGAGCCGACGCCGGCGGATGCAGGCCTCAATGGTTCAGGAGCGCTCAGCGGTGCTGGTCCGGGCAGGCACACGTGACTGCGGCCGGCCCGTATCGCCGGTCACGATGCCGGACGTTTCAGCGCGGCAGCAGGGGGCCGTGGTCGAGGTGGGGCAGCACGTGCCGGGCGAACAGGTCGCCTTCTGCGGCGTGCGGGTAGCCGGACAGGATGAACGCCTCCATGCCGAGGCTGGCGTAGCCGCGTAGCTTGGCGAGCACCTGGCTGGGGTCGCCGACGATGGCGGCGCCCGCTCCCGAGCGCGCGCGGCCGATGCCGGTCCACAGGTTCGGCTCGGCGTAGCCCTCGTCATCGGCCATCTCGCGCAGCTCGTTCTGCCGCAGGGTTCCCGCGGACGTGGTGTCCAGGGACCGGCGGCGGATCTGTTCCCCGGTGTCGTCGTCGAGCCGGGAGATCAGCCGCCGTGCGGCGGCGCGTGCTTCGGTCTCGGTGGCGCGGACGATGACGTGGGCCCGGTAGCCGAACCGGAGCTGGCGGCCGTGCCGGGCGGCGCGGGCCCGCATGTCGGTGACGACGGCCTCGACTCCCGGCATGGTGTCGGGCCACATCAGGTACACGTCGGCGGCCTGGGCGGCGACCTCGCGCGCCGCCTCGGAAAGGCCGCCGAAGTAGAACGGCGGGCAGCGGCCCCCGGCCGGGCGCAGCCGCGGCGGGTCGAGGGTGATGTCCAGGAACTCGCCGTGAAAGTCGACCCCGTTGCCGTCGAGCAGGTCGCGCAGCACCTGCATGATTTCCAGGGTGCGGCGGTACCTGGGCGCCGACTCCAGCGCCTGGCCGGGCAGGTCAGAGGAGATGATGTTGATCGTCAGCCGGCCGCCGAGCATCTGATCGACGGTTGCGAGCTGCCGCGCGAGCTGCGGCGGCCACATCTCGCCCATCCGCACGGCGACCAGCAGCTGCATCCGCCGCAGCAGCGGGGCGATCCCGGCCGCGAACGCGACCGAGTCGATTCCCATCGCGTAGCCCGACGGCAGCAGCAGATTGTCATATCCCGCTTCCTCCGCGCCGAGCGCGATGCCGCGACAGTGCTCCCAGCTGGACTGCAGCGCGCTGTCCGGCACGCCGAGAAACTCGTAATCGTCGTCGCACAGTGCGGCGAACCAGGAAACCTCACAGCCCACCAGGCCAGTATCCCGTCCCGTCCAGGGCCACCCATCGGCAGCCGGCCGGCGCCGTCCCGGGCGGCGAGCATTGACGGTGACCCGGATGCTTTCTGGGTCACGACTGTGAGGTGAAGGTTACGAGTCCGTCCGCGGGGCGATCGTCGCGCCGCCGCCCGTAGCCAGCCGCTGCGCATTCTGCTCGGTCCGCACCACATGCATGACCGCATTGATCAGGGCCAGGTGCGTGAACGCCTGCGGGAAATTGCCCAGGTGCCGCCCTGACCGCGGGTCGATCTCCTCCGCGTACAGCAGCAGCGGGCTCGCGTAGGACAGCACCTTCTCGCACAGGTCGCGAGCCCGGCGGTGCTCGCCGATCTCCGACAGCGCCGAGATCAGCCAGAAGGAGCAGATGGTGAAGGTGCCCTCCTCGCCCGACAGCCCGTCATCTGTCTCGTCTACCTGGTAGCGCAGCACCAGGCCGTCCCGCGTCAGCTCGTCGGCGACCGCCAGCACGGTGGCACGGATCCGGGGATCGTCCGGCGGGAGGAACCGCAGCAGCGGCATCAGCAGCACCGACGCGTCGAGCGCCGTGGTCTCGTAGTGCTGGCAGAACACCCCGCGCTCGTCCAGTGCCTTCGCGCAGATATCGGCGTGGATCTCGTCGGCGGCCTTCTGCCACAGGCGTGCGCTGTCAGGATCCTCGCGGAGCCTGGCCAGCCGCGCCCCGCGGTCGGCCGCGACCCAGCACATTAGCTTCGAGGAGGTGAAGTGCCTGGGCTTGCCGCGGATCTCCCAGATGCCGCGGTCGGGCTCGCGCCAATGCTCGAGGGCATGTTCCACCTGATGGCGCGCCATGGTCCAGACCCGCTCGTCGAGCCGGTCCCTGGACTTGGCGTGCAGGTACAGGGAATCGAGCACGACGCCCCACACGTCGTTCTGCTGCTGGGAATACGCGGCGTTGCCGATGCGGACCGGCCTGGCGCCCTGGTAGCCGTGCAGATGCTCAAGGACCTGCTCGGTGAGCTCACATTCACCGCCGATCCCGTACACGATCTGCAGGTTGCCGCGGTCGCGTTCGACCAGGTCCGCGATGAAGGCGAAATAGTCGTTGGCTTCCCACTCGAAGCCCAGAGTGTAAAGGCCCCATAGCGCGAACGTGGCGTCCCGGATCCAGCTGTAGCGGTAGTCCCAGTTCCGTTCTCCCCGCGGCGTCTCCGGCAGCGAGGTGGTTGCCGCAGCCGCGATGGCGCCGGTCGGAGCGAACGTGAGTCCTTTGAGCGTCAGCGCGCTGCGCGCAAGGTAGCTGCGCCAGCGGTGATCGGGGAAACTGCCACGGGCCAGCCAGTGCTGCCAGTGATGAGCCGTCCAGACCAGCCGCCGGTAAGCCTCCTCGTAGTTCTCCGGCGGAGTGCGGCTGCCCCACGACAGCGCGCAGAACCGGGTGTCACCCTCCTTGAGCAGCGTGCGCGCCCTTGCGCTCGGCCCCTCCAGCCCGAGCCTGATGTCGGAGGTCAGAGTGAGCGCCAGTTTGCTCCCTTCTGACTCGACGACGGCCTGCTTGTAGCCCCTATCGGTGTGCTTCCAGCGACCGCGCTCGCGGCCGTAGTCGAACACTGGCTCGCAGTCCAGCGTGAGCTGCACCGCGCCGTCCACGCAGCGAACCGTCCGGAGCAAGGTGTGCTCAGCGTCATAGTCCGTCGGAGGCCGGACATGGCTGGTCCGTTCCGGATGCTCGTGCCGCCACGGGCCCATCACCAGGCAGTCCCGCACGATGATCCATCCCTCGCCGCAGTCCCAGCTGGTCTCCAGCACCATCGTCCCGGGCAGGTAGCGACGATCGGCCGGCACGTTCATGTCCTCGGGGCCGAAACGGAACCAGCCGGCGTCCCGGTCAAGCAGCGCGCCGAAGACGCTCGGGCAGTCAAGCCGCGGCAGGCACATCCACTCGATGGAGCCACTCGGCGCGACCAGGGCCGTCACCTCGCAGTCCGACAGGAAGCCGTAATCTGCGATCGGCGGGTACGGCGAGAACTCGTGGAAGGCGCCGCCGCCCAGCGGTTGCCCGAATTCGTCGGCCTGCATGCCCGGAGGGCCCGCATCGTGGGTCGTCATCTGGCATCACCCACCCCTGGCACGCGCACTGATCCTGATCCAGTGTTACACGGAGGCGCGCGCTCATCCGTGATCGCGCCCGGCGGCCTACTTCCGCTGGCATCACCCGCCCCTGGCACGCGCACTGATCCTGATCCAGTGTTACACGGAGGCGCGCGCTCATCCGTGATCGCGCCCGGCGGCCTGCTACTTCCGCACCGGCTGCACCGTCAGGTAGACCGGCCCTCTCAGCGAGCAGGCGCCGAACGGGAACGGGATCACCTTGGACCTGGTCTGATTCGGCGGGAAGACCCGAAGGCCGGCTGCGATGACAGGGTGGCACGCCGACGGCGGGAAGTTGCTGACATCCACGACTTGCAGCACCGCCCTCGCGGTCTTGCCGCGGCCAAGCGTCACGACGTGCGGGACGCTGGTGTGATCGAAGGAGGCCCTGCGACCGAGCTGATGGCGGCGGAGGTTGACCGCCGTGACGAAGGGGAAGCCGTTCAGCGTGCAGCGATGCCTGGACAGGTTGGTGAACTTGAGGTGGTAGAAGACGCTGCCTGCCGTTCCGATGCCGTTCGTGTTAAGCCAGATGACCAGGCCGGGCGTCTCGCACGCGCGCACGACGGCCGGTGAAGCCGGGCCGGCTGGCGATCCCGGCGCGGCGAGTGCGATGGCGGGCACGAGGATCGCGGCGCAGGCGACGGCGGCCGCAGCGGTGATCCGGCGCACGGTGCGGGTGGTCAGGTTCATGAGCATCCCCCTCGGTACGGCTGACCGGGATTCCCGGTGACTGGCAACAAGTATGGACAGCGACTGCCTGGCGCGGAAGCCGACCGGCCGTACCGAAGGGCGAAACACTCCGGGGTGACTATTAGCCCAGCGCTGAGGAGTGCTCAGGCCCTGGCCGCAACCTGGCGGCACGCCTGGCCCGGGATCGGCCACTTCCTCACCCGCCTGAGGGCAGCAGGCCTGACCGGCATGCTGGCGGCGATAGCGGCCGTGCTGGTTCTTGCCGGATTCACCACCATCCGCCGGGTCACGGTCTGGCCAGCGTCTCGCTGGGGATCTCGCGGTCGACGACGTCGGTGGCGACGGCGGTGAGCTTGCGGTCGTGGTCGCGCGCGTAGATCCTCAGCAGCTGGAACGCGTCGTCCACGGTCGTCGCCAGGTACTCAGCGAGCATTCCCTTCGCCTGCTCGATGACGACCCGGCTGCGCAGGGCTGCCTCAAGCTGCTCCGTCACCACGGAGCGTTCCCTGAGCGCCCGTTCCTGGATCAGCGCGATCGCCGCGACGTCGGCCATGGCCTGCGCGATCACCAGCTCGGCTTCGCTGAACGGCTCGTCCGTGCCGCGGAAGAGGTTGAGCGCGCCGATAACGTTCCTGCGCACCTGCAGCGGGACGGCGCACATCACCCGGAACCCGGCCTCGGACGCCTGCGGCGCGAAGAGCGGCCACCGGCTGCGGCCTTCGGCCGCGGTCGCCTGCACCACCCGGCCGGAGCCGAAGGCGTCGAGGCAGGGGCCCTGCGCGCCCTGGATCTCGAAAAGCTCCAGGATCCGCATCCGCTCCTCCGAGGATGCGATGAGCCGCAGTCCGCCGCGCGAGTCGGCCAGCATGACGCCGGCCGCCTCGGCCCTGAGGATGTCGACCGAGTCGGCGGACAGGCCGTGCATGAACTCGACAACATCAAACTCCTCGACCAGCGTGTCCGCCAGGCGGACGAAAGCGCGAGCCAGCAGGCTCTCGCGGCGCGCCGCGCCGCCGCTGCGGTCCGCGTCCGCGTCCGCGGGTGCCATCGCGCGGGCTGGCCTGCCGCTGTTCTCACTCATCGAATCTCACCTGCCGTGCGACGACGTCCTGCGCAATATCGTAGATCGAGCGGCCGCTCTCGAACCCCGCCGCCCGCAGCCGGGCAAGCGCATTGATCATGCTGTCATCCAGCTGGGCGGCGATCATCCCGGTCGCCTGGTGGACCACCAGCCGGTCCGCGCCGACCGTGTCGAGCAGCATCGCCAGGTCCAGGTTACCGAGTGGTTCCTGCAGCGACAGCATGGCGTCGCGGGCGATGTCCGCTGCGATGAGCGCGTCCGCCAGGTGCTGGTCGCTGAGCATGCCCGGCTCGTCGCGGCACAGGTCGAACGTGCCGATGCCGCGCGGTCCGACGCTCAGGGGCAGCGAGAACTCGGCCCGCACCCCGGCCGCGACGGCGGCCGGGGCGAACGTCGGCCACCGGGCCGCGGTCTCGGCCGTGAGGTCCGGCAATAACACGGGAACTCCTGATGCGCAGGCCTGGAGGCACGGCCCTTCGCCGAGCTCGAACTGCAGCTCGGTGATCGTGGCAGCGTGCCGCCCGGCACCGGCGAGGGTGCCCAGCGGCACAGACCCGGACATGAGAACCATCGCGGAGCCGGTCAGGGTCATCTCATCCACCGCGAGCCGGCACAGCCGGTGCATCAGCGTGCCGATACCGGTCGTGCCGCCCGGCCCGGTGACCGCCGCCACGATGCGGGACCTCCGGCCGTCGTCTTGCATCCCGCCCCCTGCACCGCCGGCCCGGCGCCGGCTAGCCCGCCACCTGCGCGGGCTTCCGGACCACCGTACCCCCGCAACCGCCGCCGCGCCGATCGCGGACAGCCTGGCGATGGGGCCGCCGCGGAACCGCCACAATAATGAGGGTGACCCAGCTTGACATCCGGAAGGGGTGGCGCAGCCATGAGCGGAGACTCCGGTAGCTCGCTATCCGCCGCGGGGGAGCAGTCGCTGTCGATGAGCCTCCGTGGCCAGAGCGATCGGATCTGGGCGGGCCTGCATGCTCATCCGTTCCTTCGTGAGCTCGCCCGTGGCGTGCTGCCCCTGGAGAAGTTCCGGTTCTTCATCGAGCAAGACGTCCTGTACCTGCCGGAGTTCGCTCGCTGCATCGCCATGGGGGCGGCGAAGTCCGTGACCGAAACCGAGCTGCGGTACTTCGCGGAGCAACTCGACGGGACCATCAACCTGGAGCTGCCGAACCAGCAGCGCGTCCTTGACCAGCTTTGCCAGCTGGGAGCCGGGGACCGAGGTGGCGGGCTCGGCATGGCCCCGGCCAACGTGGCCTACACCAGTTATCTTCTCGCGGTGGCAGCGCAAGGCGGTCCCCTCGAGATCGTTGCTGCCATTCTCCCCTGTGCCTGGAGTTATGCGGAGATCGCCGGTCGGCTGGCGGGCGAGCTCGTGGATCATCCCGTGTACTCAGACTGGGTTGGCTTCTATCTGACCGACAAAATGTCGAACCTCGTGCTGAGTATGCGCGATGACTTCGACTCCATGGCCAGGGATGCGAACCTCAGCTCGCGGCGCGCGCAGCGGCTCGCGGAGATCTTCGCCATGAGTTCCCGGCTGGAGGGCGCGTTCTGGGAGATGGCGTACACGCTCGACCAGTGGCCCGATCTCCGCGGCGTCCCTGGATCCTCCGCGGCTCACTAGCTACCGGGGACTCCGTTTTAACCCGAGGTTCCCCCAGGCCTCTAGGGCCCGTCATATTTGCCCGGGTCATTGAGCTTCAGGCGGCGAATCTACATGTCTGCGTATAGTCGTGGTGCACCACGTTCCCCCTGGTAAACACGGATATCAGTGCATCCGGAGGGGAACTTCGGTTTAACTGCCGGTTCTCGCTGAAACGTGCCTTGACCTCCTGAGATCAACGTTGCTAGCATGCGACCTAAAATCTGATGCATCAGATATCAGATCTCAGCATCGGAGGGTCAGCAAGGTGCCAGCCGAGCTGTCTGACCGCGGACACCGGGACGCCACCGCGGCGGCGAGCGGCGGCATCGAATTCAGGGGGGTCGGCAAGCGGTTCGGAGACGTTGTCGCCCTGCGCGGGATCGACTTTGCGATCGAGCGGCACTCCAGGATCGGAATTGTCGGGCCGAGCGGCGGTGGCAAGTCAACGCTTCTGCAGATCGGCGCGGGACTGCTGGAGCCGGATACCGGTGAGGTCAGCGTCGAGGGCGCCACGGCGGCAAAGGAACGGCTGGCGCGGTGCGCCCTGATGCCGCAACGCGATCTGCTGCTGCCATGGCGGACCGCCCTCGACAACGCCACGATAGCGCTGGAGAATCGCGGGATATCGCGAGCGGAAGCCAGGAAGACAACCCGGCCGCTCTTCGAGCGGTTCGGTCTCGCCACGTTCGAGGACGTCCGGCCTGCGCAGTTGTCCGGGGGCATGCGGCAGCGAGTGAGTTTCATGCGAACCCTCGTGGCTGACAAGGGCGTCCTGCTGCTCGATGAGCCCTTCGGCGCGCTCGACTCTATTACCCGGGCGCAGATGCAGGAGTGGCTGCTGCGGGCATTGCGCGAGGTTCCCAGGACCGTCCTGCTCGTCACGCACGACGTCGAGGAGGCGTTGCTGCTGAGCAAGGTCGTCGTGGTCCTGTCCGCGCGGCCAGGACGGGTCGTCCGGGTGCTGGCCGCGGACTTTCCCACCGACGCCCCGCGCCGGGAGATCGTGACAAGCCCGGCATTCGTGGCGCTCAAGGAGCAAGCGCTGGAGGCGATCGAGTGAGTACCGGCGCGCCGCCGCAGCTGACCGGTGAAGACCTCGTGGTTCCGGCAGCCACGCGATCGCTGGGCAGCCGCCTGCGGTCCGCGATCCGCAAGTACTCGGGGGCGGTTGCCCTCAGCCTGGGGCTTCTCGCGGTGTGGGAGATCATCGTCCGTGCCGCGCACGTTCCCGAGTACCTGCTGCCAGCCCCGACCCAGGTCCTCGCTGACCTCAAGACCGACTGGGTGATCCTCGGGCCCGCCACGTGGGTGACGCTGCGGGAGGTCGTGATCGGGTTCGTGATCGCCGCCGCGGCGGGCATCGGCCTCGCCGTTGTCCTGCATCTCTTCGGCCCGCTCCGGCGGGCCATGTACCCGATCCTCATCGGCTCCCAGACCGTTCCGGTGGTCGTGCTTGCGCCGATCCTGGTCATCCTGCTGGGATACGGCATCCTGCCGAAACTCGTGATCGTCGGGCTTATCTGCTTCTTTCCCATCGTGGTCAACGGCCTTGACGGCCTGCGGTCGGTGGATGACGACTTCATCCGGATGATGCGGACGCTCGACGCGACGCGCTGGGGCATCTTCCGGCGGATCGAGTTCCCGGCCGCGCTTCCGCTGATCTTCTCCGGGATGCGCATCGCGGCGACCTTCGCGTCGATAGGGGCGGTCTTCGGGGAGTGGTCGGGCTCTAACTCCGGCCTCGGCTTCGTCATGCTCGAGGCCACGCCCAACCTGCTCACGGCACGGATCTTCGCGGCGATCCTCATCCTCACGGTGATCTCACTCGCATTGTTCGGCCTTGTCTCCCTGGTGGAGCGAATTGCCGTCCCGTGGGCGCCGAAGAGGGGATCAGCATGACGAGCCCATCGCTCCTGCGCCCGCGGGCGGCGAATGATCCCTGGCAGGCGGGCCAGCCCGCCCCAGGACGACCGGAAGGACGAGCGCAGTGAACCGAACATTCTCACGGCTCATGGCCATCACGGTGCCGCTGCTGGTGACAGCGCTTGCGGCTGGTTGCGGCAGCACGGCAGCGCCGCCGGCCGCGAGCAGCAGTGGCTCGTCAGCAGCAGCTCCGGCGAACCTCAAGCTGGAGCTTGACTGGGTGCCCAACCCCGACCATGTGGCGCTGTACTACGCGCAGAACAAGGGCTTCTTCGCCAAGGAGAACCTGACCGTCTCGATGCAGACACCATCGAATGCCGCCGATCCCATCAAGCTGGTGGGCCTGAACAAGGTGGACCTCGCCATCTCCTACGAGTCGGAGATGTTCTACGGGCAGCAGGAAAACCTGCCGGTGACCGCGGTAGCGACGATCATCCCGGTGCCGCTCAACTCCCTGATCGTGACGCCCAAGGATCACGTCACCAGACTGTCGCAGATGGCGGGCAAGAAGGTCGGCATCACCGGGATCCCCAGTGACGGTGCCATCTACCAGACGATGGTGAAGGCAGCCGGGCTGACGCCGGCCAAGGTCCCCACCGAGACCGTGGGCTTCAACCTCGTCACCTCGCTGCTGTCGGGCAAGGTGGATGCGATCATCGGCGGCTACCGCAACGTCGAGGCCATCCAGATCGCCCAGGAGATGGGACAGAAGCCGACGGTGTTCCCGGCGTCCGAGATCGGCGTGCCAAACTACGCGGAACTCGTGCTCGTCGCCAACAGGAACCGGCTCGCCTCCGACAAGGCGTACGCGAGCGCGGTGCGCCGGTTCGTGAAGGCGCTGGTGGACGCCAGCAATGCCGCCAGGAAGGATCCGTCCGGCGCCACTGCGATCATGGAGCAGGTGTCCCAGTACAAGGTTCAGTTCCTGCAGCGGAGCGTGCCTTACACGCTGCAGCTGCTGGCCCCGCCAGCCGGAATGAAGACCGGCTGCATCAACGAGGCGGCCTGGCAGAGCTTCGGCAACTGGATGAAGCGCAACAAGCTGATCCACGCAACTCCCGACGCCGCGCTGATCTCCACCGACAAGTACCTCCCGTATTCCTGCTGAGGGGTGCCCAGTCGCTTCGCCGCGGGTAGCCGGTGGTCGGCCGTCTTCGTCGTGCCGCGTTCCCGGCCGCGCGAGGGCGGCATCCGGCCACCGCAGCCGCGGGAGGCAGGTTGACAGGCCGAGAGCACTTCGCATACCCGGCCGCGCGAGAGCGGCATCCGGCGACCGCAGCCGCGGGAGGCAGGTTGACAGGCCGAGAGCACTTCGCATATAAGATCTCATATCTGATGTTTAGAAGATCGGATCACCGTGGACATGGTTGACCCCGGGTTCGCCACTCCGGTGCTCGGTAACCTCGATCTCGACCGAGCGGTGGAGCTGGTGCGGCAGGTCTGCCGCATACCGAGCGTTCTCGGCGACGAGGGCGAGCTGGCCGGCTTCCTCGCCGCCGTCATGCGGGAATCGGGTTTCGAGGCGGTGGACCTGCAGCCCGTGCTGCCGGGGCGGCCCAATGCCATCGGCGAGGTCAGCTTCGGGCCAGGGCGGCGGGTGGTGCTCACCGGTCACATGGACACCAAGCCCGAGTCGCATGGCTGGCAGCGGGCAGCGCCATTTTCTGGCGACCTCATCGACGGCGCCGTGTACGGCCACGGCGTCATGGACATGAAGGCCGCGCTCGTGTGCCAGATCGTCGCGATCGGGGCGGTCCGGGCGAGCCAGCTGCCGCTGGCCGGCACGCTGGCGATGGCGGCGGTCGCCGATCACATGGGAGATCAGGCCGGTTCCATGGCCTACTTCGACGCTCACCCGGCGGACCTGTGCGTCCTCGGCGAGCTGACCGACAATCAGGTCTGCATCGGGCATCGCGGCCGGTACTACTTTGACGTCACGGTGCTGGGGCGCTCGGCGCACACCTGCCACAAGCATGCCGCGGTCAACGCCAACGCGCTGGCGGCCCATGCGGTGCTCGCCCTGGACCGGTCCAGGCTGATGCCGGACCTGCCGGAAGGAGTCGCCAGCCTCTTCGGCGCGGAGACCTACATCGTGCCCGGGCGGATTTACGGCGGGCTGCCCCCGGGCGGCCCGTCCATGATCCCGGACGAGTGCGTGATCCGGCTTGACTGCCGGCCGCAGCCCGGGGTGACGACCGAGCAGGTGCGCGCGGAGGTTGACCGGTGCCTTGCCGAGGCGAAGGAGGCGGACCCGCGGTTTGCCGCCAAGGTCAGGCTCGCGGACGTCAAGAGCGGCTACCTGGCCAGGCCGGGCGACGAGGTGGTGCGGCTCATGGTCGACGCCGTCCGCCAGGTCCGGGGCTGGGAGCCCGTGCTCGTCGCGGAGAACTGGCTGGGTGACACCGCCAGCTTCGGCGAGAAGATCCCGACGGTCATCTTCGGTCCCGGCGGGCCGCCCGTGTACTGCCCCGATGAGCACCTGTCGGTCGACGACATCCACGAGGCAACGAAGGTGTACGCGACGTTCGCGGCGCTCGCTCTTGGAGACCACGCGGACGGGCGCGCTGCCGGGCTAGGCGAGCGATGAGCGACGGCGGTTTCGATAATCTTCTCGATCAGTGCCTTGGTGTCCGCCAGGGCGAGCAGGTCGTCCTGCTCACCGATGAAGGGACCGACGGCCTGGTCGTCACCCGGCTGCTCGAGTCGGTCGAGGCCCGCGACGGAGTCCCGATCGTGGCCCGCATGCCCGTCCCGCGGCTGCCCGGCGCCGAGCCTCCCCCCGCGGTCGCGGCGATGATGCGGGAGGCGGGTGCCGTCATCGAGCTCACCAGCCTGTTCATCGGGTCGAGTCTCGCCCGTCGCAGTGCCACCGAGCGAGGCGTCCGGTACCTCGCCATGCCCGGGGTGCGGATGGAGACATTCCGGCCGGGCGGGCCGCTCGATGTCGATTTCGAGCAGCTGCGCGCCGACGCCGAACGGGTGGGGCGGGCGTGGTCCTCGGCCAGGGAGTTCCGGCTGACCACCCCTGGTGGGACTGATCTGCGGGGTTCGGTGGAGGGACGCCCCGGGCGCGTGCTGCACGGGATGGCACGCGAACCAGGCGCGTACATGGCGCCACCGGACATCGAATCGGGCACCGCGCCGGTCGAGGGCACGGCCTCCGGAGTCGTCGTGATCGACGGTGACCTGCTGTTCATGGGTCAGGGCCCGCTGGACGACGCCGTTGTCCTGCACGTCGAGGACGGGCGCGTCGTGGGCATCGAGGGAAGGGAACGGGCCCGGCTGACCCGGATGCTCGAGCGGTGCGCGGACGAGCAGATGGCGAACCTGGCCGAGGTCTCGATGGCTTTCAACCCGGCCGGGACCATCTGCGCGGTCCCGATGGAGACGGAGTCGGCACGCGGGACCGCACACGTCGCGCTGGGCAACTCGATGGCCTATGGCGGCCGGGTCAATGCGATCGCGCACCTGGACTGCGTGATGCGCGATGCCACGCTGGAACTCGACGGCCGCTGCGTGATGACCGAGGGGGATATGCAATGAGGCCACCCCGGGTGCTCCTCGCGAAGCCGGCCATGGCGCACCTGGACTGCGTGATGCGCGATGCCACGCTGGAGCTCGACGGCCGCTGCGTGATGACCGAGGGAGGCATGCAATGAGGCCACCTCGGGTGCTCCTCGCGAAGCCGGGCCTTGACGGGCACGACAGGGGAATCAAGGTCGTCGGCATGGCGCTGCGGGACGCTGGCGCGGAAGTGATCTACCTGGGGCTCCGGGCGACGGCCGCGCAGATCGTCCGGGCAGCCGTGGAAGAGGACGCCGACGTCATCGGGATCTCCTCGCTCTCGGGCGCGCACATGCCGATCGCGGAGCAGCTGCTGGCCGCGATGGGCGTGGCCGGCCTGGATGCGCCCCTTGTCATCGGCGGCACGATTCCGCCGGACGACGTGACGGCGCTACGGCGGCTGGGGGTAGCGGCCGTGTTCCCGGTGGGCACGCCGCTGCCCGGCGTGGTGGCGGGCGTGCTCGGGCTGGCCCGCCTGGCCGGCTCGGGGACGGCGGCCTGATGGCATCCCGCAGCGAGCCCGGCGAGCCGGCCACCGCCTCCGCACCGGTCACGACGGACTCGGGAATCCCGGTCGCCCCGGTGTACACGGCCGATGACGTGGCCGGCGGGACGGCTGCCCAGGCGGCCCGCCTCGGGCTTCCTGGCCAGCCGCCGTTCACGCGAGGTCCCTACGCCTCCATGTACCGGGGACGGCTCTGGACCATGCGCCAGTTCGCCGGGTACGGATCCGCGGAGGAGACGAACGCCCGCTTCCACTTCCTGCTCGGCCGCGGGCAGACCGCCCTCTCGGTTGCGTTCGACCTGCCCACCCAGCTCGGCTACGACTCCGGTCATGACATTGCCCGCGCCGAGGTCGGGCGCGTGGGGGTCGCCATCGACACTGCCGAGGACATGGCGGACCTGTTCGCCGGGCTGCGCCTGGACGAGGTTTCGGTGAACTTCACCATCAATGCCACGGCGCCGGTCATCCTGGCGACGTATCTCGTGGCCGCGGAGCGCCAGGGGGTCCGTTACGACCAGCTCAGCGGAACCCTGCAGAACGACATACTCAAGGAGTTCCTGGCCAGGAAGGCGTACGTCTTCCCGCCCGGTCCGTCCATGCGACTCGCGGCGGACGTGGTCGAGTACGCATCCCAGCTGCTGCCGCGCTTCAACCCGATCTCGATCACCGGCTACCACGCACGCGAGGCGGGCTGCAGCGCGGTCCAGGAACTCGGCCTCACCATGGCATCGGCCGTCGCGTACTGCGAGGAGCTGACTGCCCGCGGGCTCGGGTTCGATCGTTTCGCGCCCCGCTTGTCCTTCCACTTCGCCACGACGCTTGATCTGTTCGAGGAGGTCGCGAAGCTCCGTGCGGCGCGCCGCCTCTGGTACCGCATCGCGACGCAGCGGTTCGGCGCGGCTGATCCGGCCGCCGCCAGGCTCAGGTTCTTCTCCGGGAACTCAGGGACGACACTGACGGCGCAGCAGCCGCTCAACAACGTGATCCGGTCCACCATCCAGTGCCTGGGCGCCGTGCTCGGCGGTGCCCAGTCGATCCACGTCATGGGCTATGACGAGGCCTTCGAGATCCCGAGCAAGGAGGCAGTGACGCTCTCGCTGCGCACCCAGCAGATCGTCGCGCTGGAGACCGGGGTGACCAGGACGGCGGATCCGCTCGCCGGGTCCTTCTTCGTCGAGCGGCTGACCGACGAGATCGAGGCCAGGGCCGAGGCCGTGCTGGCCGAGATCGAGGACGCCGGGGGAGCGGTGCGGGCACTCGAGCTCGGCATTCCGCAGCGCTGGATCACCGAGGCGGCCTACCAGGCCGAGCAGGAGATCGCCGCCGGGCGCCGGCCGAAGGTCGGCGTGAACGTGCACGTCAGCGAGGACGCGGACGGCCCGGCGCAGGGAATGGAACTCTTCCACTTGGATCCGGGGGTCGCCGAGCGGCAGATCGCCCGGACCCGGCAGCGGCTGGCGGCCCGGGACGGGCGGGCTCACGCCCGGGCGATGCAGCGGCTGAGCCAGGACGCCGGTGCCGGGCGGAACGTGATGCCGGCCCTGGTCGAGGCGGCGAGGGCCGGAGCGACGGTGGGCGAGATGAGCGATGTCTTCCGTGCCTTGTTCGGCGAGTTCCGGGAGCCGTCCCCGTGGTGAGCAGCTTGCTTGCGGGCCTGCGCGTCCTTGATCTCACCCGGTTCGTCGCCGGGTCGCACGCAACCATGCTGCTGGCGGCCATGGGCGCCGATGTCGTGAAGATCGAGGTGCCGCCCGGGGATCCCTACCGCTGGCAGGGCACCGAACGCGTCAACGGGGAGTCAGTGCTGTTCATGACCCTGAACTCCGGCAAGCGCAGTGTCGCCATCGATTTCAGGAAACCGGCCGGCCGCGAGGTGATCGAGCGGCTGCTTGCCACCTCCGACATGCTCGTCGAGAACTCGCGGCCGGGAACCCTGGCGCATCACGGGCTTGACTGGGAGTCCGTGCACGCACGCTTCCCCGCCCTGATCTACGGGTCCATCTCGGGCTACGGGGACGTGGGCCCCGAAGCGGCGAAGGGCGGCTTCGATCTCATCCTGCAGGCCGAGAGCGGCGTCATGAGCGTCACAGGAACCCCCGAGTCGGGCCCGGTGAAGGTCGGCGCCCCGGTGCTGGATGTGGGCGCCGGGCTCAGCTGCGCGCTGGGCATGCTCGGCGCCTGCATCGAGCGCCAGCGGACCGGCGTTGGCCGCCTGGTGTCGTCCTCTCTGCTCGAGTTCGCCCTGGCGAGCCTCGGCACGCTCGCCGCCAGCGTCATGGTGTCGGGTGCGGTGCCCGGCCTGCTCGGAACGCACTCGCCGACGTTCGCGCCGTACGGCGGGTTCCGCACCGCGGACGGCTGGGTCGTGCTGGCCGGGGCGGGCTCGGAGGAGATGTGGGTGCGTGCCTGCCGCGCGCTGGGGATCGAGGATCTGCTGGCCGACAAGCGGTTCGCCGACAACGCCAGCAGGGTGGCTCACCGGGACCAGCTCACCAGGGAAATCGAGGCCATGCTCACGAAGCTGCCCACAGCGCACTGGCTCGCCCGGCTCGAGCAGGCAGGCGTGCCGGCCGCCGACGTGCAGGATCTCTCACAGGTCCTGCTCCGGCCCCAGGTCGGCGCGCTCGGCTCGGTACAGGAACTCCAGCACGCCGCGGCCGGCCCGTACCGGCTCATCGGCCCGCCGCTGCGCATCGACCGGATGGCGCTCGGCTATCCGGCGCCCGCTCCGGCACTGGGCTCCGATACCCGGGCCGTGCTCGCGGAGGCCGGCCTCCGCCCCGCTGATATCGACCGGCTCGTCGAGGAAGGAATCGCGGTGGCGCCATGACCGGGCCGGCGAACGCGCGGGAACTCACCACGACGGTGATCAAGCGCACGATCGAGCTGGCCGAAATCCCCGCGCCCACTGGAACCCGTGGCGAGGGCGAGCACACCCCCGGGGAATGGACCGAGACGGCGCCGATCACGGACGGGCTCACCGCGCTCGCGGACACGATTCACCTGTTCCGGGAAGGGCGAGCATGAACGAGCCACGATCCGGCGTGGTAGGGATCGCGGTGGCTCCGTGACCGGGTCGGCCAGCGCGCGGGAACTCACCGCGGCCGTCATCAGGCGCACGATCGAACTCGCAGACACGATTGACCTGCTGCGGGAGGGGGGAGCATGAACGAGCCACGATCCGGCGTGGTCCTGCAGGGAGTGGACGCCCCCGGGGTGTTCTGCGGCATGATTGAGGAGATCGAGAGCCTGGGGTTCGACCACCTGTGGCTTACTGATTCGTCCTTGCACGCCCGCAACTGCTATTCGTACCTGACGCTCGCCGCCATCCGCAGCTCGCGGCTGCTGATCGGCACGGCCGTGACCAATCCGGCCACCCGCCACCCGGCGATTACCGCGGCCGCGGCGGCGACCGTTGATGAGGTCTCCGCGGGCAGGCTGATCCTCGGAATCGGGGCCGGCGACCGTCCGCTGCTGGCGCTCGGACTCAGGCCGAGCCGCCTCGCGACCGTCGAGGCCGCGATCGGGGGAATCCGGCAGCTGTGGCGCGGGGAAGCTGTCGACCTGAGCACTGGCGATTGCCGCACCAGGGAGTTCAGCATGAACGGGGCCCGTCTGCGGTTTCCCGCCCGGGCTGACATTCCCGTGTTCATCTCCGCTAGCGGCCCGAAGACGCTGGAGCTCGCGGGCCGGATAGCCGACGGCGTGATCCTCCTGGTGGGCCTGTTCCCCGAAGGGCTCGACTGGGCCATCTCCCGGGTATCCCGCGGCGCGGACGCCGCGGGACGTCCCCGCCCGCACGTCGCGGTCTTCGCCTACGGGGCCATCGCCGAGGACGAGGCGGCAGCGCTCGCGGACGCCCGGTCGATTGCGGCCTGGTTCCCGCAGACCGCCCCGCACATCTGCGCGCTCGCCGGCCTGCCCAGGGAGGTCGTGGACGGAGTCCGGGCAGGTTACGCGGGCGGGGAGTTCCAGGAGGCGGCCGCGGCCGCGCGCGGGCTTCCGGCGGACTTCGTGCGGAAGGTCGCCCTGGCCGGGAACCGGGCGCGGGCCACCAGGCAGATCCGGGCCGCGCTCGACGCCGGGGCCGACTCCGTGCATGTCTTCCCGCTCGGCCGCGACCGCATGGAGACCGTGCGGGCATTCGTCGGCTGCTGGCCGGCCGCCGTCGGCCAGAAGGCTGGTGGCGGCCGGTGACCGGGATATCGCATACCGTACAGAAGATCTCTAGAATGATGCCGGCGCGCGGGCCCGGGCTTCAGCACGTCGCGTTCGATCATCCAGCGGCATTTCCTGGCCTCCTGATCGAGCTGGCCGGGACGTCGCCGGCCGGGCCTGCCGACGCGAGTGATCCAGGTGCAGAGAGGGCATGAGGTGGCCAATCACGCGGGCAATGCGGGCAAAGCGGGGCCGGAATCGGTCTTCACCGCACGGCACGACCGGCGGAAGGTGACCGACTGGGTGTACGAGGAGCTCAAGGGCGCGATCGTGGATCTCAGGCTCGCTCCCGGGGATCCGCTCCGGGAAGCTTCGCTGGCGGAGCGGCTCGGCGTGAGCAAGACCCCCATCCGCGAGGCGCTCACCCGGCTTGAGCAGGAGGGCCTGGTCGAGACGACCTCGTTCAAGGGCGCCGTGGTCACCAGGTATTCACGGCAGGACCTGCTGGAGATCTACGAGCTACGGGAGCTACTGGAGAATGCCGCGGCCCGGGCTGCGGCCGAGTCCATGTCCGAACAGGACAGGGCCAGGCTTGACCGCATCTCCCGGGAGAGCCGCAGCCTGCAAAGAGGCACGGACAAGGCCAATCTCGCCGCGCTGATATCGGACTTCGACGCAGTCCTCTTCGACCAGGTCAAGAACAACCGGATCCGGGCCCTGATCGAGAATCTGCGAGCTCACCTGACCCGCATCGGCCACCTCACCGCCGAAATCCCGGGGCGGATCGACGCGTCGGTGGACGAGCACGAAAAGATCGTCGCAGCGATCGCCGCCCGCGACCCCCAGCTGGCTGAGCGGTACATGCGCGAGCACATCCGCAGCGTCCGCGACGACCAGCTCCATGCGCTGGAAGAGACAGCGGATCATGCTTGACTTTGGCGGATGATATCTGATGTGCTGCACATTATGTCGGAGATGCCAGGCTCAAGCGTGTCTCTTGGCTTGCGGGAGCGGGGGAGGCCAGCCTGGGCCGCGGCGACCAGTCATCCCATGGTGCGGCAGATCGGTGCGGGTACCCTCCCGCATGAGATCTTCCGCCGTTACTTCGAGCAGAACATCCTGTACCTGGCGGATTACGCCCGTGCCATCGGCCTGATCATCGGGAAGGCGCCCGATCACGGTGCTGCCGACGTGCTCAGCCGCTTCCTCCGGCAGATCGTCGGCGCCGAGATTCCCTCGAACGTCGCCTTCCTAAAACGACTGGGCGGATCGCCCGGCGCTGCCGCGTCCGTGACTGCGATGCTGCCCGTCACCTACGGGTACACGCGGCATCTGCTCTATACATCGGCCCAGGGCACCTGCACGGAAGGGCTGACGGCCGTGCTGCCCTGCCAGTGGAGCTACGGAGAGCTTGCCGGGCCGCTGATGTCCTCGCTACCCGCGGACCCGGTGTACGCCGACTGGGTATCGATGTTCGGAAGCGCCGGCTACGCCGCGCTCGTGGCGGAGACGACCGGGCTCCTTGACCGGCTGGCCGACCCGGGCGACGATGCGGCCATGGCGCGGCTCTCCTGGATCTTCGATACGTCCGCACGCTATGAAGTGCAGTTCTGGGACATGGCCTATGGCGGGCCGGCCAGCAGCGGCACGCCGTCCGGGAAGGAGCCTGGCCGACAATGCGAGCTGCCCGAATCTTCGAGGACCTGAGCCTGCGCCTGGATGATCTCGAGACCCCGGCGCCGGGTGCCGGGCAGGTCCTGGTACGGGTTCACGCCGCCGGAGTGTGCGGCACGGACCTGCACATCCTGGACGGCATGATCAAGCCTGATCCCTACCCCATGACCCTCGGGCACGAGGCAGCAGGGGTGGTGGAGGCGACCGGCGAGGGCGCCGGCCTGGCCGCGGGCGATCGCGTCGCCGTCTACAACAAGATCTTCTGCGGGTGGTGCGAACAGTGCCTGGCCGGCCGCCACAACATCTGTGACCGGGAACCGGGGCAGCTTGGCTTCAACATGGACGGCGGGGACGCCGAGTACCTTGTCGTCCCCGAGCGCAACCTGGTGCCGATCCCTGACGAGTTGGATTTCGCGACCGCCGCCGTGCTCACCTGCGCCGGGATGACGGCGGTGCACGCCGCGAAGCTGTCCGGGCTGAGGCTTGGCCAGACGGCGGTCGTGGACGGCATCGGCGGCGTCGGGATCCTGGTCACCCAGGCGGCCCGGCGCGCGGGAGCGCGGGTGATCGCGGTCGCCGATTCAGAGCAGAAGCGGCAGCTGGCCCTCGGCCACGGCGCCACCGACGGTGTCGTCGTTGCGACACCCGATGACTACGAGAAACTGCCGTCCGCCGTCCGGGAGCTCACCGGCGGACGCGGAGCTGATGTCTTCTTCGAGCTGGTGGGAACCACCGGGTCGATGACCGCCGGAATCCGGTGTCTCGCCAAGGGAGGGCGGTTCGTGTCCACCGGATACACCGACCAGCCGCTCAATGTGCATCCGATCGAGTTCATCCTTTCCGAGACCTCGTTCGTGTCGACTATCGCGGCCACCAGGCAAGACCTGGCGGACGCTATCCGCCTGGCGGCCAGCGGCGCGATGACGGTGCCCATCGCGGGCCGCTTTCCGCTGCACGGGCTCGAGGCCGCGCTGACCGCGCTCCGCCAGCGCGGGGTGCTGGGCCGGCAGATCCTCGACCTCGCGATGAGCGACCGCATCATCAAGAGCCGCTTTCCACTGCACGGGCTCGAGGCCGCCCTGGCCGCGCTCCGCCAGCGCGGGGTGCTGGGCCGGCAGATCCTCGATCTCGCCTAGCCGCCGGGGAAACAGGGCACCGGCCGATGAACTCGAAGGGGATGGCGATGAGTGACCGCATCATCATCAAGAACGGTTCCGTCGTAACGATGAACGACGCCGGCGACGTGCTGTTCGGCGGGGCAGTCGTCATTGAGGGCGACCGTATCGTCGACGTCGGGGGGACCGCCGAGGTCCTGGCCCGGCAGAGCGCCGAAGGCGCCCGCGTGATCGACGCCACCGGCCAGGCCGTCCTTCCCGGGCTGGTCGACTTGCACTATCACACGGCCCTGGGAAAAGGGTGGAGCGACCATCTGCCGCTGTGGGAATACCTGGAGACGTGCTGGTACCCGATCATCCGGGCGCTCGACCACGAGGCGGCGTACTGGGCCGCGCTGGCCAGCTACAGCGAGTCCATCAAGTGCGGCGTCACGACCGTCAACGACATGTACCGGCAGCTGGCGGCGCTCGCCGACGCGGCCGAGGAGATCGGCATCCGGGCGGTCCTTTCCAACGACGTGGCGGATGCCGAGCACAACCTGGACACCCTTGACGACAACAAGGCCGCCTTCCAGGCCAAGCACGGGGCGGCGAACGGCCGCATCGAGGTCTACATCGGGATCGAGTGGCTCCCGCTTGCCTCGGAGGAGCTGCTCAGGGACGCCCGCGTGCTCGCGGACGAACTCGGCACCGGCATCCACATCCACCTGAACGAGTCCCTGACCGAGGTGGAGAACTCCAAGCAGCGCTTCGGCCGCCGCCCGACCGAGGTAGCCTACGACGCCGGGATCCTCGGCCGTAACTGCATTGCCGCGCATTGCGTGTGGCTCTCCGATACCGAGATCGCCCTCATGCGCGAGACGGGAACGCAGATATCCCACAACCCGTCATCGAACGCGAAGCTCGGCAACGGGATCGCCCGGCTGCCGGAGATGCTCGGGGCCGGCCTCAACGTCGGCATCGGTCATGACGCGGCCGAGTGCAACAACAGCCGTGACCTGTTCGAGGTCATGAAGTTCGCTTCCCTGATTCACCGGGCCAGCCGGGTCGACGCCAGCCTGCAGCAGGCCCCTGACGTTCTGCGGATGGCCACCAGGAATGGCGCGGACGCGCTCGGTCATCAGACCGGGCAGCTGGCGCGGGGGAGGAAGGCGGACGTGATCCTGGTGAATCTGCGGAGCCCGATGTTCACGCCGCTGATGCCGGAGAACTCCGAGCACCTGTTCTCGCACCTGGTGTTCGCCGCGAACGGAAGCTGTGTCGACACCACGATCATCGACGGGAAGATCGTGATGGAAGGGCGGCAGCTCACCACGGTCGACGAGCACACGGTCCTGCGCGAGGCCAATGCCGCGTTCCTGCGCGTGCTCGACCGCATGGTGGTCCCGTCACCTGCGTAGCGCGCAATCGCAGTCCGGGGTGCATGCCCGGGACAACGGCGAAAGGGGCTCGGCCGGATGGCCCGTTATCTGGTGCTGGGCGACCCGGTCGTCGCGCTGGGGGCTGACGCGCTGATCCCGGACGGCGGCCTGATCGTCGATGGCGCCACCATCGTGGCAGCCGGCCCGCGGGCCGAACTCGAGGCCATGGGCCCGTTCGACCGGGTCCTCGGGTCGGCGAACCACTTCGTGCTGCCCGGATTCGTCAACTGCCACTATCACTCGGAGCTGGCCATCGGCCCCGGCCTGTATCAGCACATCTTCGAGAAGGCGAACGTGCACATCCAGGGCGGGCTCGGGGATATCGCGGCGGAGGATCTCTACTACGGAATCCTGTGGGGGCTGGTCACCGCGATCAAGGGCGGCCAGACGGCCACGGTCGACATGTACTACGGGCGGCCAGGCCTGCCGGATTTTGGCTGCGGGCCAGCGCTGGCGGCCTACCGGGACGCGGGTATCCGGACGGCGTTCGGGCTGGTCAGCCGGGACCAGAACATTTATGCCCACGAGCCGGACGAGCGCTTCCTTGCGCGCCTCCCGGCCGGGCTGGCCGATGAGGTCCGGCGCTCCCCGATGGGATACGCGTGGCCGGTGGACGAGGTGATGGCAAGCTTCGGGCGATTGTTCGCCGACTGGCACGGCCGGGATGACCGGATCAGGATCGTGACCGCTCCCGACTGGACGCCTGCCTGCTCCGACGACCTCTACCGGCGGTGCCGCCGGGTGGCTGACGAGCACGGGACCTCGATGATCAGCCATGTCCTTGAAACACGCTCGGAGATGCTCTTCAACCTGGGGACGTACGGGAAGCCGGCCGTGCGCCGGCTGGCCGACCTTGGCGTCCTCACCCCCGCGACCGTGCTTGAGCACTTCGTGTGGGTGACCGACGACGAACTGCGGATCTTCGCCGACTCCGGCGCGGTGGCATCGAGTAACCCTGGCTCGAACCTCCGGCTGTCCACCGGAATCTGCCGGGTCCGGGACATCATGGCGGCTGGCGGCCGGGTCGCGTTCGGAACGGACGGTATCTCCTTCTCCGATCGCGACGACTTCTTCCAGGAACTCCGGCTGGCCACCTACCTGCAGCGGGTGCCCAGGGAGTTCGGGCAGGGCCGGCTCGACAGCGAGGAGGTCCTGCGCGCGGCCGCCGTGAATGGCGCGCAGGCGCTCGGCATGGGCGACCGGCTGGGGAGCCTCGAGCCCGGGCGGTACGCCGACCTCCTCATCATGGCGAAGGAGCGGATCTTGTTTCCGCCCGGCCGTTACGACGGCGAGCCGTTCCTCGACGTCGTCATCGATCGCGCCGAATCGCAGGACATCGACGCGGTGCTCGTGCACGGACGGGTGCTGCTGGAAGATGGCCGGGTCACGGTCGTGGACGAGCCCGCCGTGCGCGATCGCTTCGCCGAGGCGGTGCGGGAGCGCGTGTACCGCCCGTCGGCCGAGGTGCGGCGCTGGGCGGAACTCGGCAACCAGGTTGAGCCCTACCTGGCTGAGCTCTACCGGCCCTGGTACCAGACGCCGATCGAGCCCGCCCACATCTACAACCCGCGGCGGCCGCCCGGGCCGGGCCGGTGAGCGGTCAGGCCCCGGCCAGGCCGAGCACCGCGGCGAAATTGGTTCCCATGATCCCGCGCAGCTTCTGCTCCGGTATCGGGGGAAGAGCCAGGCCGCGGGCCTCCTCGTTCACAGTTATGAGCTTGTCCCTGAGCTTGGCCGGATCGTAGAGGAAGCCGGGGTAGTCGGTGCCGAAGAAGATCTTCTCAAGCGGCACGAAGGCTGGCTCGCAGCGGTGCAGCAGCAGGAAGAGATCGCGCCTGGTCAGCGTCGCGATCAGGTAGGACAGCTCGGCGTAGAAGTGCGGGTGCTTCGTCAGCAGGAAGAGGGCCTCGTCGACCCAGGGGAGCCCGCAGTGCGCGATGATGACCCTCAGGTCCCGGAATTCCCGCCCGATGTCGTCGAGGAGGGCCGGCCGGCCGAGTTCCAGCCTGGCGTCGATGCGCGTCGACCCGGCCTGGATCATCACCGGGATCCCGAGTTCGGCGGCGCTGCGGTAGATGGGGAAGGCCAGGTCACGGTCGTTTGCGGCCCAGTGCTGATACATCGGGTAGAGCTTCAGCCCCGCCAGGCCGAGCTGGGAAACCGCGCGCTGCAGCTCGGCCACTGCGGCGGCCGGTCCCTTGAAGGCCGGGTTGACGGACGCGAAGCCGATGAAATGGCCGGGATCGGCCCGCACGGCAGCGGCGATGTAGTCATTGCACTTTTCCGGGTCGGGCGG